>Ga0209738_10000211_pt1 | contig 13084 bp, 9 predicted proteins | sample TergutNc150P5_FD_187289 | JGI IMG/M metagenome (GOLD analysis project Ga0209738, IMG submission 187289) | Nasutitermes corniger P5 segment gut microbial community from laboratory colony in Florida, USA - Nc150 P5 (SPAdes) (version 2) | ecosystem: Host-associated > Arthropoda: Insects > Digestive...
GCAGCCCGGCTACTCCGTGACCGTCACCGACGGCGACAACGTGCTCTGCACCGCGACCGTCGGTGCGGACGGCACGTGGACCTGCACGTCTGCGGTGAAGCTCGGCGGCGGGGACCACACCGTCACCGCGCTGCAAACCAGTCCCACCGGCGTCATGTCCCCCTCGGTCGCACGCAACATCGCCGTCCCGGTCACACAGGTCGTGTTGGACCCGGTCACCAACCCGGCATCCGGTGCCCGGCCTGTCCTGTCGGGAACCGGGGAACCCGGATTCCACGTCACCGTCACCGGCGCGTCCGGGACGCTGTGTGAAACCGATGTGAAAGACGATGGCACCTGGAGTTGCATCTCCAACACCCGCCTGACCGCGGGGGACTATTCGCTGACCGCAACGCAGACCGACCCGTCCGGGAATCCGACCACACCGGCCAAACAGACCGTGTCGGTCCCCGCAGCGGATGTTTCGGTGAACCCGGTGGACACCACACCCGGCACGCGTCCGATCTTCTCCGGCACCGGGGAACCCGGCTACTCCGTCGCCGTGAAAGACTCCGGCCAGCCGGTCTGCACCACGACCGTGAACACCGACGGCACCTGGACCTGCCAAGCAAACCAGCCCTTCACCGGCGGCAACCACAACATCACCGTCACCCAAACCGCACCCAACGGCCAAGCCACCGCATCCGTCCAAACCCAACTCACCGTCCCCACCACCGCACACAACGCACCCACCGGCGGCAGCATCACACCCGCAGGCAACGCCATGGGCCTGGCTGGACTAGCAGCGCTCGCCGCGCTGGTCCTCCTGGCGACGGCGCTCAGGCAGCAGCATCGTCGGTTGTCGGAACCTCGATAGACACGTTCCGGCGCAGCCACGGCGCCCAGGTGAGCACGGCTGCGACAAGCAGCGCCACGACGACACCGATCCAGATCAGCCGGTTGCGGAACAGGCCGATGCCCATGACGCCGTACGAGATGACGGCCGTCCACAGGTACATGAGCAGCACGGCTTTGGTCTGGGAATGTCCCAGCTGCAGCAGCCGGTGGTGCAGGTGCTGCTTATCGGGCTTGAACCACCACTCGCCGCGCAGGGTGCGGCGCACGTACGCCATCACCGAATCGAGCAGTGGGATGAACATGATGGCGATCGGCAAGATGAGCGGCAGGTAGGCGGGCAGGAAACCCGCGCCGGTTGCGGTGCCCTGCAGCAGCGTCGAATCCATCTGCCCGGTGAACGAGATGGTCGAACACGCGAGCAGCAGGCCGAGCAGCAGCGAGCCGGAGTCGCCCATGAACATGCGAGCCGGGTGGAAGTTATGCGGCAAAAAGCCGAGACAGATGCCCGTGATCGTGGCGGTGACAAGGCTTGCCGTGGTCGCAACCACCAGCTGGTGCCCGTGCGCCAGGAAGTAGGTGTAGCAGAACATGGCCGAGGCGCCCATGCCGACGACGCCGCTGGACAGGCCGTCGAGCCCGTCCACCAGGTTGACGGCGTTGACGCAGATGAAGATGAACACGACGGTGATCAGCGTCGACGTGATCGGGTCGAGCAGATAGATGCTGTTGGGCAGCGACACCCAGTACAGCCGCACGCCCTGCTGCACGGCGACGCCGGCGGCGAGCACCTCGCCGAACACCTTCGCGATGACGGGCAGGTCGATGACGTCGTCCACGGCCCCGACCAGGCAGATCACCAGGCCCGCGAGCAGGATGCCGCGCGCGTCGCGCGTCACGGTCGCGTGCTCGCCCAGCCACGGCATCGCATCGGCGAGCAGAAACGCCGCGGCCACGCCGCACAGCATCGCCATGCCGCCGAGGTACGGCATCGGATGCGTGTGGACGTCGCGGTCGCGCACCGGCGCCAGCGCCCCGCTGCGCACCGCGATCCGCCGCCACGGCCCGGCCACCAGGTAGGTGGTCGCCGCCGCGGTCAGCATGACCAGCAGGTATTCGCGCACGCCGTCAGGCCTCCGGGCTCCCTTGGATCGTAGGGACGAGCGCCTGCAGGTCGGCCAGCGCGATCGCGCCCTGGCGCAGGATGCGCCCGCCCGGCGCGCCCGCAAAATCGACGATGGTGCTCGGGACATCGCCCGGTGTGGGCCCACCGTCCAGGTACACAGCGACGGAGTCACCGAGCATGGCGCGAGCAGCGTCGGCGTCGGTGGCCGGCGGCAGGCCGGACGTGTTGGCCGAACTGACAGCCAGCGGCCCAGTGCGCGCCAGCAGCGCGCGGACGCCGTCATGGTCGGGCACCCGCACCGCGATGGTGCTGCGCAGCTCGCCCAGATCCAGCTCCAGCTCGGGCTTGACCGGCACGACCAGCGTCAGCGCGCCGGGCCAACACCGCGCCGCGAGCACGCGCGCGCCGTCCGCGATGTCCATGGCGATCTCGTCGAGCACGTCCGCGTCGGCGACGAGCACGGGCGGCGGCATGTCGCGTCCGCGCTTCTTGGCGTCGAGCAGCCGCTGCACTGCGCGGGCATCGAACGCGTCGGCGCCGATGCCGTACACCGTGTCGGTGGGCATCACGATGCATTCCCCGCTGTGGATAGCTGTTTCCGCGGCATCCAGTGCGGCGGGCAGATCGGCGCCCAGATCGATGACGCGCGACGATGGCAAACTCATGGCTCTCATCCTGCCAGCCGGGCGGTAACGAAGCGAGGACGCCCCGCGAGGTCCCGGCGATCTTGCACCTGTTCAAAGACGGACGACGCCTCCAGCGCGGCCACGGCGCCGGATCCGGTGGATTCGTCATGCTCGATGCCGACCCACCCGCCCGGGCGCAGCAGGCGCGCCGCGACGCGGACGACCACGCGCAGCGCGTCCAGCCCGTCGGGGCCCGAGAACAGCGCCAGCTCCGGCTCGTGGGCGAGGACGTCCGCGGCCACCAGCGCCCGGTCGGTGTCGGGGATGTACGGCGGGTTGGCGACCACGACATCGACCGTGCCGTCGAGCTCGGGCAGCGCGCCGTCCATGTCGGCCAGGACGAGGTGGGCGCCGGGCACGTTGGCGCGCAGGTACGCGAAGGCGTCGGGTGAGAGCTCCACCGCGTGCTGCTCACACCCGGGCAGCTCCGCGGCGATCGAAGCGCTGATCGCGCCGCTTCCGGCGCACAGCTCGACGACGACGGGGGCACGGCCGTCCCGGGTGCGCCCCTGGCGCAGCGCCTCGATGGCCCACCCGGCCAGCGATTCGGTCTCCGGACGCGGGATGAACACGCCCGGGCCGACGTGCACCGCGACCGTCCGGAAGTAGGCCACCCCGGTCAGGTACTGCACGGGCTGGCCGGCCGCGCGGGCGTTGAGCAGCGTGCGAAACCGGGCCTGCCCAGCATCGTCCACGCTTGTCAGCGCAAGTTCGGACGGCTCAACGCTCAGCGCGTGCGCCAGCAGGATACGGGCGTCGGCCTGCGGGGACGGCAGGCCCGCGGCCACCAGTCGGCGTGCCCCATCCGCCAGCAGCGCGGAGGCCCTCATGACTAGACCGTCTCGGCCGCGGTGCGCAGCCGCTCGGCCAGATCGGCGGCCTGCAGCGCGTCGATCACCGCCGTCAGGTCGCCGCCCAGCACCTGGTCGAGGTTGTAGGCCTTGTAGCCGATGCGGTGATCGGCGATGCGGTTCTCGGGGAAGTTGTAGGTGCGGATGCGCTCGGAACGATCCACCGTCCTCACCTGGGAACGCCGTGCCGCCGAGGCGGCCTCCAGGGCCTCCTGCTCGGCCTGCGCCGCCAACCGGGCGCGCAGGATGCGCATCGCCTGCTCCTTGTTCTGCAGCTGCGAGCGCTGATCTTGGCAGGTGACGACCATGCCGGTCGGCAGGTGCGTGATGCGCACGGCCGAATCGGTCGTGTTGACGCCCTGCCCGCCCTTGCCGGTCGAGCGGTAGACGTCGATGCGCAGGTCGTCGTCGTTGATCTCGACCTCGTCGGGCTCGACGTCGGGCATCACGAGCACGCCCGCGGCCGACGTGTGGATCCTGCCCTGCGCCTCGGTCACCGGCACGCGCTGCACGCGGTGCACGCCGCCCTCGAACTTGAGGACGCCGTACGGCGCCTGGTCGGCGGGCGTGTTCGAGCCCGCGCGGAACGCGACCGTGACACCCTTGTAGCCGCCCAGGTCGGTCTGCTCGGAGTCGAGCACCTCGGTCTTCCAGCCCCGCGACTCGGCGAAGCGCTTGTACATCTCGAACAGGTCGCCGGCGAACAGCGCCGACTCCTCGCCGCCCTCGCCCGACTTGATCTCCATGATCGCGTCGCAGGCGTCGTTGGGGTCACGCGGGGCCAGCAGCGCCGTCAGGTGCTCGTTGACGGCGTCCAGACGCTGCGCGATCGCCGCAGCCTCGTCCGCGAACGCGGGATCCTCGCCCGCCAGCTCGTTTGCCGCCGCGAGGTCTCCGTCCAGACGTTCCTGCTCGTCCAGCGCCGCGATGATGGGCGCCAGCTGCGCGTAGCGGCGCCCGACCTTGCGTGACCGGGACGCGTCCGTGTGCAGATCGGGGCTCGACATCTGCGCCTCCAGGTCCGCGAACTCGTGCCGCAACGCCTCCCCTGCCTCGAACACGGGCTCCTCCTTCTGGTGTCTGAACAAAGCAACAGGCGCCGGATGCATCTCTGCACCCAGCGCCTGAGCGTTGAAGCTACTTGCCGGCCTTCTTGGCTGCGCCCTTCTTGCCGTACATGCGCTCGAAGCGGGCGACGCGGCCGCCGGTGTCGAGGATCTTCTGCTTGCCGGTGTAGAACGGGTGGCATTCGCTGCAGACGTCGGCCTGGATGACACCGCTGCGCGCCGTGCTGCGGGTCGTGAACTGGTTGCCGCAGGTGCAGACAACCTTGGTCTCGTGATACTCGGGGTGGATACCCTGCTTCATCGTGCGCTCTCCTTGTTGTGTCGGGCTCGGGTCGCTGGCTCCGGGACGGATGATCCCGGGCTGCCCCACCGGGGCACGCGTGAACCGAGCTGGCCGACTAGCTAGTCTAGCCGGAGTCAGGACGCCCGCGCCACCCGGGCCGAGCGCGGCGGCGTCAGCGGGGCGTCGGCGATCCAGGCGAACCACGCAGGCGGGAAGCGCGCACCCCTATCAACGACCGGTCCAGAATGGCCGATCCGGCACGGATAACGCGCCGCGGCGCGGATGTGATAGGCATGCAGGGTGTTGGACGTGCACTATCCCATCGCGCAGCGCCGGCTGGACAACGGCGTCCGCGTTCTCAGCAGCCACGACCCGGCGGCGCCGGGCGTCGCGATCAACCTGTGGTACCGCGTCGGCTCGGCCGACGAGGCGCCCGGGTCGTCCGGCTTCGCCCACCTCTTCGAGCACCTGATGTTCGCCGGATCGGCGCAGGTCGAGCCCAGCGAGCACATCGCGCTGATGCAGTCGGTGGGCGGGCAGGCCAACGCGACGACGAGCTTCGACCGGACGAACTACTTCGAGACGGTGCCCGTGCACGCCGCCGAGCTGGCGCTCTGGCTCGAATCCGAGCGCCTGTCGAGCCTGCGCATCGACCAGACCAGCCTCGACACGCAGCGCGAGGTGGTCAAGGAAGAGAAGCGGCAGCGCTACGACAACGTCCCCTACGGCGACCAGCTGGAGCTGCTGCTCGCCCTCAACTTCCCGGACGGCCACCCCTACGCCACCCCGACCATCGGGTCGATGGACGACCTGAATGCCGCCAGCCTCGACCAGGTCGGCGCCTTCCACGCCACCTGGTACCGCCCCGAGACGCTCAGCCTGGTCGTGTGCGGGCCGCTGCCCGACGACGAGGTCTTCCGGCTGGCCGACCGCTACCTCGGCCACATCGCCGCGCCCGCCGTGCCGTCCGGACGATCCGTACGCCCCGACCCGCTGCCCCCGCACATCGGCCTGCCCCGCACGACCGTCGTGCGCCATGTGCCCACCCCGGCGGTGCACCTGTGCTGGCGCACCCCGCAGCTGGGCGATGACTCCGAGGAGGCGCTCGGCCAGGCGCTGGACGTGCTCGCGTCCGGCCAGTCGTCGCGCCTGCACCGGCGCCTGGTGCGCGAGACCGAGGCGGCCGAGGCCGTCGGCGCGTCGCAGTTCGGGCTGGCCCGGGGCACGTCGCTGTCGATGCTCGTGGCACGCCCGCGGCAGGGCCACGCGCTGGACGAGCTGGAGGCCGCCGTCGTGGACGAGGTGGAGCGCCTGGCCGACCAGGGGCCGACGCAGGCCGAGCTCGACCGCGTCCAGGCCGGCACCGAGCGCGAATGGTTCGCCGAGCTCGCCACGGTCGACACCCGCGCCGATGACCTCAACGAATGCGCGACGCTGCTCGACGACCCCGATCTGGTCAACCGGCGCCTGCGCCGCATGCGCGCCGTCACGCCCGAGGCGGTGGCCCGCGCCGCCGCCGTCTGGCTCGCGCCCGATGCGCGCGCCGTGCTCGACTACGTTGCGGAGGATGCCCGATGACCACCACGTTGCCCCGCCCGTCGATCGGCGCCCCCGCCGCGTACCGGTTCCCCGTCGCCCGCCGCTTCCAGCTGGACAACGGCATCGCGGTGCTGGCCTACGACCTGCCCGGCCAGCTCGTGGTCAGCGCCACGCTGCTGTTGGACGCCCCCGAGACCGCCGAGCCCCGCGATCTGGAGGGTGTCGCGACGCTGGCGCTGCGCTGCGCCGACGAGGGCACCGTGCCCCACCCCGGCGCCGCGTTCACCGAGGCCGTCGAAGACCAGGGCGCCACGCTGGGCGGCGCCGCTCACCTGTGGAGCACGCAGCTGGCCGTCGAGGCCCCCGCCACGCGTCTGGACGCCGCGCTGGCGCTGCTCGCCGAGGCCGTCGCGCAGCCCGCCTACGCGGACGAGGATGTCGCCCGGCACGTCGCGCTGCGGCTCACCGAGATCGAGCACATGCTCGCCGACCCGAAGTCGAGCTCGGTCATCGCGCTGCGCGCCGCCGTGACCAGCGCCGACTCCCGGATGCACCGTCCCGGCGCCGGCCGTCCCGACACCGTCGCGAGCCTGTCCGCCGCCGACCTGCACGCCTTCCACGACCGCTGGTGGACCCCGCGCGGGGCCACGCTCATCGTCGCCGGACAGCTTCCGGACGGCGTGGACGCCATGCTGCAGCGCGACTTCGGCACCTGGCACCCGGCCGTGGGCCCGGAGGGGCCCGACCTGCCCACCACCGCGGAGGCCGAGCCGGCCCCGGGCGTCGTGTGGGTGATCGACCATCCCGACGCCGTGCAGGCGGCCATCGCCATCGGCACGCTCACCCCGCCCCGGGCCGACCCCGCCTGGTCACTGACGCAGGTCGGCACCGCCGCGCTCGGCGGCTCGTTCGGCTCGCGCCTCAACACCGTGCTGCGCGAGCAGCGCGGCTTCACCTACGGCGCCTCGTGCGGCCTGTCCGCATCCCGCGACTGCTCGCTGTTCGGCGTGCATACCAACTGCCGCACCGAGGTCGCCGCACAGGCCGTGACCACCGCGCTGGAGCTGCTCGACCTGGACGCCCGCCCGCTGACCCCCGACGAGGTCCGCAGCGCGGTCGACTACCTGGTGGGTGTGGCGCCGCTGCGCTACGACACCGCCGACGCCATCGCGGCCCAGGCGGCCGCACTGGTCGAGGCGGGCATGCCCACCACCTGGATTGACGAACACCACGACCGCATGCGCTCGGCCACCGCGGCGTCCGCCACCGCGGCCCTGGCCCCGTGGATCGCGCCGCAGCGGCTGCACACCGTCATCGCGGGCCGCGCCGACGAGCTCGTTCCGGCGCTAGGCGAGGCCGGGCTCGACCCCCGCGTCGTGGACGTCGCCGGCCAGCCCCGGGGCTAACCTAGCGCCGACTGCGCGGCCGCGACCTTCTGCTGCGCGATGGCGATCTGGGACTGATAGGTAGCCAGGTCGCCGTTCTTCAGCGCCGTCTGGGCCGCGTCGAACGCCGCACTGGCCGCCTGCAGATCGGCCTGCGCCTGCTGCTGCGGCGTGGACGGCGTCGCCGCCCCGGTGGGCGCGGATGTCGCCGGCGCGCCGGTGCTCGGCGCGGCGGTGCTCGGCGCGCCCGTCGTGGGCGCGGCCGTGGAGGGCTGCGTCGTCGCGGGCGGCGTCGATGTCGAGCCGTCGCCGCCGGTGGACGGCGTCACCTCCTCACCCGTGCTGGCCCCGGCGTCGCCGCCGAACACCGAGTTGAGCGCCGACTGCAGCGTGTCGCCGATGCCGATCTGGTTGCCGAACATGGCCGCGACGAACCGCAGCACCGGATAACTGCCCGTGCCGCCCGAGGTGTTGTTCTGCGTGTAGATCGGCTGCACGTAGATCAGCCCTCCGCCCAGCGGCAGCGTCAACAGGTTGCCGTAGATGGCCGTGGCCGAGCCGTTCGTCGTGAACGGCAACAGCTGGTCGGCGACATCCTGGTCGGTCTTGATCGCGTTGAACGCCTGGCTGGGCCCCGAGATCTGCTGCGTGTCCGACAGCTTCAGGGCACGTATCTTCCCGTAGTCGGGCGACGATGCGTCGGCGACCACCGCCAGGAATGCGCCGAGGTTCTGCCGACTGGACGGCACGTACACCGACGTCTGGCTGAACACCGGGTCGGAGTCGCCCGGCCACTTGATGGACAGGTAGTACGGCGGCTGCTGCTGGGTCGTGTCCGAAACCGGATCGTTCGGCACCTGCCACAGGTCCGACTGCTGGTACCACGTGTTCGGATCGGTGGTGTGGTAGCGGCCCAGGATCTGGCGCTGCACGCTGAACAGGTCGGTCGGATAGCGCAGGTGGCTGAGCAGATCCGGCGAGATCGCCGACTTGGGCTGCAGCAGGCCCGGATACGTCTTCTCCCAGGTCTGCAGGATCGGATCGGTCGGATCCCACGCGTACAGCGTGACCGTGCCGTCCAGCGCGTCCACGGTCGCCTTCACGGAGTTGCGGATGTAGTTCAGCTGCTGGCCGCTCACCCCATACGCCGACGCGCCCGCCGGGGTCGGCATCGTCGTCTGCTGCGAGTTCGGGTAGCGGTCGGACGTGGTGTAGCCGTCGAGGATCCACACGATGCGTCCGTTCACGACGGCCGGGAACGGGCTGGAGTCGACCGTCAGCCACGGGGCCACCTTGGCGACCCGCTGCGCGGGCGTGCGGTCGTACAGAATCTTCGATGCGGGGTTGACGCGGTCGGACAGCAGCAGGTTCAGATCGGTGAACCGCACCGCGTACAGCAGCCGGTGCCACGCCCCGCCGACCGGCACGCCGCCGGTGCCCTCGTACGTGTTGAGCGTGCCATTGCTGGACGTGCCGCCGCCGGGCGTGTCCAGCTCGACCGGCGCCGCGCCCGCCGGGGCACCCACGATGGCGTACGTGTTGGTGCGCTCGCCGAAGTAGATCCGCGGCTGCGTCTGCGTGATCGCGCCCGTGGGCGGGATGTCGCCCACGATCCAGCTCGGCTCGCCGTTGGCCTGGCGCTGGTTGCCGTAGGCGGCGACCATGCCGAAGCCGTGCGTGAACACCGTGTGCACGTTGTTCCAGCTCTGGTCGGGCATGCCCGACTGGTCGATCTCGCGGGCCGCGACGATCGCATCGGTCTCGTGCCCGTTGATCGTGTAGCGGTCGACGTTGAGCGTGGGCGGGAACGAGTAGTAGCCGCGCACCTGCTGCAGCTGCTCGAAGGTCTGCGCGATAACGGTGGGATCCATCAGCCGGATGCCGGGCAGCGCCTCCGCGTCCGCCTTCAGCTGGCCGGCGCTGGTCGTGGTCTGCGCCGAGTAGTCGGTGATCTGCGTGTTCTCGACGCCGTACGCGTCGCGCGTGGCCGTGATGTGGTTGGCGATGTACGGCTTCTCGACGATGGGCTCGTCCGGCTTGACGAAGAACCGCTGCACCGCCATCGGGTAGATCACCGCGATGACCAGGCTCGACACGATCATCAGCACGACGGCCGACACCGCGATCGGCCAGCGGCGCAGGAACGCGTTCACGAAGAAGACGACCGCACAGATGAACGCGATGATCGCGATCACCAGCCGCGCGATGATGCGCGAGTGGTCATCGGTGTAGTTGATGCCCGTGAACAGGCCGTTGCCCGAGTACGAATACGCGTAGCGGGCCAGCAGCGACTGCACGCCCAGCACCACCAAGATCAGGCCGACCATGACCGACAGGTGCGCCTGCGCGGAGCGTCCGAACGGGTTGTGGAACTCGAAGTCGGGGGCCGTAGCACCGTCGCCGCTGGGCTGGTGCACGCGGATGGGCGACTGCCGGATCGACCCGATCACCAGGTGCGCCAGCGCCGCAGCGATCCCGCCGATGACCAGCGTCGTCATCAGCATCGCGCACACGTACTGCCACCAGGGCAGGCTGAAGACGTAGAAGCCAAGGTCGATGCCGAAGTACGGATCAGTCTGGCCGAACGGTGTGCGGTTCAGGAACGCCAGCACCATGTCCGCATGTGACGTGGCCGACATGCCGGCGAAGAACCCGATCACGACGGCCGGGATGATCGCGGCCGCCCGCCGCAGTGGCCAGGGCGTATGGACGCCGCGCGCGCTCGCATGCATGCGCTGGGCCACCCAGATGTTGATGCCGATCCCGACACCCATCAGCACGCCGAACACAACCAGGAGCACCAGGCTGGCGACCAGCCGGGTGAAGTAGACGTCGGAGGCACCCACGCTGCGGTACCACAGCACCTCCGTCCAGAACCGTGCCGCCACCATGATGGCGATGATGACGACGACGATCACACCGCCGGCAATCAACAGGCGCGGATGCGCGATGGTTGTTGTGCCGGGCTTCTTTGCTGTTGCCACGCAGCCCTCCCGCTGTGGTCGTGAGCAGTGCTGTCCTTGGGTGCAACGTTACGGGACGCAGCCCGCACCGCACCACCAGACATGGAACATTTCAGCAGTAATGTACCTGCGGCGACTTCGGATCGGTCGCCAACAGGCCCAGGTCGGCGATCACATCCGACAGATTGGCCACCTGGACGACCGTCATCTGGCCCGAGAACGCCGCGGCGATGGAGCAGGCCGTGTCGGGGACGAAGAAGATCTTGGCCCCCGCATCGACCGCCGCCGTGGCCCGCTCGTGCACCCCGACCACGGGCTGGGTCGAGACGGCGCCGGACGGATCGACCTCGCCGATGCCCGACACCGTCCACCCGCGCAACACGTCGTTGGGCTGCAGCATGTCGTACAGCCCCAGCGCGATCATCAGCCCCGAGGTCGGGTCGTTGGCGGCCGGGGCCAGATTGAAGCGCACGTCGGCCGGCGCGAACGTGAACGTGTTGGCGAACGAGGCCCCCACGACCGTGGCCGTCGGGTCGTCGTTGGCGGCCTGCGAGGTCACCTCGATGTCGTCGTAGGCGACATCGCCGCGCAGGATGTCGAACTGGATGGTCTGCGACGGCGAGCGCTTGGCGATCGCATCGGCGACCGCCGCAGCCGAGCTCACCGGCGTGCCGTCCACCGCGGTCACGATGTCGTTGACGTCCAGCAGCGTGTAGGCCGGCCCACCCACCACGACCGACGACACGATCGCGGCCTGCGCCGGCTGATACCCGGCGGCCCGCAGCGCCGCCACCACCGCGTTGCGCTGCCAGGGGGCCAGCTGCGAATCGTCCGATGTCCCGGACGGCTCGGACACGCCCAGCTGCGACACCTCCAGCGGGAACACGTCGTGGCCCCCGGCGATGTAGCCAGCCAGCAGCTGCGGCAGACCCGCCCGCGGCGCCTGCTCGGTCACCGAGCTGACGAGCAGCGTGCCGTTGACCGGTTGCGGGGTGATGCCCCGCACCGTGATCGCCGCGCCGCCGTTGGGCCCGACCAGCACGTTGGCCTGTCCCCCGGTGGCCCAGATCATGTACGGCGTCGGCCAGACCACCAGCAACACCAGCGCCACGGCCAACAGCGAACCCGCCAGGACGGCGGTCACGCGGCGGCTGCGTCGATGCAGGCCGAGACTTGGCGCTTGCGCGGCTGTGGACGTCATGGCACCCACTCTACTGGCGCACGCCCGACGCTCGGGCGAACCACCCGCCCGGCGGGCGGCCACACGTACACTGGATGGTGGATGTCAGGAGTTCGGAATGGATGAAGGCCAGCCACCCCGTCGAGGCGGAAACGATGAGCCGCCTGTCCCGGGCAACGGTGCCCCGCACGGCGACGACGAAGACCCGTTGGCCGCGCTGTTCCGCCGATTGGGCCTGTCCGGTCCGGACGGCACGGTCGACCTGCCCTCGATGATGGCGCAGGTCCAGCGCATGATGGCCCAGATGGGCCCGGCGGCCACCGATCCGAACAGCGGCGTCGACTGGGCGCAGACGCGCTCGCTGGCGCGGCAGTACGTGGCCTCGCTCGGCTCCGACCCCAGCCAGAACCAGAACGACCAGCGCCGCGTCGCCGACGCGCTGCGGCTGGCACAGAACTGGCTCGACCCGGCGACGTCCCTGCCCGCAACCACCCTGGAACCGCACGCCTGGTCGCGGGCCGAATGGGTCGAGCACTCGATGGACAACTGGCGGGCCATCGCCGAGCCGATCGTGACGCGCATCGCGAACGCGATGTCCGACCTGCTGAGCCAGGGCGGCCCGGCCGCCGATGCGGAGGCCTCGCCGCTCGACTCGCTGCAAAACCTGTTCACGCCGATGGCGAAACAGGCCGCCGGCGCGATGTACTCCCAGCACCTGGCGCAGGCGATCGGCGCGCTGGCCACGCAGGTGCTGTCGGGCAACGATTCCGGGCTGCCGCTGGTCGATCCGCCCGTGCTGGCGATGCTGCCCGTCAATGTGGACGCGTTCCAGGCCGGCCTGGGCCAGACGACCGACGACGTGCTGCTCTATCTGACGCTGCGCGAGACGGCCCGGCAGCGTCTGTTCGCCGCCGCACCGTGGCTGGAGACGCAGATGCTCGCACTGATCGAGCACTACGCCCGCGAGATCACCATCGATGCCGCCGCGCTGCACGACGCCGTCGACCTCGGCGACCTGGAAGGGTTGACGCCGCAGCGGCTGGCGCAGGCGTCGCAGGCGCTGCAGGGCCGGCTGTTCTCGCCCGCGCGCACGCCCGAACAGACCGAGATCCTGGCCCGACTGGAGACGCTCACCGCGCTCACCGAAGGCTGGGTGGAGACGGTGGTTGC
>Ga0209738_10000212_pt1 | contig 13057 bp, 11 predicted proteins | sample TergutNc150P5_FD_187289 | JGI IMG/M metagenome (GOLD analysis project Ga0209738, IMG submission 187289) | Nasutitermes corniger P5 segment gut microbial community from laboratory colony in Florida, USA - Nc150 P5 (SPAdes) (version 2) | ecosystem: Host-associated > Arthropoda: Insects >...
GCCGGCATTCAACGCAAGCGAGCCGGACGTCAGGGTACCCGCTATGGATACCTGCGCGTTGGATGCCGATGCCATAAAACTGCCTGAGCCGCTGCTGGTTGTAGGCGTACCGTTGTTATATACCTGAAAACTGTAATTAACGGTTCCGTTGGTCAGCGCAAAAAACTGTACATCCGTATCACCGGAGGGGAATGTGTAGGCAACTACGAAATCGCCGGGCGTAAGTTGTTGTGCATGGGCAGTATAAACGAATAGTAATGCTGCCAGAAGGGCTAAGCCCTGTTTGATTGTTCTTGTGAACCTTTTTGTCATTTTGTTTGATTTTTTTGTGAATCATCTTTCATCCACAACAGGGCATAAAAAAAGCGCGGACTATGATTTTTTATCAGTTTTTCGAGGTCTTCGCATAACCTACACAACCCAATAAATAAAGCCCACGCCGAAGCGTGAACGTTATCGCTTTATTCAAGGTTGTGTTTTTAGAAATTTGCGAAGTTTCGAAAAACCAGAATAAAAAGCTAAACGCTTAAAATATGTCGATGCGCACTAACGCGCAAATACTATCATGAACAAAAAATTTTTCGTTATTAAATAAAATATCGGGCGCAAGATAATATTATATTTTTATTTTCAAAAAAAATATTTTAATCTTGTTTTATATTGCCAATGGAGTGGTAATAGTTTAAGTTTCGTCATGCTGAACTTGTTTCAGCATCCCTTGCTCTCACATAATCTTCTTGAGATGGAGATCCCGAAACAAGTTCGGGATGACGTCAAAAGTTGTCTTTCCCGTCATTCCCGCGAAGGCGGAAAGCTCTTCTTAAAGTGGAGATGCTGAAACAAGTTCAGTAGGGAGTTGGAGAAAATGCTACATGCACAATGGGTTTAAGCTAATATTCTTGTAGCTTTATACAGATGAAAACCAATTTAGCACCCAAAATAATCCAGCTTTACAGAAGTGAAAAAAAGTAAATTTTCATGGAGAAGATATCAAAAACAGCGTCTTGTACAAGACGCTGTTTAATATAATATTTTTAAAATATTAAGCAGTAGCTTCTGCCGTAACAGCCGTTACCGAAACTTTGGTAATGTCGCCTCTTGTCTTTCTGAATTCAACAACACCATCGGTTAAAGCAAATAAAGTAAAATCTTTGCCCATACCCACATTTTTGCCGGGATGAAAAGCGGTGCCTCTTTGACGCAAAATAATATTGCCCGAAATAGCCGGCTGACCGCCAAATATTTTTACGCCCAAACGCTTGCTGCGTGAGTCGCGACCATTTTTTACGCTACCTTCTCCTTTCTTGTGAGCCATTGTATTTCCTATTAAAAAGTTTTAAAAATATTTAATTCCAAATTATGCAATTGCATCAATTTTTATTTGCGTGTAATGCGTTCTGTGCCCGAGTTTTTTGCGAAAACCTTTTCTTCTTTTGTGTTTAAAAGCAATTACTTTATCGCCCAAAACCAAGTCAGCCAATACTTCGGCTTTTACAACAGATTTAATGTCCTTGCCCAACGTCAGCTTACCATCGGCGCCTACCAACAGCACTTCGCCAAATTCTACTTTGTCTCCAATTTTAGCCTCAATATGAGGCACATACAACATATCGCCTTCATGCACTCTAAATTGCTGACCTGCTATTTTTACAACTGCGAACATAATTTTTAGAAATTAGGAGTGCAAAGGTAAGAATAATTTTGAGTTATGGCAAATATTTAAAAAAATATTTTGAACGCTCTTTATTTCATTCATTCACTACCGATTAGTACAAATACTTTTTATACAGACAAAACAGCACTTTTTGTTCTTGCGGAGACAATGTTCCGTCATTAGAATTTATGCCGCAAAAATGCCTGCGGAAAGAAATAATAGCTTTTACGCTATTACGAACATCATAGCCAATAATTCTCAACGCTTGCAAATAGTCAAAATTTTGCGGCACTTGCACATTGGTAGTATCGTCCCACCAAAGTCCGAAACCATACTGCGACAATAGTTTCCAAGGAAAATATACATTCGGATCATCTTTTCTTACCGGCGCCCAATCCGAATGACCGATAAAATTGGCGGCAGGAATATCAAATCGCTTTTTCAAACTTCTCAATACTTGCAACAAACTGTTTATCTGCGCATCGGTAAAAGGTTCGTAGCCGTTATTGTCCAACTCTATACCGATAGAGCAGGAATTCATATCCGTAACATTTCCCCATCTTCCTCCGCCGGCATGCCATGCGCGCAAATAATCATTCACCATATGATGTACCAATCCATCTCTACCAATTACATAATGCGCGCTTACACCAGTGCGAGCTAAGGTAAAAGTACGCAGCGTTTGGCTTACCGAATCTTGCGCCGTGTGATGAATAATGACGAAATTAGGCTTGCGTAAATTAAAATTAATAGAACCTACAAAATCGCTTGCATAATTGAGCGATGCATCATTCAGATTAGGATTTTCGGCAATAGAATCGGAAAATGCCTTTGCCATAACATGGTAAGTATAGTTTGCGTAAGATGAATCCATGTATGTATTAGGATTCGGACTAACCATATTATTTTCCTGATTTTGAGGTTCCGGAACGGTGGCAACCGGCGCTGTATGGGTGCGCATGGCGGCTGCTCTTTCGGCTTTTAATTGCTCTACTCTACTGGGAACGGTTTTGCGGGCGCAACTCCAAACGCTTATCAATGCTATGCTGACGGGAATAATTACTTTTTTCATTCTGCGGGCAAAATTATTATATCATTTTCACAAGTCGGTTTTCATTTGGATAAATTTTTGATTTTTACTTTCTACTTTTGGGTTTTATTAAATAATACACATGCAACGTTTTCGTGCAATATTAGTCATCATCATTTTGTTGGTGGATATTTATTTGTTTTTTGTGCTGAAATATTTCACGCACAATGTTACGCAAAAGCTGCGACTATTCATACTTTCGGCACATTGTATTATTTCGGTTGCCTGTATTGTTTCGGTTTTATTCATGGAGAAATTACCGATTGGTATGCGCAATTATCTCATCAGTATTATTTTCGGAATTCTGGTTGCAAAGTTATTCGCAATCCTGTTTTTTTTAATAGATGATATTCGCAGAGGATTTTTTTGGCTGATAAAAAAAATATTCTTGTCAAAACCCGATGCAGCAAGCATTTCGGACAATTCCATTTCTCGTTCCGTATTTTTAAGTTGGATAGGAACTATTTTGGGCGGAGGATTTTTAGCCACCTTTTTATATGGTTTCAAAAATAAATACAATTATCAAATAAAGCGTGTAAAAATTAATTTTCCCAATCTTCCCAATGCTTTCAAAGGCTTGAAAATACTGCAACTAAGCGATATTCACAGCGGAAGTTTTACCAATAAAAAAGCAGTGAACAACGGTATTTCCTTAGCCTTGCAACAAAAGCCCGATTTAATTTTATTTACCGGAGATTTGGTAAATGAACAAGCCGTTGAAGTGTTGCCTTACAAAGATGTATTTGCCCGCCTTAGCGCGCCCATGGGCGTTTACAGCGTTTTGGGCAATCACGATTACGGCGATTATCATCGATGGAATACCGATGAAGAAAAAGTAAAAAATTTGGAACATTTAAAAAAAATTGAATCAGAAATGGGTTGGCGTTTACTCATGAATGAACACATTATTTTTGAAAGAAACGGAGAAAAAATTGCTTTAATAGGGATTGAAAATTGGAGCGCCAAAGCACGTTTTCCGAAATACGGCAAGCTGGATGTAGCATACGCCGGCACGGAAAATATTCCTTTTAAAATTTTGATGAGCCACGATCCAAGCCATTGGGATGCGCAAGTTCGTCCGCAATATTCGGATATTGATTTAACGCTGTCGGGACATACGCATGGTATGCAGTTTGGCGTAGAAACGCCGCATTTTAAATGGAGTCCCATTGAATGGGTGTATAAAGAATGGGCAGGTTTGTATCAAACAGGAAAACAATATTTGTACGTTAATTGCGGCTTCGGATTTCTCGGTTATCCGGGGCGCATCGGTATTTTACCCGAAATTACAATGATTGAATTGGTATAGGAACGATTATTTCGTTTTTATTTGATTGATTTTTAATATTTTAATTACTCAATCAATTCCATGTGTTTTTGGTTTTACGAAAGAGATTGGGAAGCATAATGATGTAATATAAAAATAACCAAATATCGAACAATAGAAATCGAGACCATAAATCTTTTTCATTCAATTTATTCATTGTTTTATTCCAAATAACGGCAACCACAATCAATCTTACCAAATAGGCTCCCAACACCCATTCCCAACGAAAAAAACACATAGCCGCTATTAACAACGGATATACCCAAAAATGGGAAAAGGAATATAATCCCAACAGCCATTTGAATTTTGCAGGATAATACTTTGAAGTACTGTAATGGCGGCGTTTTTGCTGCATCCAATCATGCCAAGTAGTTTTGGGTTCGCTTATGGTGTGAGCATCTTTATCAATCATAATTGCCGTATTGTATTTATTAGCAACTTTTATAATAAATAAATCGTCATCGCCGCCCGGAATTTGATTGATAGAAGAAAACCCTTTTGCCTGTAAAAACAATTCGCGCTTGTACGAAAGATTGCGCCCAACGCCCATATAGGGCAATTTTGCCAATGCAAAACTCAGGTATTGCAAAGCCGTATGAAAGGTTTCGAAGCGAATTAATTTGTTCAGCGTTCCTTGTTTTTTTGCATAAGCGCCATAGCCCAATACAATGTCTATATTGTCCTGATAAGCGCTTTGCATCAGGTGAATCCAATTTTCCGAAGCGGGAAAGCAATCCGTATCCGTCAATAAAAGTATTTCATATTTTGCTGTTCTGATACCCATAGACAAAGGAAATTTTTTGCCCGTAAAGCCCATTGCTTTTTGTTTTAACTCTAATATATTCAGGTCTTTAAAATCTTTGGCAAATTCTTGCAACAGGTATTTCGTTTCGTCTGTGGAGTTATCGTCCACTACGACTATTTCGTGGGAAGTAGTATATTTTTGAACTAAAATGCCGAGCAAGTGTATGGATAAATTCTCCGCCTCATTTTTTCCGCAAATGATTACGGATACCGGATATTCTTGAGAAGCGCTCTTAGGTTTTGATTTATAGAAAGCTAACCGACTAAATACGAAAAGATAATAACAAAGCTGTATAATGATTATGAAACAAAATGCAATAAAAAATATCCACCCTTCCCAAAACTGAATTCTATCCATACTACAAAAATAAGAAATATTTTAAAATAAATCTTTACCTTTGCAGCGCTTAAATATAAGCAGGACTCATAGCTCAGTCGGTTAGAGCATCTGACTCATAATCAGAGGGTCGTTGGTTCAAGCCCATCTGAGTCCACAAAAAATCAAGCAGTTACAAAACAGTTTTGTAATTGCTTTTTTTATTTGATACTCTATTTACCTCTTAGCCTATCTTATTTGCAATAATTATAAAAGCCCGATTATAAAGAATAAATATTTTATTTGGTAAAGTGAAAATGGATTCCGTACAAAGTACGGAATTCATTTTTTTAAAAAATTTAAAACCACTCAAAGTATGAGAAAGTTAATTTTCAGCCTTACAGCGTTCAGCGCATTATTCCTCGCCGCATGCTCAAACAAAGACAAGAACACGTCAAACAACGCAAGTACCAACATTCAAGGAACTTGGATAATGACAGGACAGGGAATAAAATATTATGACGCCAATAATAATGTATTATTGAGTCAGAATAATCCTTATAATATTGTAGGAAAGGATACAATAAAATTTACCGCTACTACCATGATTGAATATTATGACGGTGAGTTGCCGGATACGAGAAGTTACACGCTAAATACGAATGTAAACCCAATGGTTATAACTGTTACCGGAAGTAATGGAAGCGTGGCAGGAACAGCACAAGTTCTTTCATTAAGCAATACACAAATGATACGGCAAATTACCACAAAACCTGACGATTATTATGATTACAATACAAATCAATATGTAAACGTTGACCACAGTATTGAAATAGATACACTCATAAAAATAAAGTAATCTTCAGGTTTAGAATAAACAATAAAAAAATAGGCTGCCCATAAAAGCAGTCTATTTTTTATTTATCACTTACTTAATCAATCCTACTTTCTTACTTATTTCCAGCATTTTGTCAATCGGCTTACGAGCGGCAATGCGCAGTTCTTCTTCCATGGTCAATTCCGGCAATTCGTATTTCATGCATAAATACAATTTTTCCAACGTATTCATCTTCATGTAAGGACAATCGTTGCAAGCGCAAGCATTGTTCGGCGGAGCCGGAATAAAATGTTTTTGCGGAGAATCTTTTTCCATTTGGTGAAGAATGCCCGCTTCGGTGGCTACAATAAATTCTTTGCTATCACTTTTATTTGCAAAATCTATTATTTGTGTGGTACTGCCGATAAAATCGGCATATTTTAGCACGGCTTCTTCACATTCGGGATGCGCCAGCAATTTTGCCTGCGGATACTGCGCTTTCAACTTCAAAATTTTATCCAAACTAAAAATTTCGTGTACCATACACGAACCGTTCCAAAGCAGCATATTTCGCCCCGTTTGCTTGTTAATATATGCACCCAAATTTTTATCCGGCGCAAAAATAATCGGCTGGTTTTCCGAAATACTTTCCACAATTTTTTCAGCATTACTGCTGGTGCAAATAATATCACTCAATGCTTTCACTTCCGCCGTACAATTCACATAAGAAATTACAATATAATTGGGATGCGCCTCTTTAAATGCTTTAAATTCCTTTGTCGGCGCGCTATCCGCCAAAGAGCAACCGGCAAGCAAGTCGGGCAATACCACTTTCTTGGTAGGATTTAAAATTTTAGCCGTTTCCGCCATAAAATGTACGCCGGCGAAAACAATCATATCGGCATTGGTTTTCGCCGCTTCTTGCGCCAATCCCAAACTGTCGCCGATATAATCCGCTACATCCTGAATATCCGCTTCCTGATAATAATGCGCCAAAATAATGGCGTTTTTTTCTTTCTTCAATTTTTCAATTTCGGAAAATAAATCCAAATTCGGCGAAACGGGAATATCCAAAAACCCTTTTTGCTTTAAATTTTTTTCGGCTTCCGTAATACTGTTGTGCATATTGCTTGTAATATTTATTATTATCTATTTTATTTAAAAAGCCTATTACTATTAAGCCTGTGTATTTCTTGATAACTTTGTTATCCACATGTATCAAAGTTAATTACTTTTTATTTATTTACCGCAATTCACTTTTTTATTAACAGAGAAACAGTCGAATTATTGCCTGTTTTGATAGGTTATTCCAATGATGTGCATTTAAAAATTGTCCGTAATGCACAAATCGAAAATCACATTTATGCACGGTGCTTGCACCGCTCGAAAAAAGTGTATTTTTTCCGAAAAAATGAACTGTCGGAAAAATTATCGGTTTTTGTTCTTCTTCTTTCCACCGTAAATTTCGGTAATAAAAATGTTATGCACGATAAAATAAATTTATCCTCTTAGTTTTTCACAACTGCTCATTACAAATTAAAAAGTCTTATTTTCGTACTGAAATCAATTCAGTAAAAAATTTTAGTTATGACATACGATGTAATTGTTATCGGAAGCGGTCCGGGCGGTTATCCTGCTGCCATTCGCGCTTCACAGTTGGGCTTTAAAGTAGCCGTTATTGAAAAAGAATCGTTGGGCGGTATTTGTTTAAATTGGGGTTGCATTCCCACAAAAGCGCTGTTGAAAAGTGCGCAGGTAAACGAATATTGTAAACATGCCGATAATTATGGTATTAAAGCGGAAAACATTGAAGCCGATTTTACGGCTATCGTACAGCGCAGTCGTGGCGTAGCGGATAAAATGAGTAAAGGCGTTCAGTTTTTGATGAGGAAAAATAAAATTGATGTCGTTATGGGTACGGCTAAATTGGTATCCAAAACGCAAGTGGAAGTAACCGCAGCCGATGGTACACAACAAACGCTGGAAGCCGGCAATATTATTATTGCCACAGGTGGTAGAAGTCGCGTACTGTCGAATATTCCGCAAGACGGTAAAAAAATTATCGGCTATCGCGAAGCGCTGGTATTGTCTCAAAAACCTGTATCCATGCTGATTGTGGGCAGCGGCGCTATCGGCACCGAGTTTGCTTATTTTTATAATAGTATGGGAACAAAAGTTACTTTGGTTGAATATTTCGACAGGCTTGTTCCGCTTGAAGACGCCGATATTTCCAAAGAATTGGAAAAGCAATACAAAAAAATAGGCATCAATGTTATTACCGGCGCAAATGTGGAAAGCGTGGAGATTTCGGAAAACGGAACAAAATCTTTGGTGAAAAAACTTAGCGATAACAGCATGCAAACCATCGAAGCGGATGTAGTGCTAAGCGCCGTAGGTGTTGTAGCGAATGTGGAAAATTTGGGTTTGGAAACGTTGGGTATTACCGTTGAAAAAGGGAAGATTGTAGTGGATAAATTTCAACAAACCAATGTTACGGGTATATATGCCATTGGCGATTGCACGCCGCATCAGGCTTTGGCGCACAAGGCAAGCAAAGAAGGCATTAATGCAGCTGAACATATTGCATTTGTAAATAAAAAATTAGCGCATGCTCCCGAAGGAATTGATTACGGCAACATTCCGGGTTGTACGTATTGCGAACCTGAAATTGCATCCGTAGGTATGACGGAAGCACAAGCCAAAGAAGCGGGCTATGAAGTAAAAATAGGCAAGTTTCCGTTTGTTGCATCCGGCAAAGCCACAGCTGCCGGCGCTACCGAAGGATTTGTAAAAGTAATTTTCGATGCAAAATACGGAGAACTTTTGGGTGCGCACATGATTGGATTGGGCGTTACCGATATGATTGCCGAAGCAGTGGTTGCAAGAAAATTGGAGTCCACCGCACACGAAATTCTCAATGCCATTCATCCGCATCCAACGATGAGCGAAGCTTTTAAAGAAGCTACGGCAGCAGCTTTCGGCGAAGCAATAGACATTTAAGAATGGATTGAAAAATTTGTTTTTATTATATATTTGTATAATCAATTTATTCAATTATGGAATATCGTATAGAAAAAGACACAATGGGCGAAGTGAAAGTGCCTATTGATGCGTATTGGGGTGCGCAAACACAGCGCAGTATCGACAACTTTAAAATTGCGCAAGACATCAACAAAATGCCGAAAGAGATTATTACGGCATTTGCTTACCTTAAAAAGGCAGCGGCGCTAACAAATGAATCGTTAGGTGTTTTATCGAAAGAAAAAACAGATTTGATTGTAAAGGTTGCAGACGAAATTTTGGATGGTCAATGGCGCGACCAATTTCCGCTGGTGGTATGGCAAACAGGCAGCGGTACGCAAAGCAATATGAACATGAACGAAGTAATTGCTTATCGCGCGCATGTATTGAATGGCGGCGCTTTGACCGATAAAGAAAAAGTTTTGCATCCGAATGATGATGTAAATAAATCGCAATCATCCAACGATACTTTTCCGACAGCCATGCATATTGCGGCATATAAAATTTTGGCAGAAACCACCATTCCCGGTATTGAAAAACTGCGCAATACATTACGGAAAAAATCCGAAGCATTCAAAAATATCGTAAAAATCGGTCGTACCCATTTTATGGATGCTACGCCGCTTACGCTGGGACAAGAGTTTAGCGGATATGCTGCACAATTAACGCATGGTTTGAATGCTATTAGAAATTCGCTGAAACACTTGTCGGAATTGGCTTTGGGCGGAACGGCAGTAGGCACGGGCATTAATGCGCCCAAAGGATATGCGGAATCGGTAGCGAAAAAAATTGCCGAACTTACCGGATTACCTTTTGTTTCGGCAGAAAATAAATTCGAAGCATTAGCCGCTCACGATGCTATTGTAGAAGCGCACGGAGCTTTGAAAACAGTTGCCGTAAGCCTGATGAAAATTGCCAATGACGTGCGTATGCTTTCCAGCGGACCGCGCAGCGGCATCGGCGAAATTCATATTCCCGACAATGAGCCGGGTTCCTCTATTATGCCGGGCAAGGTAAATCCCACGCAGTGCGAGGCTTTGACCATGATTGCCGCACAGGTTTTGGGCAACGATGTTGCCATTAATATTGGCGGCGCTACGGGACATTTTGAATTGAACGTTTTTAAACCGGTAATGATTTATAACTTCTTGCACAGCGCACGCTTGATTGGCGACGGCTGCATATCTTTTAATGATAAATGCGCCGAAGGTATTGAACCGATTGAGGTAAACATTAAGAAACACGTAAACAACAGCCTGATGTTGGTAACTGCTTTGAATACCAAAATAGGCTATTATAAAGCTGCTGAAATTGCGCAAACCGCGCATAAAAACGGAACTACATTGAAAGAAACCGCCGTTGCGCTGGGTTATGTAACGCCCGAACAATTTGACGAATGGGTAGTGCCGGAGAAAATGTGCGGTGAAATAAAATAGATTAGTTTTTTATTTGCCCGTATTATCTAATATCTTATAAAAATACGAATAGGTATAAGACATGAAACTTATAAATAAACGGTTTTTGATTTTAGTAGGTATTTGTTGTTGCACCTTATTACAGGCAACTGCCCAATGCGACTCCGGCAATTTTAGGCAGGGTGTTACATATTATCAGCAAAATCAGTTCAGACAGGCAATTGAGGCATACAGCAGGCAGATAAAGGCTTGTCCGTTTAAAAATGTTTATTTGGACAGGGCATTTAGCTATACCAATTTAGGCATTGCCGACAGTGCGCTGTCGGATTATAACAGTGCAATACAATTTGTGCCGGATAGCAATAAACCAAGTACTTATTTAACGTGGAGCGACATTGTTTTTAATACGCGAAGTCATTACGATATAGCTTTTGAATTATATAAAAAGACAGTGGCATTAGTTCCCGACGCTTCAATAGCTTGGTATAGAATGGCGCGTTGTAAGTGGTTACAACGGTTACATGTGTTACAGGAAAATCGGGTGGACGATTATAAAACAGACCCTGTTTTGAATGCAGGATTAAAGGACGAAATATTACGCTATTTTGCGAAGGCAATATATTTAGATTCGGTTAAAAATTTTGAAGAATATAAACAACAAACGGAATTAGCATCCATACGGAATATGAATACTAATTATTCTTTTTATGCAGACCGAGCAATAGTTGAAATGGATTTTGATGATTTGGCGGGAGCATTAAAAGATATGGAAACAGCCAATTGGATACATCCTACTATTGCTAACTATCGAATTGCAGCTTATTTGGCAAAAGCGCTGGGCGAAAAAGACAAGGCATGTACTTATATACAAAAATGGGCAATGTTTATAGACCCGCGCCATCCGGAAGAAATAGAAAAGACCAGAGAGGAAGCGAATAAGTTTTGTAATGATTTAGGGGTTACTCCGAAGAAAACGGCGGAGGAAATGAGTAAAGAATTAGAAGACATTAATCATTAATTTAGTTTTTAATATCAATTATATTTATTAAACATTAATTATTGTGTTTCCTCGTGAATATCAATTGGACGAAAAATATTAATATAATATTTCAAATAAAAAATTTCTCTGCATAATTATTTACCGTTTTTACGCCGGTAACTATCAAAAATCACAATTTATTTCATCGCATTTTCCAAATCGTTGATAATATCGTCTGCCGCTTCGATACCGACCGAAAGTCGCAGCAGTTTACCGTCTATGCCGCGCGCGGTGCGTTCTGTTTCCGGCACATCAGCATGCGTTTGCGTAACAGGATAGGTAATCAGCGTTTCCACTCCGCCGAGGCTTTCGGCATAAAAAATAAGTTCCGTTCTATTTAAAATGTGTTGGGCGGTTTCTTCGCTGTTCACCTTGAAACTGATCATGGCGCCAAAACCCCGCGCTTGCCGTTTAGATAGTTCAAAAGCAGGATGATTGGGCAAACCCGTATAATAAACCGCTGTTACTTTCGGTTGTTTTTGTAGCCAATTGGCAACGGCAATAGCATTTTCCTGCGCTTTTTCCATGCGGACGGCAAGGGTTTTTATCCCGCGTGTAACCAAAAAGGCATCGAAAGGCGACAGTATTCCACCTGTGGTTTTTTTCAAATAATGAAGTTTTTCGGCAATGTCCGCTGATTTTGCGACAAGAAAACCGGCAAGTGTATCATTATGTCCCGCCAGATATTTTGTAGCGCTGTGAACTACAATATCCGCGCCCAGCGCAATCGGATTAAAGAAATAGGGCGTCAAAAAAGTATTGTCCGCTATCAGCAGAATATCGCGTTTGCCAATGATTTTTTTGATGCCTGCTATATCGGTTACGTTCATCATCGGATTGGTGGGCGTTTCTATGAATATCGCCTTTGTTGCTTTGGTTATCAGGGTTTCGACCGTTTGCAAATCGGATGTGTCCGCATATTTTATAAGGATGCCGTTTTTGTTGGAAATATGGTTGAAAAGCCGGATAGAGCCGCCGTACAAATCGTCGGTAGCGATGATTTCGTCGCTGGGTGCAAACAATTCCATCAATGTAGTAATTGCCGCCATTCCGCTTGCATGTGCAGTAGCTCCTGCGCCGCCTTCCAGCGCGGCAATCAATTTTTCGGCATGTTCGCAGGTCGGGTTTTGTGTTCTCGAATAATCGTAGCCCGTGCTTTTTTCAAACCCCAAGTGCGCAAAAGTAGCGGATTGATATATGGGAATTGCTATCGCTCCGGTAGTGTGGGAATTATCTCTTGCAGCATGAATGCAGGCAGTTTCGGGTTTCATCTTGTCTGTTATTTTACTCATTCTTTTTGTTATTTATCAATTTTATGTTTATCCCACAATTTGTATCTTATCAAATTTTCAAAATAAAATTTCCTTATCACTTAAATCAATAAGCGATTTATGAATGGCTTTCCAACAATAACAATTTCTACTTTCTTGTCCGGCTAAGAAGGATTAGAAGCTTTACCATTTGCGCTTCCTAAACGGTATATGGATGTTTTCAATTAATAATTCTCGGCTTTCAATTCAAAAAAAGCCTTCGGATGCTTGCAACAAGGACAAAGCTCCGGCGCTTTTTCGCCG
>Ga0209738_10000213_pt1 | contig 13028 bp, 10 predicted proteins | sample TergutNc150P5_FD_187289 | JGI IMG/M metagenome (GOLD analysis project Ga0209738, IMG submission 187289) | Nasutitermes corniger P5 segment gut microbial community from laboratory colony in Florida, USA - Nc150 P5 (SPAdes) (version 2) | ecosystem: Host-associated > Arthropoda: Insects >...
TATGTCTGTACCGCATTGTTAATCGTTACTTGCAGGAAGTAAACCGCCGATGCCAATCCGGCTACGGATATTTGTCCGAAGTTGCCTTGATTGCTCATGCTCCCTTGCAGTACTACTTTTCCGTCCGTACTAATTATTCGATACGGAACATTATTTGTACCTGCGGGTAATGCTACATTCAGTACCGATTTTGCGGGATTCGGATGCACTAATGTCTGTAACACACTAAAGTCGATATTGACTACACCACTGTAACCAACATTTCCGTCAAGGTCTTGCTGAACTTGTTTCAGCATCTCAATTCAAAAAGATGACGAAACAAGTTTCGGCAGGATGAAAGGAAAAATTTCCAAAAACTAAAAAACTTATGCTTGTGCAATGTATCTTGAATGCCTACCTTTATGCTACTTTTGTGTAACTGTAAAAATTTACTTTATGAATAAGATACGATTTTTTATCCCGCTTATTTTGCTGGGTATCTGTATAAATGCCCATGCACAGGGAACCAGAATAAAATTTGACGATAATTGGCTGTTCAAGTTGGATACTGCCAATGATTATAACGAACAACAGCTAAATGCTCAGCCTTGGCAAAACGTAACACTGCCGCACGATTGGAGTATTACGCTTCCGTTTGATGCTGCCAGCCCCAGCGGTTTTGGCGGCGCAAGTTTGCGCGGCGGCACGGGCTTGTACCAAAAAGAATTTACATTGTCGGCAGCAGATAAAAACAAAAATATTTTTATTGATTTTGACGGCGTGTACAGAAACAGTACCGTGTGGATTAACGGGCATCAGCTTGGTACGCGCCCCAATGGTTATGTTTCGTTTCAATACAATCTTACGCCTTATTTAAAATTTGACGGCGAGAAAAATATACTAAAAGTTTTGGTCGAAAACAAACAGCCCAACTCGCGCTGGTACAGCGGCAGCGGCATTTACCGAAATGTGTGGCTGGAAAAAAGAGGAAAAATTTATGTAGAAAATTGGGGCGTTTATGTAACGACCACCGCTGTATATGCCGATAGCGCCGCCGTGCGCATGAGCGTTGCTGTTGATAATAGTTTGGATAGAAATGCAAGCGTGGTGCTGAAAACCTTGATTTATGACAATAAGCAAAACGTGGTGGCAAGAACCACTAAAACCATTTCCAATATACCTGCCGGCGGTTATAAGCCGTCCGAACAAATTATTACCATCAACAAGCCGCAGCTTTGGAGTTTGGAGCATCCGAATTTGTACAAAGCCGTTTCGCAAATTTTTGTAAACGGTAAAAAAATAGATGAATACAACACTACGTTCGGCATTAGAACATATGCCTTTGATAAGGATAAAGGATTTATACTTAACGGCAAATCGGTAAAAATTATCGGCGTATGTATGCACCACGATTTAGGCGCGCTGGGCACGGCGGTTAATTACCGCGCCATGCAACGCCAATTGGAAATTTTAAAATCAATGGGTATCAACGGCATCCGCACTTCGCACAATCCGCCGGCGCCGGAATGGCTGGAGCTTTGCGATAAAATGGGTTTCGTTGTTATGGACGAAGCTTTTGATATGTGGGTTATACAAAAAGGTAATTTCGATTATCACTTGTATTTTAAGCAATGGCATGAGCGTGATTTGACCGACCAGATTTTGAGAGACCGAAATCATCCCTCTATTTTCATGTGGAGCATCGGCAACGAAATTCCCGAGCAAGGCGACGGCAATAAAGATTCGGCAATAGCCATAGCGCGCGATTTGGCAAGCATTGTACGCAGCCTTGATGATAGACCGATTACTTCGGCGCTCAACGATCCGCGCAGAGATAATCGCATTATTGAATCGGGCGCGCTGGATTTAATCGGCGTGAATTATCATCATCAAATATGGAAAGATTTGCCCGACAGTTTTCCCAATCAAAAATTTATTCTTACCGAAACCGCATCGGCGCTGCAATCAAGAGGCATTTATTTTATGCCGTCCGACTCGATAAGGCGTTGGCACGATTTGATTCCCGATAATAAAGAAATGGCTGATTTTACTTGTTCGGCATACGAAAACAGCTCGGCAGCTTGGGGTTCTACGCACGAAGAATCCATTAAGCCTTTGTTGAAATATCCGTACATCAGCGGCATGTATGTTTGGACGGGTTTTGATTATCTCGGCGAACCTACGCCTTATCCTTTCCCTGCGCGAAGCTCATACTTTGGAATAGTAGATATGGCAGGCTTTCCGAAAGATGCATATTATTTATATAAAAGTTTATTTACAAATGATACGGTACTTCATCTGTTGCCGCATTGGAATTGGCAACGCGGTCAAAAAATTGATGTATGGGCGTATTACAACAATGCCGATGAAGTAGAATTGTTTTTAAACGGAAAATCTTTGGGCATACAAAAGAAAACGGGAGACGACTTGCATGTACAGTGGAATAAGGTAGCGTTTGAACCCGGCACGCTAAAAGCCGTTTCAAGAAAAGACGGAAAAATAGTAAAGGAAACCGAAATAAAAACCGCCGGAAAACCTTATAAAATAAAGCTTGTAGCCGATAGAAGTAAAATAAATGCCGACGGTGAAGATTTGTCTTTCGTAACCGTAACGGTGGAAGACAAAGACGGAAACATGGTTCCGTATGCAGATAATCAACTGCATTTTTCGCTGAAAGGTAATGGCGAAATAGCTGCGTTGGATAACGGTTGCGAAACGGATTTGACGCCGTATAGCAACAAAACTACGCGCAAAGCCTTTAATGGTTTGGCTTTGGCAATTATCAAAGCACATAAACAAAAAGGCAATCTTAGTTTAACCGTTTCTGCCGACGGATTGCAAAGCGCCGGCGTGGATATTGTGATGGAATAAATATTTTTTTGGTTTTCTAAATTTAGAATAGAGCATCCTTTTTTTAAGAGGATGCTCTATTGATAAATACTAAAAATTCATAAATTTTAATCTCAAAGTATAAGCAAATTCATTTTTCCTATTTACATTTGATGCAAATTATTAGAAATGAAAAAATTAATTGTATCCTTTGCTTTAATCTTCGGCGCGCTTATCGCTAATGCGCAATCCGGTATCATGGACGCCCACAATCAGGCTATGACGCAGGCGCAGCAAGGCAATATGGATAAAGCTATATCTATTATTAAAGCTGCCGAAGCCGATTATCCCGACAATTTGGTGTTGCTGAAAGATGAAGTTTTGCTGAGTACGACTAATCAACAATATGCCGGCGCTATTGCTGTCGGAAAGCATTTAATTACTTTGCCCGATGTGGATGACCAAGCATATCAGGTAGTAGGTTCGGCTTATGCGAAGGCAGGGAAAAACACGGAAGCAATCAAGGTTTATCAGGAAGGCATACAAAAATTTCCTGCCAGCGGTATGTTATATGCCGAATGCGGAGATGCCATGTCGAATGCGGGTAGCTTGTCGGATGCAGCAAAGACGTGGGAACTTGGTATTCAAGCCGATCCTTCTGTTGCCGATAATTATTATTTCCTTTCCAAATATTATGCAAATCATCAAAATCCGTTGTGGAGTATTTTATATGGAGAAAATTTTGTCAATATAGAAACTTTTACTTCCCGTACGCCGGAAATAAAGGATATTGTATTTAGCCAATATCGCGCGCTGTTTGCAACGGATAATGTTTTGCAGAACTATATCAATAACGGACAACCTTTTGAAAAAGCCGTTGCTTCTACCTTGTTCCAATTTAAGGATATTGTATCCGAAAGTATATTCCCCGAAAGTTTATATGCCTTACGCGGACAATTTTTAGTCAATTGGTTTAGCGGAGATAAGGCAAAAACTTTCCCTTACAAATTATTCGATCGGCAATTGCAATTGTCCAAAATCGGTATATTCGAAGCATATAATCAGTGGTTGTTTTCGAGTTACAATGCCGATGCATTTGCCAATTGGGCGCAATTGCACGATGGAGAAATTAAAGAGTTCGCAAAATTTCAACGTTCTTCCATGTTCAATATTCCGCAAGGGCAATATTATGCGCATAATTAAGATTTGAAAGGGAATTCATGAAAAGAGATAATTTTTATTAATCTTAAAATAGATAATATATCCAATAAAAGCCGTTTTATCATTATCGGCGATGATGATAAAACGGCTTTCCGTATTTATACTTCTATATTTTCTTACCTCAATATCACTTTAAAATAAATTCGTAAGAAGCAATTATCTATAAAGTTTTTCAAGATAAATATAATAGAAAATTCTACTTTAATTCCAAATGATCGGAAAGATTATTATGTTTTAATTGCGGATGCTGTCTGCCGTATATTTCGTTGTGCTGTGCAGCATCCAGCCCCATTTCTTCTTCCTCGTCGCTTACTCGTAACGGCGTCATCATATTAATGAGTTTGAACAAAAGAAACGAAACGCAAAAGCTGTATATTGCCACAATAATCACGGCTTTCAGTTCGGTAAAAAAGAATGTTGCATTTCCGTACAGCAAACCGTTGGCGCCGGCGCTATTCACTGTTTTGGTAGCGAAAACGCCGGTTAAAATCATGCCTACCATACCGCCGATGCCGTGGCAGGGAAACACATCCAGCGTATCGTCCAGCTTCGATTTTGATTTGCAATAAACGGCAAGATTAGATATGACGGAAGCAAGCGTTCCAATAAAAATGCTTTGTGGAATTGCCACATATCCTGCGCCGGGTGTAATGGATACCAATCCTACTACCGAACCAATACAAAAGCCTAATACGGAAGGTTTCTTACCTTTTAATACATCAAAAAACATCCATGATAAACCAGCTGCCGCCGCAGCCGTATTCGTAGTAGCAAAAGCCGAAACAGCTAATGAATTTGATGCCGTAGCCGAACCTGCATTAAATCCGAACCAACCGAACCATAGCAAACTCGTACCAATCAGCACATACGGGATATTGGCAGGCGGCGTTTCGATACCCTCAATATGCGCTTTCCTGCGTTTCAGTACCATTGCTCCGGCAAGCGCAGCGCAGCCTGCGGAAATATGTACTACCGTTCCTCCGGCAAAATCCAATACACCCATTTTTGCCAAAAAACCGTCGGGATTCCAACTCCAATGCGCGAGCGGCGCATATACTAACAAACTAAATAAAATGATAAATAATATATATGATTTAAAATTTATGCGTTCTGCAATAGCGCCTACCACCAATCCCGGTGTGATAATGGCAAACATTAATTGAAACATAGCAAACAGCAACAAGGGAATGGTGGGTGTTGCAGCCCATGGTTGTCCCGATGCTACATTCTTAAAAAAGAAAAAGGTACTTGGATTGCCGATAATTCCGCCCCAAGTAGGACCAAAGCACAAACTAAATCCTACTATAATCCACAGTACGCCTACAATACCGGCAGCAACCGTACTTTTTATCATGGTAGAAATGATATTTTTGCGGTGTACCATGCCGCCATAAAAAAACGCCAAACCGGGCGTCATTAAAAATACCAATGAGGTAGCAATCAGCATCCACGCAATATCGGCGCTACTGTATTTGCCCGCATCATAATTTTTAAAGCTGGGGACAAATATGGAATATATGGCTACAATCGCCAAAATGATAAAGGGTAAAAGACGCTTAATTTTAAATTGTTTCATAAAATATTTAAAATTAAAAATAATAAAATGTGAATTATTTTTTACAAAGATTGCTATTATTTTCATTTTTACAAAGAAAAATAATGAATATATTATTTAATAATGTAAATTTAAAAGTAAACTTATGATTTATATAAATTTAGTATATCATCTTCCAGATTCTGTTTTTCCTTAAATCCAATAACCATTAAAATATAGTAGAACTATTTTAAATTTTTACCTTTTGAATTAAATTTTACCTTTGCCCTTCAATAAAAATTTCATGGCGAACCGTTTTTTCAAAAATAGAAATAAGAATCCCAATGCAGAAATGAGTTTTGTAGATCATCTTGAAGCGCTAAGGTGGCACATTGTTCGCTCTTTGTTGGTGGTAGTGATATTGGCAATATTGGTATTTTGTTATCACGGTTGGGTGTTCGCCAACATTATCGAGGGTCCCGTTAATTCCGGTTTTATCAGTTATCGGTTGTTTTGCAAGCTGGGACAATTTATACATGTTCCTTCGCTGTGTATGCAGCCGGTGCGCGTTGCCATGCAAACCACTACTTACACGGGGCAATTTTTGGGCGCTTTTACAATGGCATTTTTGGGCGGTTTTATTGTTGCTTCGCCCTATGTTTTTTGGGAATTTTGGTTGTTTATCAAACCTGCACTGAAAAACAATGAACTCAAAAACAGTCGCTTTGCTATTTTTTGGGTTTCGTTCTTTTTCTTATTGGGCGCGGCTTTCGGCTACTTTGTATTAGGACCGTTTACGTTTAGTTTTTTGGCAAACTTTCAAATAAGCGATTTACCCGGCACTATCGAAACTCGTCCTACATTGAATGATTATTTAAAAAATCTTACCAACATTATCCTTTATTGCGGCATTGCTTTTGAGCTGCCGGTAGCATCGTATTTACTCACCAAAATCGGTATTATTACGCCCAAATTTTTGGCAAGTAAACGCAAGTATGCCATTGTTATTTTGCTGATTGTTGCTGCATTTATAACGCCAAGTCCCGATTGGATAAGCCAATTGATTGTATTCGCACCCTTGATGATTTTGTACGAAGTCGGCGTTGCTGTTTCCAAAAAAGCAGCACGGGAAAAAGCGGAAAAAGAAATGGCTTTACAGGAATAAATTACAGCATACAAAAAATGCTATCATCATTAGATATTGAAAACATTTAGTTTTCTTTATCTTCCAATCTTTGATATGCCATTAAGAATACGGCGCCCAAATTTTGATAAGGCGGCACATAATCGGCAAAGCGCGTGTCTTTGCTCAGCTTGTTGTCAAAGCCTTTCCACATGGATACCCAATTCAGATTTTTTCCTCTCTGCAACGTATTGATGATGCCTTGAATCATTCCCAAATTCAAATCGCCTACGCCGGTTTGCTTGGTCGAAATGATTTGCGCGTTGGGCGCTATTTGCAACACTTTATTCAAACTTTGAAAACCGCCGCAACTGCCCAGAAACACTACTCTTTCCGAAGGTTGCAACTGTTTGATGGATGAATTTAAATAATAACTATGCCCGCGATGAAACAGTAAAGTGGGATGCAGATCATTTGCACTTAAATAATAATTCAATGAATCCTGTGCATCATCATCCAAATGTCGTTTTTCGTCCAATGGTTTATTGGTATAAATGACTATCGGCACGCCTTTGGTGGATGAAACGGTTGACCAATATTTATTGGACGATTGTTTCCAACCCGCGCCGCTGAAAGCGTTCATGAAATTATCGTAGTTTGTTCTTCCATCCAAATCGCCATAAGTAATTTGATGAATAATGATTTTCCCTGAAGCATCTTTCAATTCATCGATGGGCATATAATATACCGGCGGAATACCCAGCGCTTGGGATACATCAATATTTTTGGTAGAATCCGTAGAAAGGAACAATGTGTTGAGAATATCGTATATGTTATATGCTTTGCGATTATGTGTGCGCCGTGCTTTTGCAAGATTGGATTGCACTTCGTCCAACACTAATTGTTTAATATCGGGATTGTCAATGCTGACGTAGGTTCCGGCAACATCTACGGCATCTTCCAATTCATCGGCGCCGGTTTTGGCATCCAGATTTCGTACAAAATATCTCATCAATTGTTGCGCATTAGCAGGTTGCATTCTACCTAAAAAATTGTCCAACGTATTGTAGTTGGCAGCCATTTTAATCCATTTTTTTGCATAGTCGAAATGTACTGCCATCATCAATTTTTCGCCGGTAAGTTTTTTGCCGCCTTTTTGCCATATCAGGTTATAAATGCCGTAATCTTTTCCGTTTACATAAGTGGAGGTGTATATAATATCTTCGGTGGTTACTACCAAATAATACAGTTCGGTAGGCGATAAGGATTGCAAGCAAGCATATCTTTCGTTATTGGGTTTTTCGTGCAAACCGTTTACAACGTTGATGAAATCGTCAGTTGCTACATCTTGCAATTTTACCTTTATAATATTTTTTGCCAAAACCGTATCATGGTTTTCGGATTCCCATGTGGTATAATCGATTTCGGTTTTTACCAATAGTTTGAAATAACTTACATTGTCGCTCATCGCGCTGTCAACTTGATCCATTGTAAGTTTTCCTTTGTACAGTTCGTCAAGGAAAGGCATGTATTGTCTTCCGGCTTTTGAGCCGTCGGCAGCTTGCGCGTTGGCAATTCTGCTGATGGCTTGTATCAGCGGATCTTGGCTTTTGCGAATATACTCGCCAATCGGCGTATAAGATTGCGCATATGTGTAAACGGCATCGGCGCTGTCGCGTGCCACTTTATTCAAGATGTTATCTATATTGATGCCGGAAAGATTCTTATTGTTTTGCATCATGTTGTTTATAAGGGATAATGAGAAAACGGGAGACTCTGCTATATATTTCCTTTGCAAGATGGCGGCAAAATCATTTTTGCCTACATTATTTTTAAAAGCAAAAGCTTCGGATAAAATGTCGTCTATTGCATAATTATTTTCTTCCAGAATGGGCGATATGCTTTGATTTTGATTATCCAACAACATGGCTTGCTTGAAAGCGCTCACGAGCGTTGTAAGTTGCACGCCCGTCAGTCGTTTCGCCATAAAATAATTTTGATAGCTATCGAGTATATCTTTAAGACCGCGCAGATATTTCAGTTTGGTATTATTCGTCCATCTTTGTTGCCCGATATACGATTGCAAATTATCAACTTGCACGTTAGCTGCATAGTTGGAAATTCTGTTCAATGAATCATTATGATGATAAGGCATAAACAGCGTATCTCTAACGCCGTCAAGCGTATTCACGCCAAATTGTGCTCTGTCGATATACGATTGAAATGATTCGATTATTTCATTATCCTGCCCATAGCTTATGCTTGCAAATGCAGATAATATCAAGATGCAACCTATAACTTTTTTCATAAAATCAATTTATTATTCAATACAATTTCAGCGTGCAAAAATAAGACCAATTTGCGCTTAACAATTATATAATACTCAAAATTATGCGCTATATTTAAGGTAAAATTATTTTTGTGCCGTCAAATTATTATTCATGGAAACAAAGAAAAAAATTCTCATTGCAGATGATGAACCCGATATTTTGGAAATAATCGGTTACAACCTTAGTCGCGAAGGCTACGATATATACACTGCCAAAGACGGCAACGAAGCTATTGCAAAAGCAAGAAATGTGAAACCCGATTTAATTGTTCTGGATATGATGATGCCGTACAAAAACGGTATGGAAGTATGCGAAATATTGCGGGCGCAGCCGGCATTTGCAAACACCATCATTGTTTTTCTTACTGCCATTAATGATGAAAGCAAAGAAATAAAGATGCTCGATATGGGTGCAGACGATTACATTACAAAGCCCATTGCGCCCAAAGTGCTTGTAAGCCACATCAATGCTATGTTTCGGAGGAATAAGGACAACAACAACGGCAATAAAATTTTGGAAACGGGCAATCTGAAAATTGATCCCATACAGTTTCTTGTTTTTGTAGATAATGCGAAAATCATATTGGCAAAAAAAGAGTTCGAACTATTGTATTTGCTGGCTTCCGTACCCAACCGCGTATTTTTGCGCGACGAGATTTTGCACAAAGTTTGGGGAACTGATGTAATTGTAGGCGATAGAACCATAGATGTGCACATTCGTAAAATCAGGCAAAAGCTCAATCTCGATTGCATTGAAACGGTAAAAGGTGTAGGATATAAATTTGTAATGTAAGATTTTATTATATTCGCAATATGGCTACGCCGAAAAATTATACGCCCGGGCAACTTTCGCTTGTTGTAGCATTGCTGATAAGCGTTATGGTAGGCGCTTGTTTCGCATTGTTTCAAATGGTTTGGTGGCAAGCAGCTATTGCGGTGGCAGGTATATTTGCATGCAGTTTTTTTATTGTTCGCGAAGCGTTGCTCCGTTTCATTTTCCGAAAAATAAAGCTCATCTATAAATTCATTTATCAAACCAAAGCCAACAAACGTGAAGAATTTTTTTACAACCATATTCTTCCGCAAAAAACAATTGAAGAAGTGGAAGAAGATGTGCAGGAATGGGCGGATAAAAATGCAAAAGAAATAGAATCGCTACGCGCAATGGAGCAATATCGAAAAGAATTTCTGCAAAATCTTTCGCACGAAATAAAAACACCTATTTTTTCCATTCAAGGATATATCAATACGCTGCTTTCCGGCGCTATGGAAGACAAAGATTTGTCCGTAAGATTTTTAACCAATGCTGCCAACAATGTGGAACGAATGGTAAATTTGGTAACCGATATTGATGAAATTTCTCGGCTCGAATCGGGCGACCAGCCCATGAAAATGACGAGTTTTATTATTCAGGATTTAATTAAAGAAGTATTTGAAAATTTAAGCATGGCAATGGCTGAAAAAGCCATAACGCCTTCCATTAAAAAAGGTTGCGAAGCGGCTGTTAGCGTTTTTGCCGACCGAGAAAAGATACGGCAAGTGCTTATTAATTTGATAGTAAATGCCCTTAAATACGGCAATCCAAACGGGCATATTATTGCAAGCATTTACAAAACCAGCGAGAATATGGCTTTGATTGAGATTAGCGATGACGGTATTGGCATTGCCGAAGAACATTTGCCCAGAATATTTGAACGTTTTTATCGTACCGATACCGGTAGAAGCCGCAATAGCGGCGGTACGGGGCTGGGATTGGCAATATGCAAACATATTGTGGAGGCGCATAACCAAAGCATTCATATTCGCAGCAAACCTGCGGTAGGTACTACTGTGGGCTTTACATTAAGAACAAAAGCGGATGCTATTGAAAAAAAATAAAAACTCCGTCTTTGCGAAAAGAAGGATAAGGGATGATAAAATAAAATTACCAATTGCAAGCACGTATTACACCGCTTCGGCAATTACTTCTTTTACTTCGGGAATCATTCGTTTCATCATACCTTCGATACCGTTTTTTAAAGTAATGGTAGAAGATGGGCAACCGCTGCAACTGCCTTGCAGCATAAGGGTTACCGTGCCGTCGTTATAACTTTTGTATTGAATAGCGCCGCCGTCCATTTCCACAGCAGGACGCACATAATTGTCCAGCATTTCTTTAATTCTTTTTACTACATCGTCTTCGTCGGCATCCGTATTTTTACTTGCTTGCGGAACGTTTTGCAATAGTTCCTCTTCATTTACAATTACGGCGCCGCTTTCGATATACTCTTTTAAAAATTGCTTCACTTGCGGAATTACATCTTGCCAATCGTTTACCTCATCGGTTTTCGTAAGCGTTACAAAATTGCTGGCAATAAAAACGCCTTTGATAAACGGAAACCCAAATAATTCCTTTGCCAGCGGCGAAGGTATCGTTTCCGTTTCATCTTGAAAATCGATGCTTTTGCCCGGATACAATAATCGGTTTGCTACAAATTTCATCGTTGCGGGATTGGGCGTCATTTCTGTATAAATACTGACGATGGGATTGCCTGTCTTAATCATAAAAAATCGAAATAAATTGAATGCACGAAGTTAGCGCAAAGAAATTTTTAGAAATGTCAAATTTTTGCAAGATGAATGAAGCGGATTACTTATCTTATTGCTCATCATCTTCTAAATACAAAACAAGCAGCTCAACACAAAGCCAAGTTGCTTGTTTCACCATTATTCTGTCTGAAAAAATTTACGCGAACAAACCTTTCAATTTGTCCAAAATTCCACCGCCGCCGGTGAGCTCATTTGCAATCGAGCCGAGGTCGAGGCTCTTGTCATTCGGATCATTGGCTTTGCCGCTCATCTTACTCATTACCATTGGGATGATAGATGAAGTTAAAGAAGAGGCAATTCCTTGATTCAGACCGAATTTTTGGCTCAGCGAGCTGGCAATATTGCCTACGATATTTTGTGTAACAGGGTTGTTGGCAACGTTGCCGTTTTGTCCGCTAAACATGCCCATGATACTTTGAAGTCCGCCGCTGGAAACGGCTGATTTCAATTCATCCATAAGAGAGCCTGAAACGTGTTGCGCAATAGCGCCTGCTTGGTCGTTAGAAACTTCGGCTGTGTTATTTACTGCCTGTCCCGTCGCTTCTTTCACCATGTTCATAATTTCGTCTAACATAAATTGACTGTTGATTTTTTAGTAAAAAAAATTAAAGTGTGAAGGTAGAATATTTTATTTAATACAAAAAAAGTTATTTTATTAATTGCTTGGTTGGGCTGGTTTACTATCCGTTGTAGTAGTAAAGGGTTGGCACTAATGCCAACCCTTTTTATTTATACTCAAAGCGAATAGAATAAAAAGTAAGTTTTAATTCGAACCTGTTACCCGTATATCTACCACTGTAAGATTTCCATATTCCTTTTCGTCCTCTTTTGTCCAATCATTCCAATGTTCTTTTGGCTTATCCCAATTGAAATTATATTCTTTTACCATAACACGTATGTGTGGTGGAGTTTTCTTTTCTTCTTGCCAATATTTATGAAAATCACTATCTGAAACAAAATAAAAATAACTATTTGTTTCGATAGAACCGGGAAAGACCATTGCTCTTTTAATGGGCGGCTTTATTTGTTGCAATAAATCACTTAGAGGTTTGCCAATAAATTGATTTTTATTAATTATCAATTTATTCAAATCATTTGTTGTTTGCACCATTTGTGCACGACAAGATATAGTGCCAATAAGCAATGGCAATACTAAAAATTTAAATATCTGTTTCATACTCAAAATGAAAAGTAGGTTTTAGTTCGAACCTGTTATTCGTATCTTTAGCACAGTAAGCTTACCTAATTCTTTTTTGTCTTCTTCCGTCCATATCGTTCGTTGTTCTTTAGGTCTCGTCAATGGATTCCAACCAAAACTCCTTTCTGCAACTAGAACATCAATCCCTATTGGATTTTTTCCTGAATTTTTTCCATATGCACGATATGCACTATCGGACAAAAACCATAAAAAAACATGACTCGCA
>Ga0209738_10000214_pt1 | contig 12995 bp, 10 predicted proteins | sample TergutNc150P5_FD_187289 | JGI IMG/M metagenome (GOLD analysis project Ga0209738, IMG submission 187289) | Nasutitermes corniger P5 segment gut microbial community from laboratory colony in Florida, USA - Nc150 P5 (SPAdes) (version 2) | ecosystem: Host-associated > Arthropoda: Insects >...
TGTTCTACGGGGAGTGGGTGCTGGGACAATGATCGACTGGCTGTCGAAGGCCGACCGCACCTCGCCGTGGCCGCAGGCCAAGGTCGTGGTCGCGGGGCTCGGCGCGTCCGGGTTCGCGGCCGCCGATGCGCTGCTGGAGTTGGGCGCGCAGGTGCAGGTGGTGGACGAGTCGGACGCCGACCTGGTCGCCGACCGTGCGGGCCTGCTGACCGAACTGGGTGCGGTCGTCCAGCTGGGCTGCGGGGCCACGACGCGGCTGGACGACGCCGCCGACCTGGTGATCGCCTCGCCCGGGTGGCATCCGGACGCCCCGCTGCTGGCCCAGGCCGCCGCGCGCACCGTGCCGATCTGGGACGACGTGGAGCTGGCCTGGCGGCTGATGTTCCCCGACCGTGTGGTGCCCTGGCTCGCGGTGACCGGCACCAACGGCAAGACCACGACGACGCAGATGCTGGCGTCCATCCTGCAAGCCGCAGGTCATCGCGTGGCCGCGGTCGGCAACATCGGCCGCCCGATCATCGAGGCCGTCAACGAGGGCGGCTATGACGTGTTCGCCGTCGAGCTGTCGAGCTTCCAGCTGCACTGGACGCACACGCTGAGTCTGCACTCCGCGGCCGTCCTGAATCTGCATCCCGACCACCTGGAGTGGTACGCGCGCGCCGGGGTTGACGAGGCCGCCGCGATGCACGATTACGGCGCCGACAAGGCGAAGATCTTCGAGCATGTGACGCACTCGTGCGTCTACAACGTCGCCGAGCCGGTCACCCGAAAGATGGTTGAGGACGCCGACGTGGTGGAGGGCGCGCGCGGAATCGGCTTCACGCTCGGCATCCCGGACGTGGGCATGGTGGGCGTCGTGGACGACATGCTGGTCGATCGGGCCTTCGTGGAGCAGCGCCAGACCTCGGCGCTGCCGCTGGCGCAGATCGGCGACATCCATCCTGCGGCGCCGCACAACATCGCCAACGCGCTGGCCGCCGCCGCGCTGGCCCGCAGCTTCGGCGTTCCGGCCCCGGCGGTGGCGCAGGGGCTGGCCTCGCTGACGCTCGGCGGGCACCGCATCGCCACCGTCGCCACGCGTGACGGTGTGACGTGGGTGGACGATTCGAAAGCCACCAATCCGCATGCGGCCGACGCGTCGTTGCGGGCGTTCGACCGTGTCGTCTGGATCGCCGGGGGACAGGCCAAGGGCACACACTTCGACGACCTCGTCGCCACGCACCGCGACCGGCTGCGCGCGGCCGTGCTGCTGGGCGTCGACCGCGCCGAGATCGCGGGTGCGCTGGCCCGGCAGGCGCCGGAAGTTCCGGTGGTCGTGCTGGACGGCACGGATCGGACGGTGATGGCGGACGCCGTGCGCGAGGCCGCCGGCCTGTCCCAGCCGGGCGACACCGTGCTGCTGGCGCCGGGGTGCGCCAGCCGTGACATCTGGACGGGCTACGACGTGCGCGGCGACGACTTCGCCGCCGCCATCGCGGCTCTGGAAGGGGGACGGCCATGAGCGTGTTCGGATCGACCGTCGGGACGGCACGGGCGCGCAATCGCGCAGCCAGCCCGGCCACCCGCCAGCGTGTGATGATCGGCGAGGCGCTCTCGCGTCCGCTCGCCGACTACTACCTGCTGGTCGTCTGCACGGCACTGCTGGTGGTGTTCGGCATGGTCATGGTGCTGTCGAGTTCGTCGGTCTACGCGATGATCAACACCGGCAACTCGTACTACTACGAGATCCGGCAGTTGGGCTTCCTCGTGGTTGGCCTCCCGGTCGCCATCGTCTTGTCCCGCTGCGGCGAGATCGCCGTCCGGGTGCCGCTGCTGCGCCGCATGGTCGGCAACCAGGGCGCCGGCGTGGCGACCGAGCGCATCCTCAAGGTCGTCGGCTGGGTGATGATGCTGATCTGCCTGGTGCTGCTGGGGTTGGTGGTGTTCAGCCCGCTGGGCGTGAACGTGTGGGGCAACAAGGCATGGCTGCAACTCGGGCCGGTGCAGATCCAGCCCAGCGAGTTCACCAAGGTGGCGTTCGTGCTGTGGTCGGCCGCGGTGTTCGCCTCCCGGCAGCGAAGCCTCGATCGGCCCATCCGCATGCTCGTCCCGTACCTGCCCGTCGCGCTGCTGATGCTCGGGCTGGTGGCGGCCGAACAGGACATCGGCACGCTGGTCGTGATGGCCGTCATGGTCATGCTGCAGCTGTGGTTCGTGGGTGCGCCGGGACGCATCCTGGCCGCGATGGCCGGGTTGGGCGGCGTCGGCATGGTGGCCTTCCTGGCTCTGGAATCCCTTGGTTTTCACAAGTACATGCACGTGTGCCGCATCGCGTCCTGGTCGAACAACCTGCTGGGCACGCACCTGCCGTTGAGCAACTGCACGGTCAGCGACCAGCCGCTCAACGCGCTGTACGGGTTTGCGACCGGCGGCTGGTGGGGTGTCGGGCTGGGCGCCTCGCGGCAGAAATGGGGCGGCCTGTACAACGGCGCGCAGACCGACTACGTGCTGGCCGTGATCGGCGAGGAGTTGGGCCTGGTGGGCACGCTGATGGTCATCGGGCTGTTCGTCGTGCTCGGCTACGCCGGGTTGCGCGTGGCCCGGGCCAGTGACACGCTGTTCCGGCGGGTCGTCGCGGCCGGGCTCACCGGCTGGCTGATGGTGCAGGCCGCAGTCAACGTGCTGGTGGCGCTGGAGCTCATGCCCGTGGCGGGCGTGGGCCTGCCGTTCGTGTCGTACGGTGGTTCGGGGCTGTTATCGGGGCTGATCGCGATCGGCGTGCTGATGGCGCTGGCCCGCCAGGAACCGACGGCTGTGGCCGCACTCGGACACCGGGGCGGCACGCCGCCGCGGCTGACCGGGGTCGTGGCGTCGTCGAGACGCTGACGCACACACAACGCGAGAGGGGATGACGCGATGACCCGGGTGGTTCTGGCGGGAGGTGGCACGGCGGGGCACACCTCGCCGATGATCGCCACGGCGCAGGCGCTGCTGCGCGCTGATCCGGCGATCAGCGTCACCTGCGTGGGGACGCCGCGCGGCCTGGAGACGACGGTGGTGCCGGCGGCCGGCCTGGAGCTGCGGCTGGTGCCGCCTGTGCCGCTGCCGCGCCGCCCCGGCATGGACCTGGCCCGGCTGCCCTGGCGGCTGACACGGGCCACGGGGCAGGCGCGGCGTCTGCTGCGCGAGGTCGGGGCCGACGTCGTGGTGGGTTTCGGCGGCTATGCGTCAATGCCGGTCTACCTGGGGGCCTGGCGAAGCCACGTGCCGGTGGTCGTCCACGAGCAGAACGCCATCCCCGGGATCGCCAACAAGGTCGCCACGCGCTTCGCCAAGGCCGTGCTGACGTCGTTCCCGAACACGCCGCTGCCGCACGCCCGCTACGTCGGCCTGCCGCTGCGCGAGTCGATGGCGACGCTGGCCCGTGAAGGGCGCGCCGCACATCGGCTGGATGCCCGCGCGTCGTACGGCCTGCGCGCTGACCAGCCGGTGCTGCTGGTCAGCGGCGGTTCCCAGGGGGCTCGCAGCCTCAACGAGGCCGTCATGGGCGCCCGCGACCAGCTGTTGGGCGCCGGCGTCCAGATTCTGCACGTGTGGGGGCCGAAGAACTTCACCGACGACCTCGCGGCCAGCACCGACCCGTCCACAGGCGCCCGCTACGTGCCGCTGCGCTTCGTGGATGCGATGGAACAGGCCTATGCGGCCGCCGATCTGATGCTGGCCCGCTCGGGGGCGGTGACGGTGACCGAGACGGCGACCGTCGGGCTCCCGGCGCTGTTCGTGCCGCTGCCACACGGCAACGGCGAACAGGCCCGCAACGCGGCCGCCTTGGTGCGCGCCGGGGCCGCCGAGGTGATCGCGGACGCCGCCCTGACCAGCGCCGAGCTCGTGACCCGGGTGCTCGGGCTGGTGGGCGATGCCGGGGAGCTGACCCGTCGCGGACGGCAGGCCCAGCAGCTGATGCGTCCCGGCGCGGACGACCGTGTGGCCGCTGTGGTGCTGCGCACCGCCGGGCGTCCCGACCTGGCGGCCCGCATTGACCGGGAGGATGCCGATGCCGCTGCGTGAACCCGTGCCGCTGCTGGAGCCCGGCGCGCTCGGTCCCGTGCACATCATGGGCGTCGGGGGAGCCGGGCTGTCCGGCATCGCCGGCTGCTACGCCGCCCTCGGCCTGCCGGTGTCCGGCTGCGACCGCGGGGATTCGCCCGCGCTGCGCGAGGTTGCCGCACAAGGGGTTGCGGTGCAGGTGGGGCACGATGCCGCCCACCTGGACGGCGTGGAGACGCTGGTCGTCTCGTCGGCGATCCGTGAGGACAACCCCGAGCTGGTCGCCGCCCGGCGTGCGGGGCTGCGCGTGTGGCACCGCAGCGCGGCGCTCGGCGCGCTCATGCTGGGCCAGCGCGGCGTCGCCGTCACCGGAACGCACGGGAAGACCACGACCTCGGCGATGACGGTCACGGCGCTGCAGGCCGCCGGGCTGGATCCGTCCTTCGTCATCGGATCGACACTGGAGGCCACCGGCCGCAGCTTCGGCATCGGCACGGGCGGGGTCTTCGTCATTGAGGCCGACGAGTCGGACGGCTCGTTCCTGCAGTATCCGGCGCAGATCGTCGTGGTGACCAACATCGAGGCCGATCACCTGGACAACTGGGGCACGCCGCAGCGGTACGCGCAGGGCTTCGCACAGCTGGTGGCCCAGCCGGGCGTGCGCCACCTGGTCGTCGACCTGGACGATCCGGGGGCGGCCGCGCTGGCCGCCTCTGCGCCGGCGCACGTCCAGGTGGTAGGCATCGGCGAGTCGCCGCGCGCGCAGATCCGGCTGAGTGCCGAATCGTCCACCGGCACGGGTGCGGGCGCGACGCTGGTCCAGGACGGACGGACGTACTCGCTGCGGTTGGGCATGCCGGGCCGTCACAACCTCGTGGATGCGGCCGCCGCGTTCGCGGTCGGACGCCTGCTCGGTGCCGACGCGGACGCGCTGCTGGCCGGGCTGGCCGGGTTCGCCGGCACCGCGCGACGTTTCCAGCTGGTGGGCCAGGCCGGGGGTGTGCGGGTGTACGACGACTACGCCCACCATCCCACCGAGATCACGGCGATGCTGACGGCGGCGCGCCAGGCCGTCGGGGCCGGTCGGCTCGTGGCGTGCTTCCAGCCGCACCTGTACACCCGCACGCGCGACTTCTGCGATGATTTCGGACGGGCGCTGGCGCTGGCCGACCGCGTCGTCGTGACCGATGTGTACGCCGCGCGGGAGGATCCACTGCCCGGCGTCACCGGGCGCATGGTCGCCGATGCGGCCGCGTCGGCCGGCGCCGATGTGACGTACGTGCCCGACAAGGCGGATCTTCCCGCAGCCCTGGCGCAGCTGGTGGGCTCCGGTGACCTGGTGGTCACGGTGGGTGCAGGCGATATCACGCTGGTGGGTCCGGCGCTGGTCCGGCTCTTGGGGCAGGACGGGCATCGTGACTGAGGGGCCGATCCCGGACGGTTCGGGCATCGCCGACCTGGGGCATGCGCTGCGGGTGCGCCAGCATCGGGCGGCCCGCCGCCGGGCGCGACGCCTGCTCCTCGTCGCCGCAGTCGTGGTCGTGGTGGCCGCGCTCGCCTGGCTGGTGTTGTTCTCGCCGGTGACCAGCGTGCGGACGGTCAACGTCACGGGCACCAGCCTGTTGACCCCCGACGCCGTGCGCGCGGCCGCGCAGGTTCCGTTGGGTGGCCCGCTGGCCCGGCTCGACACCGCGTCCGTCGCCACGCGCGTCGAGGCGCTGCCCGAGGTGGCCGACGTGAGCGTGCGTCGCTCCTGGCTGCATACGGTGACGATCGTGGTGACCGAGAAGCAGGCGGTGCTGCAGAGCAACGGCGCGACCGGCGGTTACGAGTGGGTCGATGCGCAGGGCGCGGTGTTCCACACGGGCTCGCAGCGGCTGAAGGTGCCGCTGCTGACGACGTCCGGCGTGCCGTCCTCGCTGTTGGCCGGGGTCGCCCAGGTGTTGGACGCGCTGCCGCCGGACATCCTGAAGAGCCTGTCGACCGTCTCGGCGGCGACCCCCGACCAGATCACGCTGTACCTGACGGATGGCCGGCAGATCGTGTGGGGCAGCGCCGAACAGTCGGATCTGAAGGCCCAGGTCATTGCCGTGCTGCTGAAGCAGCCGGGTACCATATATGACGTGAGCGCGCCTGGTCATCCGGCTATTCGGTAGAGCCTCAACCATTACTTGAGACCTGTCACAGTGGCGGCTGCGGAATGCTGGACATGGCCGGGTTGCTCCCATACCCTTCAACAAGAAGTTCTGTGTGCGTGACAACGCATCGCGCGGGCAGGGCTTCGTCCGTGCGTACCTGCAGGCATCCGAGGAATGAGGCACCGACCCATGACCGTCGCGTCCCAGAACTATCTGGCCAAGATCATCGTCGTGGGTGTCGGCGGTGGGGGCGTGAATGCCGTCAACCGGATGATCGAGACGGGACTCAAAGGCGTCGAATTCGTGGCGATCAACACCGACGCGCAGGCGTTGCTGATGAGCGATGCGGACGTCAAGCTGGATATCGGACGCGAGTTGACGCGGGGCTTGGGCGCGGGCGGCGATCCGGAGCAGGGCCGCCAGGCGGCCGCCGACCACGATGAGGAGATCCAGGCGACGCTGCAGGGCGCCGACATGGTCTTCGTCACCGCAGGTGAGGGCGGCGGCACCGGCACGGGCGGGGCGCCCGTCGTGGCGAAGATCGCCCGCTCGCTCGGCGCGCTGACCATCGGCGTGGTGACACGGCCGTTCACATTCGAGGGCCGCAACCGCGCGACGAAGGCCGAGGGCGGCATCGCGAAGCTTTCGGACGAGGTGGACACGCTGATCGTGATCCCCAACGACCGCCTGCTTGCCAGCTCGAACCAGCAGATTTCGGTGATGGATGCGTTCAAGCAGGCCGACATGGTGCTGCTGCAGGGCGTGTCCGGCATCACCGACCTGATCACGACGCCCGGCCTGATCAATGTGGACTTCGCCGACGTCAAGTCGGTCATGAGCAATGCCGGCTCGGCGTTGATGGGCATCGGCTCGGCGCGCGGGGAGGATCGTGCGCGCGTGGCAGCCGAGATGGCGATCAACTCGCCGCTGCTGGAGACGACGATCAACGGCGCCCGCGGCGTGCTGCTGTCGATCGCGGGCGGCTCCGACCTGGGCCTGTTCGAGGTGTCCGAGGCGGCCAGCCTGATCGAGCAGGCCGCGCACGAGGATGCCAACATCATCTTCGGCACCGTCATCGACGATTCGCTCGGCGATGAGGTGCGCGTGACGGTGATCGCCGCGGGCTTCGATGGTGGGCAGCCGCCGTCGCGTCCGCCGGTGCGTCCCGAGACAAGCCACGTGACCCCGCCGGTCGGCGACACCCGTCCGCCCCGGATGTCCGGTCCGGTGACCACGGTGCCCGTGTACTCGCCGGCGCCCACGCCCGCCGATCCGCCCGTGATGCGGCCCGTGCCCGTGGATGACGACGATCTCGACGTGCCCGGCTTCATGAAGTGAGTGTGGACAGTCCGCAGCGCGCACTGTTCGCGTGGCGGAACGACCCGTCGACGGACGCCGGTGTGGGCGTCGCGTTCACGGGCAGCGGTTTGACCTTCGGCAACTGCGATGCCGCGGTGGTGCAGCGCAATCGTGACGCGCTGTGCCATGCGCTCGGGCTCACGCGTATGGTGCTCGTGCACCAAGTGCACGGCACGGATGTGCTCGTGGTGGATGAATCGTTGGCCGATGCCCCGGCCGGACCGTTGCCCGTGGCTGACGCGCTGGTGACCCGGATGCCCGGCATCGGGTTGGCCGTGCGGGTCGCCGACTGCGTGCCGGTGGCCCTGGCCGATCCGGTGGCCGGCGTCATCGCAGTGGCGCATGCCGGACGTGTCGGGCTTCTGGCCGGCGTGCTGCCTGCCGCCGTGGCGGCCATGGCGGGCCTGGGGGCCGACCCCGCGCGGATGAACGCGTGGATCGGCCCACACATCTGCGGGGCGTGCTACGAGGTGCCGGAAGACATGGCGCGTTCCGCGCAGGCACAGCTGCCGGGCATCACCGCGGTGACCTCGTGGGGCACGCCGTCGCTGGATCTGGGAGCGGCGGCGGCAGCCCAACTGGCCACGATGGGCGTGGCCGCTGTGGAGCGGCGCGACCCGTGCACACGCGAATCCCCGGATCTGTTCAGCCACCGCGGCGACGGGCCGGCCACGGGCCGACAGATCGGTTTGGTGTGGCTGGTCGTCCGGTGAGGGCTGCCGCTACATGGAGCCCCCGGCGGGCTGCGAGGCGCTGGTCGTCGTCGGTGCGTCGGTGGCGCCCGTGGACGCACCGTCGCTGTTGATCACGCCCTGGATCAGGGTGTTTTCGTTTATGGTCTGCTGGACCTGCTCGGAATCCGGCGTGGTGTTGCCGGGCACGGGGGCCGCCGACTCGATGGCGGCGACACCGTTCGTGATGTTTTTGATCGCGGTTGCGGCCTGCGAGTCGGTGTCATCGCTGCTGCTGGCGACCTTGGTGACGCCGTCGTTCAGGCCGTCGATGTTGGCTCGCACGGTTGCGATCTGCCCCTGCAGATCGGCCAGTGTGCCGCTGTATTGTGACTGGAACGTCGTCGGCCCCGGCTGGGTGCCCCATTTCTGGCTGGTTTGGTAGCCGACGACCGTATCGACCGTGCTGTGGGTCGATTGCGCGGCGCCGCTGGATGCGGACAGGTTCTGGGTCGACTGGTGCACTTGGTCATAATCGACGGACAGTTGGTCGCTAGGGTTTGACATGGGATCTCCTTACCGGATGGGTCTGCTGGCGGGGTGGTCGCTTCTGAAGGGGGACGTCCGGGGCTGGACGGGGCTGGCGGCGCTGGCTCGACAGCAGCAGCGCGACGAGCGCAGTGACGGTGGCGAGCCCGACACAGGCGGCCAACACGACGCGGTCGCGCCGTGGCAGCGGCGGGGATGCTGGCGCCGCGGGGGGTTGCGGTGTGGGGGTCGTCCGGACGCTGGGCGCCGCGCCCCACGGATCGGCCGGGCCGGCGACGGCGCCGTCGTCGACGAAGGCGAGCGCCGCAACCGGGTCTGCCACGCCCCAGCCGAGGACGTTGTCACGCTGCGCCGGTTGCGGGCGGGATGCGGTGACCAGCAGGCGGTAGGCCCACTGCGCGGGCGTCTCCTGCGGGTAGGCCGCGGCCACGAGTGCGGCCAGGCCGGCCGCGTAGCCGGTGGCGAGGCTGGTCAGCGGGGCGTCTCCGGGTGGGTCGGCCGTGAACTGGCAATCGCCGAGGTCGTAGTACGTGGAGACGATGCCCGCGACGGGCAACGCCAGCTGCACGCTGTCGTTTTGCACCACCCCCGACGCTGCCGATCCCGTGCCATCGACGCCGGTGACCCCGAGCACATCGTCGGTGTAGGCGGCGGGGTAGCGCGGCGCGGTGTCGGTTGTGGTGGTGCCCTGGGCGGCGTCACCGACGGGGGCGATGACCAGCGATCCGGCGCGGCGGACCTGCGCCACCGCCTGTTGCAGGACACCGTCATCGTCATGGGTGAACGGTGTCGGAACGACGATGATCTGTGCCCCATGAGCGGCGGCCCAGACGATGCCGGCCGCCGTGGTGCCGGGAGTGGGCACATCCTGTCCGTCGGTTTGCTCGTAGACGCGCACCGGCAGGATGGTCGCCGCCGGAGCGAGGCCGAGCAGGCCGGACGATGGCACGGACCGGGCGGCGATCATGCCGGCGACGGCCGTGCCCAATCCACCGATGTCGGTGCGGCCGGCAGTGGTGTCGGTCGGATCGACCAGGTCTGCGCCCGGCAGGACGGCGCCGGCCAGGTGGGCGTTGTCGGCGTCCACCCCCGAATCGACGACGGCGACGGTGACTCCGGCGCCGCGCGTGCGCGTCCAGGCGTCCTTGACATCCAGGGCGGTGGCTGCGGTGGGTGCGCTGGCGATGTAGCTCGGCGTGACCTGCGAGGTGGCCGTGTCGAGGGCGCATTGTCCGGCCGCGGGCCCGGGTGCGGGATCGGCCATCGTGACGGCCGGTATGCCCACCAGCGTGACCGTGGCGGCGAGGAGAACGAGCGCCGTCCGGCGTGCGGGTGGCAGGCAAGGGGACAGGGCGTGTCTCACAGCGTCGCCTCGGCGTTCTGGGGCGTCAGGTCGGGTGCGGTGGTGTCCTTGGCTGGGATGAGTGCCGCCCATGGTTCGGGGACGACCACGACGTCGGAGTTGGTGTAGCCGAAGTGGTCGAGCGTGCCGTCGGACGGCTCGCCCAGCCCGTAGGCGAAGCCGTTGTCGCTGACCAGGCGCAGGGCGCCGAGCGTGCCACCGTTCGAGACGTTGACGATGACGCCGTAGCCGCCGCGCACGGTGGCCTGGCCGGGGGCTGCGGCCGCCGCGGTGGCGGATATGCCACCCACCGAGATGGCTGCCCCGCCGGTCATGGTCCGTTCGAGGCAGGGGCTCGCCGTGGCCGGTACGACGCTGCCGACGGTGGTCGGCCAGTCGGCGGGATACGCGCGCAGATCGGTGTCGGACGCCACGGTGTTGTGGTCGAGGTCGTTCGCGGTGGCCTGGATGGGGTCGCTGACCAGCGATGTGTCGGGCCCGGCGTCGGCGTAGAGCCGGTAGGCGATGTCGGTGAGTGGCACGAGCGTGGTCGCGGTGGCCACGACGTAATGGCTGGTCACGCCGGCGTCGGTCACATCGACGAGCTGGCCGATCAGCGCCTGAGACAGCGCGCCCACCATGGTGCGGGTGGGCTGTCCGGCGTCGGCGATCACCGGGGCGGCCAGTGGGGAGCCCGTCGGCGTCAGGTTCAGCCAGTCGGCACGGACCCTGTGCGCCTGATCGGGGGAGAGGCCGAGTGCCTCCAGCGCCGTCTGGCCGTCGATCGGATACTTGCGCCCATCGGCGACCAGGTAGGCCGTGGAACCGTCGGTCACCAGTGCCGAGGGTGCGGGGGCGTAGTCTGCCGGCGCATCGTCGATCCAGGTGTGCGTGGCCGAGCTTGACACGGCGCAGGCCAGCCACGGGCCGCCGTCCAGGTGCGACAGGTCCGGCACGTCGTCGGGGGCGTCGGCCAGGCCGACCTGGATGCCGCGGCCGATGCCGGTGACTGCCGACTCGGACACCTCGGCGACCTGCAGCGAGCCGACGGGAGCGAGCAACTTGGCCGAGGTGATGTTCGTGACCGGATGCATGACGCCGTTGGCGGTGAAGTAGCGCGCACCGGTGCCCTTGATCACGAGCACGTGGTCGTTCTGCCAGCCATCGGGCAGCCTGGGTGCGAAGTGGTTGAGCACGAGCGCGACGATGACGAGCAGCACGGTGACGATCACGCCGAGGATCATCGGCGTGCTGCCCGAGCGTGGCTCCAGCTCGCGTCCGTCGGGCAGGCCGGATGTGAACGCGGTGGTCAGCCGTGCCCGGTTGAACCGCTGCGCCTCCAGGATGTCGCGGTTGGAAGCCATCAGAGCCCCATCCACCCGACCACGGCGAACGGAATGACGGCGACGGTGGCCAGCAGGTACAGCACGTCGAAGGCGCGGTCGACACCCGGGCGGTATCGGTCGGGCGTGAGAGTGTGCAGCACGAGGAGGACGACACACGCCACCATGACGCCGGCCAGCAACAGCGCCAGCCAAGGGTTTGACCACACGGCGGCGACGGCGCCGATCAGAAGCGCTGCGAAAGCTGCGACGGTTTCTGTGAGGACGTCGATGCGGCCGTACAGACTGCGCATGCCCAGCGCGAGGGATGCGGCACAGCATGCGAGCAGGGCGGCTCCGTGCCAGCCATTGTTCGTCACGAGCGGACTGGCGGCCACCAGAGCGATGCCGAGGCCCGCGCGCAGCGCGGTCACGGCCAGCGTGGCCTGTCCGACCTGCGCGGTCACGTCGGCGCCGACCAGGCCTGCCGGCGCATTCGGATGCTGCGTCAACCGTGCGACGGGCAGGAAGGCCAGGCCGATCGACGGCAGCACCGCAGAGATCACGACGGTCAGCGCTGCCACCGTGCCGGCGGCGACCGTCCAGGTGATGCCACGGGTCACCACGAGCAACCCGGTGACGGCGAGACAGGCAGCCGCAGCGAGCGGTCCAAGGATGGCGGGGCGTTGGTTGCGGGGCAGGGCGGTCATGCAGGCGCAGACGAGCGCGATGCCGAGCGCGGCGGCCACGGACCGTTCGCCGGTGGATGCGCCGGCGGTCAGGTTCCATCCGGCGGCGCCCAGCAAGGCGCAGGCGCCCACCGTCAGCGCGACGCTGGCCCGCAAGCCGATGGTTCGCGCGAGCGCGCCGGCGGCCAGCCCGACGATCAGAGCCGACACGATGCCGGCGATGGTGGCGTCCAGGCCGCCCTGGCCGCGCAGGGCCAGCAGGATCGCGGCCGTGACGGCAAGCATGCAGGCGCAGGTCACCGACAGGTTTGTCGATTCGGTGCGCCCCCAGGGCGTTCGGACGGATTCGACGGCCAGCCCGACCGCTTCGGTGAGATCGTCGTAGCGGCGCTGGTCCTGCTGCGTGCGGGCCGTCAGTGTCAGCACGGTGCCGGGCGCGACGTGCTGCTCGGCCAGCGTCTGGGCGAGGTTGAGCATGCGTCCTGACGATGCGCGCACCTGGAAGCCGTAGGTTGCGGCCGTTGTGGTGAGTTGGTCCAGATCCGCGGTCATGCCGGGGAGCAGCTCGATGATGGGCAACGTTGCGGGCAGCAGGACGTCGTTGCGCCGGTCGGCGCACACCAGTGTCACGGCGACCATCGTCGCGTCCTGGGTGCGGGTCGTCTGGGTGCGGGTGGGCGGCATTGTGGTCATGTGTGGGGTTCCGGTGTGTGGTGTCGGGATAGGAGGATGGCGGCGGCGATGAGGATGGCGGCGATGAGGATGCCGATGGGTGTCCAGGGGATGTGTGTGCTGGTGGGCCGGGCGGAGGCGGGTGTGGCGGGTGTGGCGGTCGGGTTGGCGGATGCGGGTGTCGTGGGGGATGGGGTCTGGCATTCGGGTGCGGTGCCTGGGTCCAT
>Ga0209738_10000215_pt1 | contig 12917 bp, 15 predicted proteins | sample TergutNc150P5_FD_187289 | JGI IMG/M metagenome (GOLD analysis project Ga0209738, IMG submission 187289) | Nasutitermes corniger P5 segment gut microbial community from laboratory colony in Florida, USA - Nc150 P5 (SPAdes) (version 2) | ecosystem: Host-associated > Arthropoda: Insects >...
ACCGTCGCCGAGGCGCCCGCACCCGATAGCGAGCATTGGCGCCCGCCTGCGCCGCCCGCCTTGCAATCTGCGCGCGCATGGCGGCACGGCGCCTTTGCGCCGTGGTGGATCGCCAGCTATACCGCGTTGACGCGCGGCATGAGCACATCCGCCGCCGAGTGGCCTGAATCTGCGCCCGGCAGCTTCGATGACGCGGCGCGCGAATGGGCGCTGGGCGCAGAAGATGAAGACACGCCTGCCGGTGTCGTGCCATCCGGTGCCGCAACCAACAGCGCAAACGACGTGTGCCACGCTTTTCCGCGCGGCACAGATGCGGGAACGGTACTGCACGGTCTGCTGCAATGGTGTGCCCGTCAGGGCTTTGCGCGCGCACTGGCCGATCCCGCGGGGTTGCGCGACCAAGCCGCGCGCAAACTGGCCGTGCGCGGCTGGACGCACTGGATAGACCCGGTGTGCGACTGGTTGCGCCGTTTTCTGCAAACACCGCTGCCGCTAGGAGATGAAGAACAACCGCAGCGTCTGGCCGATCTCGGCAGCGCCATCGGCGAGATGGAATTCTGGCTGCCGGTTCAGCAACTGGATGTGGCGCGGCTCGACGCCCTTATCACCGCGCACTGCTGGCCCGGCCAAGCGCGCCCCGCGCTGGCACCGGGACTGCTGGCGGGTATGGTCAAGGGCTATATCGACCTCGTCTTCGCGCACGCGAGCACGCGCGGCGTTCGCTACGGCATCGCGGATTACAAATCCCACTGGCTTGGGCCGGACGCGACGGCGTATCAGCCGCATGCCCTGCGCGCGGCCATGCTGGCGCACCGCTACGACGTGCAGGCCACGCTATATGCGCTGGCGCTGCACCGGTTATTGCGGGCGCGGCTGCCCGGCTACGACATCGAACAACATTTGGGCAGCGCGGCGTATTGTTTTTTGCGCGGCAGCACCGCTCAAGGGTGCGGCGTCATTACGCTGCGCCCGCCACGTGCGTTGATCGAAGCGCTGGACACGGTGCTGGCACAGGGGACGCCATGAACACCGCCAGGCCCGCCCAAGATGCACAACAGGCCCCCTCTGACAGCAGAAAGGCCAGCCTGATGCCGATGCTCAACGACTGGGCGCAGCGGGGCGTACTGCGCACGCTCGACAGCGGCTTGGTGCGCTTCATCGCTGAACTCGCCCCGGCAACGGACGCGCACGCACTACTGGCCGCCGCGCTGGTCAGTCACCAGCTCGGGCGCGGCCATGTGTGTCTGGATTTGCAGGCCGCGCTGCAAGACCCCGAAAGTCATTTGGCCCTGTCGCCCGATGCTGTGCGCGAATTGACCGCCGGGTTGCGCGGCGTAACGCTGGCCGGCTGGCAAGCGGCGCTAACGGCCTGCCGGTGCTGCGCCTGCGCCGATGAAACCCATGCCGACCGCAGAAGTACACCGCTGGTTTTGAGTGGTTCCCGCTTGTACCTGCGTCGTTACTGGCAGCACGAATCGACGGTGCGCACATGCGTGGCTGCGCGCGTACAGCCCGCGCCCCTCGCAACGCCCGAACACATACGCCCGTGGCTGGACACGCTGTTCCCCACCGCTTCCACCGATACCGCAAACAGCCTGCCGAATTGGCAAAAGCTCGCCTGTGCACTGGCGGCACGGCAGCGCCTCACCGTCATCACCGGAGGACCGGGTACCGGCAAAACCACCACAGTTGCACGTTTGCTGGCGTTGTTGCATGTCCTGTCGAAAGAGCCGCCACTGATTGGCCTGGCCGCGCCCACCGGCAAGGCGGCGGCGCGGCTTACCGAATCGCTGCGCGCGGCCCTCGCCGCGCTGCCCGTTCTGCCCGGCAGCAACGCCGGGCTGCGCGCACGGCTGCAAGCCAGCGTCGGCGCGGGTGCGGTCACGCTGCATCGCCTGCTCGGCGCGCGCCTGTACCGTCCGGTTGCCCAATTACTGCCGCTTGATGTGCTGGTGGTGGATGAAGCTTCCATGATCGACCTGGCGCTGATGGCGGCGCTGCTCGCTGCGCTGCCGCCGCATGCACGTCTGGTGCTGCTGGGCGACAAGGATCAACTCGCCTCGGTCGAAGCCGGCGCGGTGTTGGGCGAGCTGTGCCGCCGCGCCGAAGAGGGCCATTACAACGACGCCACTGCCGCATGGCTCACTGCCTGCACCGGCGCGCCACCGCCCGCGCGATTGTGCGATGCGGCGGGCCTGCCGCTCGATCAGGCCATCGCCATGCTGCGCACCAGCCATCGCTTTGGCGCGAACAGCGGCATCGGACAGTTGGCCGGCGCCGTCCACGCCGGTAACACGGCCCAAGCGTGTGCCTTGTTGGCGGCAGACCTGCCGGACGTTCGCCGCGTCCGCCTGAAGGTTGACCTGAGTGCCCCTGGTTCTGCACACGGCCTGGCGCAAGCGCCCGCCCTGCGCGCTCTGGTACTGGGGAGCGCTGATGATGAGGCCAGCCCCGCGCAAGTCCTGCGCCAATTGCACGCCACCCGCACCACGCCGGATGCCCCGCGCGCGGCTTGGAACGGCTGGGCCGCAACGCTGTTGCGCGGCCTGACACGCTTCCAACTGCTGTGTGCGCTGCGCGAAGGGCCGTGGGGTGTGACCGCGCTCAATGCCGCGCTCGCCGCCATCCTGCGCGACGCGGGCTTGCTGCCGGCAGACGGATCGGCCGACACGCCTGACGGCTGGTTTGAGGGCCGCCCCGTGCTGGTCACACGCAACGACACGGGGCTGCGCTTGATGAATGGCGACATGGGTTTGGCGTTGCGCATCCCCGCCCGGTTCGACGTGGACGGGCAGCCCGACCCCGCCGCCGGTTGGGCGTTGCGCGTGGCCTTTCCCCATGACGAAGGGGCAGCACCGGTCTCTTCCACGTGCGAGCCGGGTGTGCGCTGGCTACCCACCGCGCGCCTGAGCGCCGTCGAAACCGTCTGGGCCATGACGGTGCACAAGGCACAAGGTTCGGAGTTCGAGCATGCCGCACTGCTGTTGCCCGATCGCATGGCCCCGGTGCTCACGCGAGAGTTGATCTACACCGGTCTGACGCGCGCGCGCCGCCGCTTCACCCTGCTCGGCCCGGCAGGCGCCGACGCGGTCTTCGATGCCGCCCTAGCCCGCCGCGTGCAGCGTTCAGGCGGACCGTTGTGGTGAATAGCCGCCGCCGGCGGCCGCGCGGGAAACGCTCAAGATCAAGATCGCGCGCCGTCCGGTTGCTCTTTCGGCGCCGCAACCTGCGCCGCTGCCTTTATTTGATGCGCTTGAGAACGGGCCGCGGGCGCGGTGTCGGAGATTCGGGCGGCGGCGTGCCACCGTCATCATCGTCCGACGCTGCCGGGCCTGAGACGGGGGTAACAAGCTGAATGTTCCCGCGCGCAGCGTTCGAACCCGATGCAGACGGATCTTGTTCGGCGCGGAAGTTACCGGCTTCGCTGCTCGCGGCGGCGGGTGCGATCGTGGAAGTGGAACCTTGCCCTTGCGTGGCGACGGTAAAGGCCATGCCCTGCCCGTTTTCACGGGCGTAGATGGCCATGACATGATCGACGGGAATCATGATTGCGCGCGCCATGCCGCCGAAGCGCGCCTTGAATTCGATGTAGTCGTTGTCGAGTTTGAGGTCGCTGGTGGCCCCGGCGCTGATGTTCAGGATGATCTGGCCGTCCTGCGCGTATTCGCGCGGCACCTGCACAGCATCGTCGGCCAGCACCACGATAAAGGGCGTCAGGCCGTTGTCGGCACACCATTCATACAACGCCCGGATGAAGTAAGGGCGTGTGGAAATGAGTGCTGGGGGATCCTCGTCAGTAGGTACAGCAGACATGGCGGAACCCTCTCTTTCTTATTTGCGCATGACTTTTTCGGACGGGGTGAGAGCCTCAATGTAGGCCGGGCGCGAGAAGATACGTTCAGCGTATTTCAAAAGCGGCGCAGTGGTTTTGGACAGCTCGATGCCGTAATGGTCCAGCCGCCACAGCAGCGGCGCGAGCGCCACGTCCAGCATCGAAAAACCATCGCCCAGAATGTATTTGTTTTTGATGAACACAGGGGCCATCTGCGTGAGGCGGTCGCGGATGCCTGCGCGGGCTTTTTCGAGCGTCTTCTCGTTGTTGCGCAAGGCGCGGTTTTCCAACGTGGACACATGGGTGAACAGCTCCTTCTCGAAGTTGAGCAGGAACAGGCGCACGCGGGCGCGATCGACCGGGTCGCCGGGCATCAGCTGCGGATGCGGAAAGCGCTCGTCGATGTATTCGTTGATGATGTTCGACTCGTAAAGAATCAGATCGCGCTCGACCAGAATGGGCACCTGGGCGTAAGGGTTCATCACCCCGATGTCTTCAGGTTTGTTGTAGAGATCGACATCGCGGATCTCGAAATCCATGCCTTTTTCAAACAGCACGAAACGGCAGCGATGGGAAAACGGACAGGTCGTTCCGGAATACAGCACCATCATGGTTGGCAATCCTTAAAAAACGAAGGAGTGGAGGATGCCTGTAGCAAACGCGCTCCACTCCTGTCAACATCGCCCGCCTTATCGATCAGCGGGTCGAAACATCAAAATCTCAAAACCGGACCAGCGGCTGGTTTTACTGCACATCCTTCCAGTACGCACGGTTGAGTCGCCAAGCAATGAAGGTGCAGATCAGCAAAAACAACATCACCCAGACACCAATCGCCTGGCGGGTTTGTTGCGCCGGCTCGCCCATCCATTGCAGGTAATTCACCAAATCGCCCACGGTACGATCGTACTCCTGAGGCGTGAGCGTGCCGGGCGTGACTTGCTTCCACTCGCCGGTAGGTATTTGCTCGTCGTGGCCGTAGACGTTCTCGGTCTTGAAGACAGGCTCACGCTCGCCTTCCAGCTCCCACAGCGGATGCGGCATGGCAATGTTGGGGAAGACCAGGTTATTCCAGCCGGTCGGACGATTCGGGTCGCGGTAGAAGCTGCGGAACAGCGTGTAGATGTAGTCCGCGCCTTTAACGCCTTCGCCGCCGCGCCCACGGGCAATGACCGACAGATCAGGCGGCGCCACGCCGAACCACTCCTTGGCCTGCGCCGGGTCGATGGCGGAAATCATCGTCTCGCCGACCTTATGGTCGGTAAACAGCAGGTTGTCTTTGATTTGCTGCTCCGTCAGGCCCAAGTCTTCGAGCCGGTTGTAGCGCATGGAAGCCGCCGAATGGCAGCTCAGACAGTAATTGACGAAGATTTTGGCGCCGCGTTGCAGCGATGCCTTGTCGTTGAGGTTGATCGGGGCGTGGTCGTAATGCACCTCAGCGGCCTGAACGGCGGACGCGCCGCACAGCAGCAGCGCCCCCGTGAGCGCCGCGCCCGACATCAAGCCTGCCAGCAGTTTCTTGCACATATTCATGATCATGGTTTCTCCGAGCGGCAGGTCTTAATGCGCATGAGGGGTGAAGTTGACGCGCGCGGGCGGCTGCTTGAACTGCCCCAGTTGACTCCACCACGGCATCAGCCAGAAAAAGCCAAAGTAGATCAGTCCGAGAATCATCGAAACGAATTCGTTGGTCAGCCAGCTCAGGCTAGGGTTGGCCGACAGCGGACCGGGCAACGCCACGCCCAGCCACATCAGGATCACGAAACTGACGACAAACAGCGCGTAAACCCACTTGTGCCAGCCGGGCCGGTAGCGGATCGACTTGGCCGGGCTGCGGTCGAGCCACGGCAGGAAGAACAGCGTAACGACCGACGCGCCCATCACCACCACGCCCCAGAACTTGGCGTCCAGCATTTTGAGCAGGGCAATCAGCACCAGCGCCAGCACGGTCATGACGATCTTGCGGTTGAGCGAGCACCGGCTCTTGATCCATCCCAGCAGCGCGGCCAGCACCACGATGACCACCAGCACGTTGACCATCATGTCGTTGGTGGCGCGCAGCATGGCGTAAAAGGCCGTGAAGTACCACACCGGCGCAACGTGCGCGGGCGCGGCCATTGGGTTGGCGGGAATGAAGTTGTTGACTTCCAGGAAATACCCCCCGCCCTCGGGCGCGAAGAACACGATTGCGAAATAGATGATCAGGAACACGCACACGCCCAGAATGTCGTGCACCGTGTAATAGGGGTGGAACGGCACGCCGTCGGCGGGCGCGTTGGGCGACCAGCGGTTGCCTTTGGGACCGGCCTTGATTTCGATGCCGTCGGGGTTATTGGACCCCACGTCATGCAGCGCCAGCAAGTGCGCCACCACCAGGCCCAGCAGCACCAGCGGCACGGCGATGACGTGAAAGCTGAAGAAGCGGTTGAGCGTGGCATCGCCGACATTGAAGTCGCCGCGAATGAGCGTTGACAGCGGATCGCCTATCAAGGGGATGGCTTGGAACAGGTTGATGATGACCTGCGCGCCCCAGAAGGACATTTGCCCCCAGGGCAGCACGTAACCCATGAAAGCCTCGGCCATCAGGCACAGGAAGATGCCGCAGCCGAACAGCCACACCAGCTCGCGCGGCTTGCGGTAGCTGCCGTAGAGCAGCCCGCGGAACATGTGCAGATACACCACGATGAAGAAGGCCGACGCGCCCGTGGAGTGCATGTAGCGGATGAACCAGCCGCCGGCAACATCGCGCATGATGTATTCGACCGAGGCAAACGCTATCGGCACGCCCGCGGCGTTAAGCGCTGCGTCGGGCTTGTAGTTCATCACCAGGAAGATGCCCGAGACGATCTGGATCACCAGCACCAGCAGGGCCAGCGAACCGAAGATGTACCAGATGTTGAAGTTCTTGGGCGCGTAGTACTGCGCCATGTGCTTGTTGTAGGCCTCGATCGCCGTTGGGAAACGGTTCTCGAACCAATTGCCGATCTTGGCGCCCAGCGGCGCGTCGGCGGCGATTTCCTTGAATTGAGCCATATCGTTTATCTCGCTGCCGTGGGGTTAGGATTTTTTGCTGTCGTCGCCAATCAACAGCCGGGTTTCCGACAGGAACTGATACGGCGGCACTTGCAGGTTATCCGGCGCGGGCTGATTCTTGTAGACGCGCCCGGACAGGTCGTACTTGGAACCGTGGCAGGGGCACAAAAAGCCGCCGTCCCAGTTGTCGGGCAAGCCCACTTGCGGGCCGGGCGTGAACTTCTCCGCGGGCGAGCAGCCCAGGTGCGTGCAGATGCCCACCACCACCAGCATATTGGCATGGTCGTCGCGCGCACGCGCGTCATTGCGCGCATATTCGGGCGTGGTCGAATAATTGGTGCGCTTGGACATCGGATCGACCAGCTCGGCGTCGTTCTTTTTGAGCGTGGCCATCATCTCCGGCGTGCGGTTGAGAATCCACACCGGCTTGCCGCGCCAGGCCACGGTTTTCATCGTGCCGGGCTTGATGTCGGAAATATCCGCCTCCACCGGGCCGCCGGCGGCCTTGGCCTGCTCGGACGGCTCCAGACTGCGCACGAACGGCGTCACCAATCCGATGACGCCGACGCAGCCCGCACAGCCGGAGGCGATCAGCCAGGTGCGTTTACTGCTGTCCAATGGGGCGGGGGTAAAAGTGCTGACCGTTGCGTCACTACTCATGGCAGTCCTTTTGCTGCGGGTGTTTGCTGCGTGATTTATTACGACTTGCGCCGCGGGGCGCGGCCACCCGGCCAAGCCCCTTCACCGAGCGCGAATAGCCGACAATTGTAACGGTTCCGCCGTCAACCGCGTCGCCCTTGCCGTCCGTGTTGATGGGACAGTTGGCGGCATACTGGCGGTTTTGGCATCTGCCGCAGCCCTCACTTTCTATTCCAAAGAGGTATTCCAACATGAGCTTGTTGCAGGAATTCAAGACCTTTGCGGTTAAAGGCAACGCCATTGACCTGGCCATCGGCGTCATCATCGGCGGCGCGTTCGGCAAGATCGTCGACTCGCTGGTCGGCGACATCATCATGCCTGTGATCGGCAAGCTCATCGGGCAACTGGATTTTTCCAACGACTACATCCCGTTGGCCGGGCAATCGGCTCATCTGCCGTTGGCCGAAGCCAAAAAACTCGGCGCGGTTCTGGCATGGGGCAACTTTGCGACCATCGTGGTCAACTTCGTCATTCTGGCTTTTGTCATCTTCATGCTGGTCAGACTCATCAACCGTCTCAAGCGCGAACAACCGGCGCCCGATGCTCCCGCCGAACCGCCCGAGCACGTGCTGTTGCTGCGCGAAATCCGTGACAGTTTGAAGCGCGCATCATGACTGCCCCGGCCTGGCTTGATGACGTGCAGTGGGACGCGCAGGGCCTGGTGCCCGCGATCGCGCAGGAGCGCGGCAGCGGCGACGTGTTGATGCTCGCGTGGATGAACCGCGAAGCATTGACGCAAACCGCCGCCAGCGGGCGGGCGGTTTATTGGTCGCGCTCGCGCGGCAAGCTGTGGGCCAAGGGCGAGGAGTCGGGACACGTGCAGCGAGTGCATGAAATCCGGCTCGATTGCGACGGCGACGTGGTTTTATTAACAGTCACGCAGTTGGGGCACGATCCGGGCATTGCCTGCCACACCGGACGGCATAGTTGTTTTTACCGCGCGCTGCGCGACGGCGCGTGGGTCAACGTGACGCCTGTGCTCAAGGAACCGGCTGCGATCTACCGCAAGAATTGATGGCTCGATACCGCGCACAAACAAAGTGCATGCGCGGATCCTTTTAAGGAAAATGATGGTGCCCATGACCGACTCCCTGCCCGACCCGGATGCCGTGCTCGCACGCCTGACGCGGGTCATCGAAAGCCGCTTGCCCGCGCGCGGCGGTGATCCGGCACACAGCTATGTCGCGCGCCTGCTGACCCAGGGGCCGGATGCATTTCTTAAGAAGATCGGCGAGGAAGCCGCCGAGGTGGTGATGGCCGCCAAGGACGCCCAATACAGCAGCCCCAACGGCGCGCCCCCTCCTAACGCGGACAGCAAAGCGCACTTGGTCTCCGAGATGGCCGACCTGTGGTTTCACGGCATGGTGGCACTGGCGTATTACGGCTGCCGCGCCGCTGACGTAACGGCGGAATTGGCGCGCCGCGAGGGGTTGTCGGGTCTGGACGAAAAAGCACTCCGCAAAGCCCAGGCACGCGCAGCGCAAGACGCCGAGCAGGGCCGGGAGCGGCAACATGAACCATGAAGATCAAACAACCGGCGCGCCAGCCCGGGCCGGTGACGACCTCAAGATCTGGGGCTGGATAAGCTACATCCTGCACCTGATCGTGGCGGTGGCTGCCGTCGTGCCCGGCGCGCAAGTCAGCGCCGCTTTGCTGATCGTGGCGTTAATCCTTGATTGGGTCAAACGCGACGATGCGGCGGGTACCTGGCAGGCAAGCCATTTCAGTTGGCGCATCCGTTCGGTGCTGTGGGCAGGCGTGCTGTATCTGGTAACGGCGCCCTTGTGGGTGCTCCTGTTCGTGCCGGGCTGGATTGCTTGGACGCTGATCTCCATCTGGTTTCTTTACCGCATCATCAAGGGCATGGTGCGCATGAATGCGGACCGGCCCGTAGGCACGGACGAAAGCCAAGTGAAATGAGTCCAGCCGAACGTCCATCGCACTCGCGCGAGACCCGCACGGTCAATCTGGCTTTGCAGGGCGGCGGCTCGCACGGCGCGTTCACCTGGGGCGTGCTGGACTGGTTGCTCGAAGACGGCCGGGTACGGTTCGAGGGCATCAGCGGCACCAGCGCCGGCGCCATGAACGCCGTGGTGCTGGCTTACGGGCTGGCACGCGCGCATGCCGACGGCCTCACGGGCCAAGCGCGCAACGAAGCCGCGCGCACAGCGCTGACTCATTTCTGGGACGGCGTGGGCGTCATCGGCACCTTTCTCAGCGGCCCACCGTTGCCCAACGCACAGATCGCGTTAAGTTGGTGGACGCAGTGGTTCTCGCCCGCGCAAACCAACCCGCTGGGCATCAATCCGCTGCGCAAGCTACTCGAACGGCAAGTGGACTTCGACATCCTGGCGCACGCCAGCACGCTCACATCGAGCGTCAAGGTTTTCGTCTCCGCCACCAACATCCGCACCGGGCGCGGCGAAGTCTTCAGCGGCAAGACGCTCACCGCCGACGCGGTCATGGCGTCGGCCTGCCTGCCCAACCTGTTTCCGGCGGTGCAAATCGGCGGCGAGTATTACTGGGACGGCGGCTATTCGGGCAACCCGGCCATCTGGCCGCTGATCTACGGCACCCGCACCGCCGACATGATTTTGGTGCAGCTCAACCCCATTGAGGCCCCCTACAACCCCAATGCGAGCGCGCAAGAAATCATGAACCGGGCCAACGAAATTACCTTCAACACCTCGCTTCTGGCGGAGATACGCGCCATTGAATTCGTGCGCCGGCTACTGGCCGAAAAACGCCTGGACACCCAACACTACAAAAACATTTTGCTGCACCGCGTCGATGGCGGCGCGGCGCTGGCGCAGTTCGGCGCGGTCAGCAAGGTGCGCGCCGACATGGCCTTTCTCAAGCGCCTATTCACGCTGGGCCGCCATGCGGGCAAGACCTGGCTGTCGCGCCACTTCGACGACTTGGGGCAACACTCCAGTGTCGAGAGCATCGCCGACGACCCAACGTCGTCCGGCGAACAATACCCCTGATTCTTTCGCCATCCCAGCCCCAAGGAAAACCGCCCATGTCCGCACCATCCTCTGCTCCGAGCGAGCCTGACTGCATCTTCTGCAAAATCGCCGCAGGCCAGATCCCCGTCCGCAAAATCTATGAGGACGATGAGATCATCGCCTTCCACGACATCGCGCCCAAAGCGCCGATCCATTTCATGATCGTGCCCAAGGCGCACATTCCTTCCACCGCGCAACTCACGTCCGAACACACCGCGCTGATGGGCCGCATCATGACTCTCGCGCCCCGACTGGCACAGGAACAAGGCTGCCCGCCCTACCCGAACGGTGGCTGGCGCATCGTCATCAACACCGGCGCGCACGGCGGGCAAGAAGTGCAACATCTGCACGTGCATGTCCTGGGCGGACCGCGCCCGTGGCAGTGGGCCGACGGGCCGACACGTGCGGCAACGCATTGAGTCGCCGAAGTAAAAGCGTCGCCACCAAGGCGGCCGTCTGCACGCAACTTCTGAGAGGAAAGCACTTTGCCGCCCCCTCAACGGCTGCCGCAATGGCCGCAGGTGTCGCTCACCCCCTAAAATCAGCATATCTATCTGCGCCCATTCCAACCCCGGGCGTGCAAGGAGCATCACATGGGTTCATTTTCCATTTGGCATTGGCTGATTCTGCTGCTGATCGTAGTCATGATCTTCGGCACCAAAAAACTCAAGAACATGGGACAGGACTTGGGGCAAGCCGTCAAAGGCTTCAAGGACGGCATGCACGACGGTGCTGCCGAAAACGAAGCCAGCCCTCCCGCGCAGCCGCCTGCGCAGGTCACCCAAGCGACGGTCCCGGAAACCATCGACGTGCAAGCCACGGAAAAGCATTGATCCACTCTCAGTAACCTGACGACCGTTCATGCTCGACCTGGGGATTTCCAAGCTGGCGCTGATCGGCGTCGTTGCGCTCATCGTCATCGGCCCGGAAAAGCTGCCGCGCGTGGCGCGCACCGTCGGCATGCTGCTCGGGCGCGCGCAGCGCTACGTCAATGACATCAAGGCCGAGGTCAACCGGGCCATGGACCTCGACGAAATCAAGCGCATGAAGGATGCGGTCGAACAAACCGGACACGACATCGAGCGCAGCATGCATGAGGTCGGCACGAATATCGACCGCGAAATGAATAACGTGCGCGCGGCGCTCAACAGTTCAGCTTACGACGCCAGCAGCGGTCCGCACGTTTTTGAGACCGCCCCATCTGCCCTCCCGCAATACCGCCCTCCGCGCAAAAAATGGCGCCTCAAACGCGGCGCCACGCCGCAGTGGTACAAAGCGCGAACAGGCGTGCGGCGGCACATCCTGTCGGCATCGGCGCGCGTGGCCCGTTACCGTCCCAAAATCAACCCGAAATCCATTGCGCCGAGAGTCTGACGCGCCGCGCTTGGTCCGCTTCACTTTCGCCCAACCCTACCGGAGGTCACCAGCTCCGGCGGCCTGCCTTTTTTTGCCATGACCACGCCCGCACCCAAGCCCGACGAAACACACGCCGCCAAGGACGAACTCAGCGACTCCGAGCAACCTTTCGTCGAGCACCTGATGGAGCTGCGCGACCGGCTCATCAAAGCCGTCATCGCCGTCATCATCGTGGCGGCGGTGCTGTTTTTCTGGCCCGGTCCGGGACGGCTGTATGACCTGCTGGCCGCGCCGCTGGTGGCGCACCTGCCGCACGGCGCAACGCTGATCGCCACCTCCGTCATCTCGCCGTTCATGGTCCCGGTCAAAATCCTGCTGATGGCGGCGTTCATGATTGCGCTGCCGGCGGTGCTCTACCAAGTTTGGGCGTTTATCGCCCCGGGCCTGTATGCACACGAAAAACGGCTGGTGTTGCCGTTGGTCATTTCCAGCACCGTGCTGTTCTTCGCGGGCGTGGCGTTCTGTTATTTCCTGGTGTTCGGCCGGGTATTTGCCTTCATACAGATGTTCGCGCCCAAAAGCATCACCGCTGCGCCGGACATTGAAGCGTACCTGAGCTTCGCATTGACCATGTTCCTGGCCTTCGGCATGGCATTCGAAGTCCCCGTCGCCGTGGTCGTGCTCGCTCGCCTGGGCATCGTGCCGGTGGACAAGCTCAAACAATTCCGCGGCTATTTTGTCGTACTGGCATTTGTCATCGCTGCCATCATCACGCCGCCAGACGCGGTTTCCATGCTGTCGCTGGCGATCCCGATGTGCCTGCTCTACGAAGCGGGCATTTGGGCCGCGCGCGTATTCATTCGCCATACCCAAGCACCCGACGAAACGCCAGCCCCAAAAAGTGATGACACCGGCCCAACCAGCCGGTAAGCCGCGCCCATACGGCAGGTTACCTATACCCTGGCGCAACATCGAAAGCCGCCGCCGCCATA
>Ga0209738_10000217_pt1 | contig 12879 bp, 6 predicted proteins | sample TergutNc150P5_FD_187289 | JGI IMG/M metagenome (GOLD analysis project Ga0209738, IMG submission 187289) | Nasutitermes corniger P5 segment gut microbial community from laboratory colony in Florida, USA - Nc150 P5 (SPAdes) (version 2) | ecosystem: Host-associated > Arthropoda: Insects > Digestive...
CCGCCGGGGTAGCTGTCCAGTCCGACGTGGATGCGTCCGTCCAGAAACGTGCCCGCCGTCAGCACCACTGCCCGGCCCCGGAACGCGATGCCCGCTTGCGTCACCGCGCCGGTGACGCGCCCGCCTTCTACCATCAGGTCATCGACGGCTTGCTGGAACAGCTGGAGATTGGGTTGGTTTTCCAGCCGTTGCCGGATTGCCGCCCGGTAACGCGCCCGGTCGGCCTGCGCCCGCGTCGCGCGCACCGCCGGGCCTTTGCTGCCGTTCAGAATGCGGAACTGGATGCCCGCCTCGTCCGCAGCGATCGCCATTGCGCCACCCAGCGCATCGACTTCCTTGACCAGATGGCCTTTGCCGATGCCGCCGATGCTGGGGTTGCAGCTCATCTGGCCGAGGGTTTCCAGGTTGTGCGTCAGCAGCAGCGTCGCGCAGCCCATGCGTGCGGCGGCCAGCGCAGCTTCCGCGCCGGCATGCCCGCCGCCGATCACGATCACGTCGAAGGTCTGGGGATGGATATAGGGAACAGTCACCCTGCCGATTTTACGCGGCTGGCCGGTATCAGCAGGCGTCCTCACGGCATTGAATGCTATTTTTTTGATAGCTTGCAAGCACGAAGAATCCAATCAGTAGGGTGTGACGGTGTTGTCGTCGTGCGTGAGCAACTGCATCAGCTTGGCGTGAATGAACAGCTTTTCACGGCCGAACGTTCGCTCTTGCAGCACGCCGATGGCGGCGAGCTGCTTGAGATGGCGCGACGCCGCCTGACGTGCCGCGATGCCCTTGTCTATCACATTCTGGATGCGGCAGTAGGGCAAATCAAAAATCAGATCGACCAATTCGCGGCTGTAAATTTTTGCCGCCGCCTGCCGGACATGCTGGACGGTGAACGCCGACAGTTGGCGAATCGCCGAAATCTTCGCTGTCGTCCAGCGTGCGGTGTCTTCGATGCCGCGCAGCATGAAAAGTACCCAAGGTTCCCAGGCCCGCTTGCGCGTAACGGCCAGCAGCAGGCTGTAGTAATCCGACTTGTTTTTGATGATGTATCGGCTGAGGTAGAGGATCGGCAGCGTCAGCAGCCCCTCTTGAATCAGGAACAGGCTGTTCAGCACCCGCCCGGTGCGGCCATTGCCGTCGGTGAACGGGTGAATGGCCTCGAACTGATAATGGCCAATCGCCATGCGGACCAGGGGATCAATGTCACGCGTCTGGTCGTGCAGGTAGCGCTCCCAATTGGCCAGTTTGTCGCGCAGCACATCTTCGCCGATCGGCGGCGTATAGATCACTTCCCTAGTTTGGTCATTGATCAACGCCGTACCCGGCAAGCGCCGCACCTGCATGCGTACGCCTTTGATACGGGTACACACCTGCTCCGCAGTGCGCGTGTTGAGCGGCGTTTCCTTGAGGGCGCGAAATCCTTCCATCAACGCGCTGCCGTAGCGCAGCGCCTCGCGCGTAGCCGGATCAGCACGCTCGTCGCCATACTGGTATTGGAACAAGCGGTCGGTCGTCGTGACGATGTTTTCGATTTCAGAACTGGCCTGGGCTTCCAGCCGCGGCAAGGCATTGATGAGGACACTCTGATTGGGAATAAGCTCCGCCGCCTGCTTGAGTTCAGCCAATGCCGCACGTGCAGCGATGCACTGCTTCAAAACGAGGCGTGTTTCCACCTCCTGAGCTGGAGGCAATAACGGTAAGTCGTTATAAGGGTGATTAGGATCCCAAACGATCATGGTTCAAAATTTTAATTTTTGAGACATGTCATGGGGATATGTCGCTGGCGGCGACATATCGACAGAACATGTGGCAATTTTTTAATTTTTGAGACATGTCAGAAGTGTATGTCGTTGGCGGCGACATATCAACAGAACATGTGGCAAATTTTGTATTTTTGCGACACATAAGAATTCAGATAGATCGGTAGCTGCTCGCTACCGACATATGCAGGTTGTTTCACAGCATCAACTGCTATTTTTTCAATAGCAATCAACCATTGCGGTATAGCTTTTGGCTACACTTGACCTATCTACTTTTACATCACGGACAACCGCCATGCCTCACGCTTCTACTTCGCACGCGCTCGATCCCGCCGCCCGCGTCGCCTTTATCGGCGGCGGCAACATGGGTGGCGCCATTCTGGGCGGTCTGATCCGGGATGGTCTGCCGGCCCGTCAGATTCAGGTCGTGGAGCCGCTGGCCGCCGCGCGCGAAATGCTGGTCCGCACGCACGGCATCGTTGTGCACGAACACGCGGGTGATTTTTTGCAGGACGCCGATTTGATCGTCTGGGCCGTCAAGCCGCAAAATTTTGCGCAAGCCGCTGCGCCGGTGCGTCCTCATGCCGGAAAAGCCCTGCATCTGTCGGTGATGGCGGGTATCCGCGTCGCTGGAATTGCCGCAGCCATTGACGTCGCGCCCGGCAGCGCGCGCATCGTCCGCGCCATGCCCAACACGCCGGCGCTGATCGGGCAAGGCATGACCGGCCTGTATGCCGCGCCGGGCGTCAGCGCTGCCGACCGCGCGCGCGCCGAGGCCGTCATCCGCGCCACCGGCGACGCGCTGTGGGTGGAGCAGGAATCGCTGCTGGAGGCGGTTACCGCCGTTTCCGGCTCCGGCCCGGCCTATGTTTTTTACGTGCTCGAAGCCATGCAGACCGCGGGCGCGGCGCTGGGCCTGACGCCTGAACAGGCACGGCATCTGGCCGTCGCCACATTCGCCGGATCAGCGGCACTGGCGCGGCAGGCCGCCGACATACCATTGACCACCCTGCGCGAGCGCGTCACCAGCAAGGGCGGCACGACCTATGCGGCTTTGAAGACGCTGGATGACGCGGGCGTGCAGCCTGCCTTCATCCGCGCCCTGCACGCCGCCGCCGCGCGCGCGAAAGAGTTGGGGAACCTCTGAACGCCCACTGCGCAGGGCGATTCAGAGCATCTCTAGGGCGCGCCGATTACGCCAGCGCCAGCACGATGCCGACGAAGACGGCGAAACTGATCCAGTGGCTGTTGAGAAAGGCCTTATGGCACCCTTCGCGGGTGCGGCCGCGAATGAGGGTGTAGTGCCACACGGCTTGCACGGCGGCGGCGGCGAAGCCCAGGCACAGCCATAACATGGCGCGCTGCGACAGCCCCGTCGCCGCGAAGCGTTGCGCGATGACGGCAAACCACGCCACCAGAAAAATCGCGTAAAAGCTCATGACGGCGAACACATCCATCCGCCCGAGCGTGATGGCCGAGGTCTGGATGCCGATTTTGAGGTCGTCGTCGCGGTCCACCATCGCGTAAGTGGTGTCGTAGCCGAGCGTGTACACAATGGCGCTGAGGAACAGCAGGACGGCTTCCAGCGGCAGGCGGCCCTGCGCGGCGGTGTAGGCCATCAGGATGCCGAAGCCGAAAGCCACGCCCAGCACCGCTTGCGGCATGGCGAACCACCGTTTGGTGAAGGGGTAAAGGATGGCGACCAGCACCGCCGGAATGGAGCAAACCACCGTTTGCCAGTTGATGGTGAGCGCCATGCCCAGCGAAATCAGCGCCAGCACGGCGCCGACGGCCAGCGCCTCGGGCACGCCGATTTTGCCGGTGGTCACGGGGCGTTGCAGGGTACGCTTGACGTGGCGGTCGAAATCGCGGTCGGCCACGTCGTTGATGCAGCAGCCGGCCGAGTGCATCAGGAACGGCCCTAACGCGAACACCAGAAACAGATGCCAACCGGGCCAGCCGCCGGCCGCCAGCCACAGCGCGGCCAGCGTCGGCCACGTCAACAACAGCCAGCCCACGGGGGGCTTGAGGCGAATCAGGTCAAGATACAGAAAGAATTTTTCACGTAGCAGGGATGTCGTCATGGGCCGTAATTATTCCCTGTCGAGGATGCGCTGCATGAGTGGAACGGCAAGCGACCACGTGCGCAGCGTATCCTTACAGCCCGACGGCGGACAAGTCCAACTTACCCGCACGCATCGGCGGACACCAGAAGTACGCGCCAGTGATGGGTTTGGAAAAGCCGAATAGCGCGTCGGCAATGCCGTCGTCCTGCCCCGCCATGCGGCGCAACTGGGCCTCGAACGCATCGAGCGATTTACCGAAGGCCAGGAACATCAGCCCCGCCTGCGTGTCGCGCGTCCAGGGCATGGAGCGGCGCAGCACGAAAGCGGGCGGCTCGAAATCCTCTTGCGCCGTGCGCTTGACGTGGGCCGACGCGGGCGCGTGTTCCAGTTCCTGGTTGTCGTGCAACTGTCGCCCAATGGCCGCGTCACGCGCGGCTTGCGTGAGGCGCTCAAAGGCGTCGAAATCGTGCTCCCACTGTTGCACCGCGGCAAAGCTCGCGCCGTCATAGCCCGGCCCCGCGCCCTGCACCAGCGCGGCGGCGGCGGCGGCGTCACCCTCCGGGTTTTCAGTGCCGTCTTCGTAGCCGGTCAGGTCACGTCCCGAACCGTAGCGGAAAACATCCGCCACGCGGGTGAGCGTCAGCGCCGACGCCAGTGTTTGCGTGATGCGGTGCGTTGTCATGACCAGTTCACCGCGTCCGGTCCCGCGCAGCCAAAGCCACAATGCCGCCGGTGTGGCGGGTAGCGGCAGACCCGCTGCCGGGCTATTGCCCGCCACCGTTAGTGACGGGAAATCGCGCAAACCGGGCACCGGCCGGCCCAATGCCTGAACCAGTTGCGGCCCCAGCCCCATGACGGCGGTGTTGCCATCGACCCACGACATCAGCGCGCGCAACGCACTGTGCGCCGCAGCCGACGTGTTCAATGTAAAAAACAAATGCCTCCCGACGGTTGGCACGGGTTGCAGGATACCGGGTTGCGCGTTGAGGGACATGGTGTTTAGCTAGGAATGCCGTAAAAACGTCAACAAAAGTGAATGCTAATACGCTTTGAGCGTGGCAAACAACGACTCCAATAGCGTTTCTATCACGCTGCCGGGAGTATGACAAGGGAAAGTGGTGTGAGGATCGTTGCGTGCTCGCGCGATCGAGTGGTGTCTCTCGCCGTTGCAAGGGCCCGTGTCCGGGAGGGGGCAGCAGGTATAGCAAGGGCTGTGCTGTGCACCGGACGAGAGGGTATGCGCTGTGCGCAAGTGGCCTTGAGACGTGGCAACGGATGGGGGTGATGTGTGTTATGGGCGGCTTCTCAAACCCGGCAGAACCCGATGGCACAAAAATCCGTTAACGCGCGCGGCTCTGGCCGAGGAGGGTACGGAACTACTTCTAGAAAAAAAAGAGTGATCAGTGAGATTTTACCGTGTCAGGGCTTGACTTATGCACAAAAATGGGTACCTCCGCAAGCCATGCGAAAAGCATGCTACAAAACCAATAGCCACGCGTAACAATTTGATTTTTATCATGTTTTATAGGTTGCCGCCTGGATGGGCAACCCAGCCAAAGCCTTGTCTGGCAAGGGGTAGGCGCGCGTTGCACAGACTTGTCTACAAAGTTATCCACAGTTTCGGGGGATGACTGTGAGAAATGAGAAATCAAGGGCTTGTCCGCAAACTTTTATGCTGATTCTCGTAACAACTATCCAAAAAGGTAGGTCTTTGGCATGGCAGCGCCTCACCCTGATGTGATGATCGGCCGCTTATGTTGAGGGCATCATCGCAGTCAACCATAACGCGGTCATGTGCCGGTTGCGTGAGGCGCGTCTTGCGCCTTGACGGCGGCGCGTTACCCTCGCCTCCATGACCCACTGGCTCGACATCGCCGTTCCCACTCCCGCGCACAGCGCCGTTGCTGGTGTGCTGACCTACCGGCACGCCGAGCCGCTGGCGCCGGGCACGTTGGTGCGCACGCCATTGGGGCGGCGCGAGGTGTTGGGGGTGGTCTGGCACTGCGGCACGCAGGCGAGTACGCCCGACATCGCGGCGCGTGCCTTGCCGATCGCGGCAGCGCTCGATTTGCCGCCGCTCGATGACGGTTGGCGCGGCCTGATCGCTTTCGCGGCGCGTTATTACCAGCGCGCGTTGGGCGAACTGGCGCTGGCCGCACTGCCGCCGCAATTGCGCACGCTCAGCGGTGAGCAAATCGCGCGGCGGCTCGCACGCGCGAATCACACACGGGGGGGCACGCAGGGGGGCACGCCATCTGCGCGCAGCACGCGCGCGCCAGATGTGCCGCCCGAATCCGGCGCTTCTCTCGAAGCCGACACGCCGCCTGTGCTGACCGACGACCAGGCCCGTGTGTTGCAAGCCTTGACCCAGACCGATCCGCCCGATCTGCGCCCGGCGCTGCTGTTCGGGGCGACCGGCAGCGGCAAGACGGAGGTGTATTTGCGCGCCGTGCAGGATGCGCTGGCGCGCGATGCGCACGCGCAGGCGCTGGTGCTGGTGCCGGAAATCAACTTGACGCCGCAACTGCTGGCGCGCTTTGCCGCACGTTTTGCCGAGCTTGGCCGCGGCGCAGTCGTGGCACTGCACAGTGGACTGACGCCCGCACAACGCCTGTCGGCATGGCTGGCGGCGCATCTGGGCCAGGCGCGCGTGCTGTTGGGGACGCGGGTGGCCGTGCTGGCCTCACTGCCGCATCTGCGCCTGATCGTGGTCGATGAAGAGCACGACACCAGCTACAAGCAACAGGAGGGTGCGCGTTACTCCGCGCGCGATCTGGCCGTGTACCGCGCGCACGCGGCGGGCATTCAGGTCATCCTCGGCTCGGCCACACCGTCGATGGAAAGCTGGCACGCCAGCACGCCCAAGGCCGAAGGCGGTCCGGGCCGTTATCAGCGGTTGGTCATGCCGCACCGCGTCGGCGCGAGCGATGCATGTTCCGGCTTGCCGAAGGTGCGGTTGCTGGACATGGCCCGCCAGCCGCGCGGCGCGTTAATCGCTCCGCCGTTGTTGGCGGCCATCCAAGCGCGGGTGGCGCGCGGAGAACAATCGCTGTTGCTGCTCAATCGCCGGGGTTATGCCCCCGTGCTGCACTGCGAGGACTGCGGTTGGAAAAGTGAATGTCCCAATTGCAGCGCCTATCGCGTATTTCACAAGCTCGATCGCACGCTGCGCTGTCACCATTGCGGCCTGACCGAACGGGTGCCGCGCGCCTGTCCGGTGTGCGGCAACCTTGACCTGGCGCCGATTGGGCGCGGCACCGAGCGGCTGCAAGAACATCTGGCCGAGCTGCTGGCGCAGGCCCGTCGCCCGGATGGCGAACCGGCGCGCATTGTGCGCATCGATGCCGACGCGGCGCGCGGCACGGGCGCGTTGGAAGCCCTGCTTGCCGCCGTTCACCAAGGCGATGCCGACGTGCTGGTCGGCACGCAAATGATCGCCAAAGGGCACGACTTCCGGCACGTCACACTGGTTGCCGCCGTCAACCCGGACGGGCTGCTGTTTTCCAGCGACTTCCGCGCGCCTGAACACCTGTTCGCACTGCTGATGCAGGCCACGGGCCGCGCCGGGCGGGCATCGGACACGGCCCAGAGCAGCGAAATGTGGGTCCAGACCGCTCACCCCGGCCATGCGCTGTTTGCCGCCCTGGCCGCGCACGACTATCCGGCCTTTGCCGCGCGGCAGTTGATTGAGCGCGCCGAAGCCGGTTTGCCCCCCTACACCCACCTGGCGCTGTTGCGTGCCGACGCGCGCGGCGCCGACGGGCAAGCCGCCGCGCAAGCGTTTCTGGCGGCGGTGCGGGCACAGGCCGAGGCCTGCGCGCGCGACTCGGCGCCGGCCCCAGCCGGCCCGGGCGCGCGGGAGCTGACGATTGCGGCGCAGGGCGCCGCCCCCACCCTCGCCTTGGCGATAGCGCCCGAGACGTTGCCTGAGACGTTGCCCGCCCCACGGCCGGCCGGTTTGCCGCCCCCTGAAATTTGGCGGCAAGTGACTTGGTATGCCCCCATTCCGTTGCCCGTGGCGCGCGTGGCGAACGTCGAACGTGCTCAGCTGCTGCTCGAAAGCTTTTCTCGCCCTGCTCTGCAAGTCGTTCTGAGCGCCTGCGGGACGTTGCTGCACCGCCTGCATGCCGACAAAGCGCACCGGGCTGTCGTGCGCTGGGCCATCGACGTGGATCCGCTGGGGGTGTGATGGGGAGTGGGGCGATCGGACGCGGGAAAGGGCGCGCCATCGTCATCACGGGCGTCGGGCATCGAAGTTAATGACGCGCACAGGTTCAGCGACTTGCTGCGTGCGCGCAAGCCGATTTTTGCCGCGATTAACGGGCCGATTGCCGGCATCGGTTTGTGCGTGGTGATGTTTTGTGACTTTCGTTACATGGCCGAGGGGCAGAAACTCACCACCGCGTTTGCCGAACGCGGTATTTTGTGGAGGTTGCCGCGCTGGGGTTGGTGCAGGCGCTGCCGGTGGAAGGCTTTTGCGCGCAACACGACCGAGAACGCTGCTCCGCGCTCCATCGGCATCATCAAGCGCCAGGGCTGCGACAGTTTGTTCCAGGACCTCGATACCGCCTGGCGGCGCGCCGAGGAGGAAATGCAGCGCTCGTTTGCCGGCGAAGATTTCCGCGCAGGTGTGGCGCATTTCATCGACAAGCGCCCCCCGGCATTTACGGGGCGTTGACCTCAGGCCGCAAGGTAGCGAGCGCCGGCGAGCATGGCCTGCGCCAGGCCGCATTCCCGGTGTTGCGCGCACGCGACCAAACTTCCGTTGCGCACTTTCTTGCGCCTAAAACACGGGCATAAATCAAAAAAGTGCTAATACACTAACCACTGCTTTTCGGCAGGGGGGAATTTTGCTTGACCGGACGGCATGACTTTGAATACAGGAGCAGGTCACGCCATGGATTTGTTACGTTTTTTACTATTGCCGTTGCGCGCGATCCGCTGGGGCGGCCGATTGCTGGGGCGCGTGCTGTTATTGCTGGTGGGGCGCGTGTCGTGGAGTGCGCCCGGTTGGGCACGTTTTACGGCTCGCGCGGCGCGGCGCAGGCCGTGGCATGCGTTGGCTGCCGTTGTGGCGGTACTGGCCGTGGGCGGCGGCGGATATTGGTATGCGCACCGGCCTAAACCGGTTGAGCCGAATCTGGTGACGTTGGAGGTTCATGCGCCCGAAGCAACCCACTATTTCATTACCGACGAAGGTCCGCAAACCGACATCAGCGCGCTGGAGGTGAAGTTCTCGCAATCGGCTGCGCCGATCGAGTTGGTGCACAAGAACGTGATGCAAGGTATCACGATGTCACCGGCGATCAAAGGTCAGTGGCAGTGGAAGGATGACAAGACGCTGCACTTCGAGCCGGCCGCCGATTGGCCGGTGGGCGCGCACGTGGAGGTCCGGTTCGCGGTCAAGCAGGTGTTTGCGCCGCAGGTGAAATTGGCCGATGACCGCTTTACGTTCGACGTGGCCCCGTTTACCGTGCGTTTGAGCGGCCGCGGTGCTAATGACAGCGGCGATACCAATGACAGCGGCGATACCGGTGATGGCGATGACAGCGGGAGCGCCGGCAGCAGCGGGAACACGGCGAACAATGGCAGCCAGTTCTATCAGGACCCGCAAAACCCCGCCACCAAACAGGCGCTGTTTCAACTCGCGTTCAACTACCCCGTCGATCCGGCTACGCTGGAATCACGCCTGAAACTATCGCTGGTGGGGCGCGACGGAAAAGGCACCCCGCTGCGCTACACGGTGACGTACGACAAGCTCAAGGTAAACGCCTGGGTGCGTTCAGCGCCGTTGGAGATTCCGCGCGACACGTTGTCGGCGCGGCTGGATGTCGATAAGGGCGTGCGCAGTGCGCGCGGGGGCGATGGCGGCAAGACGGCGGTGACCGCTTCGGTGAAGGTGCCGGGGCTGTACAGCCTGGCCATCAACGATGTGTCGCCCACCTTGGTCGATAACGATCACTACGAGCCCGAGCAGGTGCTGGTGGCCAAATTGTCCGACGGCGTGCGCAGCGATGATCTGGCCACGCGCGTCAAGGCCTGGATACTGCCCAAGCGCAAGCCCGATTCCCGTCGGGACAATGACGATACGCCCTATCACTGGGCCGAAGCGGAAGTCGATGAAGCGGTGATCAGGCAATCGACGCCGCTGCCGCTGGAGGTGACGCCCACCGAAGGTGAATTTGCGCCGCTGCAAAGCTTCAAGTACCACGCGCCGCCGGGCGCGCGGGTGTATGTGCGGATTGACGCGGGCGTGCAGTCGGCCGGCGGTTACCGCATGGGCACGCCGCAGACAAGCGTGTTTACGGTGCCCGAATATCCCAAGCTGCTGCGCTTCATGTCCGACGGCGCGTTGCTGTCGATGAGCGGTGACAAGCGTATCTCGGTGGTCTCGCGCGGTCTGCCGGGGATGAAGGTGGAGATCGGGCGCGTGCTGCCCGACCAATTGCAGCATCTGGCGAGCTTGAGCGACGGCACTTATGCCAAGCCCAATATGCCCTACAACTTCAGCGTGGATCACATTACCGAGCGGTTCGAGGTCAAGCGCGCCTTTCCTGCCGCCGATCCGGCCAAGGCCCACTACGAGGGCATCGACTTGAGCCAGTACCTCAAGTCCGGCAAGCGCGGCGTATTCGTGCTGCACCTGTCCGGATACGACCCCGCCAAAGAGAAGAAAGCGACCGCCGACGCGGACAGCGGCGACGATCAAAATGCGTCCGACAACGCCGACGATGAAGGCAACTCGGACAGCAACGATGACGACAACGCTTCTGTCTCTGATACGCGCCTGATCGTCGTCACCGACCTGGGCATGCTGGTCAAGAGCGCGCTCGACGGCAGTCAGGACGTGTTCATCCAGTCGATCCGCACCGGCCAGCCGGTCGGCGGCGCGACCGTATCGGTACTGGCGGTCAACGGCCAGCCGCTGTTTACGCAGACCACCGACGCGGACGGCATGGTTCATTTCCCGCCGTTCAAGGGGCTGGAACGTGAAAAGGCGCCGACGCTTTACACCGTCACCAAGGACAACGACCTGTCGTTTTTGCCGGTCAATTCCAGGGGCGACCGGCGGCTTGACTTCTCGCGTTTTGACGTAGCCGGCGAGAGCAACGCCAAAAGCGCCGGGGAACTGTCGGCCTATCTGTTTTCCGACCGCGGCATCTACCGGCCCGGCGACCTGTTTCACGTCGCCATGATCGTGCGTGCGGCGGACTGGTCACGCAGTCCGGCGGGCGTGCCGTTGCAGGCTGAAATCGTCGATCCGCGCGGAGATACGGTCAAGCGCCAGAGCGTCACGGTGGATGTGTCAGGCTTTACCGCGCTCGATTACACGCCCTCCGAGACCGCCCCGACCGGCACGTGGACGGTCAACTTGTACATCGACAACAGCGACAACAACAAGGACAACAAGCTGATCGGCAGCACCACGGTGCAGGTCAAGGATTTTTTGCCTGACCGGATGAAGGTCGCCGCCAAGCTCTCGAGCCAGGTGGCCGAGGGTTGGGTCAAGCCCGACGATTTGAAGGCGCTGGTGGATGCGCAGAACCTGTTCGGCACCCCGGCGCAGAACCGGCGCGTTACGGCCACGCTGACGCTGCGGCCGGCGTGGCCGTCGTTCCAAAGCTGGCCGGGCTATAACTTTTTTGCCACGCACCGCGCCAAGGATGGCTACACCACCGATTTGCAGGACGGCACGACCGACGCGCAGGGGCATGCGCAGTTCGACCTGGACCTCAAGCGGTATGCGGACGCGACCTATCAGCTCACCTTCCTGGCCCGTGCGTTCGAGGCCGACGGCGGGCGCGGCGTAACGGCCAGTGCGCGCACGCTGGTCTCCAATCAGGACTGGCTGGTGGGCTACAAGTCGGCGGACGATCTCGGTTACATCAAGCGCGGCACGCCGCGCAGCGTCAAGCTGATCGCCATCAACCCGCAGGCCAAGGCGATAGCGCTGACGGGGCTGCGCGCGCAGCGGATCGAAAAGCGCTACGTCTCGGTGCTGACGCAGCAGAGTTCGGGCGTCTACAAATACGAATCGCGCCTGAAGGAGACGCCGCAGGAAGATAAACCGCTGTCGATTCCCGCGGCTGGGCTGGATTTGGCGCTGGCTACCGACAAACCCGGCAACTATGCGCTGGTGATCCGCCGCGCCGATGGCGTGGAGGTCAACCGCGTCGAGTATTCGGTGGCCGGCGAGGCCAACGTATCGCGCTCGCTGGATCGCAACGCCGAGTTGCAAATCACCCTCAACAAGCACGACTACAACCCCGGCGAACAGGTCGATATTGCCATTCGGGCGCCGTATGCGGGCAGCGGCCTGATCACCATCGAGCGCGACAAGGTGTACGCCCATGCGTGGTTCCACGCCGACACCACCAGTTCGATCCAGCACATCACCGTGCCCAAGGACTTCGAGGGCAGCGGCTACATCAACGTGCAGTATGTGCGTGACCCCTCGTCCGACGAGATCTTCATGAGTCCGCTCAGCTACGGCGTGGTGCCCTTCTCGGTGAACCTGGACGCGCGCCGCAATGCGCTGACGGTGGACGCGCCCGCGCTGATCAAGCCCGGCGAGACGGCCACCTTCACCGTGCACAGCGCCAAGCCGACCAAGGTGGTGGTGTTTGCGGTCGATGAGGGCATCTTGCAGGTGGCGCACTACAAGCTGGGCGACCCGCTCAAGTTTTTCTTCCGCAAGCGGATGTTGCAAGTCGATACCGCGCAGATTCTGGATTTGATCTTGCCCGATTTCGGCAAGTTGATGTCCATGGCCGCGCCCGGCGGGGACGACGATGACGCCGTCGGCCGCCAACTCAACCCGTTCAAGCGCAAGCGCGACCAGCCGGTGGTGTACTGGTCGGGCATCATCGACGTGGACGGCGAGAAGCGCTTGAGCTACACCGTGCCCGACTACTTCAATGGCCGGTTGCGCGTGATGGCCGTATCGGTGGCGCCCGATCGCATCGGCACCTACGAAGGGGCGACCACGGTGCGCGGCGATTTTGTGCTCTCGCCCAACACGCCGACCACGCTGGCGCCCGGTGACGAAGCCGACGTGA
>Ga0209738_10000218_pt1 | contig 12859 bp, 9 predicted proteins | sample TergutNc150P5_FD_187289 | JGI IMG/M metagenome (GOLD analysis project Ga0209738, IMG submission 187289) | Nasutitermes corniger P5 segment gut microbial community from laboratory colony in Florida, USA - Nc150 P5 (SPAdes) (version 2) | ecosystem: Host-associated > Arthropoda: Insects > Digestive...
CATCAAGCTCACGCAGAAAGCAGGGGTCGATGGGCGCTTGTTCGGTTCCGTGACCAACCACGACATTGCCGAAGAACTGCACAAGCAGGGCTTCGTCGATGTGCACAAGTCGCAAATCCGCCTGCCCAATGGCCCGATCAAGACTGTGAGCGACACCGTCGTCGGCATTTCGCTGCACACCGACGTGGTGGCGGAAATTACCGTGTCAGTCTATGGTGAGACGGTGTAATCCGTAACTGCGCACAATACAACCGCCGATGGTTCCGCGTTTATGCGCGGGGCCATCGGCGGTTTCGCTTTTGGGGGCACGGAGGCGGGGCACAGCCATCCACCCATTGTCCACTCGGTTATCCACGCACTTGTGCTCAGCTTATGTACCGCTTGTTCCAATGCGGCACGCGGTTATTCCATTGCATCCACCGCATTTCCACTGCATTTCCACTGCATCTCCACCGTATCCCGCACCTTATGCACAGACTTATCCGGTGACAAAACGTCTATTTGTTTCTACGATTGCTCGCTATGCCTACCTCTGCCACCGTCTCCAACGATTACGCGCTGTATCCCGATCTGAACAGCAACGACGCTGCTTCTGAGCGCCAGATTGCGCAATTGCGCGTACCGCCGCATTCCGTGGAGGCCGAGTCGAGTGTGCTGGGCGGTCTGTTGCTGGACAACGCGGCTTGGGACCGGGTGGGTGATTTGCTCATCGACAGCGATTTCTATCGTCACGAGCACCGCCTGGTGTACGCGGCCATCGGTAAGCTGATCAGCGAGAACAAGCCTGCCGATGTGGTTACCGTGCACGAGGAGTTGCAACGCGCGGGCAAGGCCGGCGACGTGGGCGGTCTGGCTTACCTCAACGCGCTGGCGCAATCGGTACCCAGCGCCGGCAACATCCGCCGTTATGGCGAGATCGTGCGCGAGCGTGCCATTTTGCGCAAGCTCGTGGCGGCCAGCGACGAGATTGCCACCAGCGCCTTCAACCCGCAGGGCAAAGCGGTAGACAAGATCCTGGATGAAGCTGAGGCCAAGATATTCCACATCGGCGAGGAAGGCTCGCGCATGAAGCAGGGCTTCCAGTCCATGGACCGGCTGGTGGTTAGCTTGCTCGACCGCGTGCAGGAGATGGCCGACAACCCCAACGACATCACCGGCGTGCCCACCGGCTTTTACGACCTTGACCGCATGACCAGCGGCTTGCAAGCGGGTGACCTGATTGTGTTGGCGGCGCGTCCTTCGATGGGTAAAACGGCGCTGGCCATCAACATTGCCGAACACGTGGCTCTCAACGAAGGGCTGCCGGTAGCGGTGTTCTCAATGGAAATGGGGGCCTCGCAATTGGCCGTGCGCGTGGTCGGCTCCATCGGCCGCATCGACCAGGGGCATTTGCGCACCGGCAAGCTTACCGATGAAGAGTGGCCGCGCCTGACGGAGGCCATCGAACGGTTGCGCACGATTCAATTGCACATCGACGAAACGCCCAACCTAACCCCTGCCGAACTGCGCGCCAACGCGCGGCGGCTGGCGCGCCAATGCGGCAAACTGGGTCTGATCGTGGTGGACTATCTGCAATTGATGAGCGGCAGTGCAGGCTCCGAAGAAAACCGCGCGACTGAACTGGGCGAAGTCTCGCGCGGTCTCAAGGCGCTGGCCAAGGAATTGCAATGTCCTGTGCTGGCACTCTCGCAGCTTAACCGTGGGGTGGAAAGCCGCAACGACAAGCGTCCCATGATGAGCGATTTGCGCGAATCAGGCGCGATTGAGCAGGACGCCGACATCATTACGTTCATCTACCGCGACGATTACTACAACAAGGATTCGCGCGAGCCGGGCGTGGCTGAAATCATCATCGGCAAGCAGCGTAATGGGCCGACGGGTACTGTCAAACTGGCTTTCCTCAAACCGCTGACGCGCTTCGAGAATTTGGCCATCGGTTCGGCCGACGATTACTGAAACTGCTGCATGCAGCAGTGCTGCGTCCGCAGGGCGTGGAAAATCCGCCGACACGCAGCCCGGCGCGCTGTTTGCATCGAGTGCACAGTGTTCAGGCGTGGTCCCAGCAAAAGTAGACCAGCATGGGGGCGATTCGGTACTGCGTGATGCGCGCGGCGGACGTCAACGCACGGGCTTTCTCAGGGCTAAACATCAACGACGGCAGGCGAGAAGAGGTGTTGTAAGTATCGGCGCTGGATGCCCTACCTGATGTTGTGCTACATTCCTACCCCATGATTTGCACGACGCTGCTGGCGCTACTGCTACCGACCCACGGGCGGAGGCGGTAACGTGCGCGTATCGATGCGATCTTAGTTACCCCGACCTCGACGGCCCGTTTGCACCAGCAGCGGGCCGTTTTGTTTGGGCTGTTGGTTTTTTCGTTCATGCCATTACAGGAGCATCGCTACCATGTCCGACCGTTTGGTTATTTTCGACACCACTTTGCGCGACGGTGAACAGTCGCCCGGCGCATCCATGACCCGTGACGAAAAGCTGCGCATCGCGCGCCAGCTCGAACGCCTGCGTGTGGACGTGATCGAGGCGGGCTTTGCCGCCAGTTCCAACGGCGATTTCGATTGCGTGCAGTCGATTGCCAAGGTCATCAGGGATTCCACCATCTGCTCGCTCTCGCGCGCCAACGACCGCGACATCCAGCGTTCGGCGGACGCACTCAAACCGGCGGCCAACGCGCGCATCCACATCTTCATCGCCACCTCGCCGCTGCACATGGAAAAGAAGCTGCGCATGACGCCCGATGAGGTGTTCGAGGCTTCCAGACTGGCCGTGCGCTACGCCAAAAATCAGGTCGCCGACGTGGAGTTCAGCGCCGAGGACGGCTACCGCAGCGACATGGACTTTTTGTGCCGCGTGTGCGAAGCCGTCATCAAAGAGGGCGCGACCACCATCAACATCCCCGACACCGTCGGTTATGCCGTCCCTGAGTTGTACGGCAGCTTCATCAAAACGCTGCGCGAGCGGGTGCCCAACAGCGACAAAGCGATCTGGTCGGTGCACTGCCACAACGATCTGGGCATGGCCGTCGCCAACTCACTGGCGGGCGTGCACATCGGCGGCGCGCGCCAGGTTGAGTGCACCATCAACGGCCTGGGCGAACGCGCGGGCAACTGCTCGCTGGAAGAAATCGTCATGGCCGTCAAGACGCGCAAGGATTATTTCGGCCTGGACGTCAACATCGACACCACGCAGATACTGCCCGCCAGCCGGCTGGTCAGTTCCACGACCGGCTTCGTGGTGCAGCCCAACAAGGCGGTGGTGGGCGCCAACGCTTTTGCGCACGCCAGCGGCATCCATCAGGACGGCGTTTTGAAGGCGCGCGACACCTACGAAATCATGCGCGCCCAGGATGTGGGCTGGAGCGCCAACAAGATCGTGCTGGGCAAGCTGTCGGGGCGCAGCGCTTTCAAGCAGCGCTTGCACGAATTGGGCGTGGTCATGGAATCCGAAGCCGACATCGCCGCCGCTTTCGTGCGCTTCAAAGAGCTGGCCGACCGCAAAAGTGAAATCTTCGACGAGGACATTCTCGCGCTGGTCGGCAGCGAAAGCGCCGTTGCCGGTACGGACCGGTACAGCTTTGTATCGCTGTCGCAGCACAGCCAGGCCGGTCAGCGCCCGCACGCGGAAATCGTCTTTACCGACGGCGAGCAGCAAGTGCGCGCGCAGGCCGACGGCAACGGGCCGGTGGATGCGTCCCTCAAAGCCATCGAAAGCTACACCCGCAGCGGCGCGGAAATGGTTCTGTATTCGGTCAATGCCATCAGCGGCTCGACCGAGAGCCAGGGTGAAGTCACCGTGCGCCTGCAAAACAGCGGGCGCGTGGTCAACGGCGTCGGCGCCGACCCGGACATCGTCGTCGCTTCCGCCAAGGCTTACCTGAGCGCGCTCAACAGACTGACCAGCAAGGCCGACCGCATCGCGGCGCAAGGGTGAGCTTGGGCGCAACGACAAGTGCGACGCGGCGGTTCACGTTGCGCCGCGCTCGTCGCCCACCGCACTGACAATTGCCGCGGCGGCCGCACGCGTTTTCACGCCGAGCTTCTCGAGCACATGCTCCAGATGCTGGTTCACGGTGCGCGGGTTCGGCGTCCATGGCGTAGGCGGCACCCTGGACGCCATCCTTACCGGCGTGTTCTGCGCATCCGGTCTAGGGTTGCAAGATGACTCCCTGTTTCAGAACCTGATGCCCGCCGGATTACTCGGATCGGGCGGCGGACTGACGGGAATGGGGGCATCGGAAACATCTGGTGACGACGCAGCCGGCGCGGGCGTGGCGGCAACGGGCCGGGGCGTGGCGAGCGGCGTGGCGGGCGGGTGCTGGTAGGTACTGGGCAGTTGGCTGTTGGCCGGATACCCTGCGGCGCTCAGGTATTGCGACCAATTGTTGTTTTGAAAGCCGCTGAGTTGCTGGCCGCCGATGGTGAGTAACGGGACGGTTTGGCTGTTGGTGATTTTTTTCAGCGCGGTGATGTCGTCGTTGCTGTCGACGGTTTTTTCGATGAACGGGATGCCGCGGCGGGTGAGCAGGTTGCGCCCGTCGTTGCAGGGCGCGCCGCAGTCCCGGCTGGTGTAGAGCGTTACCGGATATTTTTGTACGGCCTGAGCCAACTCATAAGGCAGACCTGCGGTACTTGGTCTGCTGCTGTTTTGCTGCGCCGATGCGGCAACGGCGAGCAGGGTGAGTGTCAAAGGAAGAAAGGAAATGGTCTTGAAACGCATGTTATGAAGCACTCCTGGTGATAAAACAACTTTGCTTTCAGCGAACAGCTTACGCCATACCCTGATGGCGCAACAGCGCGTCAATGTTTGGCGCACGTCCTCGGAAAGCACAGAACGATTCCAGTGCCGGTCGGCTGCCGCCCGCTTCCAGTATTTCCTTGCGGTAGCGGCGGCCGGTTTCGACGCTGGCGCTGGGCACGCCGTTGGAGCCGACGGCTTCCTCGAACGCGGCGTAGACATCAGCGGACAGCACCTCGGCCCATTTATAGCTGTAATAGCCCGCTGCGTAGCCGCCCGCAAAAACATGGCTGAAGGTTTGTGCCGTGCGGTTAAATGCGGGCACGGGCAGCACGGCAATCTCACGCCGTACCGCGTCGAGCAATGGCTGAATGTCTTGCGCTGGGTCGTGATCGGTGTGCAACCGCATGTCGAACAGAGCCAATTCGATTTGGCGCAGCGTTTGCAATCCGGCTTGGTAGTTGCGGGCAGCCAGCATTTTGTCGAACAGAGCGCGCGGGAGCGGCGCGCCGGTATCGACGTGTGCCGTCATGCGGCACAGCACTTCCCATTCCCAGCAGAAGTTTTCCATGAACTGGCTGGGCAGTTCCACCGCGTCCCATTCCACGCCGCTGATGCCGGACACATCGTGTTCATCGACTTGCGTGAGCAGGTGGTGTAGACCGTGGCCGAATTCGTGGAACAGCGTGATCGCATCGTCGTGCGTCAACAGCGGCGGCTTGCCATCCACGCCCTCGGCAAAGTTGCACACCAGATGCGCCACCGGCGTTTGCAACGTACCCGTGTCGGGCCGGAGCCAGCGGGAACGCACATCGTCCATCCAGGCGCCCCCGCGCTTACCTGTGCGTGCGCCGGGGTCAAGGTAAAACTGGCCGACCAGTTGCCCGTTGCGCTCAATACGAAAGAAGCGCACGCTGGGGTGCCAGACCGGCGCAGTGTCAGGATGTATTTCCACCTCGAACAAGGTTTGGACGATCTGGAACAGACCTTCCAGCACGCGCGGCGCGGGCAGGTAGTTTTTGACCTCCTGCTCGTTAAAAGCGTAACGCGCTTCTTTCAACCGCTCGCCAATGAAGGTCCAGTCCCAGGCTTGCGGGGCGGTCAAGGCCAGGTGCTGGCGCGCGAAGTCGCGCATGTCCTGCACGTCGTGTTCGGCATAAGGCCGTGCTTTGTGGGCGAGCCGGCGCAAAAAGTCCATCACTTGCACCGGCGATTCGGCCATCTTGGGTGCGAGCGAAACTTCGGCGAAGTCCGCGTAGCCCAGCAGGCTCGCTTCTTCATGCCGCAATTGCAGGATTTCGCGCATCAGCGGCGTGTTGTCGTAGCGTTTGAAGTCACCCTCGGCCTGATCGCTGGCGCGCGTGGCGAAGGCGCGGTACAGGCGCTCGCGTAGGCTGCGGTCGCGCGCGAACTGCATCACCGGCACGTAACAGGGGATTTTCAACGTCAGCTTGTGGCCGTCTTTGCCCTCGGCATGGGCGGCAGCGCGCGCGGCGCGTACTACGTCAGCGGGCACGCCATCGAGTTCCTGCGCAGTAGCGTAATAGGCCCAGGTATCGGTGGCGTCGAGTGCGTTTTCGCTGAACTTTTGCGACAACTCGGCTTGCCGCTCCTGAATCGCAGTAAAGCGTGTCTTGGCCGCGCTTGGCAATTGCACGCCGCTCAGCACGAAATCGCGCAGGACGTTCTTGAGCGCTTGCTGCTGTATGGCATTGAGCGCTGTCGGGTCAATGGCTTTGTAGAGGGCGTAAAGCTGCTCGTTGGTGCCCAGACGCGTCCAGAACTCGGTGACGCGCGGCAGAGCGCTGTTATGGGCGGCGCGCAACTCGGGCGTGTCCGCCACTGCGCTCAGGTGCTCAACCACGTTCCAGGCACGTGTCAGGCGCTCGGTGGCTACGTCCAGTGTGCGGCTGATGGCTTGCCATTCGGCGGGAAAGCCGGGCTGCGTCACGGTTTGCAGCGCCGCCTCGGCTTCGGTCAGCAGTCTATCTATGGCGGGGGCTACATGCTCGGGCCGGATACGGTCAAACGGCGGTAGATCGGAGAAATCCAACAGCGGGTTGGCCGACGACGTGGAGACAGGAGCAGATTCATTCATGGGCTGGAACTGTACGGCATGGCGGCGCTTGCGCGATCGCACGGGGGTTCAAGGACTGTTCGGGGGCGAATGCAATCCATTTGTTGGCCTTGTCGGAACAGCAGGTATTGCACTTATTTAAGGTTGAATCCGTCCATCTTCAATCAGTACCACATCAGTCTGCGCACGCAGGCGTGCGAGGCACGGATGTCGCTCATATTGATATTGGCTTCTTGGAAAGTTGGCCGGCGCCCTTCCAACCAGGCTCTTATTTCTTCTTGAACCTGACGATGACGATTTCTCCGTCAAACGGGGTGACAGCCATCTGCTCGCGCATGATGGCTGCAGAAACGCCCTGCGGCAGCAACAGCCACCAGGGGATGGAATTGCGGTTCCAGGCGTTGACGATCACCTACACAGGCTGATTGAGTAGGTCACCTTCGACGGTTTGGATCATGGGAAAGCGCTTTCTTTGTTTCTAAACAATCGTTTCTTCGTGAACATGTAGGGGCGCTTTCTTCTCCTGTCAATGCGACGCTTCACCTTTCACCTGCTTGGGCAGCGGCCTCGATTTGGCGTGCCAGCGCCTCGTGGCCGTTGCGGCGGGCATGAGCGGCGGCGGTCAAACCGTCGGGGTCGGCGTGGCGGGCGTCGGCACCGGCAGCCAGCAGCAGGCGTACCAGTGGCGCGTTGCCATGTGCGGCAGCCAGCATCAGAGGAGTTTGGCCTGTGGCGTTGGTGGTGTCAGGCGGCGCACCCGCTTGCAAGGCTTGGCGCGCCGCTTCGTTTTGGTTGGTGGCAACGGCAGCCAGCAAGCGTTGCGCGGGTGTGAGCGCGGGTGTGCTGGTCTTGGCGGGCGATGCGGCTTGGGCTGCAACAGACGGGGCAACCCGGTTGGGCTGCGTGGACAGCGGTGAGGGCGCAGGAGCGGCGATACCGTCTGCTGTGGGCTGTTGCCGCGCGGACGGTGCTGCCTTGGCCAACCCCGTCTGCGGAGGCTGTGCACTGTTCTGGGCCGGCCGCACGACGGGTTGGCGCTGCTCATGGGATTCAATTCCTCGGAGCGAGAACTGCGACTGGTCCTCGGTTTGTTCTCCGCGTTGGCGCGCGGGTGCGGTCCGCGCCACGGGGGGCGGCCGTGACGCGGATTGCGGGAAGGCCGTCGGCGGGGCAATGGGCGCAGCCGGAGGTGTTGTTGGCGAACGGGGGGGAACAGACGGCGCGGGTGCAGCACGGATGGTTGGCGCAGCGGTTTGCCCTTGCACCCGGGTTCCACCATGTTGGTTGTCACGGCCGAGTTGCAGCACCAGCAGGCTCGTCATCACCAGCACGGCTACGCTTGCTGTACCGGTGATGAGCCAACGCCGGTCGTTGGCTGCTTCGGTGCGACGTGGATTGGCGGTCGGCTGAGAAGAAGAAATGTGTTTTGCGTTTGCTTTATTGGGGTTGGGGGCTGTATTTTGAGGAGCACCCGGTACATCGCCCGCCGCCGCAGTGCGCTGACTTGCCAGCGCTTTGGCTTGTGCGAGCACGGCGGCGCGCAGCGCCGGGCTGGGGACGGCGCTGTCGAGCGCATTGGCCTCGCGGTAGCGGGCCAGCAGCTGGTCGCTGGGCGACAGCGGCAGATCGTCATCGGGCGCGGTCATGCTATGTTTTCCAGAGCGCTGCGCAGTGCAGTGCGGGCGTAACGTAAGCGGCTTTTGGCTGTTTCCAGCCCTACGCCGGCGGCGGCAGCGATTTCGGCCACGCTCATTTCGCCTTCGGCTTGCAACAAAAAAGCGTCGCGCTGCACGGGCGGCAGGGCGGCCAGCGCAGCCAGCAGTTGTTCGGCTTGCTGACGGTTTTCGATGCGGCGCACGGGGCCAAAGCCCGAGGGCGCGGCCAGCGTGTCGGCCAAGGTGTGTTCATCGTCCAGAGGTTCATCCAGGCTGACAGTGGGGCGCGCGCTGCGCAGGTGGTCGATGACTCGGTTGCGCGCCAGCGTGAACAGCCAGGTGCTAAAGCGTGCCACCGGCCTGCCGGGTGCGGCAGCGCGCGGCTGGTAGTTTGGGGCTTGCCGGGCCACGTTCAACCACACGTCCTGCGCCAGATCGTCGGCTGCGGCAGCTTCACCGACGCTTCGAAAAATATAGCGCCAAAGGCGCATTTGGTGACGCTCGTAGAGCATTTCAAAAGCATCTGCATAACCTGCGGCGTAAGCGCGCATGAGCTGCTCATCGGCGGTGTCAACCGGCAGGGACATGCGCTTGATTATGGGTGCACCTTGTGCTCAGGAGTGGCCGGAATCGGTGCGGTCGCAACCGTCCCCATATCGCCCGCAGTCCGGCGAGGGCGAAGGCAGTGCGCAAGGCTGATTACTGCGCGCGCAGGTTGGTATTGGCACTGGCGGCTGATCGGGCGGCGGGTCGGGCGTGAAGCGGCGATTGCTGTCTGATTCAGGGAACGGCCTGGGTTTGGGCCTCGGGCATGCGCCGACGGTGGTTACGCCCAGTGTTACCAGGTTTTCGCAACTGTCGTAGCGGATGGTGATGACTTCGTCCGGCTGCGAACTCAGGCGCGCAAAAGTGGTGTCTGTGACTTGCGAGCGTTCGCGTGCGCCGTGACCGGTGCCCAGATGTTCGGCGTCTTTTGGTTCGGTGCTTGCTTGCGTGGCGGCACGGCCTTGGGCCTGGCCAGCGGCGCGTGCAGTTGCTGTATCGGCCGTGGCAGACGTTTGGGACGGTGGCGCTGCACCAACAGCCGGGATCCGAGTCCTGGGTACAGGAGCTGCTGTGCCGCTGATGGGCGCTGGGGGCAGCGGTTTTGATTCGGATAGGGATACTGGCGGCCGCTCGCGGTACACCGCCACACCGATTACGCCCACGTTGTCTGGCCGTCCGGTGCGGGCGGCATAGGAGTTGGGCAGTGCAGTGAAGTTAAAGGACGCGACTTCATCGTGGCTCTTGCGCCAGCCGAGAATGCGGGTGCTGTTTCCACTCGATAGCGCATAGCCGCTTTGGTCCCAACTGGCGGTTTCGCCGGTAATGATGTTCACGCCATCGACCGACATCACGCCCAGCAGGCGCGCGCGCGTGGCATTGCGGATCTGAATGGCGTAGCGCGCACCGGGGCGGCCCGCCACCCACCATTGGCCGTCGTGGCGGTACACCGGCAGTTGTGTACCGCTGTCGCGGTCGATCACATTCACATCCATCAGCCGACCTACGGCATGCGCTGGCACGGTAGCCATCAACCCGGCAGTAGCCAAGGCAATGGCGGGAAACAGGGAGGGAAAACATAGCTTCATCGCAAACCCCCAAAAAAGTTGTTGGCGCAGATTGAAACGATGCTGGGTGGGAAAAGGGGTTAAATTGTTGTGCTAGCTATTAAATTGATAGCTGCTGATTAAGTAGATACAGCGCCGTGAGCGATCACACAGCTTGCCTTTCCAGCCGACCGCACGGGGGCTGTTCGTGAACGAATTCAATCTATTTACGGGCTTTATCGGCAACAGCAGGTGCTGCACGTCAAGGTTGAATTCGCCCATCTTCAATGCGTACCACGCCAGTTTGTGCACGCAAGCGTTCGATGTCTTGTTGGTCGCCCAGCATGACCATGGCAGCGGACAGTTCCGATTGCAGAACCGGCGAGCCGCAGCGCAGCGAGGAACTTGACCCAGTGTGTGGGGTTGATGACACAATAACATTTCTATCGCTGTGGGTATTCTTGTTGAGTCACACACTGTGCCCTAGTGCTGTCAATTGACGCACCCAGTAGTAGTGCAAATCGCCACATGCTTCAATACCTCAATCAGGCGAGAAGGTACCCGAACAAAGTGTTCGAGCACCTTGGCACGTTTGAGCGCAATGTTGATGATTTCACGGCTGCTCATGTCCGCCGTGTGCACTGGGAGCACACTCTAGGCGACGTTCAGCCAAATAGCTTGTTGATCGTTGATAAATATAATTATTTTTTTAGCGCTCAGGGTTGTATTCCGATTCATTTCGGCCTCTTGATGGGGGATTTGTGACGACCGCGATCTATCACGTTTGGAATACAGAGGTTTGCTTAATGTGGACTATATTGCTATGATCACTCACATCAGTTTTAGAAGTTGATGTGAAAGGGGACATCGTGGGTGTTGTGGGTGTTGCGGCCGGGCGTTTTGACGGGCAGAAGAGGCGTCCAATGAGGCTGGCATGGGGATGTGCGCTGTGGCTCGGTATCGTGGGTGTCGCTCATGCGACAGGCGCAGCGGTCCCGGCCTCCGCACGAGGATGCGCGAGCGGCTGGGATCAATTGCTTTCCGCTGAACAACGCGCCCGAATCCAAACGGGTCCAGACCGTGGTTGTCAAGCGACCAAGATCGGCAATGAGCAAGAGCAAGAACATGCCACGTCGGCAAATGCGCAGATAACCGCCTTGGAGCGCGGGCCGCAAGCGCAAACGACCGTAATACAGATAGGGCCGCGTCGGGTCAGTCCGCCGCCGCGCGCTGGCCGTCAGCGCGCGCGCGCGTTGGCATCTAGGCGCCAGGTAACAACAACATCACCGCCAATAACGACAGCGGCATTGCCGCCGATAACAACAACGGCATTGCCGCAAATTCGGCCTAGTGCCATGCCGGTGGTGCTGGCGCCGTTGATTGATTCTGTCGCGCGGACCTATAACATTGATCCGCTGCTGTTGCATGCGATTGCGCGCGTGGAGTCGCGCCACCATCCGAACGCGATATCGCCGGCGGGCGCCTATGGCCTGATGCAGGTCATCGCGCCGACCGCCCGGCAGTTCGGCGTAGACGATGCGCGCGAATTGAGTGACCCGCTGATCAACTTGCGCGTTAGTGCGAGTTACCTGAAAAGCATGCAATTGCGCTTTGGCAACAATTTGCCGCTGGTGTTGGCCGCCTATAACGCAGGCGAGGGGGCGGTTGAACGATACGGCTGGCGCGTGCCGCCTTACCGTGAAACCCAGGACTATGTACGCAATGTGCTGGCTGAGTACACCCTTTTGCGACGAATCAGCGGTGGCATGAATGTTGCCGCAGAGCGGTTGAGCGTCCCTGTCTCGGAGCAATGATGTCATGAGTATGACAAGTTACTTTGACTCAGCGGCAGGCAAACCGGGCGGCCTGCAGGCGCGCTATGTTGACATTGTGCTGGTTGCGGCCATCGTCGCCATCGTGGCGTTAATGATCGTGCCGCTGCCGACCTGGGTGATTGACCTGCTGGTGGCGGTGAATATATCGGGTGGCGTGCTGTTGCTGTTGTTGGCCATTTATGTGGCCAATCCGCTGGAGTTTTCGGTCTTTCCCAGTGTGCTGCTGATCAGTACATTGTTCCGGTTGTCGCTGTCCATCGCCACGACGCGCATGATCTTGCTGCATGGTGAGGCTGGACACATCATCCAGACCTTCGGCGACATGGTCGCGGGCGGCAATTTGGTGGTGGGCTTGGTGGTCTTTCTGATCATCACAGTGGTGCAGTTCATCGTGATTGCCAAAGGCTCCGAGCGTGTGGCGGAAGTGGCCGCGCGTTTTTCGCTGGATGCCATGCCCGGCAAACAAATGTCGATTGACTCGGACTTGCGGTCGGGTCTGATCGACAAGGATGAAGCAAAGCGGCGCCGCCACACGCTGGAAAGCGAGAGCAAGCTCAACGGCAGTCTGGATGGCGCGATGAAGTTCGTCAAAGGCGATGCCATTGCCGGCATCATCATCATCATCATCAACTTGTTGGGCGGGCTGGCAGTCGGCGTGTTGCAGCAAAGCATGACGGTGTCTGGCGCGATGGTGAAGTACTCCATTCTGACTATCGGCGACGGCATGGTGACCCAGATCCCCGCATTGCTGGGCGCCATGTCGGCTGGTCTGTTGGTAACACGTACCACCGATGATGAGCACGACAAAAATCTGGGTGACACCATTGGCCGTCAGTTAACGGCCAAGCCGCGCGTGCTGTTGGTGGCCAGTGGAATGTGCGCGCTGTTTGCTATGGTGCCAGGCTTTCCGGCTCTTGTTTTCCTGACGCTTGGCAGTACGCTGTTTTGTGTCGG
>Ga0209738_10000219_pt1 | contig 12830 bp, 12 predicted proteins | sample TergutNc150P5_FD_187289 | JGI IMG/M metagenome (GOLD analysis project Ga0209738, IMG submission 187289) | Nasutitermes corniger P5 segment gut microbial community from laboratory colony in Florida, USA - Nc150 P5 (SPAdes) (version 2) | ecosystem: Host-associated > Arthropoda: Insects >...
TACCTTTGCCCTTTATGAGTTACGGAGGTTCTTCGCTGGTTACTTTTACCATTTTACTTTTCATTCTCATTCGTATTGATGCCGACAGGCAGATGATTTTAAGATAAAAAATTTATATATAAATAATTAAAAATTTGATAATCTATTCGCATTAATGGTTTTTACAACGAAAATGAAGAAAAAAATTTATTTTATTGCTATCGTAACCATCATATTATTATGGATGAACGGATGTAAAACGCCGCAACCTTACCCAAAACCTTTCAACAAAATCACCATTAATACAAAAGTGCATCCTTTGTATATGCGTTCAATGAATAATTATGAAGAAGCTTTTTTGAGCGCACAAAAATCGGGAAATACTTCAACAAGCGAAAGGGCAATGTTTGAGCAAAAAAGCATAGCGCAAATGGCAAGCTCGCTCAAAACTTTTTTGAAAGCATATCCGAACTTTAATCAGGATACGGTTTTTATTATAAATATGAAAATCATATCAGGATTAAATCGTTTTTTTGTATATGATTATGTGCAAAATAAAGTGATAGATCAAGGTTTGGTATCGCACGGCGAGGGTTCGGATGCATATGTAGGAAGAAAATGGCGACCGAAATTCAGTAATCGTTTAGGTTCCGAAATGACTTCTTTGGGAAAATACGCAATCGGAAGAAGTTACTCGGGCGCGTATGGAAAATCGTACCTACTGTACGGTTTGGACAAAACCAACAGCAATGCCATGAGGCGAAATATTGTTTTACATGCCTTTAAAGGTATCTCCGAAAAACAGCAATATAACAATCTGCTTGTCAGAAGTTATGGTTGCCCGATGGTGAGCCTTGCATTTTTCAAGCGTTTGGAAAAAATGATTGATACATCGCCGCACCCGATAGTATTGTATATTGATTATATTCCTTTTTAAAAAATGAAAAGATTTTTTTATTCCGTTATTACGCTGTGGGCTTTGATATTATTCATGCACGAACATGCAATGGCTCAATATACAGATGCTCGCAGCTATTATCAGAAAAACAAAAGGTATATAAATGCTCCGGCTCCCGTAGATCCGATGATAATACTGAAAAATGTGAGCAACATTGCCGATTCGCTCAAAATCTTTATAGAAGACCATCCTGATTGCAATCAAAATATTGTTTTCATTCTGAACATGAGAATTGTCTCGGGAAGAAAACGTTTTTTTGTGTATGATTATACGCAGCGCAAAATCATTGACGAGAGCTTGGTAGCGCATGGTTCAAGTTCCGACATCATTGTAGCAGGCGTACCACAGTTGCAATTCGGTAATGCGCCGGGTTCTTACATGACTTCTTTGGGAAAATATCTTATCGGGAAAAGTTACATGGGAGAATTCGGGAAATCGTATATGCTGTACGGCTTGGACAAAACCAATAGCAATGCTGCCGAGCGAAACATTGTTTTACATGCTTATAATAATGTTCCTGACAAAGAACAAATTTATCCCATTGTCGAAAGTTCCGGCTGCCCGATGGTAAGCCCCGCTTTTTTCAAGCGTTTGGAAAAGATTATTGACAGCTCTTCGGGAAAAATATTGCTGTATATTTGTTACGATCCGTTTCATTAATATCGTTCCGATTATTCACTATTCATCCGCATTTTCAAATTACCTTCCCTATCTTTGCAACGGCATTATGAAAACCAAAATAGCTCCCTACACTTTACAATTCAAGCGTCCGGCAGGCACATCGCGCGGAGTATATTACGACCATAAAGTTTGGTATGTGTTTGTTTATGATGAAAGCAATCCCTGCCATTGGGGTGTAGGAGAATGTGCGCCGTTGTTCGATTTAAGCTGCGATTACAATGCAAATTATGAGCAAACCTTATATTCCTTTTGTCAAAATTTGGAAGAAAACGGATTGTTGAATACGGAACAAATGCGTCCTTATCCGTCCATGCTGTTCGGATTGGAAACGGCAATGAAGCATTACGAAGCCAACAGTTTCAAGTTGTGGAACACGCCGTTTTCGCGCAACGAAGCGGGTATTCCTATCAATGGTTTGGTGTGGATGGGCGATTATGATTATATGCTGGAACAGATTGAAACGAAGATGGCGCAAGGATTTCGTTGCATCAAGTTGAAAATCGGCGCTATCAATTTCGAGGATGAATTGGATTTGCTTCGCCATATTCGCAAGCATTTTTCGGAAAAAGAAATTACGTTGCGGGTAGATGCCAACGGTAATTTTTCGACAGATGATGCACTCAATAAATTAATTCGTTTATCCGAACTCGGCATTCATTCCATAGAGCAACCCATCAAAGCCGGACAATGGGAAAAAATGGCTGCACTTTGCCGCCAAACGCCCATTCCCATTGCGCTTGACGAGGAATTAATCGGTGTAAACAATTTCGCCGATAAAGAAAAATTACTCAATACTATTCATCCTCAATACATCATTTTAAAACCTACTTTGCATGGCGGTATTGCCGGCGCTACCGAATGGATACATCTTGCACAATCGAAAAAAATCGATTGGTGGGCAACATCCGCTTTGGAATCGAATATCGGGTTAAACTGCATTGCGCAATGGGCGGCTACTTTCAACAATCCGCTGCCGCAAGGCTTAGGCACGGGATTGCTATATACCAATAATATTGAGATGCCGCTCGAAATAAAAGGCGATTGCCTGTGGTTTAATTCAGCCGGAAAAATACCCGGTATAAACGAAATCGGAAAATAATGACGGACTATCAAAATTTGACTATCACCATTGCAGGAACGACTTATGGAAAAGAAAATTTTTGTAAAGATGCATTGCCCGATTTTGCATATAAATCTTCTTTTTATAAAGAACTTTATTGTTTTTTGAAAGATTGGTATTCCGATTCGCCTTTACTTTCCGTGCAAACATCCGGTTCTACGGGCGCACCTAAACAAATGCAAGTATCCAAACTGCGCATGATGCAAAGCGCGAAACTTACTTGCTCTTTTTTGCAATTAAAGCCAAAGGATAAAACCTTGCTTTGCATGTCGCTGAATTATATTGCCGGCAAAATGATGGTTGTACGCTCGCTTGTTGCGGGATTGGATTTGTATGCCATGCCGCCCGACGGGCATCCGCTGGCAAACACGTCAAACATCGTTTTCGATTTTTCGGCAATGATTCCTTTGCAGGTGTATAATACGCTGCACAATGAAACGGAGCGAAAACAATTTGAGAAAATAAATGCAATCATCATCGGCGGCGGCGCGATTGATGAAAAATTGGAGCAACAATTGCAACCGCTGCGCAATCATATTTATTCGTCTTACGGCATGACGGAAACCTTGTCGCACATAGCTTTGCGCAAATTGAGCGGAAAAGATGCATCACCTTATTACCAACCGTTTTCATCCGTAAAACTTTCACTGTCGGATGATAATGCGCTGATTATTGATGCTCCGTCGGTTGCCGAGCAACGCTTGTACACCAACGATATTGCGGAAATCAATGCTGACGGCAGTTTCCGTATTCTTGGGCGGAAAGACAATATTATTAATTCTGGAGGAATAAAAATTCAAACGGAAGAAGTGGAAAGACTTCTAAAACCCTTGCTGGATGTGCCTTTTGCCATTAGTACTTTGCCTCACGAAAAGTTTGGAGAAATAGTTGCGCTTGCTATTGAAAAACCTATCGACGAAACATTATTGCATAATTTACCTAAATATTATCAGCCTAAAAAAGTTATTCTTATTTCTAAAATTCCTTTAACCGAAACGGGAAAGATAAACCGCAAAGCGTTGAAAGAATTGCTGAAAGCAGGATAACCAAAAAATAATTCGGGAACTCGTAATTCTCTTATAGAAATTACCAATTCCCGATTTTTATTTTTGAACAATAGATGATAAATTTTGCATGCAAATTTTACCGCCTTCCTCTTCCCCGATACATGCCGGCAATTCTTCCTACACGGGCATCCCAGCGTCCCATAGGCACGCCTACCATGTATGAAGGCAACATGGAAGAAAACAGCCATTGTCCGCCATACCAATACATATAGTATGCACTTAGCGGATTGTAATATACGCTGTACGGAAGATAATAACCCGGATAACCATATCCGTAATCATAACCATAATCAGGATAATAGTCATAAGCATAGCCCGGATATCCGTAACCGTATCCATAACCATAACCCGGATAATATCCGTAGTTCGAATAACCTCTCGGATAGCCATAGCCATTTCTGTATCCTATTGCTCTACCGCGAGCATATCCGCCGCCACGAGCATAGTTTCCGCCGCCGCGCATTTCACTGCGCGCTCCACCGCCGCCACCTCTACTGCCGCCTCTGCCGCCTCGCTGTGCATAAGTAAAATTGATTGCCGCTGTTGCTATGAATAATAGCGCTGCGCCTAATATTATCTTTTTCATTTTTATCTAAATTTATTGGTTAATCAATTTTCAATATCCCTTATAAGACCATTCAGCATATCCCATAGTTTAATTGAGTTTACAGATAAAAAATCGGGGCATGCATTTGCCGAACGGTTTTATTTGATATTTTTGAGCGATGGACGATAAATTCCAAATGTTTGAAAACCGGTTATCAAAGGTTTTTAAACACAAAAGCAAATTGGCGCGAAGGCAAAATATTTCGTGCTACCGTGTGTACGACCACGATTTGCCCGAATTTCCGTTTGCAATCGAATTGTATGAAGATAAAGTTTATCTCGCCGAATACTTACGAAGACACGGTATGAATGATGATGAACACGAGGTTTGGCTGAATGATTGCTTGATGTCCATTTCAAAAATCATGGAAATTAAGGAAGAAAAAATATTTGTCCGCCAGCGGAAAAGGATGTCGCATCGCAGCGCCGGCGCGCAATACGAAAAGTTGGATACCGAAAATCATTTCTTTATTGCAGAAGAATCGGGATTGAAATTTCGCGTAAATCTTACCGATTATTTGGATACCGGTTTGTTTCTCGACCACCGCATTACGCGCAGTTTGGTGCGTAGTGAAAGCGACCATTTGCGTGTGTTGAATTTGTTTTGCTACACCGGTTCATTTTCAGTATATGCCGCAGCAGGCGGGGCTTTGAGCGTTGCTTCGGTAGATTTATCCAAAACTTATTTAAGCTGGGCGGAAGATAATTTCAACATTAATAAACTGCGTGATAAAAAGAAATATCATTTTATACATGCGGACGTAAAGCAGTATTTGAAAACCTTGCCGCCCAACAGTTTTGATTTAATCATTATGGATCCGCCTACATTCAGCAACAGCAAACGGATGAAAGATTTTTTAGATATTCAAACCGACCATGTAACCTTGATAAACGATGCGCTGCGCGCCGCATCGCCGCAAGGAATTTTGTATTTCAGCACCAATTACAGCAAATTTTTGTTGGATGAAAAAAGAATAAATGCCGCTCAAATTAAGGATATTACCAAAGCCACTACGCCCTTTGATTTTGAAGGAAAATTAAAGCGGTGGTGTTTTAAAGTGATGAAGTAGCAAAAAACAACCGTCTTTTGGGAAAACATGGAATTGATAAACATATAGAAATGCATTAATAGTAATTATTTGATTTTCAATATATTAAATTCATAATTTCTATAAAAATTTACTATTTACAGCAGATTATTGTTGGGAGTTTGTAATATTTGTGTAAAAAATAAATTTGGACAATAGAAAATATTACTTATTTTTGCAACTCAATTTTTCACAAACAAATAAAAAATTTTAATTATGAAAAAAGTAATTTTAGCTTTTTCATTTATTACTGCAAGTTTATTTGCAACAGCACAAAAGAAAGGTTTTACAGGACATTGGATACTGAGCGGCGAGCTTGGTTATTCTACTTCATCTCCCACAGGAACAGGAGCTACCGGTGCAACACAATCCGTTTTGCAGGTTGTTCCTATCGTAGGTGTTTTTGCAGCGCCCAAAACATTGGTAGCGCTGGGCATTGGAGACGTCAACATCAATAATTTTGGCTATGAGCAGGGATTAAAAGCGAACAGCTGGGTTTTTGAACCGTTGGTTCGCCAATTTTTCACGACACAGGGAGACGGAAAATTCCTGTTCTGGGGACAATTGGACGTACCGATTATGCCGGGAAGTGTAACTGTACCAGCAAGTATGAGTGGCGTTACAACCTCAACGAGTACAAAATTTACCGGCACACAATGGGGTGTTGAGTTGAGACCGGGTATCACCTATATACTTTCCAATCATTGGCAAGTAGAAGGTAGCGTAGGATTACTTGGTTATAGCCATAGAGTAAATCCGGCTTTGAATGCTGCTGCTGGTGGTGTTGGTGCCGCTACTGAGAAGTATAATGATTTTAATTTCTTGTTGAGCAGCGGAAATTTACATGGCGCAGCACCAAATGTATTCAATCAATTTTCCTTTGGTGTTGTACACTTCTTCTAAATTCGTACAAAACCATTTCATTATTATAAAGGCGAAGAATTGTTCTTCGCCTTTCTTTTTTATTTGAACGAAAAAGAATAAATAAACCAACGTCCTGCCGAACTTGTTTCGGCATCTCCATTCAAGGATAAGCTCGCAATCTTTTTTTATTAAGTGTATTGTATAGATAAAGGATACCGAAACAAGTTCAGTAGGACGAAAAAAAAGTCGGAACGAAATTCGTCCCGACTTTTACATCATTTATTTACAAAAAAACTACATCGCTTCGTGGAATGTTCTTTCGATTACTTCCAATTGATGCTTCTTGGAAAGCCTTACGAAATTGACGGCATAGCCCGATACGCGAATGGTTAATTGAGGATAATTTTCAGGATGATGATAAGCATCCATCAACAATTCTCTGTTCAACACATTTACGTTCAAGTGGTGCGCATTTTTACTGAAATAGCCCGTCATCATGGCAACAAGGTTATCAATTCTTTCTTCCTGCGTAGCGCCCAATGCTTTGGGAATAATGGAAAAAGTATTGGAAATACCGTCTTCGGAGCAAGTATAATCCAACTTCGCTACCGAGTTCAGCGAACTGATAGCGCCCGAAGTATCGCGCCCGTGCATGGGATTAGCGCCCGGTGCAAACGGCTCGTAAGCCTTTCTGCCGTCCGGCGTAGCGCCGGTATTTTTTCCGTACATCACGTTTGACGTAATGGTAAGCAAAGACAACGTAGGCGTTGCATTTTTATAAGCGACATGTTTTTTCAATTCATTGAAGAAAAACAAAACCACTTCTTTGGCAATCAAATCTACTTTGTCGTCATCATTACCGTATTTCGGAAAATCGCCTTCAATTTTAAAATCAACGGTCAATCCTATTTCGTTTCTGACAGGCGTAACTTTTGCATACTTAATAGCCGACAAAGCATCGGCAATAATGGAAATACCCGCAGCGCCGTAAGCGGTATCAATATGCGGATTAGTATCGATGAACGCCAATTGCGCTTTTTCATAATAATATTTATCATGTATAAAGTGAATGATGTACATAGTTTTTGCATATACTCTTGCCAATTCCACCATCCCTTTTTTGAAGTTAGCCATTACTTCATCGTAATTCAAAACGCCTTCTTTTACCGCCGGTATGTTTTTCATGATTTCAATACCGTTTTCCTCTTCCCTACCGCCGTTGATAGCCAGCAATAAAGTTTTAGGCAAATTTACACGCGCGCCGAAATGCTGGATTGATTTGCCGATTGCTTGGTGCGATACGCAGCAGGCAATGCCGTAATCGTCGGTACCGCGTACCGCGCGCATCAAATCGTCATTTTCGTATTGAATGGAAGAAGTATCAATGGATACTTGCGCACAGAATTTTTTAAAACCTTCGGGCAAATCTTTACTCCACAGCACCGTAATATTCGGTTCGGGAGATGGTCCCAAGTTGTATAACGTTTGAAGAATTCTGAATGAAGTTTTGGTAACTTTGGTTCTACCATCAAAAAATTGACCGCCAATAGATTCCGTAACCCAAGTAGGATCGCCGCCGTATATCTCGTCATAAGAACCCGGACGCAGATGCCTTACCAATCTTAATTTGATAACAAAGCTGTCAATAATTTCCTGTGCTTCGGCTTCCGTAATTAAACCGGCTTCCAAATCGTGTTGGAAATAAATATCCAAGAAAGAAGAAACATTGCCCATGGACATAGCAGCGCCGTCCTGTTCTTTAACGGCAGCTAAATAAGCGAAGTAAACCCATTGCGTAGCTTCTTTCGCCGTAGTTGCCGGTACCGAAACATCGAAACCGTAAGCGGCAGCCATTTTCTTAATGTCTTTCAGCGCAGCAATTTGCATTGAAACTTCTTCGCGCAATCTTACTTTATCGTCATTCATTTCGCCGTCTATGGCGTCATAATCTTCTTGCTTAAATTGAATCAATTTATCAATGCCGTACAATGCCAATCTTCTGTAATCGCCGATAATGCGACCTCTTGCATAATTGTCGGGCAAGCCGGTAACGATATGCTTGCTGCGCAACAAACGAATTTCTTTGTCGTATGCGGCAAAGACAGCATCGTTGTGATTTTTTGCATAATTAAATATATCTATAACTCTCGGCGAAAGTTGTAAACCTCTTTCTTCCAAAGCCTTTTCAACCAATTTTACACCGCCGAAAGGTTTAATGGCACGGCGAAGCGGAGCATCCGTTTGCAAGCCTACAATAGCTTCTTTATCTTTAAGAATATAACCGGGATTATGGCTTGTAATGGTAGAAATGGTTTCCGTATCCACACTTCTAAGTCCATTGTTATCTCTTTCTTCCTTCAAGCACTTTTGGGTTTCATCCCAAACGGCTTTTGTATTTTCCGACGGACCTTCCAGAAAAGACGCATCTCCGGTATAAGGAGTAATATTACTCTCAATAAAATCCTGAAGATTGATTTCGTCTTTCCATTTTTTGCCTTTAAATGCTGGCAATGTTGATTTTACATTAATCATAACTAAAAATTAAAAATTTATTATTTCGTCCTAATGATGCGAAAATAAGATTTATTTACTAAACATAAGGTCAGGATAATGTGAATTTTGAAAAAAATAAAATATCTATTTTACAATAATATTTTCCAATCCTTCTTCCTTAAAAATTTTTTTGGTTTTCACTTTCAATTCTTTGGAAGGCGCTGAAATGCCCGTCAGCTTGTATTCTTTGTGCATTTCCCTATACTTCGGTACGCCCAAAGTATGATACGGCAATACCTCTATTCTTTCCGCATGAAGCGTTTTTACATATTTTGCCCAAGCCCGCAGATCTTCATCACTATCATTCCATTCGGGTACTAACACATACCTAACCCATAAATGTTTTTTTAAATGTTTTATTTTTTCCGCAAAACTCAGTACAGGAGCGATAGATACCCCCGTAAGTAACTTATGTTTTTCAGGATTAATATGTTTAATATCCAATAAAATATAGTCCGTTTCATTAATTAATTCTTCAACATATTTATTCCATACGAAACCGTTTGTATCCAACGCCGTATTAATATTTTCATTATGCAAGGCTTCAAACAAAGGTATCAGCGCTTCGGCTTGCAACAGCGGTTCGCCGCCCGAAATCGTTACGCCGCCCTTGCGACCAAAATATTCTTTTTGCTTCATGGCTCTATCGAACAACTGTTGCCAAGTCATAGACGTGCCGCCCTCGACGGGAATCGTATCGGGATTGTGGCAGTATAAACAGTTCATCAAACAGCCCTGCATAAAAACCACCATTCGAATACCTGGTCCGTCCTGCGTGCCAAACGTTTCAATATTATTTACTATTATATTTTTCATTTATATATAATTATATTCATTTTAGCTTACTTATCGTGCGAGTTACAATCTACTTGATGCCAAACTGTTCGTTGCAAGCACGTTCCTTTATTCGAAATCCCGATACAAGCGCTAATTTTTATTAAGGCGATACTTATCCGCCGTTTTGCCGGAGATTACCTTCCCCTTCAAATCAAGTTGCAACAGATAATTTTCGCATACCTTATACATCGTTGGAAAATTATTCCTATTCAGATTTTCAAGCGTAATCATATTACCAGATGAATTCCATTTGAATGTTCCCTCTTTTACGCTTGCCGCATCATCTTTTCCCATATATTTCCAACTTATCCGATAAGTATTATTCCCTTTCAGGGATATTTTGGTTTCAATACCGGCACAATCTGCACAGGGCATAACACCTGAATAAATGCCCATCCAATCCAAATTAGTTTTAGCGTTATCGGTAGTCGTAATCTGAGTTTGGTTCGTACTTTTTCTTATTGATTTGCAAGCATTTAAACCAAAAAATAAACAGGCAATACTCAAAATAAAAATAATTTTTTTAATCATCATCACCACCACACTTAAATTTTTATTTTAATTTATGTTATAGCAATATTAAATAATTATGCAAATATACATAAAATTCTCAAATCGCCCATAAACTAATGAAAATGTTTGATAAAGAATCAATATTCGGCATTTTGTCTGTTACCCTCCATATCCATCGTTTTTGCTGTGGTTTCAAGTCGAACAGGAAAGTTTACGGAATTGGAAATAAAACAAAATTCATGCGCTTTTTCATGTAATCTGTCAAGTTTATCAAGCATTTTTTGGTCGGTAATGGTTACGGTCGGTTTCAATGTGATTTCTTTAAACCGTCCGCTTCCGTTTTCCGTTTCAATCATTACGCCTGTCGGATTATCCATATATTCAGTTACCACAATTCCGCCGGCTGCGCATAAATGCAAAAACCAAAGCATATGACAACTCGATAATGCTGCAACCAAAAGTTCTTCGGGATTGTATTTCGTTTTATCCCCGCGAAACGCAGCATCGGCAGAACAGAAAACAGCAGATTTATTATCTGCCGAAATAATATGGTCTCTTCCATACGAACGATAATCGGAAGTTCCGCGCCCGCTGTTTCCCGTCCACTTTGTTGTCAATTTATATGCATGCTCTTTCATTCGTTATGATTTCCCAATATAATAATTCCTAATCTATCTTCAAAACCGTTTTACCGAATTTATCGGAATGCGTATCCATGGTACGCATGGCTTTTTCCGCATCATTTAGTGAAAAAACATTATCAATAATAGGATGTATTTTTTTGTCGGATACAAATTTCAACATAGTTTCAAAATTTTTCGGCGAGCCTAAGCTGGTACCGAGAATGCTGATTTGTTTCCAAAATACAGCTCTTCCATTCAATGCGGGAATGTTGCCGCCGGTACCGCCGAAAAATACAATACGCCCGCCCGGCGCAGCAAGGCTTACCAATTTTGCAAATCCATCGCCCAGCGCGCTGTCAATGATAACGTCAAAATCACCAGCTTTCGCTTGCAATTCTTTTTCCCAATTTTCAGCCGTATAACGAACACCGCCCTTAGCGCCAAGCTGAATGGCTTTCTCAATTTTTTTCTCCGAACCGGAAGTTACCCAAACCTCCGCGCCCGCTGCCAGCGCCCATTGCAGCGCAAAAGAGCCGGCACCGCCGCCCACGCCGGAGATTAAAACCCGTTCTCCTTTTTGCCATTGCCCTCTTATAAACAAGGCGCGAAACGCCGTCAATCCTGCAACCGGCAAGGCTGCCGTTTCTTCAAAAGAAAGCTGAGCAGGTTTGGGAAAAACGTTTTCGGCATTTATTTTTACATATTCCGCCAAACAGCCGTCGTCCGGCAAACCCAAAATAGAAAAAGTTTGCGGCGTAAAGCCCCGCTCATTATCGCCCCAATGAATACCGGGGTAAATAACAACTTCTTTACCCATGAGCGATTTATCTACATTTGCACCCACTGCATCTACAATGCCTGCACCGTCGGAACCCAAGACAATCGGGAATTTCAATCCGGCATATTGCCCTTTTTGAATCCACCAATCGCGTTTGTTGAGCGATGCCGCCTTTAATTTTACCAGCACATCATTTGCGCCCAATGCAGGTGTAGCAACGCTTTCCACCACCAACGGCATATCAATGCCTTTTAATATTGCTGCTTTCATTACTAAAAATTTTTGTTGTTCAAAAGTACAATTAAAAATAATGATGCGTACCTCAAAACAATATTCATTGAACCTGTTGCGTAGTTAGAATTTCTTTCTCTTTCGTCTTACCGGACTTGTTTCGGCATCTCCATTTCAGGGGCATACATACCATCTTACATCAAAATTCACCACTCAAAAATTATAGAACATATTTTTATATTTTTATTAATTACAAAATTTGATTCATAATTATAAAATTTAACACTTAGTTATTGGTGGGGGTAAATTAAGGTTTACTTTTGTGGTCTCAATTTTCTTAATATTAAAAAGTATAAACAGAACGATGAAAAAATTCAGTACACTCCTCATCCTGCTGGGTTGCGCGCTATTGGCGGGCTTCCAAGCAAAAGCTACCTCTTATACGCTGTCGCAGGTAAACGGCAGCATCACCATGACTTCCATTACCAGCAGTACCGCGAGCAATGCAACGGTTTATAACGACAACGGTACCACGACTTCAGCAGTAACCGCAGATAATAATGTACCGTTGGTTTTCAATTTTTCGGGCAGTGTGGAAATGACAGATATACAGCCCGGCGATACTATTAAAATTCCGCTGGGTGTTTCCGACGGTTCACATTTTGCAACATTTCAGATTTCTTTCGATACCACTGTGGCGCTGTCTGACGGTACAATTATTTTCAAGGCTTATTACAGAAACGGTAATATTCTCTTGATAGCGCAACCCGGTATGGTTGACATGGGAGGAGTCGTTGATTTTAACCTGCAAGGTGCGGGAATACAATACACCACCGGCGCTACATTGCGGCAATTACGGGCTGCCACCGCTACCTATGTGTTGGACGGCACCGGCTATACCATTAATACAACACGGCTTAGATTGAGTGGAA
>Ga0209738_10000220_pt1 | contig 12818 bp, 12 predicted proteins | sample TergutNc150P5_FD_187289 | JGI IMG/M metagenome (GOLD analysis project Ga0209738, IMG submission 187289) | Nasutitermes corniger P5 segment gut microbial community from laboratory colony in Florida, USA - Nc150 P5 (SPAdes) (version 2) | ecosystem: Host-associated > Arthropoda: Insects >...
TACGGACGGAAAAGTAGTACTGCAAGGGAACATGAGCAATCAAGGCAACTTCGGACAAATATCCGTAGCCGGATTGGCATCGGCGGTTTACTTTCTGCAAGTAACCATCAACAATGCAGTACAGACCTATAAAGTACAGGTGCAGCATTAGGAAATTACATGCTGTCTTCGAAAGAAAAAATAGTTTTTCTCATTAGTTCATTAATAAAGCCGTTCCCGCCAAAGGCGGGAACGGCACAACAACAAAACGAACTTGGAACAGGATGGTTTTTTCTTTTTATGTGTTTTTATGTTGATATAAATTACGTCTCTGTATTTCTATATGGAGACTTATTTTGCTATTCACAATTTCCAAACAGCAAGATAAAAACGCACCTGCAAAGTCGGGAAATTATATTGGTAATATCGAAATGAGGTATCCGCCCAATATAAAACTTGCTATGTTGGCAATCAATACATACAGTAATCTTCTGCCAATGCTATGTTCTTTTAGCGCAAGTAAAAATGCAATTGCTTCTACAAAAAAGATAATAACTTCCAAGAATATCAATGTGAGAAAAACATAGCCGTTTGAAAAAGTATTCAAAGACAGCACAGTATTGAGTCCTATTTGCGTCAGCAGGTTTATTATGAGAAATGCTATCCAGCTTCGCCGTTGTCTGAAACCGAAAAGGAAGAAAATTCCTCCTTCAATTAATAAGGTGCAAATCACGCGCAATAATACCAGCGAAGTTATTCGTCCGATTGTCTGTCCATCCGTAAGCGTTTGGTTTTTCATGTTTAGGGTGTAATAATTTTCATAATGTCGAAACATATTCGTTGAGAGTGGACATTCAAAACTTTTTTCCGAAGAAGATACGACCAGCGTAACGGAGTTTGAATTACTTACATTAAAGTAATCATCAAGGCTGAAACGAGTTTCCCACGCCGTGCGAAAAGATGAAAACCGGATAACCGTATCTTTTTTGAGCAAGGTATCTTTAATACGAATAGCAAGTTGCAGGTCGGCAGGCGCAGATTCTACTAATACAACCATCGTTGGCGGTGCGGCGCTATCGGCTCGCGCCGGCATGTATATACATGCAAACAATAATATATATAATAAAAATACAAACTTATTTATTTTCATATATTTTTAATTTTGCTATTCTCTTGCGGAAATAAGATGAGCATTGTTTTTGGGCAAGGCTGCTAAAAGTTGTTTGGTATAATCCGATTTCGGATGATAATAAATTTCTTCCGCATCGCCCGTTTCTTCTATCTTTCCTTTATTCATCACGATAATCCGATCACACAAATATTTTACAACCGATAAATCGTGCGAAATAAAAATAGCAGTAAAATTCATTTCATTTTTTAAATCGTTCAGCAAATTCAGTATTTGCGCCTGTACGCTCACATCCAATGCCGATACGCATTCGTCGCACACCACCAGTGATGGATGCATAATCAGCGCGCGCGCAATCACGATGCGCTGGCGTTGCCCGCCGCTAAACTCGTGCGGATAACGATTGTAATGGCTTTCATTCAACCCTACTTTTTCCAACCATTCCATTACTTTGGTTTTAATTTCCTTTTCTTTGTAAAGATGATGTACGCGCAAAGGCTCGCCAATAGCGGCTCCTACGGAAATTCTCGGATTGAGTGAAGCATAAGGATCTTGAAAAATCATTTGTATTGCCGTACTCAACAATTTTTTTTCGGCGGATGAATTACGTAAAATATTTTTTCCGTTATACAGAATTTCACCCGAAACAGGTTGCGCTAATTGCGCGATGCTTCTACCCAAAGTTGTTTTGCCGCAGCCCGAAGCGCCCACCAATCCAAGCGTTTCACCTTTATACACCTCAAAACTTACGTCCATTACAGCTTTGTTGTATGTTATAATTTTACCGAAAAAATTTTGTTTAGCGATATACCAAGTATTCAAATTTTTTACGGAAAGCACAATTTCTTTTTCTTGAAAGCCTGACGGCGCTTCTGTTTGAGCTTGTTGTTTTACAATATAATTTTCATTGTTTAAAAAATCGGAGACAACAGGCAATCGTTCATTTTTGTTGTACAACGCTGGTCGGCAGGCGAGCAAAGCCTTTGTGTATGCGTGTTTCGGCGAATTAAAAATTTGTTCGGTTGTATTGCATTCAACAATTTTTCCTTGATAAAATATCGCAATACTATCCGCAATTTCCGCAACAAGATTTAAGTCGTGCGAAATAAACAACACACTCATATTGTTTTGTTGCTGTAAATTTTTTATCAACAACAAAATTTCTTTTTGTACCAGCACGTCAAGCGCCGTTGTCGGCTCATCGCAAATCAATACATCGGGATGGCAACTCATTGCCATAGCAATCATCACACGCTGCTTTTGTCCGCCGCTGATTTGGTGCGGGTATCGGCGAAAAATATTTTCCGGTTCGGGTAACTGTACTTGATTAAAAAGCTCGATTACTTTTTTGTAAGCATCTTCTTTTTTTATTTTTTTATGTAACAAAATTGCTTCTAAAACCTGATGTCCACAGCTTTTTACAGGATTAAGCGATGTCATGGGTTCTTGAAAAACCATAGCAATTTTATTGCCGCGAATGTGTTGTAAACCTTTTTCGGAAAGATGAACGAGATTAATTTTTTGATTTTTATCGTCCCAAAAAATATCTCCCGATATGACGGCTTTTGCAGGCAGCAACTGTAAAATAGACAAAGAAGTAACCGATTTCCCGGAGCCGGATTCGCCTACAATAGCCAGCATTTCGCCCTTTTGAATGGAAAAAGAAACGTTGTTCACCGCCGATTGTTGCCGGAATGAAACGGATAGATTTTTTATTTGTAAAAGCGAATTGGGCATAGAATGGAATGATGTTTATTCGATTTATTCGCCGTTTTCTTCCGCTGCTAACTGCATTTGGCGCAGCTTGGCATAGAAGCCGTTTTGCGCCAGCAATTCTTCGTGTGTGCCGGATTCAACAATGACGCCCTTATCCAGCACAATAATATTATTGGCTTTGCGGATAGTGGACAAGCGATGCGCAATAACGATGGACGTTCTACCAGAAATTAATTTGTCAATAGCTTGCTGCACCAGCATTTCGCTTTCCGAATCGATAGAGGAAGTGGCTTCGTCCAATACCAAAATGGCAGGATTGTACAGCAATGCACGGATGAAAGAAATAAGTTGCCGTTGCCCCAAACTCAATGAGTGTCCGCGTTCCATGACATTGAAGTAATAATTATCGGGCAACCGCATGATGAAATCATGAACGCCTATTATTTTCGCAGCTTCAATTACTTGCTCTTTCGAAATGCTTGGATTGCGCAATGTAATATTGTCCATGATAGAGCCGGAAAAAAGAAATACATCCTGTAAAACCACGCCAATATTGCGTCTTAGCGTATCGGTATTATAGTCTTTGATATTTACATCATCAATTTTTATTTCGCCTTTTTGAATTTCATACAACCTGTTTAATAGGCTGATGATAGATGTTTTGCCGCTTCCCGTATGTCCTACAATAGCAATTGTTTCACCGGGTTTTACATGAAAATCTACATCTTTCAAAACATAATTGGCATCATTATAAGCAAAGGATACATGATTGAAATCCACGCGTCCTGCGACTTTTGGCGGATTATATGCATCCGGTGCGGACGGCGGAAGATGGTCATTATTTGCCATTACTTTAAACACACGTTCCGCTGCAATCATGCCCATTTGAATGGTATTAAATTTATCGGCTATCACGCGCAACGGGCGAAAAATTTGATTGAGGTACAAGGTAAAAGAAATCAACAAACTTGATTCCAGCCTCTTTCCTGAAATATACCAAATCAAAATACCGGTGCTTACTGCCAAAATAAATTCCACTTCTGGGAAAAATATGGAGTAAGCATAATTAGAGGCAATGTTGGCGCTGCGATGTTCTCTATTAATACGTTCAAATTTTTTTTCTTCTCTATCTTCGGCTGAAAAGGCTTGCACTACGGCAATTCCTGAGATATGCTCTTGCACAAAAGCGTTCAAAGCCGCGACAGCATTGCGTACACGCGTATAACTTTTGTTCACGGCTTCTTTAAAATGATAGGTTGCCAAAATCAATAAGGGAAACGGAATGATGCAAACCAGCGTCAATACCCAATTAATCCAAAACATGGTGATAAGCGTAATGATGATAGAGAGCAGGTCGGACAGCATGGAAACAAATCCGTCCGAAAACATATCATTGATACGCTCAATATCGTCAATGGTGCGTGTAGTCAGCGTTCCGATAGGTGTATAATCAAATTGCCTTAAATTGAAATTACATATTTTTTGGTAAGCATCTACGCGCAAATCCTTGATAATAGCTTGTCCAATCCATGATGTGAGAAATGAAAATATAAATCTCGCGGTTGTCTCAATCAATAAAAATATGATTTGGAAAACGGTTACGGCTACAATGAATTTTGTAATGTCGTTCAAATTATTATTTGAAATAAAGATGCGCAGCCAATTCGGAATAACATCGCTTTTTGTGCCGATTGCTTTATCAATGGTTATTTGAATCAGATAAGGACGTACCGGCGCAAAAAATCCCAACACAATCGCTAATATCAAACTGCACAAAAACTGCCAACGATAAGGCTTTGCATAGCTGAATACTTTTCTTAAAAGAGAAAAATCGAATTTCGTTTTTGGCGCTGTATTACTCATTTGTACAAACAAAGATAAGAGTTAAGGGGCGAATTTTGCGGATGTTTGCGCATCACGAACAGCAAGCATAGTATATTCTAACTATATTAAAACAAGTCGGAATGCGTGCCTGTGCGGATAAGCACAAGCGTCAAAATTTGTTTAATCTATTTTGTATATCAGCAACCAATTAGGGCGAATATGACATTCCCGATAACCTGCAAAATCGCCTTTCAATGCGTGATCTTTATGCTTTGGTAAAAGTGGCTGTTTTTCTGACAGTAATTTAACTACTTCGTCAAGTTCTGACTTGGGAAGATTACGGCGTTTTATCATCTCCAAATCTTTTAGAAATTGATTTGTGAATGATATTTTAAGCATATCGGGCTGTACGTTTTAAATAATCTTCATAAGATTCGCAAGTAGTAACATTTCCCTTTTCAACATCTTGTATTGCTTTGCGAGTAAGACTGCCATTGGCAGATTTAGAATAAGACTTTACTTTAAAAACATTATCCATGGCAATAATAATTTCTATTACTTTATTTGCAACGCCATTTCGAGCATTATATTCCAATGTTATTGTTGCCGTAATATTTTTATTTGATACTTACAAAAAAACAAAATTATTTACGAATTTATTGTCAAAAACTTTTTTTAGCCCTCTCCCGCCAAAGGAAAAAGGTTGGCAACTCTCGCTTACAACGGATCAATATCGGGCAAAATCATGACGCTTGCATAGCGTTTGTTGGATTGCAGAATGGTGATTTGCTGTAAAATTTCTTGTTTGCAAAACCGAATTGTTTTAGCATCGCGCGGTATTTTTATCATCACTATCCATAGATGCAAGTTTCTTATTTTATTGATAATCGGTTCGGCGGGACCGGTAACATTAATATGTTCCGTCTTCTGTAACGCACGCGCCATAATGGTTGCAGCTTCTTCGGCTATGTGTTTTTGTTTATGCTTAAAAATAATTTGAATTAATTTTGTATAAGGCGGGTATGCAAATTGTTTTCTTTCTTTTACTTCATACTCGTAAAACCCTTGATAATCGTGTGTTTGCACAAATTGAAAAATAGGATGTTGCGTATTTGACGTTTGAATCAATACCGTTCCGTTGCCGTCTTTACGACCGGCACGACCGCTTACTTGCTCCATTAATTGAAAAGCGCGCTCGTTTACCCTAAAATCTGGAAAGTGCAAAAGTCCGTCGGCATCAAGTATGCCGACTAAATTTACATGCTCAAAATCCAATCCTTTCACCACCATTTGCGTGCCGATAAGAATGTCGATTTTTTGTTGTTCAAAATTTTTAATCAAAATTTCATGCCCGTATTTACCTCGAATACTGTCAAAATCCATTCGCGCAATTTTAGCGGAAGGAAAAGCTTCCGTAACTACTTCTTCAATTTGTTCCGTACCGAATTTTTTTTGCACAAACTCGTGGCTACCGCAAGCAATGCAAGTGTTTACAACGGGATATTCGGCGCCGCAATAATGGCAACTTAATTTATTTTTTGCTTTGTGAAAAGTAAGCGAAACCGCGCAGTGCTTGCATTGCGGAATCCAACCGCAAGTTTTACATACTTGATACGGTGCATATCCTCTGCGATTTTGAAAAAGAATGATTTGCTTTTTTTCGCTCAAAGACGCATCCATTAAGGCTTTCAGCTCGGGCGATAAAATAACGGGATGATTATTTTCTTTTGGAACTGTATTTAAATTTTCAAAAATAATTTTGGGCATAGCTACATTTTCAAAGCGTTCACTTAATGTAACTAAGCCGTATTTATTGGTTTTACAATTAAAAAATGTTTCCAACGAGGGCGTTGCACTCCCCAATAAAACTTTTGCATCTTTAAATAACGATGCGTAGAAGATTGCCGAATCACGGGCATTGTAGCGTGGCGCAGGTTCCTGTTGTTTGTAAGAGGTATCATGTTCTTCATCCACAATAATCAGTCCTAAATTGCCGAAAGGCAGCAGTAGCGCCGAGCGCGCGCCCAGCACAATATTTACTTCTCCTGATTTTACTTTGTTCCAAATTTCTACGCGCTCATTGGGATTGAATTTGGAGTGATAAATGGCAATATGCCCGCCGAAATGTTTTTGTAAACGGTGAATAATTTGCGCTGTTAATGCAATTTCAGGAAGCATGTACAGTACCTGTTTTCCGATGCGAATTTGTTCTTCTATCAGGCGAATATAAATTTGCGTTTTACCGCTCGCCGTAACGCCGTGCAACAGACAAATATCCTTTTTTTGAAAAATATTTTTAATGGAATCGAGCGCATTTTGTTGTATCGGCGATAAAGTAAAATCAATATTTACTTCTTTTGGAAAACTCTGTAAGCGAGTGATAGCGCGCTTTTCAACTAATAGAATATTTTTCTGCACCAGCGCTTTCAGTTGTACGGCGGTAGCGCCCGATTTTTTCAACAATTCTTTTTGCCGCACATCGCCCTCTGTTTTTTCGAGATGCAGAAAGGCAAGCAACAGTTCCATTTGCTTCGGCGCGCCGTTCCATTGATTGAGCAAATGCTCCAAAGATTTTTCATTTTGATAGGCAGGGTGCAGCGTTACAAAAATGTCTTTTTTCTCCGTATATTTTTGTTTTAATTCTTCCCAAATAAAACAAACTTGTTGCTCAATCAATTTTTTTACAACGGGATAAACATGCGTAGAATCAAGTAATTGCTGCACTTCCGAAAGCCGCAGCTCCTTTCTTATTTGCAAGGCTTCGGCAACTATATATTCGTCTTCGTTTAAGTGCGTATAATCTTCGCTGAATGCATCGTTCCATATCAGCACGCTTTCGCTCGACAACTTAAAATTTGAAGGAATAGCGGCTTGCATTACTTCGCCTTCCGTACACAAATAGTATTGCGCCATCCATTGCCACAGCGCTAATTGCGAAGGAAAAATCAAAGGTTCTTCATCCAGAACATTCAAGATAGGTTTTGGCTGAAAGCCTTGCGGCGCTTCATAAAACAGGCGTTTGATGATGCCGCTGTATTTTTTATTGCGCAACATTACTTCTACGCGAATGCCCGGCTGCACTGCATTTGTCATAGATAAGGGAATAGACCATGTGTAATTTTGCGGGAGAAATAACGGCACAATGATTTCGGCAAAGCAGGCTTTGCCTTCCATTTTATTCCATAAATTTTCTTCGGTTTGCTTCATTGCATAGCGAAGATAAAGGCTAAATGCGAATTAAGAAGCTATGGACGCGAGAATGGCACTAAATGTATTTTATTTTCAAATGGTCAAATCCTTATCTTTGTTTTAAATAAACAGCAATGCAAATCGCTATCATCAACGGACCCAACTTAAATCTTTTAGGAACTCGTGAGCCGGAAATATACGGCTCGCTTGGGTTTGAGCAATATCTTGAAATCTTAAAAGCAAAATATCCGCAAGTAATTTTTCATTATTTCCAATCGAATATAGAAGGAGAATTAATTAATGAAATTCAGCGAATCGGTTTTTCTTTTGATGGAATTATTCTAAATGCCGGCGGTTACACGCATACCTCTGTTGCGCTCAGGGACTGCATTGCAGCCGTTAAAACACCTGTGGTGGAAGTGCATATCAGCAATGTTCATGCGCGGGAAAAATTTAGAAGCATATCTTTTATTTCTTCAAAATGCAAAGGCACTATTGCCGGTCTCGGACTGAAAGGCTATGAACTTGCCGTCCATTATTTTTTAGAAAAATAAATACGGTTTTCTTTTATTTTTTAAAATCAATATACCGGCGGGCATTTACAATTCTTGCCGTTTTTACCGCGACCATTACCGTTAGCGGAAGCAGATTGCAACCTGAAACTGATTCCTATGGAAACGGTGTAATATTTATCCTTCTTATTATCGGCTGAATAATTGTCCAGATAAGGGTTAAACAAGATTCGATAATTACCTTCCGCATTCAAAAATACATTGGGCGAAATAGCATACTTGATGCCGACGCCAACTGGTACCGCCATTTGCCAATAACTGTAATTAGATACTTTTGGCATTGCCAAATTGACGTAATGCATCGAACCGTCTGTGGTTTCAAGCACTACTTGATACGGTTTGAAACTGTAATAAGCAATGCCGGCAAATACATAGGGCGTAAATTTTGCGCCGGCGCTGAGGTCGAAAAAATTGTATTCGGGCATCAAACTGATTTCATTGATGTTGGTACGAAAATAATAAGACTGCGAGCGCTCGTCGTTGCCGTTGTTGGTCGCATTATTTAACGAAGAATCGCTGCCGCCCGTTTCCGAAGCCATAAACTGCAACCGCACGGCAAATTTATTCGTAATGTCGTAATGCAAATAAATACCTGCCGCTCCGCGCATCAACGTTTGCGGCATCGAGCCGTTGTACTTCGAAATGCCTCCCCACACGCCAACTGCGGTATTTTGCAAAAAGCTCTGCGCCTTTATTTGCGCACCACACAATATCAACAACAAAATGAACAGCCCCTGTTTTTTCATCTATAATTTTTTTTATTTATTATTTTAATGATTAAATAAATTTCGCCAAAATAATTGATGCTTCACGTTATGCAAATGTTTACAGCTCATTTCATCATCCTAAAATTAGATGGTTGTAACGAATTGAACAAAGATAAAAGATATTATTTAAAAAATTTTATTAGTTATCGACTACTTACTCAATTGTTTTTTACAAAATTCGTTGAACTCGTTTTCCATATCTTTGGATACCGGATTTGCTATTTCTTTTTGCAGTAATTTATTGCTTTTAAAATCAATAGTCAGCAACTTACCGTTGATGACAACATTTTTCAATTCGCTCCATGCATACGTTTTGGTGGGTAGTGAATTGATGATAACGCCTTCGTCGTCAAAACCGATTTCTTGCGGAAATTTTACCTGCTTTTCCAATAATCCTAATCCGATGTACAACAAACCAAACCATCCGTGCGGCAACAAAAAGATAAAACCCACGCCGGCAGCCAACAATGCCAACCGATAATAATGAGCATATTTTGAAAAAAAGCAAAGAAACAACCAACCTGCAATAAATAAAGTAATGATGAAGGCAAGGATTGCTGCTCTTTTCTGAAAATCAAAAATACGGATACCGTAATATGCCAATAGACAACAAGCTATCACCAACAGTAATTGAGAAATTAAATTGATTTTACCGTTGTCGAAATTCTTCTTCAACGTAACTAAATAATCGTATTCTTTACTGACGCGGGGCATAAGCTTTTTAATTAATCATTGCTAAGTATAAGCCAATTGCACAATCGCCAAAGTATGCGCGCGCCCACGTTGGAGTCGGTAAGCGTATCGGAACCGACTTCTACCAAATCGAGTCCGATAATTTTTTTGCCTTTGGCTGCAATTTTTTTAATAAGATAAAATACATGAGCCGTTTCCAACCCGCCGGGGACGGGCATTCCGGTGCCGGGACAATATTTCGGATCAAGTCCGTCAATGTCAAAATTGATATATACTTTTTGTGGCAATTGCTCAATAATATCATCGGTAATGCTTTGCCATGTTTCGCCTTCCAGCAGGCGGTCTTGCAGCAGCTTGTTGGAAAACAGGCAAATTTTATCTTGATGATTTTGAATAAACATCCATTCTTCTTCACAAAAATCACGAACGCCTAATTGTACCAATTTCGAAACTTGCGGAATTTCGTTTATTATATTGTATTGGGTAGAAACATGCGAATAAACAAAACCTTTGTAGGCTTTGCGCAAGCCGCATTGCGCATCGATTTGCAGAATGCCGAAGTCTTCGTTGCTTTCCGCGAGCGCTTTTATATAACCGAAGGAAACGCTGTGGTCGCCGCCCAAAACGACTACCAATTTTCCCGTTTTCAACAAATTGTTGGTGCGCTCATATACCCAATTGTTTAAAAATTCGCCGCCTTGATTGATGTCGGAAATGCTTTTGCCCATAAAACTGCTTTTCTTCACATCGTCGCCGTGCTCCGTATAGTCCACAAACAATTCCGCTTCTTTGCGCAAATAATCGCTTTTGGTAAGAATTTTTTTATCTATATCCATGAGATGAAAACCCTTTTGCCAACTGTGTTGAAAATCGGGACTGAATAAATTAATGAGCGAACTTGCTTTTACAACAGGCTCAATGGCGCGCGCCGTGCCGCTTCCGCGAATGACGGTTGCTTCCCACGGAACGGGTAAAATGACCAATCGGGCTTCCGCTAAATCGCAAAACGGCAAACCGAAAATTCCGCTTTTAGGAGTACCCGTTTCTTCGGGATTGAAAGATGATAAACTCATTGCACTAAAAAATATCGAGCCGTAAAGTTATACAGTTTTGGCAATTCGGCAATTTGAAAATGAAGTTAGAAAGATATTTGTCATTTCCGCCTTCGCGGAAATCTAAAAAATATTTTTTTGAAAATAAAAACATTTATATACCTTACGTTCGGTTTTTGATGAAAATTCGGAGATGCCGAAAACCGATTAGAGTAGGCACAGAAATTAAATCTTTTAACAATGAAAAAAAATTTTATTTTAACTGCAATAGCAGCTTTATGTTGCATGGCGTTTGCACAGCAAGCACAAGCGCAAATTAGCGCCAATGCTTTTGTTACCGTATGGACGGCAGATGCAAACAACGGTATTGTATTTCCCGGTATGGGCAGCGGTTATACGATACAGGTGTACGATGCTGCGGGTACTACGCTTTTGCAAACCTTAACCGGCAATGGAACTACAACTATATCCAACCTTACGGCTGGCGATAATTATACGGTTGCCGTTACGCCCGGCAGCGGCAGCTTTACAGGTTTCGGCAGTGGAGATAGTTATTATGATGGATTTACTGATAATACCAAATTTATTGCAAGTAACGCAATGGGGTACTATTGCATGGACATCCTTAGGATTTTCAGGATGCACTAACTTAACCATTACGGCGCCGGATGTGGCGAATGTAAGTAACATAGGTAATATGGGTGGCATGTTTTACGGCTGCTCTTCAATAACGACCATACCGAACATGAATCAGTGGGATGTAAGTAATGTAAGTGATATGGGTGACATGTTTGCTCACGCTACGTCTTTTAATCAGGCAATTGGCGATTGGAATACAAGTAAGGTAACGAATATGAGTGAGATGTTTGAAGAAGCTACATCTTTTAATCAGCCGATTGGTAATTGGAATACAAGTAAGGTAAAATATATGGGATGGATGTTTGACAGCGCCGTATCTTTTAATCAGCCGTTGAATAATTGGAATACAAGCAATGTCGTTGAAATGCAGGGTATATTTACTTATGCTACCTCTTTCAATCAACCGCTTGATAATTGGAATACGGGTAATGTACTATTTATGTCTGAGATGTTTGCTTATGCTGCGTCTTTTAATCAGCCGTTGAATAATTGGAATACGGGTAAGGTAAGGACAACGGAAGCTATGTTTAGTTATGCTACTTCTTTTAATCAACCGCTCAATGATTGGAATACAAGTACGGTTAGGTATATGGATTACATGTTTTACGGCGCTGTGTCTTTTGACCAATCGTTAGGCAATTGGAATTTGAGTAGTATTTTACCAACAGATGAATATAACGACGGGTATTATAGTTTTGTTTCTATGTTTGATAATAGCGGTTTGAGTTGCGCCAATTACAGCAATACGCTTATCGGTTGGGCAGGTAATTTAGGAAATACAACACCTTCCAATCTTACACTTGGCGCAGAAGGTTTGCAATATAATGCTGCCGCTTCCGCTGCCCGTACTGATTTGGTAAATGCCGGATGGACAATTACCAGCGATAATGGCGGTTGCGTAGTACCGGCGGCGCCCATTACTTTACAAAATTTCACAGCTCAAATACAAAATAATACAGCGCTGCTGCAATGGACTACCGTAACGGAAAGCAACGACAAAGGCTTCTCCGTACAGCGTAGCCCGGACGGCATAACTTGGCAAGATATTGCATTTGTTGCCAGCCAAGCCAATAACGGCAACAGCAGCATACCGCTTCATTATCAATATATAGATGCATCACCGCTTTCGGGCTACAATTACTATCGTCTAAAACAAGAAGACTTAGACGGTACGGTAAACTATTCGGGTGTGCAGGAAGTAATGTTGGGCATAGGCGTGCAACTATATCCCAATCCGGCTGCATCTACGTTATATGTG
>Ga0209738_10000221_pt1 | contig 12814 bp, 10 predicted proteins | sample TergutNc150P5_FD_187289 | JGI IMG/M metagenome (GOLD analysis project Ga0209738, IMG submission 187289) | Nasutitermes corniger P5 segment gut microbial community from laboratory colony in Florida, USA - Nc150 P5 (SPAdes) (version 2) | ecosystem: Host-associated > Arthropoda: Insects >...
CCGATATTATTCCGGCGATGTGGACAATCCGAATGTTACATTTATGCCGATGCTTTGTCAGCAATGCGACAATGCGCCTTGCGAAAACGTATGTCCGGTAAATGCTACCAATCACAGCTCTGAGGGATTAAATCAAATGGCTTATAACCGTTGTATCGGCACGCGTTATTGCGCCAATAACTGTCCGTATAAAGTACGCCGCTTTAATTGGGCGGATTATACGGGCGCCGATAGTTTTCCTGATAATCAGGATCAGCAATTGGTAGGTAAATTGGATGCGCCGGTGCTTGGTATGAGTTCGGCATTATCCAGAATGGTTTTAAATCCTGATGTAACGGTACGTTCAAGAGGCGTAATGGAAAAATGTTCGTTCTGCGTACAGCGCTTGCAAGAAGCTAAATTGAAAGCTAAAAAGGAAAGTCGTCCTTTGGCATCCGGCGAAAAAGGCAAAACGGATATAGAAACCGCGTGTCAGCAAGCATGCCCAACCGGATGTATCACCTTTGGTAACAGCAACGATACGAAGAGTGTTGTGTCTGTTGCAAGGCATGATAATCCGTTGCGTTTGTTCCATTCGTTAGAGCAGTTGCATGTGTTGCCCAATATAAATTATTTGGCAAAAGTCAGGAATACGGATGTTGAAATACAAGATTCTTATACAGCATAATATTATTTGTTTAGTTATCATAAACGAAACCGAATGTCACTATTAAAATACGAATCGCAATTAAGAGAGCCGCTTGTAAAAGGCAGTAAAGACTATCATCAAATAACGGAAGATATTGTAAAGCCTATTGAGGCTGCGCCCAGCACTTCGTGGTATATAGGTTTTTTTATCGCTGTCGTGTTGCTGCTGTTTGGTGTTGTAAGTGTTTACGAGCAGGTGGTATATGGCGTAGGACAATGGAATTTAAATAAAACCGTAGGTTGGGGCTGGGATATTACCAACTTTGTTTGGTGGGTAGGTATCGGTCATGCCGGAACGTTGATTTCTGCTATCTTATTATTGTTTCGTCAAGGATGGAGAACAGGCGTAAACCGTGCAGCGGAGGCTATGACTATTTTTGCCGTTATGTGCGCGGGGCAGTTTCCCGTATGGCACATGGGGCGCGTGTGGGATTGTTTTTTCATCATGCCGTATCCGAATACGCGCGGACCGTTGTGGCCTAATTTTGATTCTCCATTGTTGTGGGATGTATTTGCTATCTCTACTTATTTCACGGTTTCCGTATTGTTTTGGTACACCGGTTTATTACCCGATTTGGCAACCGTGCGCGATAGAGCGACTACCAAATTGAGAAAACTTTTTTACGGTATTGCTTCTTTCGGTTGGACGGGTTCTACCAAACATTGGCAGCGCCACGAAGCATTATCCTTAGTGTTAGCGGGTTTGGCAACGCCGCTGGTACTTTCGGTACATACTATTGTGTCGTTTGACTTTGCTACTTCCGTTATTCCGGGCTGGCATACGACTATTTTCCCGCCTTATTTTGTGGCAGGTGCGGTATTCTCCGGCTTTGCAATGGTAAACAGTTTGTTGCTGGTAGTGCGTAAAGTATTGAATTTACAGGAATATATTACCATTGGTCATATCGAAGCAATGAATAAGGTGATTGTGCTTACGGGTTCTATTGTAGGTATTGCATATTTGTCGGAATTGTTTGTAGCATGGTATGGCGGCAATAGATACGAGGCTTACGAATTTTTCTACAACAGAGCTAATTTGTACAGCACTTTGGGATGGAGCTATTGGGCAATGATTGGCTGCAATGTATTAAGCCCGCAAATATTCTGGTTTAAAAAGATGAGAAGAAACTTAACCGTTACTTTCTTTATGAGTGTTGTCGTAAACATCGGTATGTGGTTCGAGCGTTTTGTAATCATTGTAGCATCTATTTATCGCGACTATGTTCCGTCCGATTGGTCGGTATATTATCATCCGACAATTTGGGAAATAGGTTTTTATCTCGGAACGTTTGGTTTATTCTTTACTTGTTTCTTCCTGTTTTCAAAATATTTTCCGGTAATTGCTATTTCCGAAATTAAAGCAATTACAAAAACATCGGGCGACAATTATAAATGGGCAGATGAAAATTCCGATATAGAGGCAATGGAACCGGAAGCATTTGTACGCGAATTTGCTCATCCGCATTAGAAAGATAGGAAACGAATGAATAATAGGAAAAAGAACTTTTAGTTTTTGACTTTTGATTTTGAAAAATTATGGCAAAAAAGAAATTTGTTGTAGCAAGCTTTGATGACGAAAAAAATTTATTCTCGGCGGTAGAAGAAGTTCGCACCGCAGGATATAAAATTCATGACGTATATACGCCGTTTCCCGTACACGGTTTGGACGAAGCGTTGGGCTTGCGCGAAACGAGTTTGCATATAGCCGGTTTCATTTACGGTATTACGGGTACGGCGGTAGCGCTGGGCTGCATGACGTGGATATATACTTGCGATTGGCCTCAGGTATATGACGGCAAGCCGCATTTTGCTTTGCCGGCTTTTATACCCATTATATTTGAATTAACGGTATTGTTCGCCGCCGTAGGAATGGTATTGACATTTTGCTGGCTTTGCCAATTGGCGCCGTTTGTACGCAAGCATCTTTTCAATTTACGGCAAACGGATGATTTGTTCATTTTGGTAGTAGATGCAAGTGTGGCAAATGCGGACGAAGCATTGCATTTTGTAAAAAATCAAAAACCGCTGGATGTAGAAATTCAGGAAGCCGAATCGGAATGGTGGTGGGGACGTTTTGATAAAGAGCAGCAACTCATCAACGAGCAGGCAATAACGGTTTTGTAGAAAATAAATTTGTAAACAGGAATAATTATGGAGATAAAACGAAAGAATTATCCGACCATTAAAAAACATAGATATTTTCAGATGAAAAGATTATCCGTCATAGCAACAATTATGGTAACAGGATATGTATTGGCAAGTTGCAACCATGTAAGACGTACGCCCGGATATGTATATATGCCTGATATGTTTAATAGTATGGCATATCAAACATACGCCGAGCGCGATTCTTCGCAGTTTACTATGGATACGAATAAAGCGGGTAAAAGAATTTTTTACAACACTTTACCCGTTGCCGGAACTATTGCGCGCGGCGAAGATTTGTCTTTCCCTATTGCCAAAGACAAACAGGGCGATACTACCAATTATATTGCATCAAAAGCGGTTGCAAATCCCGAACCGCCTTTAACGGCAAGCGAAGCGGTAGAAATTCATCGTTTATATTTAATTAATTGCGGTATTTGCCATGGCGCAAAAATGGATGGCAACGGACCTTTGTACAACGGCGGTAAAGGACCTTACATTGCCGCTCCCAGAAATTTGATAGCCGATCCGGTAGTATCCGTAATGCCCGAAGGGCAAATGTTTTACTCGGTAGAATACGGCAAAAATTTTATGGGAAGCTATGCATCGCAGCTTTCGCGCAAAGAGCGTTGGCAATTGATGCACTTTATCAAGGCAATGCAAAATCATGCAAAGCATTTACCGGTTTCTGCCGATGTGCAAGATTCGACGGTTTTAGCTCAGTTTTAATTAGAAATTCAGTTTTAAAAAAGTATAACAATGGCATCGATAAACACAAAATTTGAAATTCCTGCAAGAATGAAAACTTGGTCTTTGATTTTGATTGCGGTAGGAATTATTGCGTTCATCATAGGTTTATTTACAAAAGGAATGAGTTCCGATTTGTACGACCGGCAAGTGTTTTGGGGAACTATTATGTACAATGCAATTTTCTTTTTGCTGATAACCAACATCTCGATGTTTTTTATTTGCGTCCTTACGCTGGGCATGAGCGGTTGGCAAGTAACGTTGCAGCGGATACCCGAAGCTATTTCTGCTACCGTGCCTGTATTCGGCACCATTGCAGGCGTAGTGCTGATTGGCGTGGTGCTAAGTAATTTGCATATTTATCAATGGACGGATTGGGAAGCAGTGAAAAACGATGCTGTTTCCATGCGTGCTCACGGATTTTTAAATCTGCCGTTTTTTATTTTGTGGACGGTGGCTACCATTGGTTTATGGATGTTTCTGGGAGCAAGAATGCGCAAGCTTTCTGCCGAAACCGACGAAGAAAATATGGGCTTGCAAAAAGGTCAAAAATTTGTTTGGCGCAATACGGTTACGGCAGCGCTGTTTATTGCATGGTTTGCTTTGACTGCCGGTTGCGTTACGCCGTGGTTTTGGCAAATGAGCTTAGACATTCATTGGACAAGCACGTTGTATAGCTGGTACACTTTCGCCAGCAGCTTTGTAGGCGGATTGGCGTTGATTACCTTGTTTTTTGTTTTTCTGAAAAATAAGGGTTATATGGAATGGTCTAATCAAGAGCATTTGCACGATTTGGGAAAATTCCTGTTTGCATTTTCTATCTTTTGGACATACTTGTGGTTCTCGCAATACATGCTGATATGGTATGCCAATATTCCTGAAGAAACCGTTTATTTTAAACAACGGGTTCAGGGTGAATACAGAGCCGTATTTTTTGTAGATTTGATTATCAATTTTGTTTGCCCGATATTGATTTTAATGTCGCGACCATCAAAAAGAAATTATACATGGATTGTCTTTATGGCAACCTTGTTGTTGATTGGTCATTGGTTGGATTTTTACCAGATGATTATGGGCAGCATTTCGCCCATGAAACTTACTTTAAGCTGGCTGGATTGCGGCATATTGGCTTTGTTTGCCGGATTACTGATATTCTGCGTGGGCAGAGCTTTGGCAAAGCGTCCTTTGTTGCCGAAATATCATCCTTTCCTGAAAGAAAGTATTATTCATCATACCTAAAAATGTTGCAAAAGATTAAACGTATTTTTTATTTTTGTCATGTCCCGCCTTATTGGTGGGACATCTCTTTCAAAATTAAAATATAAAAATTCTTATATTCGAGAAAATGACAAAAGACTTTTTAACCAATCTTAATTAATTTTTTTTGAAGAAAAGAAATACATTAACGTCCCATTTGCCTGCCATAGTAAGGGATTATATGGAGCTTACGAAATTCACTTTGAGTTTCACCGTTGTATTTTCTTGTGTAGTATGTTATCTTTTATCGCCCAATTCGCGGTTATCGGCAATTGTAAAGATTATAGAACTTTTTGTAGCCGGCATGTTGGTAACCGGCGCAGCCAATGCGCTAAACGAAGCGGCGGAAAAAGAAACCGATGCTTTGATGAAACGCACCGCTGCACGCCCTGTGGCTTCGAACAAAATTTCGCGCAAACATGCCATGCTTTTTGCGCTGATTACGGGCGTTGCCGGAATTATATTGATGTGGTATTGCTTTAACGGACAGGCGGCATTGCTTTCGGCAATAGGTATTTTTTTGTATGCGTACATCTATACGCCGCTGAAAAAAGTAAATTCTATTGCCATACTGATAGGCGCTTTCCCCGGTGCGCTGCCCTGTTTAATTGGTTGGGTGGCGAGTTTTATACCCGGAGGAAACAACAATTGGCAGGGCGGAATTATAATGTTTCTCATGCAGTTTGTATGGCAGTTTCCGCATTTCTGGGCAATAGCATGGGTAGCGCAAGAAGACTACATTAAAGCCGGATTTAGACTACTTCCGCCGCATGGCGAAAAGCCTACGCGCAAAACGGCAATGCAAGCCGTATTTTATTCCGTAATGATGGTTCTGGTAGGGTTATTACCGTTTTTTAGCGTGATGGGCAATTCATTAATTGATATGCAAACCATAGGTGGAAAAATAAGTTTCGTAATAGTATTGCTTTGCAATTTGGGAATGGTGATACAATCACTCCGATTGTACAAAAATATGGATGTAAAATCTGCCAGAAGAGTAATGTTCAGCAGCTACATTTATTTGCCGATTGTGTTGCTGGCGCTGTTGTTTGCAGGAAAATAAAGTTTCGAAAAATGCAAACCTATCTTCGTCCGGCGAATGCTATAATCGAAAAATCATCCACTGCCGAACAATTAAAAATCTTATTTTCGCATCAAGAATAAATTTGAATTACAGATACAATGTTTAATAATCTTTCGGAACGTTTGGAAAGTGCGTTTAAAAACCTGCGAGGGCAAGCACGCATTTCGGATTTGAATATTGCAAATACAGTGAAAGACATACGCCGTGCCTTGTTGGATGCCGACGTGAATTATAAAATTGCTAAGGAATTTACCGATAAAATAAAAGATAAAGCGCTTGGTGAAAAGGTAATCAATTCCATTAGTCCGGGACAATTAATGGTAAAAATTGTTCAGGATGAATTAACCGAATTGATGGGCGGAACAGAAGCGGTTTTTGAAACGGAAGCCAAGCCGACTATCGTGCTGATTGCGGGTTTGCAAGGTAGCGGTAAAACAACGTTTAGCGGCAAATTGGCAAATTACCTTAAAACAAAAAAAGGCAAAAGACCATTGCTCGTAGCGGCGGATATTTATCGTCCGGCGGCAATCGACCAATTGCAGGTTTTGGGCGAGCAAATCGGTGTAGAAGTTTACAGCGAACGCGAAAATACCGATGCAGTGGCAATTGCGCAAAATGCCGTTGCTTATGCAAAAGAAAATGCGAAGAATATGATCATCATTGATACGGCTGGGCGTTTGGCGGTAGATGAAGTAATGATGACCGAAGCGGCAAACATTAAAAATGCCGTAAAGCCTAATGAAATTTTATTTGTGGTAGATTCCATGACGGGGCAGGATGCTGTAAACACGGCAAAATCGTTTAACGATAGGCTTGATTTTACAGGTGTTGTTCTCACCAAGCTCGACGGCGATACGCGCGGTGGCGCAGCTTTGAGTATTAAATATACCGTAAACAAACCCATTAAGTTTGTCAGCAGCGGCGAAAAAATGGATACGCTGGATGTATTTTATCCCGACCGCATGGCTCGCCGTATTTTGGGCATGGGCGATATTGTATCGCTGGTTGAAAAAGCGCAAGAACAGTACGATGAAGCGAATGCGAAGAAGCTGGAAAAGAAAATCAAGCACAATCAATTCGATTTTCAGGATTTTTTAGACCAATTGCAGCAAATCAAAAAAATGGGTAATTTGAAAGATTTGGTCGGTATGATTCCCGGCGTGGGCAAAGCCGTTAAAGATATAGATGTGAGCGACGATGCATTTACAGGTATGGAATCCATTATAAAATCAATGACGCCGTTTGAACGCGCCAATCCTGACAGCATCAATGTTTCGCGCAGAAACCGCATTGCTATGGGTTGCGGAAAATCAGTGAACGAAATAAACGCATTTATGAAACAATTTGACCAAATGCGGCAAATGATGAAAATGATGAACAAAATGCCAATGGCAAACATGATGAACATGGGTGCTATGCGCAGCATGATGAAACGATAAAAACTAATTTAAATTTCAAAAATTAAAAACATGATACAACGAATTCAAACATTATGGTTATTGCTGGCAGTTGCATGTGCCGGACTAACCTTTAAATTTCCGGCATATGCCGGCGGCACATGGGTAAATCACGGCGTTCAAGTGCAAGGCATCAGTTTTAGCGCCTATCGCCCATCCATGCTTATTTTGAGTGTAACCATTGTGATAATGGTTTTGGCGGTAATTAGTATTTTTATGTTCAAATCGCGCGGCAGTCAATTTTCTTTGACGCTTGTCAATTTCTTTGTCAGCATCGGACTGATTTATTTATATTATAAGGAAATACATTTAAATTTCATCGGTGGTACCTTAGCGCTTACATCGGTTTTCGTAATACTCATTCCTATTTTTCTGTTGTTGGCAATGCGCGGGATTTACCACGATATGCGGCTTTTGAGAAAGGCGAATAGATTGAGAGATTAACCGTCGAAAAAGGAAATATAGCTGTTGTGTTATTCCCGCGAAAGCGGAATATCCAATAATTTTTTATCAATTGGATTTTTCATTCCTAATAAATAAAAATAACAACAGCGTGATTTTGAAAATAAATAGGATTGTTGATGATGGAAGATTGCAGAATTTATTTGGATAATGCCGCTACTACGCCTTTGAGCAAAACGGTGCTGGATGCGATGATGCCTTATCTTACCACGCATTTCGGCAATCCTTCTGCGATATACAGCTACGGGCGCGAAGCGAAATTGGCTGTTGAAAACGCGCGTAAAGCCGTTGCAAAAATTTTGAATACACAACCATCCGAAATATTTTTTACCGTCGGCGGCACGGAAAGCGCCAACACTGCTATTACAGGCGCTGTACGCGATTTGGGTTGCAAACGAATTATCACATCCGCTATTGAGCATCATGCTACATTGCGCACGGTGCAACGTTTACAACAAACAGGCGAAGCTGTGGTAAACTATGTGCAGCTTTTACCCGACGGGCATATTGATTTAAACGATTTGGAAAAATTGCTTGCAGAAAGCGAAGCGAAAACGTTGATTGCATTAATGCATGCCAATAACGAAATCGGCAATTTGCTGGACATCCGCACTGTGGGCGAACTTTGCAAAAAATATCACGCTATATTTTACTGCGATACCGTGCAAACCATAGGACGTTTTCCTTTGGATTTAAAAGAAATTTTTGTTCATTTTATTTCCGCATCCGCGCACAAATTTCACGGACCCAAAGGCGCCGGCATGTTGTACATCAACGAAAATATCGGCATAAAACCCTTCATCAACGGCGGCGCTCAGGAACGTAATATGCGCGCCGGTACCGAAAATGTTGCGGGAATTGTGGGTTTTGCAAAGGCATTACAAATAACTGCCGATAATTGCGAACAAAATAGCCGCTCTATTCAGGAATTAAAAATGTACTTATATCATCGGTTGAAAAATGAAATTCCGAATATTGGTTTCAACGGCGATGTTGAAGGACAAAGTTTGTATGCCTTATTAAATGTAAGCTTTCCGAAAACGGATAAAACGGAAATGCTTTTGTACAATCTCGATATTCATCATATATGCGCATCGAGCGGCAGCGCTTGCTCCAGCGGCGTCAATCAAGCATCTCATGTGCTTGAAGCCGTTTATCCCAACCATAATCGAGTGGCAATTCGCTTTTCTTTTTCCGAAGAAAATACAAAAGAAGAAATAGATATTGTCGTAGAGAAAATCAAAGAATTGATTTAAGCATTCCTATTTTTTATTTCTCGATTAGTATGCGCTACGGTGAAAGAATATAAAACTATCACTCAATTTTAAATTGACTTTTAAATTATCTGTTGTGTATTTGGAATAGCTTTTCTTCCTTTTTTGTTATATTATGACTTATCCATATGGCGACGAATATTTGAATGAATGGGAATTAATAGCCATTTCTAATGAGATGAAGTAATCTTTAATTGATATCATCAACAAATTATCACATTTAAATTACTTACCTTTGCGTAAGTAACTATTTTCGGTATTCAATGAAAAAATTACACATTGTGGCATTGGTAGTGATTGCGGCGGTAATTGCTATATTGATAAGTCAATTAGGCAATTTTTCCACTTATGAGAGCATTGCTTCGGCAAAGGCTAAGGTGGGGAAAACCGTAACGGTCATTGCCAAACTGAATAAAAATACATTGCAATACGATCCTATTAAAAATCCCAATTACCTTACGTTTAGCGTAACCGATACGCTCGGCAACTCGATGAATGTGGCGTATTACTTTGAAAAGCCGCAAGACATTGAGAAAAGCGAACGTATTGTGCTGAAAGGTAAAATGGATGAAAACGGCGTTTTTCAAATTCGGGAACAGAACGGCATTTTATTGAAATGCCCGTCAAAATATAAAGACAATCCAAACGCGCTGAAAGAAGATAATCGCAGCGTAAAAGCATTATAAATCTTATTCTTTTTTTACTATGAAATACATAGGAGAACACCTCTTTGCGGGACAGCTGGGACACACGGCTGTTGCGGTTTCGTTGGTTGTTTCGCTGGTGGCAACCATTGCATTTTTTATTTCCAACAGAACAAATTCGCCTGAAAAAAAATTGCAGTGGCTGCGTTATGCCCGAATTGCTTTTTTTATTGAAACAGCGGCGGTAATTGTTACGATCGCTTGTCTTTATTACATTTTGGGACATCATTTGTTTGAGTATTTTTTTGCATGGGAACATAGCGATAAAACGCTGCAATCCGAATATATTTTCAGTTGTTTGTGGGAAGGGCAAGAAGGAAGTTTTCTTTTGTGGACGTTCTGGAATTGTGTGTTGGGTTGTATTTTGATGGTTCGGGCAAAGCATTGGGAAGCGCCGGTAATGTCGGTTGTAAGCTTTGTGCAATTTTGTTTGGCAACCATGATTTTGGGTTGGGAAATTTTCGGCATAAAAATCGGCAGCGATCCGTTTGTATTGATACGGGAAACAAATATGCTCAACATAAACGATGCACCCATGTTTTTCGATCCGGTAACGCATGCTTTGCGACAAGATTATTTACAGTTTATCCGGGATGGGCAAGGATTAAATTCAACCTTGCAAAATTATTGGATGGTCATTCATCCGCCCATGCTGTTCTTGGGTTTTGCATCTGCCGTTGTACCTTTTGCATATGCCATTGCAGGATTGATAAATAAAGATAGGCATTGGACAAAACATTCCATTTCGTGGGCATCGTTTTCATCCGGCGTTTTAGGATTGGGCATTATGATGGGCGCTATATGGGCTTACGAAAGCCTTAATTTCGGCGGCTATTGGGCTTGGGATCCGGTAGAAAACGCATCGCTGGTACCTTGGCTGGTAATGGTGGCGGGCTTGCATACCAATATTATTTACAGGCGTACGAGATTCGCTTTAAAAATTACGCACGTGTTGTATATTCTCGCGTTTTGTTTGGTGCTTTACTCCACCTATCTTACGCGCAGCGGAATTTTGAAAGATACGTCGGTACATGCGTTTACAGGCTCGAATATGAGCTTGCAATTAATTATTTTTATTTTGATTTTCTTACTTCCTTCGTTAGCGTTGTTTTGGTATCGCCTGAAAGTTTTTCCTGTGATGCGAAGAGAGGAAAGCCTTTATAGTCGTGAGTTTTGGATGTTTATCGGTTCTTTGGTTTTGTTTTTGAGCGGACTTGTTATTATCGGAAAAACTTCTATTCCTGTTTTCAATGATATTTTCGGAACCAATATCGCCGAGCCGGATGATGTGCTGTATTCTTACAATCAAATACAAATTTTCTTTGCCATTATTATTGGTTTTTTGACGGCTACCATTCAATTTTTCAAATACAGACATACGAGAAACAAGTATCTGATTCGAAATTTATTGTTGCCAACCATTGCAAGTTTAGTGGTTGCTGTTTTATTTTTTATGTATGTGCCGATTGATTATGAAGACCACGATATTGGATTTTTAACGGCTATCTATATTGCCGTATTTGCGGCTATTTATGCGGTAATAGCCAATATCGGATACCTTATTTTGGTCATTAAAAGAAGAGTAAAAATTCCCAGCGCGCCGGTAACGCATATTGGTTTCGGGCTGATATTATTTGGGATTTTATTGTCGTCGGCACAAAAAACAATTCTCAGCAATAACACGACGGGCGTGAATTTGCTTGAAAAATCGAAGGACTATAATCCTGCGGAAAATATTACATTGTTCAAAAACGTTCCTACCGATATTGACAAATATAAAATTACCTATGTAAAAGATACCCTGAATACGAGAGACAGACAGCGCGTTTTCGTTATTCATCTTGAAGATAAAAAAACAGAAAAATCATTCAATCTTTATCCCTATTTACTGAAAAATAATCGCCAAATGGAAGGTTACGGCGCTACGCCCGATGCCAAACATTTTTGGAACAGAGACGTTTACGCTTTCGTAAGCGCTTATGCGCCGTCTTCCGAAGATGGCGATACATCAGCATTTCGACCGATAAACATAAAAATAGGCGACACCGTTTCTTATTCCGGCGGCATCATTGTTTTGCATAAAGTGGACGTAAAAAATTTGAATAAAGATTCATCCGCCATGCAACTGAGTTTGGATATGACGGTGATAGCCCGCGATAGCAGCCGCTTTGCGGCAAAACCGACTGTACTGTTGAGGAACGATAGCGCACAGTCAATCCCTGCAACGATTGCGGCGCAAGGACTTGCGATAAGATTTAACAGGGTGCTGAACGCGCGCGGTAGTTTGGAAATCGGTGTTAGAGACAACAAAGCGAAAAATACTGCCGCCATTACGTTGAAGGTAATAGAGTTTCCCTACATCGGCGTTTTGTGGATAGGTGTAATTGTGATGACGATTGGTTTTTTGATGAGTACGTATCGGCATTCAAAAAATCGAGCGCAGGCGCAACCTGCGGCACAGACCAATGTTCATAAAGCTGAATAAAATGGCATGATGAACAAGGGCAAACATTCCATTTTTTATTGCAAAGATTTGCTATGATAATCATTGCTCGCTTGCGCTGAAATCAACTATTTTCAGTTGCAGCGATTTGATGCCCATAAATTCGTTTTCCTCAATTTTGTAAACAATATCAATGTTTTTGTGCGTAACTAAAATATCGAATTTATCGGCTAAATTAAAACCGATACCTGTGAATTGCGCCTTGCCTTGCTTTAATGCAAAACGAATATGTTTTTCTTTTACAACTTTAGAAAGCCCCGTATTCTCTACATTTCGAGAGATAAAAACGGGCGTCATATTATCGGGACCAAAGGGTTCCATTTGCCGAATAATATTGTAAAATGAGAAAGTAATATCGGAAAATTTTATTTCCGCATCAATGATTATTTCGGGAATCAACAATTCAGGCGAAATGGTTTCGGATACTACTTCTTCAAATTTATCGGCAAAGCGCGTTACATTTTCCGGCAGCAAAGTCATGCCAGCTGCGGCAA
>Ga0209738_10000222_pt1 | contig 12767 bp, 8 predicted proteins | sample TergutNc150P5_FD_187289 | JGI IMG/M metagenome (GOLD analysis project Ga0209738, IMG submission 187289) | Nasutitermes corniger P5 segment gut microbial community from laboratory colony in Florida, USA - Nc150 P5 (SPAdes) (version 2) | ecosystem: Host-associated > Arthropoda: Insects > Digestive...
GCCCGATGGCTACACGCAGCCGCCGCAGGCGCCGGCTCACACCCACGCCCCAACACAGCAGCACGACGGCGACCACCACCCACGGCCACCAGAGCAGCATGAAAGACATGCGAGTTTACGGCCCTCTTCAACGGAAAAACAAAACGCCCTTGCCTGAAAAACGATTCAGAGCAAGGGCGCAACCCATACCGCTAACGGCGCGGTTTATTCCTCCGCCGCGCCCGGCGATGACGGCTCGCCGGCGACGGTCGCCATGGCCTCGATCACTTCACCCGCAGCCGACGGGGTGATGAGACCGGCGTCCGCCGCGGCTTCGGCCAGTTCGATGTTCCGGCGCTCGGCCTCGTCCATCTGTTCCTTGGCCTTGCGCGCCTGGTGATAAGCCAAGCCCGTGCCCGCCGGAATCAGACGGCCGACGATCACGTTTTCCTTGAGGCCGCGCAAATCGTCGTGTTTGCCCATGATGGCCGCCTCGGTCAGCACGCGGGTCGTTTCCTGGAACGACGCGGCACTGATGAAGCTGTCGGTGGACAGCGACGCTTTGGTGATGCCCAGCAGCAGATTGCTGTAGGTGGCGGGGACTTTGCCCTCGGCCTGCAACGCCTCGTTGGTGTTGAGGATTTCCGAGCGCTCGACCTGCTCGCCGGCGATGTACCGGGAGTCTCCGGCGTTTTCGACCACCACGCGACGCAGCATCTGGCGCACGATGACCTCGATGTGCTTGTCGTTGATCTTCACGCCCTGCAAGCGGTAAACGTCCTGCACCTCATCGACGATGTAGCGCGCCAGCTCTTCCATGCCCAGCAGGCGCAGGATGTCCTGCGGGTCCGCCGGACCATCGACGATCACCTCGCCCTTGTTGACCACCTGGCCTTCGTGCACCAGGATGTTTTTCTCCTTGGGCACCAGTTCTTCCCAGACTTTGCCTTCCGGGTCGGTGATTTGCAGACGCACCTTGCCCTTGGTTTCCTTGCCGTAGGAGACAGTGCCGGTCATCTCGGCCAGCACGCCCTTGTCCTTGGGCGAGCGCGCCTCGAACAGCTCGGCCACGCGCGGCAGACCGCCGGTAATGTCGCGCGTTTTCTGGCCTTCCACCGGGATGCGCGCCAGCACCTCGCCGGGGCTGACATCCTGACCGTCGCGGATCTGAATGAGCGCGCCGATCTGGAAGCCGATAGCCACCGGATGATCGGTGCCGGGGATCTTGACTTCCTTGCCCGCCGCGTCGATGAACTTGACCAGCGGCCGCACGATCTTGGTTGAACCGCGGCGCTTGGGGTCGATGACCACCAGCGTGGACAGGCCCGTGACTTCATCGACTTGCTTGGCGACGGTAACGCCTTCTTCGATGTTCTCGAACCGCACCGTGCCGCCGTATTCGGTGATGATGGGGCGCGTGAGCGGGTCCCAGTTGGCCAGCACCGCACCGGCTTTGACCGGCTGGTCGGGCCGGATCAGCAGCGTCGCGCCGTAGGGCACCTTGTGGCGCTCACGCTCGCGGCCATGCTGGTCGCTGATGATGATTTCACCCGAACGCGAGATGACCACCAGCTCGCCCTTGGCGTTGGTGACGTAGCGCATGCCGACGGTAAAGCCCACCGTGCCGTCGCTCTTGGCTTCCACGCTGGACGCCACCGCCGCGCGCGAGGCCGCGCCGCCGATGTGGAACGTGCGCATGGTCAACTGCGTGCCCGGCTCGCCGATCGATTGCGCGGCGATGACGCCGACCGCCTCGCCGACGTTGACGAACCCGCCGCGGCCCAGGTCGCGCCCATAGCACTTGGCGCACAGGCCAAAGCGCGTCTCGCAGGTCAGCGCGGTGCGCACCCGCACCTCGTCGACGCCGGCGTGCTCCAGCTCGTCGATGGCGTCTTCGTCGAGCATCTGCCCGGCCTTGACGACCACTTCGTGCGTTTCGGGATCGAGCAGATCTTCCGCCGCGGTGCGGCCCAGAATGCGCTCGCGCAGCGATTCGATGACTTCACCGCCTTCGACGATGGCGCGCATCAGCGACCCGTTGCTGGTGCCGCAATCGTCTTGCGTCACCACCAGGTCCTGCGTCACGTCCACCAGACGGCGCGTGAGGTAGCCGGAGTTGGCCGTCTTGAGCGCCGTGTCGGCCAGGCCCTTGCGCGCGCCGTGCGTCGAAATGAAGTACTGCAACACGTTCAACCCCTCGCGGAAGTTGGCCGTGATCGGCGTTTCGATGATCGAGCCGTCAGGCTTGGCCATCAGGCCGCGCATACCGGCAAGCTGGCGAATCTGCGCCGCCGAACCGCGCGCGCCGGAGTCGGCCATCATGTAGATGGAGTTGAAGGACTCCTGATCGACCAGATCGCCGTTGCGGTCGGTGGTTTTCTGCTTGGACAGCTGCGCCATCATGACCTTGGAAACCTCGTCGCCCGCTTTGCCCCAGATGTCCACCACCTTGTTGTAGCGTTCGCCCGCGGTCACGAGGCCGGAAGCATATTGCTGCTCGATTTCCTTGACCTCTTCTTCGGCGCGCCCGATGATGCCGTGCTTTTCCGGCGGCACCAGAATGTCCTCAATGGCAATCGAGATGCCCGCGCGCGTGGCCAGCCGGAAGCCGTTTTGCAGCAGCTTGTCGGCAAATACCACCGTTTCCTTGAGGCCGCACTTGCGGAAGGAGGCGTTGATCAGGCGCGAGATTTCCTTCTTCTTGAGCGCCTTGTTCATCAGCGCGAACGGCAGGCCCTTGGGCAGGATTTCCGACAGCAGCGCGCGGCCCGCGGTGGTTTCGACCAGCTTGGTTTCCGGCACGAATGCGCCGCTTTCACGGTCCTTGACCCATTCGGTCAGACGCACGCTGATGCGCGCCGACTGCTCCAGCACGCCCGCGGCCAGCGCGCGGGTGATCTCGGCCAGGTCGGCAAAGACCATGCCTTCGCCCTTGGCGTTGATCTTCTCGCGCGTGGTGTAGTACAGGCCCAGCACCACGTCCTGGCTGGGCACGATGGACGGCTCGCCCGATGCCGGGAACAGCACGTTGTTGGACGCGAGCATCAGCGTGCGCGCTTCCATCTGCGCTTCCACCGACAGCGGCACGTGCACGGCCATTTGGTCGCCGTCGAAGTCGGCGTTGAACGCCGCGCAAACCAGCGGATGCAGCTGAATCGCCTTGCCTTCGATCAGGATCGGCTCGAACGCCTGAATGCCCAGCCGGTGCAGCGTCGGCGCGCGGTTGAGCATGACCGGGTGTTCCTTGATGACTTCTTCAAGCAAATCCCACACCACGGGCGTGCCGCTTTCCACTTCCTTCTTGGCGGCCTTGATGGTGGTGGCGATGCCGCGCTGCTCGAGCTTGGCGAAAATGAAGGGCTTGAACAGTTCCAGCGCCATCAGCTTGGGCAGGCCGCACTGGTGCAGCTTCAAGGTCGGGCCGACGGTAATGACCGAGCGCCCCGAATAGTCCACGCGCTTGCCCAGCAGGTTCTGGCGGAAACGCCCGCTCTTGCCCTTGATCATGTCGGCCAGCGACTTGAGGGTGCGCTTGTTCGCGCCGGTCATCGCCTTGCCGCGGCGGCCATTGTCGAGCAGCGAATCGACGGCCTCTTGCAGCATGCGCTTTTCGTTGCGCGCGATGATTTCCGGCGCTTTCAGCTCAAGCAGACGCCGCAGCCGGTTGTTGCGGTTGATGACGCGGCGGTACAGATCGTTCAAATCGCTGGTGGCAAAGCGCCCGCCGTCCAGCGGCACCAGCGGCCGCAGATCGGGCGGCAGCACCGGCAGCACTTGCAGCACCATCCATTCGGGTTTGATGCCGGACTTGCGGAAGGCTTCGAGCACCTTCAGGCGCTTGGCGTTCTTTTTGACCTTGGCTTCGGAGCCGGTCAGGTCGCCGCGCAGTTTTTCGATTTCCAGATCGAGGTCGATGCCCTGGAGCAGTTCCTTGATGGCTTCCGCGCCCATGCTGGCGACGAACTCGTCGCCGTATTCCTTGCACTTGGCCTCATAGTCATCCTCGGTCAGGATGCTGAACTTTTTGAGCGGGGTCATGCCCGGATCGGTCACGACGTAGGCTTCAAAGTACAGCACGCGCTCGATGTCGCGCAGCGTCATGTCCAGCACCATGCCCAAGCGCGAAGGCAGCGATTTCAAAAACCAGATGTGCGCCACGGGCGAGGCCAGTTCGATATGGCCCATGCGGTCGCGCCGCACTTTGGTTTCGGTAACTTCCACGCCGCACTTTTCGCAGATCACGCCGCGGTGCTTGAGACGCTTGTATTTGCCGCACAGGCATTCGAAGTCCTTGATCGGCCCGAATATCTTGGCGCAGAACAGGCCGTCGCGTTCGGGCTTTAAGGTGCGGTAGTTGATGGTTTCGGGTTTCTTGACTTCGCCGAAGGACCACGAGCGGACCTTCTCCGGCGCGGCCAGGCCGATCTTGATGGCATCGAAATGCTCATCGGGCGTAAATTGCTTGAACAGGTCGAGTAGCGATTTCATGGGACGCTTTCTCCATCAACGAATCAGGAACGATCGAGCTCGATGTCGAGCCCAAGCGAACGGATTTCCTTTACGAGCACGTTGAACGATTCGGGCATGCCCGCGTCGATCATGTGATCACCCTTGACGATGTTTTCGTACACCTTGGCGCGTCCGCGCACGTCGTCGGACTTGACGGTGAGCATCTCCTGCAAGGTGTAAGCGGCGCCGTAGGCTTCCAGCGCCCAGACTTCCATTTCGCCGAACCGCTGGCCGCCGAACTGCGCCTTGCCGCCCAGCGGCTGCTGCGTGACCAGCGAATACGGGCCGGTCGAACGCGCGTGCATCTTGTCGTCCACCAAGTGGTGCAGCTTGAGGAAGTGCATGTAGCCGATGGTGGTCTTGCGTTCGAACGCCTCACCGGTGCGCCCGTCGTAGAGCTGCGCCTGGGTGCGCGTTTCCGTCAGGCCCTTGGCCTTGGCCACGTCGTCGGGATAAGCCAGCGCAAGCATGGCGTGGATGTCTTCTTCCGTCGCGCCGTCAAACACCGGCGTGGCAAACGGCATGCCGGTGGCCAGGTTGCCGGCCATTTCCAGCAACTGCGCGTCGCTGAACTTGTCCAGGTCTTCCTTGCGGCCGCGGCTGCCGTAGATGGCGCCGAGATACTGGCGCAGCTTGGCTACGCGCTCCTCGGTCTTGAGCATTTCCTGAATGCGCTCGCCGATGCCCTTGCCAGCCCAGCCCAAGTGCACTTCCAGCACCTGCCCGATGTTCATGCGGCTGGGCACGCCCAGCGGATTGAGCACGATGTCGGCGGGCGTGCCGTCGGCCATGTGCGGCATGTCCTCGACCGGCACGATCTTGGAGACCACGCCCTTGTTGCCGTGGCGGCCGGCCATCTTGTCGCCCGGTTGCAGGCGGCGCTTGACGGCCAGGTAAACCTTGACCATTTTGAGCACGCCCGAAGGCAGCTCGTCGCCCTGCGTGAGCTTCTTGCGCTTTTCCTCGAATGCCAGGTCAAAAGCATGGCGCTGCTGTTCGATGGAGACCTTGATGCTCTCCTGCTGCGCGGCCACGCCATCATCGGCGGGACGGATGTCGAACCAGTGGTGCTTGTCGAGTTCCGCCAGATAGTCCTTGCTGATCGTGGCGCCCTTGGCCAGCTTGTTGGGGCCGCCGTTGGCGGTCTTGCCCGTCAGCAGCTTGGCCAGCCGGTCGAAAGCATCGGCCTCGACGATGCGCAACTGGTCGTTCAAGTCCAGCCGGTAGCGTTTGAGTTCATCGTCGATGATCTGTTGCGCGCGCTTGTCGCGCTCAATGCCTTCGCGCGTGAACACCTGCACGTCGATCACCGTGCCCTGGCTGCCCTGATCGACGCGCAGCGACGTGTCTTTCACGTCGCTGGCTTTTTCGCCGAAGATGGCGCGCAGCAGTTTTTCTTCAGGCGTCAGCGTGGCCTCGCCCTTGGGCGTGACCTTGCCTACCAGCACGTCGCCGGGCTGCACTTCCGCGCCCACGTAGATGATGCCCGACTCATCCAGCCGCCCCAGCTGCTGCTCGCTCAGGTTGGGGATGTCGCGCGTAATTTCTTCGGCGCCCAGCTTGGTGTCGCGCGCCATCACCACCAGTTCCTCAATGTGGATGCTGGTGTAGCGGTCATCGGCCACCACGCGCTCGGAGATCATCACCGAGTCTTCGAAGTTGTAGCCGTTCCAGGGCATGAAGGCGATCAGCATGTTCTGGCCGATGGCGATCTCGCCCAGATCGGTCGAAGCGCCGTCGGCAATCACGTCGCCCTTGGCGATCTTGTCGCCGCGCTTGACGATCGGCCGCTGGTGGATATTGGTGTTCTGGTTGCTGCGCTGGTATTTGATGAGGTTGTAGATATCGACCCCCACCTCGCCCGCGTGCGCCTCGGCATCGCTGACGCGCACCACGATGCGCGTGGCGTCCACGTAATCGACCACGCCGCCGCGCTGCGCCGTTACCACAGTGCCCGAATCGACGGCAGCCACGCGCTCGATGCCGGTGCCCACCAGCGGTTTTTCAGGCCGCAGCACAGGCACGGCCTGGCGCGACATGTTGGCGCCCATCAGCGCGCGGTTGGCGTCGTCGTGCTCCAGAAACGGCACCAGCGAAGCAGCCACCGACACGATCTGCGCCGGCGACACGTCCATGTACTGCACCCGTTCGGGGCTGACCAGCACCGATTCGCCGTGCTCGCGCGCCGACACCAGATCGCCGGTGAGCTTGCCCTGTTCGTCGAGCGTCGCGTTGGCCTGGGCGATGACGTATTTGCCTTCCTCAATGGCCGACAGGTAGTCGATGTCCTTGGTGACTTTGCCATCGACCACGCGCCGGTAAGGCGTTTCGATGAAGCCGTAATCGTTCAATCGCGCATACAGCGCCAGCGAATTGATCAGGCCGATGTTCGGACCTTCGGGCGTTTCGATCGGGCACACGCGGCCATAGTGGGTGACGTGCACGTCGCGCACTTCGAAACCCGCGCGCTCGCGCGTCAGACCGCCGGGGCCGAGGGCCGAAACGCGGCGCTTGTGCGTGATTTCCGCCAGCGGGTTGGTCTGGTCCATGAACTGGCTGAGCTGGCTGGCCCCAAAGAATTCCTTGAGCGCCGCCGAAATCGGCTTGCTGTTGATGAGGTCGTGCGGCATCAGCGGATCGAGTTCGGCCTGACCCAGCCGTTCCTTGACCGCCTTTTCGATGCGCGCCAGGCCGATGCGGTATTGGTTTTCCGCCAGCTCGCCCACGCAGCGCACGCGCCGGTTGCCCAGGTGATCGATGTCATCGACCTCGCCGTGACCATTGCGCAGATCCACCAGCATCTTGACCACCGCCAGGATGTCTTCGTTGGTCAGCACCATCGGCCCGGTCGATTCCGGCCGGCCTACCTTGGCGTTGAACTTCATGCGGCCCACGCGCGAGAGGTCGTAGCTGTCTTCGCTGTAGAACAGGCGGTTGAACAGCGCCTGCACGGCATCCTCGGTGGGCGGCTCGCCCGGGCGCATCATGCGGTAGATGGCCACGCGCGCGGTGAATTCGTCGGCGGTTTCATCCAGCCGCAGCGTCTGCGAGATGTAGGCGCCCTGGTCGAGTTCATTGGTGTAGATGCACTGAATGTCCTTGACCCCCGCCTCGCGCAGGCTCTTGAGCAGCGCCTCGGTCAGTTCCTCGTTGGCCTTGGCCAGCACCTCGCCGGTTTCCTGATCGACCACCCCGACGGCCAGCACCCGGCCGATGAGAAAGTCTTCGGGCACGCTGATGCGGGTGGTCTTGCTCTGTTCAAGCTCGCGCGCGTGGCGCGCGGTAATGCGCTTGTCCTTGGCGACGATGACGTTGCCCGCCTTGTCGGTGATGTCGAAGCGCGCCACCTCGCCCTTGAAGCGTTCGGGCACGAATTCCATCTGCGCGCCGCTGTCTTGCAGGCGGAAATTGTCGAACACGAAGAAATGCGCCAGGATCTGCTCTGGCGTCAGGCCGATCGCCTTGAGCAGAATCGTCACCGGCATCTTGCGGCGGCGGTCGACGCGGAAATACAGTATGTCCTTGGGATCGAACTCAAAGTCCAGCCACGAACCGCGGTAGGGAATGATGCGCGCGCTAAACAGCAGCTTGCCGCTTGAATGCGTCTTGCCCTTGTCGTGCTCGAAGAACACGCCCGGCGAGCGGTGCAATTGCGAGACGATCACACGCTCGGTACCGTTGACGATGAAGGAACCCTTGTCGGTCATGAGCGGCACTTCGCCCATGTAAACCTCTTGTTCCTTGACCTCCTTGACCACTTTGCTTTGCGAGGTGGACGTTTCGCGGTCGTAGATGATGAGCTGCACGCGCGCGCGCACCGCCGACGAATAAGTCAGACCCCGGGTCTGGCACTCGCGCACGTCGAACGCGGGCTTGGCCAGCGTGTACTCGATGAACTTCATCTCGACGAAACCATTGTGCGAGACGATGGGGAACGCCGATTCAAAAGCCGCCTGCAACCCTTCGTGCACGCGCTTTTTGGGCGGAACGTCTTTTTGCAGGAAGGCGATGTAAGCATCGCGCTGCATTTGCAGCAGATAAGGTACTTTGAGCACGCTCTCGCGCGTGCCAAAGCTTTTGCGGATGCGCTTGCGTTCGGTAAAGCTGTAGGCCATGTGATCTCCGGGCGGTGAGATATGTATGGCGACTGGTGGCGTGCCGGAAACCGGCAAAACTTGGCGGCTGGCCACTACCAGCCGATGGCGGACGGCCGCGCATCGCGCGCGGCCCGAACCAAGCCGTCTTCTGCAGTCGGATTCAGAAGACACATGAAAGTCCGCTTCGGTGCCTGGCGCGCGAAACGGGCTTTCAAGTGCGCTCTGAGCTCAAGAGCCATTAAAAGCGCAAAAGGCTGGCGCACTGCCAGCCTGGATCGACCAGCCGCCGGAGCATCCCTGCCCCGGCTGCCGGTTCGCGGAAATTACTTGAGTTCGGCCTTGGCGCCGGCGTCTTCCAGCTTCTTCTTGGCCGCCTCGGCATCGGCCTTGGCCATGCCTTCCTTGACGGTCTTGGGCGCGCCGTCGACCATATCCTTGGCTTCTTTGAGGCCCAGGCCGGTAATTTCGCGCACGGCCTTGATGACCGCCACCTTGTTGCCGCCGGTTTCGGCCAGCACCAGGTTGAACTCGGTCTTTTCCTCGGCCGCAGCCGCGCCGCCGGCTGCCGCGCCGCCGGCCGCCGGAGCCGCCATAGCCGCGGCGCTCACGCCGAATTTTTCCTCGATGGCCTTGACCAGGTCATTGAGTTCCATGACCGTCATGCCGTCGAGCGCGGTCAGAAATGCGTCTTTATCGAATGCCATTTTGATGTTTCCTGAAAGTGGGTTGATGTCTGAAAAACTCGCTGCGTCTGCTCAGGCTGCCGCCGGCGCGGCTTCTTCGCCGCCGCCCTTCTTGGCCGCCAACGCGCCCAGCACCACAGCGGTGCGGGAGATGGGCGACATGAGCAGGCCGCACAGCTGCGCGAGCAGCGTTTCCTTTGGAGGAATGCTCGCCAATTGCTTGACGCCGTTCACATCCAGCGTCTTGCCGCCAAACACGCCGCCGCGAATGACCAGCTTGTCGTTGGTCTTGGCGAAATCGGCCACCACTTTGGCAGCGGCCACGGCATCTTCGGAAAAGCCGTAAATCAACGGCCCGGACAACTCGTCGCCGGCCACCTCGAAACTGCTGCCGGCCATCGCGCGGCGGGCCAGCGTGTTCTTGAGCACGCTCAGGGCAACGCCCTGGCTGCGCGCGTTGGAACGCAGTTTCGTCATGTCCGCGACCGTAATGCCGCGGTATTCCGCAAACACCAGCGTTTGAGCTTTGGCGGCGAGTGAGGTCACCTCCTGGATGACCGCTTCTTTCTCACTGCGATTGAGACTCAAGGTCTGACTCCTTTTTATACACATGCGCGGGTCGGGAAAAACCACCCCGCGCGCCTTGCTTTGAGCGACCTGCCGCTTCAAAAGGTCATCAACCAAACTCTTGACCTTCCTGGCAGCGGGCACGCCATCTGCGCTGGCCGCTCCGGCAACCGGAGCCATTAAGCGCGGGCCATCAAAAGGTCCGCGCGCCAGCGGTCTTGGATGGCCCGGCAGCACATCTAAAAAAGAAACGCCGTCGGCCCACCACCACGGGCCGGCTTACTGAAAAACCGGCCCGAATCCGAAAATCACCTCACGCCGCGATGGTCTGGGTATCCACCCGGACGCCCACACCCATCGTGCTGGACACAGCCACCTTGCGCAGATACACGCCCTTGCTGGTGGCAGGCTTGGCCTTGTTCAGAGCATCAACCAGCGCCGCCAGATTGGCTTGCAGCTTGTCGGCTTCGAACGAACGGCGGCCTATGGTGCCGTGCACGATACCGGCCTTGTCGGCGCGGAACTGCACCTGACCGGCCTTGGCGTTCTTGACCGCCGTCGCCACGTCGGGCGTCACGGTGCCCACCTTGGGGTTAGGCATCAGCCCGCGCGGGCCGAGAATTTGGCCGAGCGTACCGACCACCCGCATGGCATCAGGCGCGGCGATCACCACGTCGAACGGGATATCCCCGCCCTTGACCTGCGCGGCCAACTCGTCCATGCCCACCACGTCGGCACCGGCGGCCTTGGCCTCCTCGGCCTTGGCGCCTTGCGCAAACACGGCCACGCGCTTGGTCTTGCCGGTGCCGCTGGGCAGCACCACGGCGCCGCGCACTACCTGGTCGGACTTCTTGCCGTCGATGCCCAGTTGCACCGCCACGTCGATGGATTCATCGAACTTGGCGGTCGCGCATTCCTTGACGATCGCCAGCGCCTCGGCCATCGGATACAGCCGGGCCGGATCGACCTTGCCCGCCAGCGCTTTTTGCTTCTTGGTCTGTTTCATGTTACAGGCCCTCCACAGTCACGCCCATTGAACGGGCCGAACCTGCGATCGTGCGCACCGCCGCGTCCAGATCGGCGGCGGTCATGTCCTTCATCTTGGTCTTGGCGATCTCTTCAAGCTGGGCGCGGGTGATCTTGCCCACCTTGTCGGTGGCCGGCTTGCCTGAGCCCTTGTCAAGCTTGATTGCCTTCTTGATCAGCGTCGTCGCCGGCGGCGTCTTGATGATGAAGGTAAAGCTCTTGTCCGCGAACGCGGTGATGACCACCGGCAGCGGCAGGCCCGGCTCCACACCCTGCGTCTGGGCGTTAAACGCCTTGCAGAACTCCATGATGTTCAGGCCGCGCTGACCGAGCGCGGGGCCGATGGGGGGCGACGGATTGGCCTTGCCCGCCGGTACTTGCAGCTTGATGAAGCCGACGATTTTTTTCGCCATGCTCAATTTCTCCTTGCGGGTTCAAACGCCTGAAGCACGTGCGGCAGGCTCCCCGCGGGGTTAAAGGCTCTTAGTTACACACGGTCTGCCGCCTGAGCCGGGAAGGCGGCAAACCCGAATTTCGGTCACGCAACCGGAAAGCACAGCCGGCTTACGTTTTCTCGACCTGGCTGAACTCCAGTTCCACCGGCGTGGCGCGACCGAAGATGGTCACCGACACGCGCAGCTTGCTCTTTTCGTAATTGACTTCCTCGACCGTGCCGTTGAAGTCGGTGAACGGCCCGTCCTTGACGCGCACATATTCGCCCACCTGAAACTCGACCTTGTGGCGCGGCTTTTCCGCGCCTTCCTGCATCTGGTTGACGATCTTCATCACATCGGCCTCCGAAATCGGGGCCGGGCGGTTGTGCGCGCCGCCGACAAAGCCGGTTACCTTGTTGGTGTGCTTGACCAAGTGCCAGGTGTCATCTTCCATCACCATTTCGACCAGCACGTAACCGGGGAAAAACTTGCGTTCGGTCGTCCGTTGCTTGCCGTTTTTGCCCAGCTCCACCACTTCTTCGGTGGGCACCAGAATGCGGCCGAACTTGGCTTGCATACCGGCGCGCTGAACGCGGTCCTGGATATTGCGCTCCACGGCCTTTTCCATGCCCGAATAGGCATGCACCACGTACCACTTCAGATCAGGGTTGCGCGGCGGCGTATCCGGGACCGGAACTTGCGCGGCAGCGGCGGTTTCTTCGCTCACAGTGTCATTCATCACTGCCTCCAATGCAAAATCAGGTCGTAAAAAATCCACTCCAGCGTCTTGTCGGCAAGCCACAGGAAGATGGCCATCAGCACCGCGAAGCCAAACACGAACAGCGTGGTTTGAATGGCTTCCTTACGCGAGGGCCAGACCACTTTCTTGATTTCGTTTTTGGAGTCACGCCCAAAAGCGATCAAGCGCTTGCCTGTCTGCGCCGTAAAGAACACCACCGCAGCCAGCACGATACCGACTATGAGGCTGCCCCACTGCGCCACGCTCCCCTGCTTAGTAAGCCAATAAAAAGCCGCCAACCCGGCCACCACCAACAGGGCAGCTAGCCAGAGCCGGGCCTTCTCGGCTCCGGAAGAAACGGTTTCGATTTGCGCGTTCGCCATGGGTGAAAATCAGGACTGCTTTCAAGCACACAAGCCCGCCAACGGTTTGGCGGGCTTTGCCGGGAGAAAAGACCATCTATCTTATTAGATTAGATGGCAGGGGCAGAGGGAATCGAACCCCCAACCTTCGGTTTTGGAGACCGACGCTCTGCCAGTTGAGCTATACCCCTTCGGTTTCCGCCTGCCGCTCCCGATGCCCTCCGAACCCGGCGTACATCGCAAACGGCAGACTGCCAACCCTTTCTTACTCAATGATTTTGGAGACCACGCCCGCGCCCACGGTGCGGCCGCCTTCGCGAATGGCAAAGCGCAAGCCTTCTTCCATCGCAATGGGCGCTATCAGCTTGACC
>Ga0209738_10000223_pt1 | contig 12683 bp, 7 predicted proteins | sample TergutNc150P5_FD_187289 | JGI IMG/M metagenome (GOLD analysis project Ga0209738, IMG submission 187289) | Nasutitermes corniger P5 segment gut microbial community from laboratory colony in Florida, USA - Nc150 P5 (SPAdes) (version 2) | ecosystem: Host-associated > Arthropoda: Insects > Digestive...
GAGCCGGTGGATGCCCGTTTCGGTGCGCAAAAAACCATACGCATAATCGCCTTCGACCTTGATCGTTGCGCTCTTGATGCCCGCCACATCGCCTTCGGATTCTTCGAGCACTTCGGCCCTGAAGCCCTTGCGTTCGCAGTAGCGCAGATACTGGCGCAGCAGCATCGACGCCCAGTCGCACGCTTCGGTGCCGCCTGCGCCGGCCTGAATATCGATGAACGCATTGTTCGGATCGGCGGGGTTGGCGAACATGCGGCGGAATTCCATGCCCGCGACGCGCTGCTCGATACCGGAGGTATCCGCTTCGCAGGCAACGAGCGTGTCCTCGTCGTTTTCATCGCGCGCCATCTCGAACAGGTCGTGCGTGTCGCGCAGGTCCGTGCCGATCGACGACAGCGCATTCACCACATCTTCGAGCCGCTTTTTTTCCTTGCCCAGGGACTGCGCGCGCGGCGCGTCATTCCACACATCCGGGTCTTCGAGTTCGCGGCTGACTTCGATCAGGCGCGTGGCTTTGGCATCGTAGTCAAAGATACCCCCGTAGTTCGTCCGCGCGCTGGCGCAGGCTGGCAAGGGAGGTTTCGATAGCGTTCAGACGTTCTGCTTCCATGACGGGCTTTGGATAGGGCGTAAAACCTGTCATTATAACGGTTTGTGCCCGTGAACCGGTGCGATAACCTGGCCAGTCATCCCCGCGACAACGTTACGCAGCCTTTCGCGTTCCGTGCTATTCTTCGCCCTCCTTGCGCATGTGATCGACGCCTGAGGGTTCATTCTCCCCAGGCCACTTGAGCTGTGCAATCCGTTGAGCGGTCAGGCCGCGATGCGGAAGGTTAATCAACCCATATTTTTCCGGGAAGCCCGGGAAAAAGGTGAGCGTAAATGTCAGAATCCATGCAGCAGTTCCAGCTGAATTCCTATCTGTTTGGCGGCAATGCCTCGTATGTTGAAGAGTTATACGAAGCCTGGCTGAATAATCCAGCGTCTGTCCCCGATAACTGGCGCGAATATTTCGACGCACTGCAAAACGTCCCGTCCCCCAGCGGCAGCAATGCCAGCGATGTGGCGCATGGCCCGATCGTCGAATCGTTCGAGCAGCGCGCGCGCGCGAATGCGTTTGTGCCGCGCGCGGGCGGGGAAGATCTCGCGGCGGCCCAGAAACAGGTTTATGTGCAATCGCTGATTGGCGCGTATCGTTTCCTGGGCTCGCAATGGGCCAATCTCGATCCGCTCAAGCGCCGCGAGCGCCCGGCCATTCCTGAGCTCGAACCCTCGTTTTACGGCTTCACCGAAGCCGACATGGACCAGACGTTCAGCGCCGGCAACCTGTATTTCGGCTTTGAGCGCGCATCACTGCGCGACATCGTGAAAGCGCTGCGCGATACCTATTGCGGCACGCTGGGCGCGGAATACATGTATATCCGCGACCCTGAGCAAAAGCGCTGGTGGAAGGAAAAACTGGAGTCCATCCGCTCCATGCCGAGTTTCTCGGCGAAGCAGAAACAGCATATCCTGCAACGCCTGACCGCCGCCGAAGGGCTGGAGCGGTTCCTGCATACCCGCTATGTCGGCCAGAAGCGTTTCTCGCTCGAAGGCGGCGAGAGCTTCATTGTGGCGATGGACCGGGTGGTGCATCACGCGGGCGCGCAGGGCATCCAGGAAATCGTGATCGGCATGGCGCACCGTGGCCGCCTGAACGTGCTGGTCAATACCCTGGGCAAGATGCCCGCAGACCTGTTCGCCGAGTTTGAAGGCAAGCATGTGGACGATCTGCCTGCGGGCGATGTGAAATATCACAAGGGCTTTGCGTCGGATGTGCCCACGGATGGCGGGCCGGTGCATCTGTCGCTGGCGTTCAATCCGTCGCACCTGGAAATCGTGAATCCCGTGGTCGAAGGTTCGAGCAAGGCTCGCCAGGATCGCCGCGGGGACGCCGACGGCAGCCAGGTATTGCCTGTGCAGGTGCACGGCGATGCGGCTTTCGCGGGCCAGGGCGTCACGCAGGAAACGCTGAACCTGGCGCAAACGCGCGGTTATGGCACGCACGGCACATTGCATATCGTCATCAACAACCAGATTGGTTTCACAACGTCGGACCCGCGCGACATGCGCTCGTCGCTGTACTGCACGGACGTGGTGAAGATGATCGAAGCGCCCGTGCTGCACGTGAATGGCGACGATCCGGAAGCCGTGGCGCTGGCAGTGCAGCTGGCGCTGGACTTCCGCATGCAGTTCCACAAGGATGTGGTGGTCGATATCGTGTGCTTCCGCAAGCTCGGCCACAACGAGCAGGACACGCCTGCCGTCACGCAGCCGCTGATGTACAAGAAGATCGCGCAGCATCCTGGCACGCGCGCGCTGTATGCGGACAAGCTGGTGCAGCAGGGCGTGATTACCGCCGCGGATGCAGAAGGTTATGTGAAGGCCTATCGCGCTGCGATGGACGAAGGCCATCATACGGTGGACCCAGTGCTGTCCAATCACAAGAGCCAGTACGCGGTGGACTGGGAGCCGTTCCTGAACCGCAAATGGACGGACACAGCCGATACCGCCGTGCCGCTTCGTGAACTCAAGCGCCTGGCGGAAAGTATCACGACGATTCCTGAGAAGTTCAAACTGCATCCGCTGGTCGAGCGCGTGATCAACGATCGCCGCGCGATGGGGCGCGGAGAAGCGAAGCTCGACTGGGGCATGGGCGAGCATCTGGCGTTTGCGTCGCTGGTCGTCGCGGGTTATCCCATCCGGCTGACTGGCCAGGACTCGGGCCGCGGCACGTTCACGCATCGCCATGCGGTTCTGCATGACCAGAACCGTGAGCGCTGGAACGATGGCACCTATGTGCCGTTGCAGAATATCGCCGCCAATCAGGCGAAGTTCACGGTGATCGATTCGGTGCTCTCCGAAGAAGCGGTGCTCGCGTTTGAATATGGCTATTCTTCCGCAGACCCGAACATGATGGTGCTGTGGGAAGCCCAGTTTGGCGATTTCGCCAACGGCGCGCAGGTCGTGATGGATCAGTTCATCTCGTCGGGCGAAGTCAAATGGGGCCGTGTGTCTGGCCTGACGATGCTGCTGCCGCATGGTTACGAAGGCCAGGGGCCGGAGCACTCATCCGCGCGCATCGAACGCTATCTGCAACTGTGCGCTGATCAGAACATGCAGGTCGCGCAGCCGACCACGCCCGCGCAGATGTTCCATCTGCTGCGCCGCCAGATGATCGGGCCGTTCCGCAAGCCGCTGATCGTGTTTACGCCGAAATCGCTGCTGCGTCACAAGGAAGCCGTCTCCGATCTGTCGGAACTGGCCTCGGGTTCGTTCCAGCCCGTGCTGGGTGAAACGGATATCACGATCGACGCGAAGAAGGTCAAGCGGGTGCTGGTGTGCTCAGGCCGTGTGTATTACGATCTGATCGCGCATCGCCGTGAAACGAAGGCCAGCCATGTTGCGATCCTGCGCGTTGAGCAGCTGTATCCGTTCGCGCATAAACAGTTTGATGCACAGATGAAGAAATATCCGAACGCAACGGAAGTGGTGTGGGTGCAGGACGAGCCGCAAAACCAGGGGCCGTGGTTCTATATCGAACATCATCTGAAGGAAGGGTTGAAGGAAGGCCAGAAGCTTGGTTACAGCGGCCGTCCTGCATCGGCTTCTCCGGCAGTGGGCTATTTCGCAAAACACGCCGAGCAGCTCAAGACGCTGCTCGAAGGTGCGTTTGGCCGGTTCAAGGGAACTTCGGTTATTTAAGGATGAATGCCCAGGTGATTCTGCCTGGGTGCTCAATTCAGCCTGTTCAATCTATTCACGTAACACGTAACGTATCCAGGAAAATTCATCATGGCTATTGTTGAAGTCAAGGTGCCCCAGCTTTCGGAATCGGTTTCGGAAGCCACGATGCTGCAATGGAAAAAACAACCCGGCGAAGCCGTCGCACAGGACGAAATCCTCATCGAGCTGGAAACCGACAAGGTGGTGCTCGAAGTGCCCGCGCCCGCAGCGGGCGTGCTTGCTGAGCTGGTGCGCAACGATGGCGATACCGTGGTGGCTGATGAAGTCATCGCGAAGATCGACACCGAAGGCAAGGCCAGCGCTGTTGCAGCGCCCGCGGTGGCGGCTGCACCCGTCGCCGCGCCGGCTGCTGCCGCTGCGGCGCCCGCGCCAGCCAGCGCGGGCGCGCTGGCGTCTCCGGCGGCCTCGAAAATTCTGGCCGAGAAAGGCCTGTCGGCGGCGAATGTGGCCGGTTCAGGCCGCGATGGCCGCGTGACCAAGGGCGACGCGCTTGCCGCGGGCAGCAAGCCTGCTGCGCCAGCGCGCGCGGCGCTGCCGGAAGTGAAAGCGCCCGCATCGGCCACCACCTGGCTGGACGGTCGCCCCGAGCAGCGCGTGCCGATGTCGCGCCTGCGCGCGCGCATCGCCGAGCGTCTGCTGGAATCGCAGCAAACCAACGCGATCCTGACCACGTTCAACGAAGTGAACATGAAGCCGGTGATGGATCTGCGCAGCAAATACAAGGAACGCTTCGAGAAGGAATACGGCGTGAAGCTTGGCTTTATGTCGTTCTTCGTGAAGGCGGCGGTGCACGCGCTGAAGAAATTCCCGCTCGTGAACGCGTCGATCGACGGCTCGGACATCATCTATCACGGTTATTTCGATATTGGCATTGCCGTGGGTTCGCCGCGCGGCCTGGTCGTGCCGATTCTGCGCAACGCTGACCAGCTGAGCATGGCCGACATCGAAAAGAAGATTGCCGAGTTCGGCGCGAAGGCGCGGGACGGCAAACTGTCGATCGAGGAAATGACGGGCGGCACGTTCTCCATCTCGAATGGCGGCGTGTTTGGCTCGATGCTGTCCACGCCGATCATCAATCCGCCGCAATCCGCGATTCTCGGCATTCATGCCACGAAGGAGCGTGCGGTCGTCGAAAACGGCCAGATCGTGATTCGTCCGGTGAACTATCTGGCGCTGTCCTATGACCACCGCATCATCGATGGGCGCGAAGCCGTGCTGTCGCTGGTGGCGATGAAGGATGCGCTGGAAGATCCTGCGCGCCTGCTGCTTGATCTGTAAGAACGTCGAAAGTCGAAAAGGATTCATCATGTCAAAAGAATTTGACGTCGTTGTGATCGGCGCAGGCCCGGGCGGCTATATCGCCGCGATCCGCGCGGCGCAGCTGGGCAAAACGGTCGCCGTGATCGAACAGTGGAAAAATCCGGCGGGCGAGCTCAAGCTGGGCGGCACGTGCCTGAACGTGGGTTGCATTCCGTCGAAGGCGCTGCTGGCGTCCTCCGAAGCGTTCGAGAGCGCGCAGCATCATCTGGCCGATCACGGCATCAGCGTGAAGGATGTGAAGATCGACGTGAAGAAGATGCTGGAACGCAAGAGCGCAATCGTCGAAAAGATGACCAAGGGCATCGAGTTCCTGTTTCGCAAGAACAAGGTCAGCTGGCTCAAGGGCCATGGCAGGTTCGTGGGCAACACGGGCGCGGGCGTGCAGATCGAAGTCACGGGCGAAGGCGCGGCGCAAACCGTCACCGCGAAGAACGTGATTATTGCGACAGGCTCGAAGGCGCGTCATTTGCCCAATGTGCCCGTGGACAACAAGATCGTTGCCGATAACGAAGGCGCATTGTCGTTCGATGCCGTGCCGAAAAAACTCGCGGTGATCGGCGCGGGCGTGATCGGCCTGGAGCTGGGCTCGGTCTGGCGCAGGCTCGGCGCGCAGGTGACGATACTCGAAGCGCTGCCAGAATTTCTCGGCATGGCTGACGCCGCGCTGGCCAAAGAGGCCGCGAAAATCTTCAAAAAGCAGGGCCTGGATATTCAGGTCGGCGTGAAGATTGGCGATGTGAAGGCGGACAAAAAAGGCGTGTCGATTGCCTATACCGACAAGGCGGGCAACGCGCAGAAGCTCGATGCGGATCGCCTGATCGTGTCGATTGGCCGCGTGCCGAATACCGACAACCTGGGGCTGGACGCGATCGGTCTGAAAACGAACGAGCGCGGCTTTATCGATGTGGATGACCATTGCAAAACCACCGTGCCGAACGTTTATGCGATCGGCGATGTGGTGCGCGGCCCGATGCTGGCGCACAAGGCTGAGGACGAAGGCGTGCTGGTGGCCGAAATCATCGATGGCCAGAAGCCGCATATCGACTACAACTGCATCCCCGCGGTGATTTACACCGAGCCGGAGATCGCGTGGGTGGGCCAGAGCGAGCAGGCGCTGAAGGCCGCAGGCCGTGAGGTGAAGGCGGGCCAGTTCCCGTTCATGGCGAATGGCCGTGCGCTGGGCGTGGGCAAGCCGGAGGGTTTCGTGAAGGTGATCGCGGATGCGAAAACCGACGAAATTCTCGGTGTGCATGTGATCGGCGCGGGCGCCTCCGACCTGATCGCCGAAGCCGTGGTGGCCATGGAATTCAAGGCTGCGTCGGAAGACATTGGCCGTATCTGTCATCCGCATCCGTCATTATCCGAAGTGATGCGCGAAGCGTCGCTCGCGGTGGATAAGCGGGCGCTGAACATGTAATGTGATGCGATCAGGGCGGGCAGGGTTTCCTGCCCGCCTTGTTCTTTTCTGGTTTCTGGTTCGCGTTTTTGTGGCGCAACGATGAACGTCACCGAATACTACGAAAAAGCATTACGCGCGCGTGGCTATCATTCCGATCCGGCGCAGCGCGCGGCCATCGGGCGGCTGCAACGATGCTATGACGAATGGGCGGCCTACAAGGTGCGGCGCTCGAATTCGCTGAAGAAACTGCTCGTGAAGCCGGAGCTGCCGCGTGGCGTTTATATGTGGGGAGGCGTGGGGCGCGGCAAAAGTTTCCTGATGGACAGCTTTTATGCCACGGCGCCCCTGCGGCGAAAAACGCGGCTGCACTTTCATGAATTCATGCGCGAGGTGCACCGTGAGCTTGAATCGCTGAAAGGCCAGGCCGACCCGCTCGAAGCGCTGGCGCGCCGTGTGGCAAAGCGTTACCGGTTGATCTGTTTCGATGAATTCCATGTGTCCGATATTGCGGATGCGATGATTCTGTATCGCCTGCTCGATGGCCTGTTCAGAAATGGCGTGCAGTTTGTGATGACCTCCAATTACGCGCCCGACGCGCTGTATCCCGACGGCCTGCACCGCGACCGGATGCTGCCCGCGATCGAACTGCTGAAAGCGCGGCTCGATGTGGTGAACGTGGATGCGGGCATTGATTACCGGCGCTTTGCGTTATCGCAGGTGCCGGTGTATCACACGCCACTGGGCGAGCAGGCTGATCGTGCATTGCGCGAAGCCTTCTCGCAGCTGGCTGACCAGCCTGACGAAAATCCGGTGCTGCACATCGAGCACCGCGAATTGAAGGCGCTGCGCCGCGCGGGCAGCGTGGTGTGGTTTGATTTTGCGACGTTATGCGGCGGGCCGCGTTCGCAGAACGATTATCTGGAGATTGCTAATCGCTTTGATACCGTGATTCTGTCGGACGTGCCGCAGATGCTGCCGCGCATGGCTTCCGAGGCGCGGCGTTTTACCTGGCTGATCGATGTGCTGTACGACTATCGGGTGAAACTGCTGATGTCGGCGCAGGTGAAGCCGGAGCTGCTGTATCTGCAAGGGCCGATGGCCAACGAATTTGCGCGCACCGTGTCGCGGATGGTGGAAATGCAGTCGAAGGAATATCTGGATGCGCCGAAGCGGGTGGGGGATACGGGGTTGACGTGATGCGCAGCGTGAAAGCTTTATTCTTTCTTATCGTTTCGCCATCCAATGCACCCCACCCGCAACCGCAGTAAACATCAATCCCGCCACGCATACGCCCATCCATCCAAACGCGCGCCATGCGCCTACGCCTGCCGACGACCCCAGCGCGCCGCCAATAAAATAAACAACCATATAAACCGTATTCACACGGCTGCGCGCTTCGGGGCGCAATGAATAAATCCGCGCCTGGTTGGAAATCTGCGCTGCCTGCACGCCAACATCGAGCACAACCACGCCAATGGCCAGCCCGATGAGACTGGTGGACGAGCACGCGAAAATCACGAATGACAGCGCCACCAGACCAATCGCCAGTGAAATGATCGCACGCGGCCCGCTGCGGTCAGAAAAGCGCCCGGCATACGGCGCGGCCAGCGCGCCCGCCACGCCAATCACGCCAAACAACCCTGCGGCCTGCGGGCCAAGATGAAAGGGCGCGCGCGCCAGCAATAGCGCAAGCGCTGACCAGAACACGCTGAACGCGCCAAACATCGCCGCGCCCGTGGCCGCTGCTTCGCGCAGGCCGCGCAGCTCAAGCGTGAGGTGCCACAGCGAAGCCATTAATTTGCTGTAGCCCAGCGTCGAGGTCGGCGAACTATGCGGCAGGCGCCATACGATTACCCCAGCCAGCGCAAGCAGCACGCCGATCGACGCATAAAAAACCACGCGCCAGCCGAAATATTCGCCCACGAAACCCGATGCAGTGCGCGCCAGCAGAATGCCGATCAGCAGGCCGCTCATTACCGTGCCCACAGCGTGGCCGCGTTGCGCGACAGGGGCGAGTTCAGCGGCGAATGGCACGGCCTGCTGCGCAATGGTGGACAGAATGCCGATGGCCAGGCTGCACAAGATCAGCAGGGGCATCGTGGTGGCGCTGGCCGCGCCAAGCAGCGCGATGCATAAACCCACGAGTTGCAGCAGGATCAGCCGGCGGCGATCGAAGCGGTCGCCCAGCGGCGCGAGCAACAGCATGCCCGCGGCGTAGCCAAGCTGCGTGGCGGCAGGCACTGCGCCAATCAGGCCCGACGCGCCAGGAAACGCGTGACGCAGCTCATCGAGCAGGGGCTGGTTGTAATAGATATTGGCCACCGAAATGCCTGCGATCACCGCAAGCAGCAGCAACAGCCCGCGCAGCGCGGGCATGTTGGGCATTTCGTTATGGGCAGAGCCGGATGTGGACATAAGCGCCTGATGATACCGGAGCGCGTTTGAGGGCGCATGCCCGCGCAATGGGCCTGGGGGCCATGAAGCATCACACAATCGCGTATAATCCGTTTTTGCGCCTACAGGATTTATCATGCGTTTGCTTCAAAAAGCACTCACGTTCGATGATGTGCTCCTCGTCCCCGCCTTCTCCGATGTTTTGCCGCGCGACACCAGCCTGAAAACCCGGCTCACGCGCAACATCTGCGTGAATATTCCGCTTGTGTCCGCCGCGATGGACACCGTCACCGAAAGCCGCCTTGCCATTGCGATGGCGCAGCAGGGTGGCGTGGGTATCATCCACAAAAACCTGACACCCGCCGAGCAGGCGCGTGAAGTAGCCAAGGTCAAGCGTTTCGAATCTGGCGTGGTGCGCGACCCGATTACCGTGGCGCCGGACATGTCCGTGCGCGATGTGATCGAACTGTCGCGCCATTATGGTATTTCGGGTTTTCCGGTGGTGGAAGGCGGCAAGCTGATCGGCATCGTGACCAACCGTGACCTGCGCTTTGAAGAGCGCATGGATGTGCCTGTGCGCTCGATCATGACCCCGCGCGAAAAGCTGGTGACGGTCAAGGAAGGCACTTCATTGCCAGAGGCCAGGGAGTTGATGCACAGCCATCGGCTGGAGCGTGTGCTGGTAGTCAACGATGCGTTTGAATTGCGCGGCCTGATGACGGTGAAGGACATCACCAAGCAGACCGAAAACCCCGCTGCATGCAAGGATGAACAGGGCAAACTGCGCGCAGGCGCAGCGGTTGGCGTGGGGCCTGACAACGAAGAGCGCATCGAGCGGCTCGTGCAGGCGGGCGTGGATGTGATCGTGGTCGATACCGCGCATGGCCACAGCCAGGGCGTGCTGGAGCGCGTGCGCTGGGTGAAACGGAAATTCCCGCATATCGAGGTGATCGGCGGCAACATTGCCACGGCGGATGCGGCCAGGGCGCTGGTGGAATATGGCGCGGATGGCGTGAAAGTGGGCATCGGCCCCGGGTCGATCTGCACAACGCGCATTGTCGCGGGCGTGGGCGTGCCGCAGGTCAGCGCGATTGCGAATGTGGCGGACGCGCTGAGGGGCACGGGCGTGCCCGTGGTTGCGGATGGCGGCGTGCGTTTTTCCGGCGATGTCAGCAAGGCGCTGGCCGCAGGCGCGGACACGGTGATGATGGGCAGCATGTTCGCCGGCACGGAGGAAGCGCCAGGCGATGTGTTCCTGTATCAGGGGCGGCAATACAAATCGTATCGCGGCATGGGTTCCGTGGGCGCGATGAAGGATGGCGCGGCTGACCGCTATTTCCAGGACAATTCCGCGAACATCGACAAACTCGTGCCTGAAGGCATCGAAGGCCGCGTGGCCTACAAAGGCTCGGTCAACGCGATCATCTTCCAGTTGATCGGCGGCGTGCGCGCGAGCATGGGTTACTGCGGTTGCCATACCATCGACGAGATGCACGAAAAAGCCGCGTTCGTCGAAATCACGGCAGCCGGGATGCGCGAATCGCATGTGCATGATGTGCAGATCACGAAAGAAGCGCCGAATTATCACAGGGACTAACCCGCATCTCCTTCGCTACCATGCACGACAAAATCCTGATTCTCGATTTCGGCTCCCAGGTCACGCAGCTGATCGCCCGGCGTGTGCGCGAGGCGCATGTCTATTCGGAAATTCATCCGTATGACGTAGATGACGCCTTTATCCGCGCGTTCGCGCCCAAAGGCATCATCCTGTCGGGCGGCCCGAATTCCGTCACGGAAAGCGGCTCGCCGCGTGCGCCGCAAGCGGTGTTCGAGCTGGGCGTGCCCGTGCTGGGTATCTGCTACGGCATGCAGGCGATGGCCATGCAATTGGGCGGCAACGTGGAAGGCGGCCATCTGCGCGAGTTTGGTTATGCCGAAGTGCGCGCGCATCATCACACCCGGCTGCTCGACGGTATCGAGGACTTCCGCACGCCGGATGGCCAGGGAATGCTGAAGGTCTGGATGAGCCACGGCGACAAGGTCACGGAGATGCCCGCAGGTTTCAGCCTGATGGCCTCCACCGCATCGTGCCCGATTGCCGCGATGGCCGATGGCGCGCGCCATTTCTACGGGCTGCAATGGCACCCCGAAGTCACGCATACCGTGCAGGGCCATGCGATGCTTGAGCGCTTCGTGCGGGATATCTGCGGCGCGAAGGCGGACTGGGAGATGGGCCATTACATCGACGAAGCCGTGGCGAAAATTCGCCAGCAGGTGGGCAGCGAACGTGTGATTCTCGGGTTGTCTGGCGGCGTGGATTCCTCCGTGGCGGCGGCGCTATTGCATCGCGCGATTGGCCCGCAGCTGACCTGCGTGTTCGTCGATCATGGCCTGCTGCGCTTGAACGAAGCCGAACAGGTGATGAATACGTTCGCCAGCCATCTGGGCGTGCAGGTGATTCATGTGGATGCGAGCAGCGCCTTCATGTCGAAACTTGCCGGCGTGACGGATCCTGAAGCCAAGCGCAAGATCATCGGCGCAGAATTTGTCGAAGTGTTCCAGAGAGAAGCAGCTAAGCTGACCGATGCGAAGTGGCTCGCGCAGGGCACGATTTACCCTGACGTGATCGAATCGGCAGGCAAGGGCAAGAAAGCCGCGCACACCATCAAGAGCCACCATAACGTCGGCGGGCTGCCCGAGACGCTGAACCTGAAACTGCTCGAACCCTTGCGCGAACTTTTCAAGGATGAAGTGCGCGAACTGGGCGTGAAGCTTGGGCTGCCGCCCGAAATGGTGTATCGCCATCCGTTCCCGGGGCCGGGGCTGGGCGTGCGCATCCTGGGCGAAGTCAAACGCGAATTTGCCGATCTGCTGCGCCGCGCAGATGCGATTTTTATCGACACGTTGCGCAATACGATCGATCCGCAAACCGGCAGGTCGTGGTATGACCTGACCAGCCAGGCGTTCGCAGTGTTTCTGCCAGTCAAGAGCGTTGGCGTGATGGGCGACGGGCGCACTTACGAATACGTCGTCGCATTGCGCGCCGTGCAGACGCTCGACTTCATGACAGCGCACTGGGCGCATCTGCCGCACGAACTGCTCGGGCAGGTGTCAAACCGCATCATCAACGAGGTGCGCGGCATCAATCGCGTGGTCTATGACATTTCAGGCAAGCCGCCCGCGACGATCGAATGGGAATGACGGCTGTTTTCTGCGGCTGCCCGCCCGGAACGGGAATATATAAAAACGTATAAGGCGGGCCGCCCAACCAGCGTTTGCCTGGGGTAAACGATGATGGATCCGGCGAAACTTGTTCTTGCTCTATTGCCTGGCATGATGGAAAATCACCAGGTCATTCCACAGATACGCTTGTGGCATGCAGGAGAACTAATTAATTAACTAATGGAAACCGGCGATGCGGCAAACGGGAAATAGCCGGATCATCTTTCAGCACTATACGGAGCCAGCATGAACGATGTCACACCCCGGAGCGCGGGCGCACCGCCGCGCGAACTGTATCGCAGCGTGTTTCTGGTTTTTCTGGTGCTGGTCTATGCAACGAGTTTTCTCGCACGGCTGGCGCCTGCCGTGATCGGGCCGTCCATGGTGATTGACATGCACCTGTCGGACGCCCAGTTTGGCCTGCTCAGCGGCCTGGCCTTTTCGATTTTCTATTCGCTGCTCGGTATGCCCATTGGCCGCCTGGCCGACCGGGTGCACCGCGTGACGCTGATCTCCGTTTCGATCATCCTGTATTCCGTGCTGACGATGCTCAGCGGCTGGG
>Ga0209738_10000224_pt1 | contig 12645 bp, 7 predicted proteins | sample TergutNc150P5_FD_187289 | JGI IMG/M metagenome (GOLD analysis project Ga0209738, IMG submission 187289) | Nasutitermes corniger P5 segment gut microbial community from laboratory colony in Florida, USA - Nc150 P5 (SPAdes) (version 2) | ecosystem: Host-associated > Arthropoda: Insects > Digestive...
AAGCCGGTCCGCTGGCCGACTACAACCTGTATTTGCCCAGCACCGTGCTGGTCACGGGCTACGACATCATCTTCTTCTGGGTTGCCCGGATGATCATGATGACCCTGCACTTCACCGGCCGCGTGCCTTTCAAACACGTCTATATCCACGGGCTGGTGCTGGACGCGCAGGGCAAAAAGATGAGCAAGTCCGAAGGCAACGTGCTCGACCCGGTGGACCTGATCGACGGCATCGATCTGCAAGCCTTGCTGGCCAAGCGCGTGATCGGCCTGCGTCGGCCCGAAACCGCGCCGCAGGTCAAGAAAGCCACGCAAAAGGAATTCCCCGACGGCATTCCCGCCTATGGCGCGGACGCGCTGCGTTTTACCTTTGCCGCTTACGCCAGCCTGGGCCGCACCATCAACTTCGACAGCAAACGCTGCGAGGGCTACCGCAACTTCTGCAACAAGCTGTGGAACGCCAGCCGCTTCGTCCTCATGAACTGCGAGGGGCGCGATTGCGGCAGCGCGCAAGACAACGCCCACCGCTCCGCCGCCGACCGCTGGATCGTCAGCCTGTTGCAAAAGGCCGAAAGCGCCGTTGCCAAAGGCTTTGAGGAATACCGGCTCGATACCGTCGCGGGTGTCATCTACGACTTTGTGTGGAACGAGTTTTGCGACTGGTATCTGGAAATCGCCAAAGTCCAGATTCAGCACGGCACGCCCGCGCAGCAGCGCGCCACGCGCCGCACGCTCATCCGCGTGCTGGAGGCGGCGCTGCGCCTGGCGCATCCGCTCATTCCCTTCATCACCGAATCGCTGTGGCAGGTCGTCGCGCCCATCGCTTTCAAGGACACGGACAAAACCATCGCCGATTCCATCGCCGTCGCGCCGTATCCGCAAACGCAGACCGAAGCCATCGACCCCGCCGCCGAAAACGAAATGGCGCGCCTGAAAGCGCTGGTCGATGCCTGCCGCGCGCTGCGCGGCGAAATGAACGTATCGCCCGCCACGCGGCTGCCGCTCTACGTCTTCGGCGACGCGGACTTCGTGCGCGGCGTGGCGCCGGCGTTGCAAACGCTGGCCAAACTCAGTGAAGTGCGGTTGTTCGACACCGAATCCGAATGGGCGCAGGCAGCAGGCGCAGCGCCGGTAGCAGTCGTCGGTGAGGCGCGCCTGGCGCTGTTCATGCACATCGACACCGCGGCGGAAAAAGCGCGCCTGACCAAGGAAGCGCAGCGGCTGGAAGGCGAACTGACCAAAGCGCGCGCCAAGCTCGCCAATCAATCCTTCGTCGCCAAGGCGCCGCCCGCCGTGATCGAGCAAGAGCAAAAACGCCTGACCGACTTCGGCGCGGCGCTGGAAAAAATCCGGGCACAAATCGGTCGGCTGGGGTAAACCTCGTAGGGAGGACGGCATCGGCTCATTCCTTCACAATTCAAACGCAGCCTGAGCAGCACACCTTCATTACCTTTACTGTTTTTTTGCTCTACGTCCATGTCCGTCACTTCTCCCATCCGTGTCGCCGTCTTCCCTGTAGCTGGATTGGGCACGCGTTTTTTGCCCGCCACCAAGGCGAGTCCCAAGGAAATGCTGCCCATCGTGGACAAGCCTCTCATTCAGTACGCAGTGGAAGAGGCTTACGCCGCCGGTGTGCGGCACATGGTGTTCGTTACCGGGCGCAGCAAGCGCGCCATTGAAGACCACTTCGACACCGCCTATGAACTGGAAAGTGAGCTGGAAACGGCAGGCAAGTCCGCGATGTTGGCCGTCGTGCGCGCGGTACAGCTTGCCGACATGCATTGCTCCTATGTGCGCCAGCCGCGCTCGCTGGGGCTGGGGCACGCGGTGCTGTGTGCTGCGCCCATCATAGGTGAGCAGCCTTTTGCCGTGCTGTTGGCCGACGACCTGATGACCGGCTGCGGCGGCGTGGGCGGTGACCGGAACGTGTTGCAACAAATGGTGTGCGCCTATCAGGAACTGGGGTGTTCCATGTTGGCGGTACAGGAGGTGCCGCCCGATCAAGTGCAGCGCTACGGCATTGTGGCCGGGTCGCGCGCGGGCGAGCGCCTGATTCGTATCGAACGTATCGTGGAAAAACCCGCGCCGCAGGAGGCTCCTTCGTGCATGGGTGTGGCGGGGCGCTACATTCTCACGCCGCGCATCTTCCGTGAAATCCACCAGCAGCCGCCCGGTGCGGGTGGCGAAATCCAGTTGACCGATGCCATCGCGCGTCTGATGGCCAAGGAGGCCGTTTACGCGTACCAGTACGAGGGTAAACGCTACGACTGCGGCAGTAAAGAAGGTTTCTTGCAGGCTACCGTCGAACTGGCGCTGCAACACCCGAAGATGGGGGTGGAATTCCGGGCGTATCTCAAGGGCTTGACGCTTTGATGCGCGGTTGTTGAGCGCGTGCCGGCTGCGTTGATCCGGTTCCCTTCAATTAGCTGCGCGTTCGTTCGAGCCGGGAAAACACAAAAAAAACCCGCGACCGTTACCGGTAGCGGGTACCACGATAACGCGCCTGCATCCCCCCCGGGAACATGCGCGTTTTGAGGTCGCGGTAGAGAGTTACATGTGATCGATCATGACCTGGCCGAAGCCCGAGCACGAGACTTGCGTTGCACCTTCCATCAGGCGCGCAAAGTCGTAGGTGACCCGCTTGCTTTGAATGGCCCCTTCCATAGCGCTGATGATGCGGTCGGCGGCTTCTTTCCAGCCCATGTGGCGCAGCATCATTTCCGCCGACAAAATTTCTGAGCCGGGGTTGACGTAATCCTTGCCCGCATACTTGGGCGCGGTGCCGTGGGTGGCCTCGAAGCACGCCACCGAGTCGCTCAGGTTGGCGCCCGGCGCGATGCCGATGCCGCCTACTTGAGCGGCCAACGCGTCGGAGATGTAGTCGCCGTTGAGATTGAGCGTGGCGATGACGCTGTATTCCGCCGGGCGCAGCAGGATTTGTTGCAGGAAGGCGTCGGCAATCGAATCCTTGATGACGATTTCTTTGCCCGTCTTGGGGTTCTGGAACTTGAGCCACGGGCCGCCGTCGATCGGTTGTGCGCCGAACTCACGTGCCGCCAGTGCATAACCCCAATCACGAAAGCCCCCTTCGGTGAACTTCATGATGTTGCCCTTGTGCACCAGCGTGACGTTGGGCCGATCGTTGTCGATGGCGTATTGAATCGCCTTGCGCACCAGCCGCTCGGTGCCCTCAATGGAAACAGGCTTGATGCCGATGCCCGATGTTGCGGGAAAGCGGATCTTCTTGACGCCCATTTCATCGAGCAGGAATTTGATGATCTTTTGGGCCTTGTCGCTCTTGGCTTCCCATTCGATACCGGCGTAAATGTCTTCGCTGTTCTCACGGAAGATCACCATATCGACCTTTTCAGGAGCTTTGATCGGCGAGGGCACGCCTTTGAAATACCGTACCGGGCGCAGACATACGTAGAGGTCCAGCTCCTGCCGCAACGCCACGTTGAGGCTGCGAATGCCGCCGCCTACCGGGGTGGTCAACGGCCCCTTGATGGAGACCACGTATTCCTTGAGGATTTGCAGCGTTTCGGGCGGCAGCCATACGTCCGGGCCATAGACCTTGGTGGCCTTCTCGCCGGCGTAGACCTCCATCCAATGGATCTTGCGCTTGCCGCCGTAAGCCTTGGCCACCGCCGCATCCACCACCTTGATCATCACCGGGGTGATGTCTTGGCCGGTACCGTCGCCCTCAATGTAGGGCACGATGGGATCATCGGGAACGTTGAGCGAAAAGTCCGGGTTGACGGCGATCTTGTGGCCCTGCGCGGGCACCTTGACATGTTGATAAGCGGGCATGATGAATGTGTCTCCAGGTAAAGGTTCAGGAGGTTGCTGCGAGCGATTTTATCGACTGCACGCAAGCGGCTTCGGGCGCGGCATGTTTGTGCGTTTTGGATTACCGGCAATCAAACGTTCGGCCATCATGAATCCATAGGCCGCAACGCTTAAGACGGCATGGTGGTGAAAGCCCTGCCAATTGCGGCCCTCGTAATGGTCCAGGCCAAAGTTCCGTTGCAAGTCCTGGTGGTCGCGTTCAATGCGCCAGCACAGGTGGGCCGCATGAACCAGCTTTTGCAATGACGTGTCCTTGTCCAGCGTGGACAGCCAATACCGATCCGGTTCAGTCTCATGGGAGGGCCACTCGACGAGCAGCCATTGTTCGTTCGGCAGGCGCGTTTTGCCGACGTTGCCGTCCGCACGACCCACCCGCACGGCAGCGAAGCGCCCGCGTTGTGGTGCGCGGTCATCTTCGCGCCAGGTCACGCTGTGGAAGGCTTGGGGCGGCAGCGCCATGGCCAATGTCCGGGCGCTGATGGGCGGGTACGCCGCGGAGCGTTGGGGCACGGCGGGAGAGCGGCCGTTGCGGCCGTTACCGCGCTGCGCTTTAGGCCGCAGCAGCCCGGTGTTGTGCGGACGGACCGCCGTGTCCGAGGCCGCGCCCACCATATAGGGCAGTCCCATGTCGTCGAGCGCCTGACGAAAAGCATCGTTCACGCCGCAGTCGCTGTCGGCCAGTACGCAATAGCATGGCGCGCCTTCGGCTCGCAGCCTGCGCAACTGTTGCAGCGCAATTTGCGTTTTGGTGGAAAAACGCACCGGTTCGGGAATGCCGGCTTTGGCACGGCGCGCAGGATCGTGGGCCCAGTCTTCGGGTAAATACAACTGCCAGGCCACGGGCAGGCTGCCCTGATCGGTTGCCAGGGAGATGCTCACCGCTACTTGGCAGTTGGCGCGCTTGCCCAGTTGTTTGCAGTATTGGGGTGCGACACCCACTGAATGGCTGCCTTGTTTGGGGAAGCTTGTGTCGCCGACGATCCACCAGCCGCCCGCGCGCAAGTCCATTTGCGGGACCACCCACTGCGCTACCCGGCGCAGCATTTCGGTGTCAGACCATCGGGCCTTGGCGACGAAGTGGTGCAGCGCTTGGTGCCGGGCGCTGATGCGCAGCGGATCAATCTGCGCGGCCATCGGCCGGACGTTCTTGCGGGACAGCGGCAACATCAGGCCGGTGCAGTAGTCCCGAAGCCCAGCGTACCGGTCGGCGTGGCCCAAACCTGCGCTCAGATGCTCAAGGTAACGATCAAAGCGCTGGGTTATGTTCATCGCGGATCAGCAGAGTGAACGCATCCTATCATTCATCGGTGCGCCAATGAAAATTCAGAGAGGGCCGCTTCAAATGCTGCCGCATCGGTTAGCCGACGCATGGGCGGCAGGGCAGCCAACAGACGGCGGCCATAGCTCATGGTGGTCAGGCGCGTGTCGCAAATGACGACCAGGCCCCGGTCGGTTTCGCGGCGAATCAAACGCCCCGCACCTTGCTTCAAGGCAACAGCGGCTTCGGGCAGCGAGAAGTCGGCGAACGGACTGCGGCCCTGCGCTTGCAGGCGGCGGCTGCGTGCTTGAACCAGCGGATCGCCCGGCGGGGGGAACGGCAGCTTATCGATCACCACCAATTGCAGCGCGTCGCCGGGCACGTCCACACCTTGCCAGAAGCTGCCGGAAGCCACCAGCACACAACCGCGCCCGCTCGTGTTACCGGCAAGAAAACGCTCCAGGATGACGCGCTTGGGCAACTGTCCTTGCACCAGCACGTCGAGCGTCGCGCCCAAGCGCTCGGTGAGCAACTCGCCGATGGTGCGCAGCGCGCGCAAGGTGGTGGTGAGTACCAGCGTGCGCCCGCCCAGGCGTTCGGCCGCCTCGCCGGCCAGGCGCGCGACTTGCGCGCTGTGGGCCGGATCGGCGGGCCGCACGATGTCCGGCGGTACGTAAAGCGCGGCCTGCCGCGTATAGTCGAACGGACTGCCGATGCGCAGCACGCGCGCATCCTGCAAGCCGCACGGCTCGGTAAACCAACTCAGGCGCGGGTCGTCGCCCAGCGTCGCGGAAACAAAAATCCAAGCATGAGATGGGGCGTTCGCATCCGCGGCGGCGCTGGGGGTGGCGTTTTGCGGGGTGTCTGCCGATGCGCTCAGTTCATCGGGCGGTGCATCTTGTCCGTCTTTGGTGGCGCTTTGCCCCAGCAAACGCGTGCGCACCATGTCGGCGATGTCGAGCGGCGATTCGGTCAAGCGCAGCGTGCCGGCTACGTCCAGCCAGCGCACGGCATCGGGCGCGGCGGGCTGCATGAAGGCCCGGACGTCGCTGGTCAGGGCTTCGGTACGCGCCTCCAGACGCGCGAAATCGGGCGCGAGTTCGCGCACCGTAGCCAGGCTCGCGCGGACGTGTTCCAGCGCCTCGGTCAGCGCCGTCATGGCCTGTTGCCATGCAGCGGGATCGATTCCTTCGGGCGCCGGTTCGCTCCAACTCAAGCGGCCCGCGTTGCGCGATCCGGCTACTAGGCGCAAGTCGCGCGCCACGCGCTCCAACTGCGCGGCCAGCGTCTGCCAATCGGCCAGGCCGCGCGCGCATTGCAGTCCGGCGGCAAGCAGGTCGCGTGCCAAGTCGAGCAACTGCCCGGTACCCAGGTGGCGGCCTAAAAATTGCACACCGGTTTCGTTGAGTTGGTGCGCCTCGTCGAATACGACCGCGCGCACCGTGGGCAATAGCTCAGCCATGCCCGATTCACGGATCGCCAAATCGGCAAAAAACAAATGGTGGTTGATGACCACCAGATCCGCCGCCATCGCCTCGCGCCGCGCGCGATTGACCGGGCAGGCGCGCGATTGCGGACAGTCCGTGCCCAGGCAGTTCTCGCGTGTGGAGGTGACCAGGGGCGTGAGCGGCGAGCGTTCATCGAACGAGGGCAGTTCGGCCAAATCACCCGTGTGGCTCATGTGTGCCCAGCGTTCGATGCGCGCAACCTGGTCGAGCAGACGCCCTTCATACGACGCCAAGGCCTGTCCGGCCAACGACAGCCGGTGCGGACAGACGTAACTGGCGCGGCCCTTGAGCAGCGCGGTACGCACCGGCGTGCCCAGCGCTTCGGTCAGGCGCGGCAGGTCGCGGCCAAACAACTGATCTTGCAGCGTTTTGGTGGCGGTGGAGAGCAGTACCCGCTCGCCTGAGAGGAGCGCGGGAATAAGATACGCATAGGTTTTGCCGACGCCGGTTGCTGCCTCGGCTACCAGCGCGCCCCCGTGCGTGAGAGTGCGCGCCACCGCGCAGGCCAGATCGATTTGTCCCGCACGTGGCGTAAAGCCTGGTGTGACACGGGCCAGTGGCCCATCTGTCGCCAACGCTGTTTGTACTGCGGCAATCAGGATAGACTCATCATCGCGCATGCGTCACCTGTTCTCGTGCGCGCGGACGTTTTTTTGTTTTCCGAAAGCAACAATTCTGAATAGGCTGACGGTTATTTGTAATGAAGAACACATTTTTAGTCTAACAATATTAGCTCCGTCACACACGGGGTAAGCAACAGCATCGCAAGAGATAGAAACAGTATTATGGGTAGTCAGCCTCCTACCGTTCATCAGCTGCGCGGACACGGCATCGTGTTGGACGACAGCTACCGGCTCAGTGCTGCGACAGGCCTGGATAGGGGGGATCGTGAGCACCAGCAAGACCAAGTCGCCTTGATCGCGCATCCGCACGTCGACGGTTGTGTGATGGGCGTGGTGGCTGACGGCATGGGCGGGCGTACCGGCGGGCGCAAGGCCAGTAGCCAAGGCGTGTTGACGGCGCGGCAATTGTTCGAGAACTATCAGCCTGGAAGGGATGACCCGGAGGAGTTGCTGCGCCAGATCGGTTATGAGGCGCACACGGTGATTCGGCTCATCGGCATGGCCGCCGTGCAGGAGCCGCACAGCACCTTGGCTGCGTTCATCATCAATCCCGACGGCGCGTGTGTTTGGGTGCATTCGGGCGATTCGCGCATCTATCATTTCCACGGCAACACACTGGTCAAGCGCACACGGGACCACTCCTACGTGCAATTGCTGGTCGATAGCGGAGAGCTGACGGAGGCCGAGGCAGCCGTGCATCCGCAATCAAACGTCCTGTTGTCCTGCTTGGGCATGGACAGCGAACCTGAGTTGGATGTGCATTACATTCCGCGCTTGCAGCATGGCGATGCGCTGTTGGCCTGCTCGGATGGCTTGTGGCACTATTTCGACGCTGAGGAGCTGGGGATGGTGGTTTCCGCGCTGTCGCCGCGTGAAGCCAGCCAGGTATTGGTGCGCCAAGCACGCAAGCGCGCCATGGGCTGCGGCGACAACTTGGGGCTGGTTATCGTTCGGCTCGATCCGATCGCCCCGGCCCCCAAATCACCGACCTGATATTTATTGATGCGCCGTTGGCGCCAGTGCCATCGATTCCAAGGGCAGGAGCAGGAAGCTGTGAATGGCGGTCTGGTCGGTAAAGCATGAGCCGGAGGCGGTGTGTCACAGCTTGTCCAGTGCCGTCCGAATGTCCTGTGCGCTGATGAGTTCGCTGAGCACCACAGGCGGTTTGCCGGGGGCTTGCAGCAGATAAACCGGCACTCCGTCGCGGCCCAGGCGCTGTAATTGAGCGGCGATGGCGGCGTCATGCCGCGTCCAGTCGGCGCGGAAGGTCCGCACGCCCGCTGTGTCCAGCATGGCCAACACATCCGCGCGCGTGAGGGTGGTTTTTTCGTTGACCTGACAGGTCACGCACCAGGCGGCGGTGAAATCGACAAACACCGGATGGCCCGCGTCCAGCGCGGCCTGCACGCGCGCGGGCGACCAAGGCTGCCAGCGTTCAGCGGCGGTATCCGGCGCGGATGCAGATGTTGCCATCGGCTTGATGACCACCGGCCCGGCAAGCGGCAACAGCACGGCCAGCAAGACAATGGCAATGGCCGTAATGACCCAGCGTGCGCGGCCCGGCAGCGCCAGTGCCCACAGCAGCAGCGCCAGCGCCACCAACAACAGCAAGAGCGCCGCCGCGCCATTGATGCCGCTTTGTTGCCCCAGCACCCAAATCAGCCACGAGACGGTGCCGAACATCGGGAAGGCCAGCAGACGGCGCAGGATTTCCATCCACACCCCCGGTTTGGGCAACAGCCGTGCTAAGCCGGGCGCCAGGCAAATCGCCAGATACGGCAGCGCCATCCCCAGGCCGATGGCGGCAAATATGCCGAGCGCTTGGGCGCTCGGCAGCGTCACGGTCAAACCCAGCGCTGCGCCCATGAACGGTGCGGTACAGGGCGAGGCCACCGCCACCGCCAGCACACCTGACAAGGCGGCATCGATCACCGGATGGCGCGCTTGTAGCGTCAGCACGCGGTTGGGCAGCCACAGGCCCCATTCAAACACGCCCGCCAAGTTCAAGCCGATGGCGGTGAACAGCGCCGCCAGCGCCGCCACCACAGCGGGCGACTGCAACTGAAAGCCCCAGCCCAATTGCCCGCCTGCTGCGCGCAACGTCAGCATCAGCGCACCCAGCAACAGAAACGACACCACCACGCCCACGCCATACGCCAGACCACTCAGACGCCGTGCGCGCGCATCCTGCGCGTGGCGCACGAAACCCAACACCTTGACGGCCAATACCGGAAACACGCACGGCATCAGGTTGAGCAGCATCCCGCCCGCGCATGCGCCCAGCAGCGCCCACAGGAACACGGTGAGCGGCACGCGCGCTGGCATTGGCGCAGGCGGCACGGCATGGGCTTGATTGGCTTGTAGCGCGGCCGTTAGCGCGGGGGAAACTTCGGTGCGCGGCGCGGCAGGCGGCCACGCCCCTTCGACTTTGGCTTCGACGCGCCAGCTTTGTACGTGCTCCGGGCTGCCCGCTTGCGACGCCAGCACCAGCGGCAGTGCGGCGGGCGCGGCAGTACGGTCGGGCGAGAGCGGCAAATCCGCCGTCCATGTCGCGCCGTCCCATGCCTGCCGCCACGTGTGCGCGTCCAGCGGCGCATTCGGCGCGGCGGGTTTTGCCGCGGTGACGAAGATGTCGGGTGTTTCCGGGAATAGGGTCAACGCCGTCCCACGCAAGCGCGCGGGCAACCCCGTCACGCGCAGTTGCAGGCGCTGGCCCGTAATGGTGGCGTGCGCCGTGCCTGCCAACGCCTGCGGCTGCGCTGCCAGCGCAGCCTCGAAAGCAGCTCCGGCCAGTGCGGTGGAACCGGCGATCGGCAGCCGTAAATCAAATTCGCCTTGTTGTGGAATACATTCGCGCCGGCATACCAGCCACGTGGCTTTCAAATGCACCGGCAGCACTCCCCCGCTGAGCAGTCCGGGTTGATATTGCGGCGTGACGGTCAACGGCACGGGCAGCAATACCGTGCCTTCGTAGCCGTAGTTGACCAGATTGCCAATGGGAATCTGACGCGGCAGCGGCCAGGCAATATCGCCCGCCGTGACGCCCGGCGGCAGCGTCCATTGCAGTTGCGTCGGCTCGCCTGAATCGCCCGAATTCTTCCAGTAGGTGTGCCAGCCCGGTTGATGTGTTAGTTGCAAGCCAACCCAGATCGGCGCGTCACTTGGGTTGGCGCTGCCAGGCGTTGTTTGCCCTGTCGGTACGCCTTGCGGCGCATAGGCCAGCAGTTCCGCCGTCACTTGCGGGGTTTTGACGATGGTCGATCCGGTTTGCGCGGCTGCCCACCTGGGCACCAGTGCGGCCAGCAGCAGCCAGCACAGGAGCAAAACGCGCGCGAACGGCAGGGTTGGGAACATGGTTGGGCTGCCGATGAACAAAGTGCGGTTGGATGCCCCTCACGTGGGTTAGGTTCCCGGCGGGGGCGCCGCTCATGTCACGCGGCAGTGACAAAATAATAATAAGCTTCTTATTTTCAACGAATCATCATTTACTCGGGCACGCCCGTGACGACGCCTGTCTCAGATTGCATGGAGTTTGACGTTATGAAGTTTTCAACAGATTCGGCTCTTGTTTCGGCCTTGGGGCCGTGGGCGGAGCGCCTGCGCGCGCGCTTCAATCTGCCCCTGATGGTGCGCTGGAAAGGCGGCAGCGGCCTCAAACTCGGCCAGTTCGACACGCCCGCCGTCACCATCGATGTGCGCGACGCCAGCGGCGCCGCGGCGCTGCTCTCGCCCACGCTGGACAACCTGGGCCGCGCTTATGTGGAAGGCCATATCGACGTGGAAGGCACGGTGCAAGACGTGCTGGACGTGGCGCACCGGCTGTCCGACACTGCGGACCCGAGCGCGCAATCCACCAGCTTGGTGCAACGGCTGGCGGGCAAAATCGCCGGCGCCGTCGGCCATACCAAAACGCAGGACAAGCAGTCCATCCAGTACCACTACGACGTCTCCAACGAGTTTTACGCCGAATGGCTCGACCCGGCCATGGTGTACTCCTGCGCCTACTTCGAGCACGGTGACGAAACGCTGGCACAGGCGCAAATCAAAAAGATCGACCACATCCTGACCAAGCTGCGCGTGCAGCCGGGCCACAAGCTGCTCGACATCGGCTGCGGCTGGGGCGCGCTGGTCATTCGCGCGGCGCAGCAATACGGCGCGCAGTGCGTGGGCATCACGCTGTCGCAGAACCAGCACGACCTGGCCCGCGAGCGCGTCCAGGCCGCGGGCCTGTCTGACCGCGTGGAAATCCGTCTGCAAGACTACCGTGACGTACAAGGGCAGTTCGACCGCATCACCAGCGTCGGCATGTTCGAGCACGTGGGCCTGAAAAACCTGCCCGGGTATTTCAAAATCATCCACGACCTGCTCACACCCGAAGGCTGGGCGCTCAACCACGGCATCACCTCTACCGACGCCTGGAACCACGAAAACAGCAACGGCGGTGGACGCTTCATCGACCAGTACGTTTTCCCCAACGGCGAACTGCCGCACATCGGCACCGTACTCACGGCGATGCAGGAGGGCGGCCTGGAAGCCGTGGACGTGGAAGGGCTGCGCCGCCACTACGCGCGCACCCTGCAATACTGGAGCGAAACATTCGAGGCCAAAACCGAGCGCATCCGGCAGCTCATCGACGACAAACGCTGGCGCATCTGGCGCGTGTACCTGATGGGCTGCCAGTGGACCTTCGAGCACGACGAGGTCTCCATCTTCCAGGCGCTGTGTCACCGCGCCGGCCAATCCGCGCAAGGGCTGCCGTGGTCGCGCGGCTGGATGTACGGCGCATCGAAGTAAAGCACCGAGCGCGCAAGCCTGACCATCCACTTGCGCGGCAGGGCAAAAATGACCGCTCCCACGCTTCGCGCCCGCCTGGAAGCCGTTCTGACCGCCGCATGGTTGGCGCGCGGGCCTTTGGCTATGGCGCTGTGGCCGCTGAGTCTGCTGCATCGTGCGGTACGGGCGGCGCGCGATTTTTCCCCCAATACCGCTGAGCGCTTACCCGTGCCGGTCATAGTGATCGGCAACGTGGTGGCCGGGGGCGCGGGTAAGACGCCCACCACGTTGGCCGTCGTCCGGCATTTGCAAGCGCAAGGATGGCGGCCCGGCATCGTCTCGCGTGGCTATGGCCGTGCGGAAGATGGCACGCGCTTGGTCGCGGTCGATGACGATCCGCGCGCCGTCGGCGATGAGCCGCTGCTGCTGGCACAAGCCAGCGGTGTCCCCGTAGCCGTGGGGCGCGCACGTGCCGATGCGGCGAGCGCGTTGCTTGCAGCGCAACCTGGCATCGACGTGCTGATCTGCGACGATGGTCTGCAACACCGGCGACTGGCGCGCGATGTGGAAATCTGTGTGTTCGATGCGCGTGGCCTGGGCAATGGCTGGCTACTGCCTGCCGGGCCGCTGCGCGA
>Ga0209738_10000225_pt1 | contig 12644 bp, 8 predicted proteins | sample TergutNc150P5_FD_187289 | JGI IMG/M metagenome (GOLD analysis project Ga0209738, IMG submission 187289) | Nasutitermes corniger P5 segment gut microbial community from laboratory colony in Florida, USA - Nc150 P5 (SPAdes) (version 2) | ecosystem: Host-associated > Arthropoda: Insects > Digestive...
TAGTGGAAACTGCACGAAGCACCAAACTACCATCTGATAATATGATAGGTATAGCACCACCACTTGCCAATGGATAATAAGGCAGTTGCCCGCCTGATATTTTCGTTATGTCCTCAACCGCTCCCAGATCCATTTTCACCCTAGGTATATTGGGCGACATAATGAGTTTGGAAGTGGGCGGAACGAGCGGCGTTCCCGAATCGCCGCCCCCGCCTCCGCAGGAAGACACGAGCAGCGCCGAACCTATCGCCAATACACCGGAAATTCTCACCATTAATAATTTACGCATTTCATTTCCTGTAAAATTAAAATTCCATTCCTTGACGCATCAACGCAACGCCGCCTTTTCAGTCAAAATCTTTGGCGTAATGAACACCAGCATTTCCGTCTTGGTCGCGGACTTGGAATTATTTTTGAACAGATTACCCACAATAGGAATATTCCCCAATAACGGCACCTTCTGCACCGTTTCGCTTTCGTTGAGCGTGTAGATACCACCGATCACCACGGTACCACCGTTTTCCACCAGCACCTGGGTTTGCACCTGCTTGGTGTCAATCGGAATCCCCGCGCTGCTCGCCAACGTGGTATTTGGCGTATCATTGTGCACGCTCAAATCCAGGATTACATTGCCTTCCGGCGTGATCTGCGGCGTAACTTCGAGACTAAGCACCGCCTGCTGGAACGACACCGAGGTCGCACCACTGGAAGTGGACGAATTATACGGAATTTCCGTACCCTGTGAAATAACGGCCTTAGTCTGGTCCGCCGTCACCACGTGCGGGCTGGAAATAACCCGCCCTTTGTTATCAGCTTCCAGCGCGTCGATTTCCAAATTCAAAAAGCGATTCGCCGCCGAATTGAACAACGATATGGCAAACGACGACGATGCACCCGCCAACGCCCCTGTCGTGGCCGCCGGCAAACTGATAAAGGTACTGTTGTCGGTACTACCGCCCGGCTGATTGGTCGCACCTTGCACAGCAGAGTAATTGGCGCCAAAGGCAACCCGGCTATTGCCGCCTATGCCATAACCAGGCGTACCGCCTTGTTGCGCACGCAAATCCACGCCACCGAGTTTTACCCCCAGCGCCCGCCCCCAGTCGTCGGAGGATTCGACGATGCGCGCTTCGATCAAAACCTGACGAACCGGCACATCAAGTTTTTTAATCATATCCGCAATCTGTTCCAGCCGCGAAGGCACATCCGACACGAATATTTGGTTGGTACGCGGCTCCGCAATCACCGAACCGCGGCTGCTGAGCAGCCCGCTGCTGCCCGTTTGCCCTGAACTGCCGCCGCCTCCCCCCGTCGCACTGCGCAACTGGTTGGCAATGGTGGCTGCCTTGGCATAGTTGAGCTGGAAGCTTTGCGTTTGCAACGGTTCCAAATTGCTGATTTCCTCACGCGCAGTGAGATCGGCTTTTTCCTTGGCGGCCAATTCGTCCTTGGGCGCGATCTGAATTACGTTGCCGTTGCGCTTCATACCCAAGGATTTGGCTTGCAGGATAATATCCAGCGCCTGATCCCAAGGTACATCTTTCAAGCGTAAGGTCAGGTTACCCTGTACCGTATCGGAGGTAATGATATTGAAATTGGTAAAATCCGCAATCACTTGCAACAGTGATCGCACGTCGATATTCTGAAAGTTGAGCGACAGCTTATCACCCCGGTAACCGGGGCCTTGTGTCAATTTATTGCTATCTATTTTCTGCTGACGAATTTCGATCACCAATTGGTTATCGCTCTGGTAAGCAGAATGCTCCCACAGGCCTTTGGGCTCAATGGTCATGCGTACTTCGTCACCTATTTGTACGGCGCTGATAGTTTGCACCGGCGTACCGAAATCGCTCACATCCAACCGGCGGCGCAACCCTTCGGGCAAACTGGATTTAAGAAACTCAACCACCAGATTTTGGCCTTGCTGCTTAATGTTCACCCCCACCTGACTGCTGGCCAGGTTCACGATAACCCGGCCCGCGTCGTCAGTGCCGCGGCGGAAATCGATATCCTTGATCGGCAACACATTGGTATTCTGGCTGGAAGAAAAAGCCTGTATCACTTGCGGCGTCGCCGAGGCTGAAGCCACGGGCGTGAGTGAAATCAACACTGAATTGCCTTGCACCCGAGCCTGATAGGTCGTCGGGTTTTCCAGATCAAGCACCACGCGCGTGCGGTCGCTGGCCTGCACGACATTGGCGCCTTTGAGATTGCCCTGATTGAAAGCAACCCGGCTGCTCTCCAGCGCGCTTTGCACATTCGGAAAATCGAGCGCGATGCGCGCGGGCCGTTGCACCACAAAACCTTGGGGGACAGCGGCAGGCGGCTGATCGAAGTCAATTTTGACCATTTCGATGCCGCCCTGCACGGAAGCCGTTACCGCTTGAATATGTGCCGGCGCACCAGTAACCTGCTGTGCCACCTGCTGTGCCGATGCTGCCGTGGCAGCACCTAAGCCTCCTATTGTACCGGCAATGGCACAAATCCACCCTGCCAGCACGGCACGGCCAGCAGCACGGAATAATAGCTTACCCAGCTTAAACCTAGTGTTCATTGTCATCTCTCCTGCGATTCCTGCAATTGCATCGTGGTGTTGCGTTCAACCCACACCCCCGACGAATCCTGCACGATTTCACGCAGATTAATAGAATCTTCAGTAATCTTAGTTATCTTGCCATAATTTTCGCCCATATAATTTCCAACCCGCACCTGATAAATAAGATTATTGGCTTTTACCAAAGCTTCTTGTTGGCCTTTTCGGTGGATACTGCCGACCATGGTAATGCTATCCAGCCCCAAAGCTTCCAGCGGTTCTTTACGCCGCTTTTGTTCGATGCGCAACAAGGCATCATTACCCGCATTTTGAGCACGCAGAGCGTCGGCAAGCCGATTCAAATCGAATGGATCAGGACTGCTCGCTTCAGTATAAGCAACCGGAACAAAGGGAGGCGGCTCCTTAATCGGTGTAACTACGGGCGTGGTGGCCTGACGTTGCTGGCTCATCCACTGCTGAATGTCCTGGTGACTGGAACACCCCGCCAGCAGCAACAGCAGCACTGCGCAAGCAACCCGCGCAGCACCAACTTTACCTGCAACAACAGCCTTACCTGTGGAGATCATTTTTTACCTCCCTTGGGTTTGTGTGCGGCCTGAGCTGCCTGAACCTCATCGGGATCCAGGTAGCGGTAGGTGCGCGCTGTCGCGCTCAGGGTCAATTGACCGGGATGGCTTTTGTCCGTCGACGGCGTCAAGTTGAGATCATTGAGCGTGACGATGCGAGACAGCGCTGCTATGTCGGCAGCAAATTCACCGATGTTGTGATAGCTACCCGTCAGTTTAATGGAAATCGGCAATTCGGCATAATAATCTCTAACCACTATGTTATTGGGTTTGAATAATTCGAATTGCAGACCACGGCTGATACCCGCCTGATTGATGTCCGACAGCAAAGCATCCATCTCATTTTTGGGCGGCAGTTGTTTTTCCAATGAGTCGACGTATTGGGCGACTTGTGCTTTTTGTTCTTTGAGTTTGTCCAAAACAACTACTTTTTTCAATTTTTCTACATAGTCAGCACGCAGCTTAGTCTCTTGCTCGCGTGCCGTATCAAGTGCGCTACTCGAATTGCTCAACCAAAGCCACCATAAAAGCGCCAACACAGCCACGGCAACGATGACCAGCAGCGCATAGCGCGGAATCGCGGGCCAGCCGGAAGGATTACGAATATCCAGCCCTTGAAACTGGGCATTGACCTGCTGCATTGCCCCCGACAGGTCCACATTCACGGAAGATTTTTGTGTTTTGGTCGCCATGACTCAAGTCCTCCCGCGTTTTTGTGCAGCCTTCGATTGTGCCGAAGCGGCCGCCGAAGCACTCGAACCGGGCAGTTCTGTGCGCACGGTGAAGCTATAGCCACGACGCTGATCATGCTGATCGAGCGTGACTTGCGCGGATTGAATTTCGACTAATTCCGGATGCGTAAGCCATTGGCTGCTACTGCCGGAAAGGTTGTGCAGTAATTCAGATACCCGTTCCTGCGATTGCGCCATGCCCGTCAGCAAGACGTTTTGCCCATCCTGTTTGATACTGCTGAGATAAACACCTTGGGGCAATTGCTTCACAGCTTCATTGAGCATGTGCACAGGCAAATTGCGGTTGGATTGCAAGCTTTCCACGGCTTGTTGCCGGGCTTTAAGCGCAGCAATTTCGCCTTGCAACGCGTCCACATCTTTGATTTGTTCGTCAAGTTTGTTGTTCTCAATTTTCAGAAATGTATTCCGTGCATTTTGCTCGACGATGGCCGCTTCATACCCCAGATAGATAAGTCCGGCCAACAGCACCCCGACCACGGCCGCAAATATCAGCATGACGTTGTAGGCACTCTTGGCGCGTTTCCGCGCCAATTCCCGGTGCGGAAGGAGGTTGATTAAAATCACAGCAGAAACCTCCGCATGGCCAAGCCGCAGGCCGTCAGATAAGATGGCGCTTCCTGCAGCAATTTTTTCTCCCGCACACGCTGGCCAATAATCATGCCCTCAAACGGATTGGCAATGCGGCAGGGGAATGATGTGCACTGAGTGATGGCTTCGGGCAGACCGTGCAGATTCGCCGAGCCACCCGCCAGCATGATGCTATCCACTCGGTTGTGAGGGGTGCTGGTGAAAAAGAGTTTAAGCGCTCTTTCGATTTCCTGCGCCAACGAATTGACGAAGGGCGTCAGCACGGTCTCAATATAATCCACCGGCAATTCGCGCGAGCGCTTTTTTTGTTCCGCCTCTTCCTGCGTAAAACCGTATTGCCGCGCCAGCATTTGCGTCAGCCGTGCGCCGCCGAAATTCTGATCACGTTCATAAAGCGCTTCATCTCCCTGTAATATTTGCAGGGTGGAATTCATCGCGCCGATCTCGAACAGCGCCACCAGAGGATTATCCATCTCACCAGGATGGGTGAGTTTGATGAGCCGCTGCGCCGCCAGTCGGGCAGCATTGGAATCGACCTCGACCACCGCGGCGGACAAGCCCGCAGCTTCGGCCAACCCTTGGCAGTCTTCCACTTTGTCTTTGCGCGAGGCGGCAATCATCACTTCCACGTCGTCGGCAGTGCTGGCACTGGGTCCGATGACGTAAAAATCGAGATTAACTTCGTCGAGCGAAAACGGAATATATTGATTGGCCTCGGCCTCGACCTGTAATTCTATTTCTTGTTCACTCAAGCCGGCGGGCAACAGGATTTTTTTGGTGATGACCATTGACGCCGGCAGCGCCAATGCGGCATGTTTAACCCGCGTGCCGCTGCTCGCCACCACTTGCCGCACGGCAGCCACGACATCATCAAAGCGCTCGATATTACCTTCGTTGATCCAACCCGCTTCCAACGGGGTAATACCGCAATGCTCCAGCGTGAGCGTACCGTCGCCGCTCTTTCCCAGCTCAACCAGCTTAACGCTCGATGGACTGATGTCCAGCCCAATCAGCGACGCTGGCTTGCGACTAAACAAAGCACCAAAGTCCAAGATGGTATCCCAATGTAAAACAAGCCGTCATCCTACTGCCTGAATTCTTGCCACCCAAGGAAAGCCGTACCGGCCAATCGCATGCTGTCGTCAAAAACTGACATCCATTTCGATCCCGAACCGCGCAATCCGCGAGCCATTGCTCACCATTCTAGCGCTTTTCGTCACGAATCGTAACACCAACTTCGGCGATCAACATGTTGCACTGTCGTAACATTGTAACAGCAAGTTAGGGACTTGCCTCACATGCCCTTGGGGCGCCAAGGGGGGCGAACGGCTTGGATGCCGCACGGACTGCGACGGGCTTGTCTTTTTCCGGCAACACACGTGATGACAAATGCGCCACAATGCCGCTTTTGCCGTTTGGCCCTTTCACACAACCCGTCGCATCCTGTCCTCGTATGCCTTTCAAGCGTATGCCCTTCAAGCCTTCGCCCGCCGCAGCTCCTTCTCGCGCACCGCGTCGCCGCAGTGCTTTGGGGTGGGTCGTTCGCATCGTTACCTGGTTGTTAGGGTTGGCGGTGGCGGCGCTACTGTGCGTGGCCATCATCGGCGCGCTGGCGCTGGCACTGGCCTACCCCAATTTGCCCGACGTTTCCGCGTTGGCCGATTACCAGCCCAAGTTGCCGCTGCGCGTGTATACGTCCGAGGGCAAATTGATCGGCGAGTTCGGCGAGGAGCGCCGCAACCTCACGCCCATTCAAGACATCCCCAAGGTCATGATTGACGCGGTATTGGCAACCGAAGATGCGCGCTTTTATCAGCACCACGGCATCGACTACGTGGGTCTGGTGCGCGCCGGGCTGGCCAACATCCGCCACCCATTGAGCCAGGGCGCCTCCACCATCACCATGCAGGTCGCGCGCAACACGTATCTGACCAAGGAGAAGACTCTCACGCGCAAGATCTACGAGGCACTGCTCACTCTCAAGCTGGAACACCAGTTGAGCAAAGACCAGATTCTGGGCATCTACATGAACCAGATCTACCTGGGCAATCGCGCCTACGGCTTTGCTGCTGCGTCGGAGGCCTATTTCGACAAACCGCTCAAAGACATCACCATTGCCCAAGCGGCCATGCTCGCGGGGCTGCCCAAGTCACCCTCAGCAAACAATCCGCTGGTCAACCCGGAGAAAGCGCAGGAGCGTCAGTTCCACGTCATCGACCGCATGGTGGAACAAGGCTTCATCACGCCCGATCAGGCCAAAGCCGCCAAGGCCGAACCGCTGAATCTGCGCCCGTCGGGCGATGCTTTTGACGTGCAGGCGGAATACGCTGCCGAGATGGCGCGCCAAATGGTGGTGGCGCAATACGGTGAATCCGCCTACACGCGTGGGCTGAATGTTTACACCACGCTGGTGGCCAGCGACCAGACTGCCGCCACCAATGCGCTGCGCAAAGGCATTCTCAATTACGAAAGCCGCCAGCCTTACCGTGGGCCGGAGGGGTTCATGAGCTTGCCGCAAGACCCGGATGAACGTGATGACGCCATCGACGATACGTTGGACGATCACCCCGATTCGGGCGACCTGTTGGCCGCCGTGGTCATTGATGCCAACCCGCGCCAAGTCACTGTGCAGCGTCCCGGCGGCGATTCCATCGTCATCACCGGCGACGGACTCAAGCCGGTCCAAAGCGGCTTGTCGGCCAAGGCGTCGGATGCTATCCGCATCCGGCCCGGTGCGGTGGTGCGTATCGTCAAAGTCCTGCACGACGGCGCCAAGCCGCAGTGGCGCATCACGCAATTGCCCGACGTGCAAGGCGCGCTGGTGGCGCTGGACCCGCGCAACGGCGCCATCAAGGCGCTGGCCGGCGGGTTTGACTTCGACCTCAACAAGTTCAACCACGTCACGCAAGCATGGCGTCAGCCGGGGTCGAGCTTCAAGCCCTTCATTTATTCGGCGGCGCTGGAAAAAGGCTTCTCGCCCACCACCGTGGTGAACGACGCGCCGCTGTATTTCCCGGCCACCAACGGCACTCCGGCCTGGGAGCCTAAAAACTACGAAGGTACGTTTGAAGGCCCGATGCCGCTCAAGCGTGCGCTGGCCAAATCCAAGAACTTGGTCTCAATCCGTGTGCTGGAAGCCATCACGCCCAAATATGCGCAGCAGTGGATCACCCGCTTTGGCTTCGACGCCGATCGCCACCCGCCGTATCTGACCATGGCGCTGGGCGCAGGCTCGGTCACGCCGATGCAGATGGCGGCGGCCTATTCGGTCTTTGCCAACGGCGGTTACCGCATCAATCCGATGCTTATTGCGCGCATCACCGACCAAAGCGGCAAGGTCCTCATCGAAAGCCAGCCCGCCCCGCCCAGTAACGCCAGCCGCGCCATTACGCCGCGCAATGCCTTCATCATGGACACGCTGCTCAACGAAGTGACCCGCAGCGGTACCGCCGCACGCGCGCAGGCCACCTTGAAGCGACCTGATATCTACGGCAAAACCGGCACCACCAACGACGCCATGGATGCCTGGTTTGCCGGCTTCCAACCCACGTTGGTGGCGATAGTGTGGATGGGCCATGACACTCCGCGCAACCTGGGCGCGCGCGAAACCGGCGGCGGCCTGAGCCTGCCGATCTGGATCGACTTCATGCAAACGGCGTTAAAGGGCGTGCCCGTTGCCCCGCTGGTCCCGCCCGAAGGCGTGACACAGGTGGGCGACGATTGGTACTACGACGAGAATGCCCACGGCGGCGGCATCACGCACCTGAACGATGCGGGCAACATCAGCAATGACGCCTCGGATGCCGCCTCCGCGGCCAGCCCCGCCGACTCCGACGCGCAGAATGAACGCAACCGCATTCTGGATATGTTCAAAAACTAGGGATACGCTCCGGACAAGAGCGTGCTTACGCTCTTTCTGAAGGACGGATGCCGCCGCAAGCAAGCCATGGCACGCGCCATGGCTGCGCGCGGCCCCTCCGTGCCCGCCGTCGCGCGTTAGACCGGCTGCAAATACAACGCGCGCAAGCGCTCGCGCGCGGCCTCGGTCACACCCAGGCGCTGTTCCAGATAGCGGTCGATGCCGCCGTGGTCGCGCTCTATGGCCTGCAACGCGGCCTGCAAAAATTCCGCTTGCACCCGCCAGAACACGCCCATCACCTCATCATCAGACACCGGCGTGCGCAGCAACTCCGCTGGCCTGCGATACAGGTCGTTGGTGAGTAGATAGTCCCGCATCACCACTTCACGCGACACGCCCAGAGCCAACAAAATCAACGCCGCCGCAAAGCCCGTGCGATCCTTGCCCGCCGTGCAATGAAAAACCAGCGGTGTGTCTTCGTCCAACAGGCAGGCGAACAGCCCCGCGAACTGCCGCGTGTTGTCGGACACCAAAGCACGGTACGTGTCCTGCATCAGCCCCACGGCCGCCGCCGCCGTCATTCGGTGCCCCGCCGCCGACATGTCCTTGGCGCGCTGCACCACGGTAGGTTCTATGGGCAGTGCCAAGTAGCGCACCGAGGGCAGCGTGTAGCTCTGTGCAGCGCTTTCCGCCCGCCCGCGCAAATCCACGGCGCGCGCCAGCCCCAGCGCTTGCAGTACCTGCACATCCTGCGGCGTCAACCGCGCCAGATGGTCGGACCGGAAGATGCGCCGCCAACGCACCATGCGGCCATCCTGCCCCTCATAGCCGCCCAAGTCGCGGAAGTTGGAGGCGCCCGATAACGCAAGAGAGCGAGAGAAATCATCCATGCCACGAACTGTATGCAAAAACACACTGACGCGTTCCGGACGATGTACCGGCACCGCATCCGCGCAGATGACGGCCGCACTTGTGCCTCAATCTGCTGCGCGGCTTTCTCTCCAGCCCCTCATGCCGCTCTTCGCCGTGGCTCACGCTATCGGAATCGGGCACAGTGCCTACCCTCCGGCACACCTCGCCCGATCCTCTCTGACACGCGGGCGCACGCTTGCTCACGCTTACGTCGTCGTCGCCGCCCCGGCGGTGAAGTGGAACACCCCCGGCTCCTTGATCGGATCGACGGAAACGTCGATTTCCGATTTGGGCGGAAACCGGCCTTCCAGCAACAGCCGGGACAGCGGATTTTCGATGCGCTGCTGAATGGCGCGCTTGAGAGGCCGCGCGCCGAATACCGGGTCGAAGCCGACCTTGGACAGTTCCGCCAACGCCTGATCGCTGACCTTGAGCGTCAACTCCATCTTCGCCAGGCGCTGCGTCAGCGTGTCCAACTGAATCTGCGCAATCGCGCCGATCTGGTCGGCCGACAGACTGTGGAACACCACGGTTTCGTCGATACGGTTCAGAAACTCAGGACGGAAATGGTTCTTGAGTTCCTCGAACACAGCGTCCTTGACGGCCTCGTAAGGCTGGCCGGACATGCTCTGGATCATCGGCGAGCCGATGTTGCTGGTCATGATGACCACCGTGTTCTTGAAGTCCACCGTGCGGCCCTGCCCATCGGTCAAGCGCCCGTCGTCCAGCACTTGCAGCAGCACGTTGAACACGTCCGGGTGGGCCTTCTCCACCTCGTCGAGCAGCACCACGCTGTAGGGCTTGCGGCGCACCGCTTCGGTCAGATAGCCGCCTTCCTCATAGCCCACATAGCCCGGCGGCGCGCCGATCAGCCGCGCGACGCTGTGCTTTTCCATGAACTCGCTCATGTCGATGCGGATCATGTGCTCTTCGCTGTCGAACAGAAAGCCCGCCAGCGCTTTGGTCAGTTCAGTCTTGCCCACGCCGGTAGGCCCCAGAAACAGGAATGACCCCAGCGGCCGGTTCGGATCGGCCAGCCCTGAACGCGAACGGCGGATGGCATTGGCGACCGCGCTGATCGCCTCGTCCTGCCCCACCACGCGCTTGTGCAGGGCTTGCTCCATGTGCAGCAGTTTTTCGCGCTCGCCTTGCATCATCTTGCTGACCGGGATGCCCGTGGCGCGCGACACCACCTCGGCGATTTCTTCCGCGCCGACCTGCGTGCGCAGCAGGCGGTGGCCGCCGGCCTGCTCTTCTTCGCCCTTGCCGGCGCGCTCCTTGTCCTGCGCTTCCCGGAGCTGCTTTTCCAGCGTCGGCAGTGTGCCGTATTGCAACTCGGCAACCTTGTTGAAGTCGCCCTTGCGGGTCGATTCTTCGATCTGGAAGCGGATCTGGTCGATCTGCTTGCGCAACTGTTCGCTGCCCTGTGCCTCGGCCTTTTCGGCCTTCCAGACTTCTTCCAGATCGGCGTATTCCTTGCCGGCACGGACCAATTCTTCCTCAATCAGCGCCAGGCGTTTTCTGGAAGCGTCGTCGGTCTCCTTCTTCATCGCCTCGCGCTCGATCTTGAGCTGGATGATGCGGCGGTCGAGCTTGTCCATCGCCTCCGGCTTGGAGTCAATTTCCATCTTGATCTTGGCCGCCGCCTCGTCGATCAGGTCGATCGCCTTGTCCGGCAAAAAGCGGTCGGTGATATAGCGCTGGCTCAATTCCGCCGCCGCCACGATGGCCGGGTCGGTAATCTCCACGCCGTGATGCGCTTCGTATTTTTCCTGCAAGCCGCGCAGAATGGCGATGGTCGCTTCCACGCTCGGTTCCTCGACCAGCACTTTCTGGAAGCGCCGCTCCAGCGCCGCGTCTTTTTCGATGTATTTGCGGTACTCGTCCAGCGTGGTTGCGCCGATGCAATGCAGTTCGCCGCGCGCCAGCGCCGGCTTGAGCATGTTGCCCGCGTCAATCGCGCCTTCGGCCTTGCCCGCGCCGACCATCGTGTGCAGCTCGTCAATGAACAGGATGATGCTGCCCTCGGCGGCAGCGACATCCTTGAGCACGCTCTTGAGCCGTTCCTCGAACTCGCCGCGGTACTTGGCGCCCGCCAGCAGCCCCGCCATGTCCAGCCCCAGCACGCGCTTGTCTTTAAGCGTATCGGGCACCTCGCCCGCGACGATGCGCTGCGCCAGCCCTTCCACGATGGCGGTCTTGCCCACGCCCGGCTCACCGATCAAGACCGGGTTGTTCTTGCTGCGCCGTTGCAGCACCTGAATCGTGCGGCGGATTTCGTCGTCGCGCCCGATCACCGGGTCGAGCTTGCCCTGCCGGGCGCGCTCGGTCAGATCGAGCGTGTATTTTTCAAGTGCCTCGCGCTGGCTTTCGCCCTCGGCACTGTCCATGTTTTGCCCGCCGCGCACCGCGTCGATGGCCGCTTCCAGCGCCCGCGCCGTCAACCCGTTTTCCTTGGCGATGCGGCCCGCTTCTCCCTTGTCGCCCGCCAGCGCCAGCAAAAACAGTTCGCTGGCGATGAACTGGTCGCCGCGCTTGATGGCGATTTTTTCCGCCGCGTTGAGCAGATTGTTCAGGTCGCGGCTGACCTGCACCTCATTGGTGCCTTGCACCTGCGGCAAACGGGTAATGGCGTTCTGCGCCGCGCCTGCCAGCCCCGGCACATTGACGCCCGCACGCGCCAGCAGCGACTTGGGGCCGTCCTCCTGCCGCAGCATGGCCGCCAGCAGATGCACCGGCTCGATATAAGCGTTGTCGCCGCCCAGCGCCAACGATTGCGCGTCGGCCAGCGCTTGTTGAAATTTGGTGGTGAGTTTGTCCAAACGCATGTAAATGCTCCTATCCCGTTTCATGTGGGGCAAAGGCAAAGGGATTCAAGCGGCAAGAGAACTCAACGCCGGGCAGAACAAGCCGCGCCGCCGGCTCAATACGCGCGGCTCAATGGCGGCGTGCCCATGGCCCATGGCGCTGAACCGGCGACGCTGCCCCCGCGCCCCCATCTTTTCTTGGTGTGAGCAGTTATTGCTCTTTCAAGTAAGCCTTGAAAACCTTCGGCGCGTCATCGGATTTGAGAAAGGCTTGCTGCCGCCCCTCGAACGACAGCATCGAACGGGCCGCGTCCCACTGCATCGGCTGCCGGTCGTAAGGGTTGCGCAGATCAGGACCCGCGCGCTGCACATAGCCGGCCACCTGGGCCAAAGGCACGCCGTCGCGCTGCAAAGCCGCTTGCAGGGCGACCAGACGAATATAGCCATCAAGGTCATAGATCCGTTCGGCATAGGCCGTCCAATCTATGTGCGTCATGAGCAGCAGGGTCTTCCCCTCGGGGTTGCGAATAAAGCGCCACGAGGCATAGGGAGCCACTTGGCTTGCTTCTTTCGACATCCGGTCAATGGCGGCCCGATGGCGTGCAT
>Ga0209738_10000226_pt1 | contig 12635 bp, 9 predicted proteins | sample TergutNc150P5_FD_187289 | JGI IMG/M metagenome (GOLD analysis project Ga0209738, IMG submission 187289) | Nasutitermes corniger P5 segment gut microbial community from laboratory colony in Florida, USA - Nc150 P5 (SPAdes) (version 2) | ecosystem: Host-associated > Arthropoda: Insects > Digestive...
GAGCAATGCATCATCGCGCACGCGGTCGTAAAACGTATAAACCAGCGTGCGGATATTTTCATGATCCGGCTCAGCCTTGCGGCGGCACATATCCGGTGGCCTGATCGGCGCCATCGCCAAAGAAAAACAGCTCGGTCTGTTTGACCAGATACTGCCGCGCGCGCGCATCGGCCATGTTCAGCCGGTTTTCGTTAATCAGCATTGTTTGCTGCCGCAGCCAGAGCTGCCAGGCTTCCTTCGACACGTTCGCGTAAATGCGCGCGCCCAGCTCGCCGGGCAGCGGCGGAAAATCCAGCCCCTCGGCTTCCTTGCCCAGTTTCACGCAATGAACCTTATGCGTCATGCCTTGCTTCTCCTTACCAGAATTCCAGAATCCAGAACGGATTCACAACGTCTTGACCAGCACCAGCGATTTGCGCTGCCAGTTATAGAAACGGCGGCGATCTTCGGGCAGATCGTCCACGGTAGCCTTCACGAAGCCGCGCTTCAGAAACCAGTGCTCGGTGCGCGTGGTCAGCACGAAAATGCGCGCAAGGCCCAGCGCGCGCGCGCGCTGTTCAACGCGCTTCAGCAGCCGCTCGCCATCGCCCGCGTTTTGCGCGTCGGGCGCCACCACGAGGCACGCCATTTCGCCAATGCGTTCCTGCGCATACGGATACAGCGCCACGCAGCCAAACAGCACGCCATCGTGCTCGATCACCGAAAAATGATCGATATCGCTTTCGAGCTGGTGACGGTCGCGGCGCACCAATGTGCCATCGGCTTCGAGCGGCTCGATCAGCGTGAGAATGCCGCCCACATCATCGGCGGTCGCTTCGCGCAGGCTTTCCAGATGCTCGCTGGAGATCATCGTGCCCACGCCATCATGCAGGAACAGTTCAAGCAGCACGCCGCCATCGAGCGCGTACGGAATGATATGCGCACGCGCCACGCCGCCGCGGCATGCGCGCACCGCATATTTCAGATAGAACGCGGCATCATCGCTGAGCGGGCCTGTTTCCTTGAGCTTGCAGGCATCATCGAGCGAAATTTCGGGAATCAACTCGCCATCGCCATCGGTCAGGCCGGGCATCTCGGTCAGGAACACCAGTTTGTCCGCATGCAGTGCAACCGCAACGGCGGACGCCACATCTTCCATCACCAGATTGAACGCTTCGCCCGTTGGCGAAAAACCCAATGGCGACAGCAGCACGAGCTTGCGGCTCGTCAGCGAATGGCGAATCGAATCGGCGTCGATCTTGCGCACCACGCCGGTGTGCTGGAAATCGATACCATCGACGATGCCAACGGGCCGCGCCGTCACGAAATTTCCCGACACGACGCTGATATGCGCATGAGCCATCGGCGTATTCGGCAACCCCTGGCTGATGGCTGCCTCGATATCGAGCCGCACTTCGCCCGCGGCTTCCTTGGCCGCTTCCAGTGCGCGCGCATCGGTGATGCGCAGCCCGTGCGAGAAGCCCGCCTCGATGCCGTGCAATGCCATCTGCTCTTCGATCTGCGGGCGCGAGCCATGCACCAGCACGATTTGTATACCCATCGCCTGCAACAGCGCAATATCGGAGACCAGCGCGTTCAGGCGATTTTCCTGCACCACTTCGCCGCCGAAGGCGACAACGAAGGTGCGGTTCTGGAACTCGTGAATATACGGCGCGACCGAACGCATCCAGTCGACGAACTGCGCGTGCTGCTGCGCGATGTCCGGCTCGCTGGCAGGCGCGGCGGCGCGGGCGCAAGAGGAAGGGGCGGGGGTTATGGCGTTCATGGGCGGATTATAATGCGCTCCCATGCCGAATGTTTCCGAAAAACCAGCGCGCAGGCAACGCAATCACGCAGACCCTGCACGCGGCCAGCACGCGCAGCGCGTCATTACTCCCAATCCTGTTGCGTCCATCACGTTCCCCGAGGCGTTGCCCGTGTCGGCGCGGCGCGACGAGATCGCGCAGGCCATTCGCGCGCATCAGGTCGTGATCGTCAGTGGCGAAACCGGTTCGGGAAAGACCACGCAGTTGCCGAAAATCTGCCTGTCGCTGGGGCGCGGCCTGGGCGCGGGCGGCGCCGGGCTGATCGGCCATACGCAGCCGCGCCGGATTGCCGCGTCGGCCACCGCGCGGCGCATTGCCGAAGAGCTGGGCACGCCGTTTGGCGAAGTGGTCGGCTACAAGGTGCGCTTTACCGATAACCTGTCGCCAGGCGCATCCGTCAAACTGATGACGGACGGCATTCTGCTGGCCGAAACGCAAACCGACCCGTTGCTCAAAGCCTATGACACGCTGATTATCGACGAGGCGCACGAGCGCAGCCTGAACATTGATTTTCTGCTGGGCTATCTGAAAGAAATTCTGCGCAAGCGGCCTGACCTGAAACTGATCGTCACGTCGGCGACCATCGACGCGCAACGTTTCGCGCAGCACTTCAGTCATAAGGGGCAACCCGCGCCCGTCATCGAAGTCAGCGGGCGCCTGTATCCAGTCGAAATCCGTTACCGGCCCGTGATGGAAGACAGACCTGCCGCAGGCAAATCGTCGCGCCACGCCGAGCGCGATCTGATGGATGCGATCGTCGATGCGGTGGACGAATTGTGCCGGGAGGGCATGGGCGATGTGCTGGTATTTCTGCCTGGCGAGCGCGAAATTCGCGATGCCGCCGAAGCGTTGCGCAAGCATCATCCGCCGCACACAGAGATCCTGCCGCTGTTCGCGCGGCTTTCCGCGCAGGAGCAGCAGCGCGTGTTTCGCGCCTCGAACGCGCGGCGCATCGTGCTGGCCACCAATGTCGCCGAAACCTCGCTAACGGTGCCGGGCATTCGTTATGTGGTCGATACGGGGCTGGCGCGCGTGAAGCGTTATTCGTATCGCAACAAGGTCGAGCAATTGCAGATAGAGGCGATTTCGCAGGCCGCGGCAAACCAGCGCGCGGGCCGCTGCGGACGCGTGGCCGATGGCGTTTGTATCCGGCTGTATGAGGAAAGCGATTTCGCTGCGCGCGCTGCGTTTACGGATCCAGAGATTCTGCGTTCATCGCTTGCGTCGGTAATTCTGCGCATGAAGTCGCTGAAGCTGACAGCGATCGAAACCTTTCCGTTTATCGAGCCACCGCCAGGCCGCGCGATCGCGGATGGATACCAGTTATTGAACGAACTCGGCGCGGTGGATGACGATAACCATCTGACGCCGCTGGGCCGCGAGCTGGCGCGCCTGCCGCTGGATCCACGCGTGGGCCGCATGATCCTGGGCGCGCGGGATGAACAGGCGCTGCGCGAGGTGCTGGTGATTGCCAGCGCGTTGTCTGTGCAGGATCCACGCGATCGCCCGCTGGAGGCGCAGGAGCAGGCCGACCAGGCGCATCGCCGCTTTGCCGACGAGCGCTCCGAGTTTCTGCAATGGCTGAAAATCTGGACGTGGTTTGCAGAAGCGGTGGCGCACAAAAAATCGAACAGGCAACTCGCCGAGCAGTGCCGTGCAAATTTTCTGTCGCCGTTGCGCCTGCGTGAATGGCGCGATGTGCATTCGCAACTGCTGACCGTGGTGCGCGAACATGGCTGGCGTATCAACGAGGCCGATGCAACCTATGAGCAGATTCATCATGCGTTATTGACGGGCCTGCTGGGCAACGTGGGCCTGAAGGTGGACGACGAGTCCTGCTATCTGGGCGCGCGCGGCATCAAGTTTCATCTGTGGCCGGGCAGTGCGCTGGTCAAGAAAGCTGGGCGCTGGGTCGTGGCCGCAGAGATTGTCGAAACGAGCCGCCTGTACGCGCGCTGCATCGCAAAGATCGAGCCGGAATGGCTGGAGAAGGTCGGCGCGCATCTGCTGAAAAAATCCCTGTCCGAGCCGCACTGGGAGAAGCGCCCCGCGCAGGTGTGCGCGTTCGAGCGCGCGGTGTTGTATGGCCTGCCGGTGTATCAGCGCAGGCGCGTTGCGTTTGGCCGGCAGGATCCGGCGCGTGCGCGAGAGCTGTTTATTCGCGGCGCGCTGGTTGATGGCGAGTTCGACACGAAGCTCGCGTTTTTCGCGCATAACCGCAAGTTGCTGGCGGATATCGAAACGCTGGAACACAAGGCGCGCCGCCAGGATGTGCTGGTCGATGATGAATTGATCCAGGCTTTTTATGACAACGTGTTGCCTGCGGGCATTTATACCGGCGCATCGTTTGAGCGCTGGTATCGGGATGAAGTAAAAAAGAGTGGCCAGCCTGCGGACAAACTGCGCCTGCTGTATCTGTCGCGCGATGACCTGATGCGCCATGAGGCAGCAGGCGTGACGACCGATCTGTTTCCGAAGCGCCTGACGATCGCGGGCACGGCGATGGCATTGAGCTATCACTTCGAGCCAGGCGCGCCGCGCGATGGCGTGACACTGGCCGTGCCGCTTTATGCATTGAACCAGGTGGATGCGCGGCACTGCGAATGGCTCGTGCCGGGCATGGTGAAAGAGAAAACGCAGCTGCTGCTGAAATCATTGCCGCAGAAATTGCGCCGCCATTGCGTGCCGTTGCCGGAATACGCAGTGGGGTTTGCGCAGCGGCACGCGGGCGAGCGGTTTGGCCTGGGCGCGCTGACCGATGCATTGATTGCCGATGTGCGCGAGCAGACGCAGGTGAGCCTGAAGCCTTCCGACTTCAAACTGGAAACCTTGCCCGCGCATCTGTTCATGAATTTCAAGGTGATCGACGAGCATGGCCGGCAGCTGGCCATGGGCCGCAATCTTGCGCAACTGCGCGCGGAGCTGGGCGGGCAGGCACAGCAGCAGTTCCAGAAACTGGCCGCGCATGCGAATGTCAATGTGAATGAGGATAAGGATAAGGATGAGGCAGACATTGCGCAAACAGGTGCGCTGCCGGATGCCGCGCCATCCACCGCGCTTTACGAAAACCTGAGCACATGGAATTTTGGCAAGTTACCCGAGTTGCTGGAAATTCATCGGGGCAATCAAACGCTGTTTGGCTATCCGGCGCTCGTCGATCGCGGCACGCATTGCGATGTGGAAGTGTTCGATGCTCCCGAGCAAGCCGCGCGCGTGCATCGCATCGGGTTGCGGCGGCTGTTTGCGTTACAGTTGCGCGAGCCCATCCGCTATCTGGAAAAAAATCTGCCGGGCCTGCGTGATATGGCCATGCAGTTTATCGCGCACGCCACGCAGGAAGAACTGCGCGACCAGCTGATCGACCTTGCGCTGGAGCGCGCGTGCCTGCAGGAACCCTTGCCCGATGATGATGAAAGTTTTCACTCGCGGCGCGATGAAGGCCGCGCACGATTGACATTACTGGCGCAGGAAATTGCGCGGCTCGTGGCGCAGATTCTGGCCGAATATACGAGCGTTGCCAGAAAGCTGCCTCAGGCCAGGGCGTTCGCGCAGGCGGCTGCGGACATACAATCGCAGCTTGATGCATTGATCGGCAAGCGCTTCGTGGTGGATACGCCTTATGCGCAGCTCGTGCATTTTCCGCGTTACCTGAAGGGCATTGCATTGCGCATCGACAAACTGCGCGCCGACCCCGATCGTGACGCGCGCCAGTTCGCCGCGTTCGTGCCGCTTGCGCAGCAATACCAGCGCGCGTTATCCCAGCGCGGCGGCGTGAATGACCCGCGGCTGGCCGAGTTCCGCTGGCTGCTCGAAGAGTTGCGCATTTCACTGTTCGCGCAGGAATTGCGCACACCGATGCCGGTGTCGGTCAAGCGGTTGCAGAAGATGTGGGCGTCGATGCAGTGGTGAGTTCCATTTAACGAAGAGGGCATGGTGATGACGACCCTGGGTGTGATTATCATCGGCGACGAAATCCTGTCGGGCCGCCGCAGCGACAAGCATTTGCCGAAAATCATCGAATTGCTGAATGCGCGCGGCCTGGCGCTGGCGTGGGCTGAATATGTGGGAGACGACCCGCAGCGCATCACGGCCATGTTGCGCCGCACGTTTGCGTCGGGCGATATCGTGTTTTCGACAGGCGGCATTGGCGCAACGCCCGATGACCATACGCGGCAATGCGCAGCGGCGGCGCTCGGTGTGCCGCTCGAACTGCATCCCGACGCCCAGGCTGCGATCAGCGAGCGTATCCGTGATATGCACACCGGCCCTGGGCCGGTGGATTACGACACGCCGGAGAACCGGCATCGTTTCAATATGGGCATGTTCCCGCGGGGCGCATCAATCATCCCGAATGCGTATAACAAGATCCCTGGCTTCTCGGTGCATGACCATCATTTCGTGCCTGGCTTTCCGGTGATGGCCTGGCCGATGATCGAATGGGTGCTGGATACGAAATACGCAGCGCTGCATCATCACATGCCGCACGCGGAGCAATCCCTGCTCGTGTTCCGCTTGCCGGAATCGACCCTGACGCCATTGATGGAGCGCATCGAGCGCGATTTTCCGGGCGTGCGCGTATTCAGCCTGCCGAGCGTGGGCGACGCAGCGCGCGGCGGCATTTACGCCAGACGGCATATCGACCTGGGCGTGAAAGGCGCGCCGAAGGCCGTGGCCGCGGCGTTCAGGGTGTTACGCGAGGGGGTGCAGCAGCTGGGCGGGGAGATCGTCGAGTCATCGCCGGGGCAGGGTTGAAACCTGCCCGCATACCCCAGGCGATACCCCACCCCCCCGCTGTGTGTTACCATAAAAAGCTCAGGTATTTCACGGGCGCATCGCGCTTTGCCAGAGGTTGGCCGTGAAAGAAAATCGCCTGAACGCAGGGGGGAAGTACCATGATTATGATGTCGCTGTTTTTTGTTGTTGTAGCACTGGTGTTTATCGGGTTTCTCGTTTTCAGCAAGTACGAAACGAAGTGGATGAAGCAGAAGGACGAAAACCTGGATGCAGACTCCGGTTCAGGTCGTGACAGCGAGAGCAGGTAAGCGCACCAGTCAGTCTCCCTGATACTCCACCTCAAACCGTGCGTTCCCATCCTGCGCCAGCGCGCGGGTAAGCCACGGCATTGTTTTCTGCATTGTCGCGGCGAGCGTATAAGGCGGGTTCAGCACGAACATGCCGCTGCCATACAGCCCGAATCCATCTCTGGGCGGATGGCTGACGGTCAAGGTCACGTGCAGCCAGTTTTTCGGCTGCAAGCGTTTGAGCTGCGCAGGAAAGCGTTGCGCCTCCAGGCGCGTGACCTGCGGATACCAGATCGCATAAGTGCCCGTGGCAAACCGCTTCAGGCATTCCCGCACGCATGCGAGCGTGCGCGCGTAATCGCGCTTGTCCTCGAACGAAGGGTCGATCAGCACCAGCGCGCGGCGCGTCGGCGGGGGCAGCAGCGCGTTGATGCCATCGAAGCCATCGCCGTCATACAGCATCGCGCGCCGCCCGGCGCTGGCAAAATGCGCGCGCAGAATGTCGATCTCGGTGCTGTGCAACTCGAACAGCCGCATCCGGTCGGCATCGCGCATCAACCGCCACGCAAGGTAAGGCGAGCCTGGGTAGAACCGCAGGTTGCCGTCAGGATTCAGCGCCGCGACTTCACCCACATAATCTGCCACGGCGGGCGGTAAATCCTTGTCCTTGCAACCCCACAGTTTGCCGATGCCGGTTTCAAACTCGGCGTTCTTCGTGGCATAGCCTTCGCGCAATGCGTAAGCGCCTGCGCCCGCGTGGGTGTCGATATACCAGTAAGGTTTATCCTTGCGGTTCAGGTAACGCAGCAGCTGCACGACGACAACGTGCTTCAGTACATCAGCATGGTTGCCTGCGTGAAAGGCATGGCGGTAACTCAGCATGATAAACGCGCAGACCGTGTGCGCCGCATTACTTACTTCAGCACCGCCGCAATCGCGCTGGCCACAACATCCAGGTTGCGCGTGTTCAGCGCCGCAACGCAGATGCGGCCCGTGCCCACCGCGTAAATGCCAAACTCTTCGCGCAGGCGATCGACCTGCGCGGCGCTCAGCCCGGAATACGAAAACATGCCGCGCTGCGCGTTCACAAAGCCGAAATCGCGCGGCACGCCAGCGGCCTTCAGGCGCTCGACCAGACCATGGCGCATGGCGCGGATGCGGTTGCGCATCTCGCCGAGTTCCGCTTCCCACATCGCGCGCAGCTCGGGCGTGTTCAATGCCATCGCCACGATCGTGCCGCCATGCGTGGGCGGGTTGGAATAGTTGGTGCGGATCACGCGCTTGAGCTGCGACACCACGCGCGCCGATTCGTCCCTGCTGGTCGTGAAGATCGACAGCGCGCCCACGCGCTCGCCATACAATGAGAACGACTTCGAGAACGATGACGACACAAACGCATTGAGCCCCGCCTGCGCGAACAGCCGCACGGCGGTGGCATCTTCCTCCAGACCATCGCCAAAGCCCTGATACGCGATATCGAGGAACGGCACGAGTTCGCGCGCCTTCACCACTTCGACAATCTGCTGCCATTGCGCAGCGTTCAGATCAACGCCGGTCGGGTTATGGCAGCACGCATGCAGCACGATGATCGTGCCGCGCGCATAGCCATTCAGTGCAGCGAGCATCGCGTCGAAGTCCACGCCATGCGTGGCCGCGTCGTAATACGGGTAATTGATGACTTCAAAGCCCGCGCTTGCGAACAATGCGCGATGGTTTTCCCAGCTGGGGTTGCTGATGGCCACTTTCGCGGCAGGGTTTATGTGCTTGAGGAAGTCTGCGCCAATCTTCAGCGCGCCCGTGCCGCCCAGCGCCTGCGCGGTCACAACGCGGCCTTCGGCGATCAGCGGCGAGTTCTGGCCAAGCAGCAGTTTCTGCACGGCGGTGTTATAGGCGGGCAGGCCGTCGATGGGCAGATAGCCGCGCGGCAGGGCAGCTGCAACGCGCTCCTTCTCGGCTTCGCGCACCGCGCGCAGCAGCGGAATCTTGCCGTCCTCATTGGTATATACACCCACGCCCAGGTTCACCTTCGTGGGGCGGGGATCAGCGTTATAGGCTTCGTTCAGACCAAGAATAGGGTCGCGCGGGGCAAGTTCAACAGCAGAGAAGAGAGACATGATGGTTGGATAGTGAGAGGTCAGAAATAGAAAAAGAAAGCAGAAAACGCAAACGTGAAGCAGGAATCAGGAATGGGTATCATTGTAGCTTGTAGCGCGTTTCAGGATGGTTTTCATGCCCCCCACCGCAGCATCAGCACACCCCCAGGTTGAACCGGAGTCGTTTGACGAATCGAAGTTCGCCCGGTTTGAAGGCTCGTCGTTCCAGCTGTACCAGCCGTTTCCCCCCGCAGGCGACCAGCCCGAAGCCATTGCCACGTTAGTCGATGGCGTGCAAAGCGGCCTGGCATTCCAGACCCTGCTGGGCGTGACCGGCTCGGGCAAGACCTACACGATGGCCAACGTGATCGCGCGGCTGGGGCGTCCGACCATTGTCTTCGCGCCGAACAAGACGCTGGCCGCGCAGCTTTATTCGGAGTTCCGCGAATTCTTCCCGCGCAACGCGGTGGAATATTTCGTGTCGTATTACGACTATTACCAGCCCGAAGCCTATGTGCCGCAGCGCGATTTATTCATCGAAAAGGATTCGTCGATCAACGAGCATATCGAGCAGATGCGCCTGTCGGCCACGAAAAGTCTGCTGGAGCGGCGCGATGTGGTGATCGTTGCCACGGTCTCGGCGATCTACGGTATTGGCGATCCGGTGGAATATAACCAGATGGTGCTGACCCTGCGCACGGGCGACAGACTCGGCCAGCGCGAGATCATCGCACGGCTCATTGCAATGCAGTACACGCGCAACGAAACGGACTTCCAGCGCGGCACCTTCCGCGTGCGCGGCGACACCATCGACATCTTTCCGGCGGAGCACGCCGAAATGGCCGTGCGCGTGGAACTGTTCGATGACGAAGTGGAAACGCTGCAACTGTTTGACCCATTGACGGGCCGCGTGCGGCAGAAAATCGTGCGCTTCACGGCCTATCCGTCATCGCATTATGTGACGCCGCGCGCGACCGTGCTGCGCGCCGTGGAAACCATCAAGGAGGAACTGCGCGAGCGGCTGGCGTTTTTCTACAGCGAAAACAAGCTCGTTGAAGCGCAGCGGCTGGAGCAGCGCACGCGCTTCGATCTGGAGATGTTGCAGGAGCTGGGCTTCTGCAAGGGCATCGAAAATTATTCGCGGCATCTGTCGGGCGCTGCGCCCGGCGAGCCGCCGCCCACGCTGGTGGATTATCTGCCGCCGGACGCGATGATGTTCCTGGATGAATCGCATGTGCTGATCGGGCAGTTCAACGGCATGTATAACGGCGATCGCGCGCGCAAGGAGAACCTCGTCAATTACGGTTTCCGGCTGCCGTCTGCGCTGGATAACCGCCCGCTGAAATTCGCCGAGTTCGAGCGCAAGATGCGGCAGACGATTTTTGTGTCGGCCACGCCCGCCGATTACGAAAAGAAAGTTTCGGGGCAGATGGCCGAGCAGGTGGTGCGGCCCACGGGGCTGGTGGATCCGGCTATCGAAGTGCGCCCGGCAGTCAGCCAGGTGGATGATGTCCTGTCAGAGATCAACGAGCGCGTGAAGGTGGGCGAGCGCGTGCTGGTCACGACGCTGACCAAGCGCATGGCCGAACAGTTAACCGAATTCCTGTCCGATCATGGTGTGAAGGTGCGCTATCTGCATAGCGATATCGACACGGTGGAGCGCGTGGAGATCATCCGCGATCTGCGGCTGGGCACGTTCGATGTGCTTGTGGGCATCAACCTGTTGCGCGAGGGGCTGGATATTCCCGAAGTGTCGCTCGTGGCCATTCTGGATGCGGACAAGGAAGGCTTCCTGCGCGCCGAGCGCTCATTGATCCAGACCATCGGGCGCGCCGCGCGCAACGTGCATGGCAAGGCGATTCTGTATGCGGATCGCATCACCGATTCGATGCGCCGCGCGATCGACGAAACCGAACGCCGCCGCGCAAAGCAGATTGCATTCAACGCCGCGCATGGCATCACGCCGCGCGGCGTGGTCAAGCGCATCAAGGACATCATCGACGGCGTATATAACGTGGACGAAGCGCGCGCCGAGCTGCGCGAGGAACAGGAGCGCGCGCGGCTGGAGGATATGTCCGAAAAGCAGATTGCCAGGGAAATCAAACGGCTCGAAAAGCAGATGATGGATCATGCGAAAAACCTGGAGTTCGAGCAGGCCGCGCAAACCCGCGACCAGCTGGCCTTGCTGCGCGAGCGGATATTTGGCGCAAGCGCGGGGGAATAACACCGCGCGCTTTGGCTATCCGGTCATCCGTTATAATGAGAATCATTCTCGTTTACTTTTTGTTTTTATCTTCTTACCCTACAGGAAATTCCGATGATGCGCCTGTCCGCGCTGCGCAGGGGAGCGTCTGCTACTGTCGCGCACGTTGATGATGTCGATGCCGACGACCTGATCGCGCAGCGCCTGCGCGATCTGGGCTTTGTGCCAGGCGAGCCGGTGCGCGTAGTCGCGCATGGCCCGTGGCGCGCTGACCCGATACTCGTGCAGGTTGGCTTTACGCGTTTTGCGCTGCGCCGGCGCGAGGCCGATCGCGTGCATGTCACCCCGGATGCTGCGCAGGGGGAAGCGCCGCAGCCATGAACAGGACTCTGGATCTGGATAGGGATATGCGCCAGGAGGGAGATTCCCCGGCGCAGCCTGCGCTGCGCATTGCGCTGACGGGCAATCCAAACTGCGGCAAAACGGCGCTGTTCAACACGCTCACGGGCGGGCGGCAGAAAGTCGCCAATTACGCCGGGGTGACGATCGAGCGCAAGGTCGGAACGCTGATGACGCCCTCGGGGCGCGCCGTGCAGGTGCTGGATCTGCCAGGCGCATACAGCCTGCATTCGGTCAGCCCGGACGAGCGCATTACCCGCGAAGTGCTGCTGGGGCGCTATCACGGCGAAACGCCGCCTGACCTGATCGTTTGCGTGGCCGATGCCACCAACCTGCGGCTGCATCTGCGCTTCGTGCTGGAAGTCCGGCGCATGGGCCGTCCGATGGTATTGGCGCTGAACATGATGGACGAAGCGCGGCGGCGCGGCATCCTCATCGATATTGACGCGCTCTCGCGCGGGCTGGGCATGGAGATCGTGCCCACCATCGCCGTGCGGCGCGATGGCGCGCGCGATCTGGTGGCCTGGCTGGACCGGGCGGCATCGGCGCCTGCTGCGCTTTGTGCGCCAGCGAACGCGGGCGGCGCGCAGACATTCGCCGATCTGCACGCGGAGGTTCGCGCATTGCTGGGCGCGTGCGTGACGATGCAGCGCGCCACTGATGCGCGCGACGATGCGATCGACCGCGTTGTGCTGCATCCCGTGCTGGGGCTGATCGTGCTGGCGCTGGTGATGTTCCTGGTGTTCCAGGCGGTTTATTCGCTGGGCAAGCCGATGACCGATCTGATCGGCAACGGGTTCGACTGGCTGGGCGATGCTGTCAGCGCGTCGCTGCCCGGCGGGCCATTGCGCGATTTCATCACGCATGGGCTGCTCAGCGGGCTGGGCACGGTGCTGGGCTTTCTGCCCGAGATTCTCGTGCTGTTCTTTTTTATCCTCGTGCTGGAGGAATCGGGTTATCTGCCCCGCGCTGCATTTTTGCTGGACTATCCGATGCTGGGCGTGGGCCTGACGGGGCGCTCGTTTATTCCGCTGCTGTCGAGCTTCGCGTGCGCCATTCCCGGCGTGATGGCCACGCGCAGCATTACCGACCGGCGCGACCGGCTCCCCCCCCC
>Ga0209738_10000227_pt1 | contig 12625 bp, 34 predicted proteins | sample TergutNc150P5_FD_187289 | JGI IMG/M metagenome (GOLD analysis project Ga0209738, IMG submission 187289) | Nasutitermes corniger P5 segment gut microbial community from laboratory colony in Florida, USA - Nc150 P5 (SPAdes) (version 2) | ecosystem: Host-associated > Arthropoda: Insects >...
GCGGAGTTTTTTCCGGGTTAGGGCGTATTTTGCGTTAGGGCGGTGTTTGGCTGGGTTAGGGCGCAATTTGGCTGGGTCGTGACGGAATTTGGCTGGGTTAGGACGGAGTTTCGCTGTTAGGAGAGTTTGGCTGGGTTAGGAGAATTTGGCTGGGTTAGAAGCGAGTTTGAGCGGTTTCGATATGAGTTTGGCCGGGTTAGGATGGAGTTTGTCCGGGTTAGGACGGAGTTTGGCTTTGTTAGGACGGAGTTTGACTTTGTTCGGACGGAGTTTGGTTTTGTTAGGACGTAATTTGTCTTGGTTAGGAGAGAGTGTGACTGGATTAGGAGGGATATTGGCTGGTTTATGACGTAGTTTGGCTGGGTTAGGACGGAATTTGGCTGGGTTAGGAAGGAGTTTGGCTGGGTTAGGACAGAGTTTGGTTTGGTTAGGACGGAGTTTGGTTGGGTTAGGTCAGAGTTTGGGTTTGATATGTCAGTTTGGCTTTGATAGGAGATAGTTTGGTTGGGTTAGGAGAGAGATTAGCTGGGTTAGGATAGGGTTTGGCTGGCTTAGTACAGTGTTTGGCTGGATTAGGACAGAGTTTGGTTTTGTTAGGACTGAGTTTGGTTTTGTTAGGACAGAGTTTGGCTTTGTTAGGACAGATTGGCTTTGTTAGGACAGAGTTTGGCTTCCTTAGGACGCAGTTTTCTTGGGTTAGGACGGAGTTTGGCTTTCTTAGAAAGGAGTTTGGCTTTGATAGGACAGAGTTTGATTTTGATAGGACAGATTGGCTGGGTTAGGACAGAGTTTGGTTTGGATATGACTGTGTTTGGCTTTGATAGGATGGAATTTGTTTTTTAGGACGGAGTTTGCCATTGTTAGGACGGAGTTTGATTTTTCAGGACAGACATTGGTTGGTTTAGGACAGTTTGGCTAGGTTAGAACAGAGTTTGACTGGGTTAGGACAGAGTTTGGCTCGGTTAGGATGGAGTTTGACTGGGTTAGGACGGAGTTCGGCTTTATTAGGACGGAGTTTGGCTTTGTTACGTCAGAGTTTGGCTTTGTTAGGGCGGAGATTATTTGGTTTAGGAGAGAGTTTGGCTGAGTTGGGACAGAGTTTGGCTGGGTTAGGACAGAGTTTGGCTGGGTTATGACAGAGTTTGGCTTTGTTACGAAAGAGTTTGTCTTTGTTAGGACGGGGATTGTTTGGGTTAGGAGAGAGTATGGGTTAGGAGAGAGTTTGTCTGGTTTAGGACAGAGTTTGGCTGGGTTAGGGTAGTTTGCCTGGGTTAGGAGTGAGTTTGGCTGGGTTAGGAGATACTTTATCTGGGTTAGGATGGAGCTTGGCTTTGTTAGGACGGAGTTTGTCTGGGTTAGGACGGAGATTTGCTTTGTTAAGCCGGAGTTTGTCTTTGTTATGACGGAGTTTGGCTTCATAAGGACTGAGTTTGGCTTCGTTAGGACGGAGTTTGGGTTCGTTAGGACAGAGTTTATGTTTGTTAGTGCAGATTTTGGCTAGGGTAGGAGGAAGTTCGTCTGTGTTAGGACGGAGTTTGGCTGGGTTAGGACCGAGTTTGGCTGGATTAGGAGAGACTTTGCCTGGGTTAGGTGAGTTTGGATGGGATAGGAAAGAGTTTGGCTGGGATAGGACGGAGTTTGACTGGGTTAGGACGGTGTTTGGCTGGGTTAGGACAGAGTTTGGCTTTGTTAGGACAGTTTGGCCTGGTTAGTGCAGAGTTTGGCTTGTTTAGGACGGAGTTTGGGTTGGGAAGGAGTTTGTCTGGATTAGGACGGAGTTAGTCTGGGTAGGACTCAGTTTGTCTTTTTTAGGACGGAGTTTGGCTTTGTTATGAGGGAGTTTGGATTTGTTAGTTCAGAGTTTGATTGGGTTAGGAGAGAGTTTGGCTGGGTTAGGAGAGTTCGGCTAGGTTAGGAGAGATTTCGGCTGGGTTAGGACGGAGTTTGCCTTTTTAAGACGTAGTTTGGCTTTGATAGGATAGAGTTTGGCTTTGATATGACAGAGTTTGGCTTTGTTATGACAGAGTTTGTCTGTTAGGACGGAGGTTGTCTGGGATAGGAAGGAGTTTGGGTTTGTTAGGACGGAGTTTGCCTTTGTTAGGACGTAGTGTGGCTTTATTAGGGCAGAGTTTGGCTTTGTTAAGACAGAGTTTGGCTGGGTTAGGACAGAGTTTGGCTGGGTTAGTACGGAGTTTGGCTGGGTTATTACGGAGTTTAGCTTTTTTAGGACGAATTTTGGCTTTGTTAGGACTGATTTTGGCTTTGTTATGACGGAGTTTGTGTTAGGACGGAGTTTGGCTGTGTTAGAACGGAGTTTGTCTGTGATAGAACGTAGTTTGGCTGTGTTTGGTCTGAGTTTGGGTGTTACGACGGAGTTTGCCCTGGTTAGGATAAAGTTTGCCTGGGTTAGGAAGGAGTTTGGGTTTCTTAGGGCAGAGTTTGGTTGTGTTAGGACAGAGTTTGGCTTTATTAAGACAGATTTTGTCTTGGTAGGACAGAGTTCGGCTGGGTAAGAACAGAGTTTGGCTGGGTTATGACAGAGTTTGGTCGGGTTATGACGAAGTTTGGCTTTGTTAGGACGGGGTTTGGTTTTGTTAGGACTGAGTTTGGCTTTGTTTGAACTGAGTTTGGTTTTGTTAGGGCGGAGTTTGGCTTTGTTGTGAAGTTGTATGGCTTGGTTAGGAAAGATTTTGGATGGATTAGGACGAAATTTGTCTGGGTTAGGACGGAGTTTGGGTTACGAGGGAGGTTGGCTGTGTTAGGGAGGTGTTTGGCTGGGTTAGGGCTTAGTTTGACTCTGTTAGGACAGAGTTAGGCTTTCTTAGGACGGAGTTTGGCTTTGTTAGAACGGAGTTTGGCTCGGATAGGACAGAGTTTGGCTGGATTAGGACAGAGTTTGGCTGGGTTAGGACAGTTTGGTTGCGTTAGTACAGAGTTTGGCTGGGTTAGGAGGGGCTTTGGATGGGTTACGACGGAGGCTGGCAGGTTTAGGACGGAGTTTGGCTGGGTTAGGTCAGAATTTAGCTTTGATAGGAAAGGGTTTGGCTTTAACAGTATAGAATTTGGCTGTGATAGGAGAGAGTTTGTCTTTGATAGGAAAGAGTTTGGCTGGGTTAGGACGGAGTTTGGCTGGGTTAGGAAGGAGTTTCGCTGGGTTAGGACAGATTCTGGCTTGGTTAGGACAGAGTTTGGCTGGGTTAGGATGGAGTTTGTTTGTGTTAGGTCAGTTTGGCTTTGATAGAACAGAGTTTGGATTTGATAGAAAAGTTTGGCTTTGATAGGAGAGTGGCAGGATTAGGAGAGTTTGGCTAGGTTAGGAGAGAATTTGGCTGGGTTAGAACAGTTTTTGGCTGGGTTAGGACAGAGTTTGGCTTTGTAAGTACAGAGTTTGCCTTTGTTAGGACAGTTTCGCTTTGTTAGGACAGAGTTTGGCTCGGTTAGGAAGGATTTGGGCTTGTTTAGGATGGAGTTTGGCTTTGTTAGGAATAATTTTGGATTTGTTATGACGAAGTTTGGCTGGGTTAGGAGAAAGTTCGGCTGGATTAGGAGAATTCGGCTGGGTTAGGACTGAGTTTGGTTTTGTTAAGTCGGAGTTTGGATTTGATAAGATAGAGTTTGGCTTTGACAAGACAGAGTTTGTCTGGGATAGGACGGAGTTTGTCTTTGTTAGGACGGAGTTTGGCTTTGTTGGGACGGAGTTTGGCTTTGTTAGGATATGGTTTGGCTGGGTTAGGATGGAGTTTGGCTGGGTTAGTACGGAGTTTGGCTGTATCAGGACAGTTTGGCTGTTTGGACGGAGTTTGGCTGTGTTAGGATGGAGTTTGGTTTAGTTAGGAGAGAGTTTGGCTTTTTGAAGTCAGTTTGTTTTTGTTAGGACAGAGTTTGGCTTTGATAGGTGAGTTAGGCTGCGATAGGACGGAGTTTCGTTGGGTTAGGACGGATTTTGGCTGGGTTAATTCGGAGTTTGTCTGGGTTAGGACGGAGTTTGGCTGGGTTCGGGCGGAGTTTGGCTTTGATAGGACGGAGTTTGGCTTTGATAGGACGGAGTTTGTTTTTGATACGACAGAGTTTTCCTGTGTTAGGACGGAGTTTTTCTGTGTTAGGGCGGAGTTTGGACGGGTTAGGATGGAGTTTGGCTGGGTTAGGACGTAGTTTGGTTTTGTCAGGACGGAGTTGGTTTTGTTAGGACGGAGTTTGGATTTGTTAGGACGTAGGTTAGCTTGGTTAGGACATTGTTTGGCTGGGTTAGGACAGAGTTTGGCTGGGATAGGAAAGAGTTTGGCTGGGTTAGGACAGAGTTTGGCTGGGTTAGGTCGGAGTTTTGTTTTGATATGACTGAGTTTGGCTTTGATAGGACGGAGTTCGTCTTTGATATTACGCAGTTTGAATTCGACGGGACGGAGTTCGGCTTTGATAGGACAGAGTTTGTATTTGATAGGACAGAGATTGGCTGGGTCAGGAGGCAGTTTGGTTGGGTTAGGAGGGAGTTTGGCTGGGTTAGTAGAGAGTTTGGCTGGGTTAGGAGAGGGTTTGGCTCGGTTAGGAGAGAGTTTGGCTCTGTTTGGAGAGTTTGGCTTTGTTAGGTTAGAGTTTGGCTTTGTTAGGACAGAGTTTGGCCTCGTTAGGGCAGAGTTTGGCTGGATTATGACAGAGTTTGGTTGGGTTTGTAATAGAGTTTGGCTGAATTATGACAGTGTTTGGCTGGTTTAGGACAGAGTTTGGCTGGATTAAGGTAGAGTTTGGGTGGGTTAAGATGGTGATTGGCTGTTTTAGGCTAGTTTGGCTGGGTTACAATGGAGTTTGTCTGGGTTACGACCGAGTTTGGCTTGGTTAGGACGGAATTTGGGTTAGGACAGTTTGGCTTTGTTGGGACGAAGTTTGGCTGGGTTCGGGCAGAGCTTGGCTGGATTAGGACGGAGTTTGGCTTTGTCAGAACAGAGTTTGCCTGGGTTAGGACAGTGTTTGGCTGGGTTAGGACGGAGTTTGGTTTTGTTAGGACGGAGGTTGGCTTTGTTAGGACGGAGTTTGGATTTGTTAGGAGAGCGTTTGCCTGGGTTATGACAGTTTGGCTGGGTTTGGACAGAGTTTGGCTGGGTTAGGACATAGTTTGGCTGGGTTAGGACGATGATTGGCTGTGTTAGGACAGAGTTTGGCTTTGTTAGGACGGAGTTTGGCTTTGTTAGGAGAGTTTGGATGGGTTATAAGAGAGTTTGGTTTGGGATGTATTTCGGCTGGGTTCTCTCAGAGTTTAGCTGGGTTAGGAGAGAGTTTGGCAGGGTTAGTTGGGTGTTTGGCAGGGTTATAAGGGAGTTTGGCTGCGTTAGGGCGGAATTTTTTGCTAGGTTAGGACGAATTTTGGCTAGGTTACGACGGAGTTTGGCTGGGTTAGGATGGAGTTTGGCTGGGTTACGGCTGAGTTTGGTTGTGTTACGATAGAGTTTGGTTGGGTTACGAGAGTTGCTGGATTAGGAGAGAGTTTGGCTGGTTTAGGAGAGAGTTTGGCTGGGTTAGGAGGGAGTTTGGTTTAGGTGGGAGTTTGTCTGGGTTAGGAGGAATTTTGCCCAGCTTAGGAGGGAGTTTGGCCGGGTTAGTACGGAGTTTTGACGGGTTAGGACGGTGTTTGGCTGTGTTATGACGGTGTTTGGCTGGATTAGGACGGAGTTTGGCTTTGTTAGGACGGAGTTTGAACTTGTTAGGATGCAGTATGAATTTTTTAGGACGGAGTTTGGCTTCGTTTGGACGGAGTTTTGCTGGGTTAGGAGAGAGTTTTGCTGCGTTAGGAGGGTTTGCCCGGTTTATGAGGGAGTTTGGCCGGTTAGGAGGGAGTTTGGCCGGAATAGGACGGAGTTTGGCCGTTTTAGGACGGAGTTTGGCCGGCTTAGCACGGAGTTTGGCTAGGTTAGGACGGCGTTTGGCTTTGTTAGGACGGAGTTTCGCTTTGTTATAACGGAGTTTGGATTCTTTAGGACAGAGTTTGGCTTTGTTAGGACGCAGTTTTTCTGTTAGGACGGAATTTGGCTTTGGACAGTTTGACTTTGATAGGACAGAGTTTGTCTTTGATATGACCGAGTTTGGATTTGATAGGACAGAGTTTGCCTTTGATAGAATAGTTTGGCTTTTATAGGACAGAGTTTGCCTTTGTTTGGACGGGGTTTGGCTCGAATAGGACCGAGTTTGGCTGGATGAGGACACAGTTTGGCTGGGTTAGAACAGTTTGGCTGGGTTAGGACAGAGTTTGGCTGGGTTAGCAGGGATTTCGGATGATGTAGGACGGGGTTTGGCAGGTTTAGGACGGAGTTTGTCTGGGTTAGGTCAGAGTTTGTCTTTGAGAGGAAAGGGTTTGTTCTTGATGGAACAGAGTTTGGCTTTGGCAGGAGAGAGTTTGTCTTTGATAGGAGAGTTTGGCTGGTTTGGGACGGAGTTTGGCTGGGTTAGGACGGAGTTTGGTTGCGTTAGGAAAGAGTTTGGCTGGGTTAGGACATAGTTTGGCTTGGTTAGGGCAGAGTTTGCCTGGATTAGGACGGAGTTTGGCTGGGTTATATCAGAATTTGGCTTTGATATGACAGAGTTTGGATTTGATAGGAGAGAGTTTGGCTGGGTTAAAATAGAGTTTGGCTGGGTTTGGAGAGTTTTTGGCTGGTTTAGGAGATAGTTTAGCTGGGTTAGAACAGTTTGGCTGGGTTAGGACAGTTTGGCATTTTAGGAAAAAGTTTGGCTTTTTAAGGACAGAATTTGCCTTTTTAGGACAGAGTTCCGCTTTGTTAGGACGGAGTTTGGCTTCGTTAGGTCGGATTTTGGCTTTGTTATGACGGAGTTTGGCTGAGTTGGGAGAGAGTTCGGCTGGTTAAGCAGAGAGTTCGGCTAGGTTGTGACGGAGTTTGGCTTTGTTAGGACGGAGTTTGGCTTTGTTAGGACGGTGTTTGTCTTTGATAGGACAGAGTTTGGCTTTTATAAGACAGTTTGGCTGGGATAGGACGGAGTTTGTCTATGTTAGGACAGAGTTTTGTTTTGTAAAGACGGAGTTTGGCTTTGTTAGGACGGAGTTTGGCTTTTTAGGACAGAGATTGACTGGATTAGTACAGAGTTTGGTTGGGTTAGGACAGTGTTTCACTTGGTTAGGACGGAGTTTCGCTGGGTTAGGACGGAGTTGGCTGGGTTTGGACGGAGTTTGCCTGGGTTAGGATGGAGTTTCGCTTTGTTAGGACGGAGTTTGGTTTTGTTATGACGGAGCTTGGCTTTGTTAGGGCGGAGTTTGGCTTTGTTAGGACGGAGTTTGGTTTTGTTATAACGGAGTTTTGCTTTGTTAGGATGTAGTTAGGCTGGGTTAGGACGGAGTTTGGCTGTGTTAGAACGGAGTTTTGCTGTGTTAGGACTGAGTTTTGCTGTGTTAGGACGGAGTCTGGTTTTGTTAGGAGAGAGTTTGTCTTTGTTAGGAGAGAGTTTGGCTTTGTTATGTCAGAGTTTGGTTTTGTTAGGACAGAGTTTGGCTTTGATAGGACAGAATTTAGCTTTGATAGGACAGTTTGGCTTTTATAGGTGAGAGTTTGGCTGGAATAGGACGCAGTTTCGGTGGGTTATGACGGATTTTGGCTAGGTTAGGTCGGAGTTTGTGTGGGTTAGGACGGATTTTGGCTTTGTCTGAATGGAGTTTGGTTTTGTTAAGACGGAGTTTGGATTTGTTAGGACGGAATTTAGCCTGGTTAGGACATTGTTTGGCTGGGTTAGGACAGAGTTTGGCTGGGATAGGACAGAGTTTGGCTGGGTTAGGACAGAGTTTGGGTGGGCTAGGACAGAGTTTGCCTGGGTTATGACGGAGTTTGTCTTTGATAGGACGGAGATTGGCTTTGATAGGACGCAGTTTGACTTCGATAGGACGGATTTCGTCTTTGATAAGACGGAGTTTGGCTTTGATAGGACAGTTTTGATTTGATAGGACAGACTCGCTTTGTTAGGAGGGAGTTTTGTTGGGTTAGGAGAGTGTTTTGCTGGGTTAGGAGAGCGTTTGGCTCTGTTAGGAGAGTTTGGCTTTGTTAGGACAGAGTGTGGCTTCGTTAAGACAGGGTTTGGCCTTGTTAGGACAGAGTTGGACTGTGTTATGACAGTTTGGCTGGGTTTGGAGAGAATTTTGCTGAGTTAGGACAGAGTTTGGCTGGGTTAGGACAGAGTTTGTTTGGGTTAGGATAGAGTTTGGCTGTGTTAGGACGGTGATTGGCTGTGTTGGGCTAATTTGGCTGGTTTACTATGAAGTTTGTCTTGGTTACGACCGACTTTGGTTGGATTAGGACGGAGTTTTGGTTAGTACAGAGTTTGGCTTTGCTAGGACGTAGTTTGGGTTGTGTTAGGACCGAGTTTGGCTGGGTTAGGACAGAGTTTGGCTTTGTTAGGACGGAGTTTGGATTTGTTAGGAGAGAGTTTGGCTGGGTTTGGACAGAGTTTGGCAGGATTAGGACATAGTTTGGCTGGGTTAGGATAGTTTGGCTGGGTTAGGACAGAGATTGGCTGTGTTAGGATAGTTTGGCTGGATTACGACGGAGTTTGACTGGGTTACGACCGACGTTGGCTGGATTAGGACGGCGTTTGGGTTAGGACAATGTTTGGCTTTGTTAGGACGTAGTTTGGCTGGATTAGGACAGAATTTGGCTGTATTAGGACGGAGTTAGGCTGGGTTAGGACAGAATTTGGCTTTGTTAGGACAGAGTTTGGCTGGGTTAGGACAGATTTTGGCTGGTTTATGACGGAATTTGTCTTTGTTAGAACGCAGTTTGGCTTTGTTAGTTCGTAGTTTTGCTTTGTTAGGAGAGAGTATGGCTGGGTTATTACAGAGTTTGGCTCTTTTATGATGGAGTTCGGCTAGTTTATGTCAGAGTTTGGCTGGGTTAGGAGAGAGTTTGGCTGGGTTAGGAGGGTGTTTGGCAGGGTTATGAGATATTTTGGCTGGGTTAGGAGGGTGTTTGGCAGGGTTAGGGGGGAGTTTGGCTTTGTTAGGGCGGAGTTTGGCTGGGTTAGGGCGGGTTTTGGCTGGATTAGGACGGAGTTTGGCTGGTTTAGGACGGAGTTTGGCTGGGTTACGATAGAGTTTGCCTGGGTTAGGAGAGAGTGTGGCTGGGTTACGAGAGTTAGGCTGGGTTAGTGGAGTTTGGCTGGGTTAGGAGAGAGTTTGGCTGGGTTAGGATGGAGTTTGTCTGGGTTAGGAGGGAGTTTCTCTGGGTTAGGAGGAATTTTGCCCGAGTTAGGAGGGAGTTTGGCCGTGTTAGTACGGAGTTTTGCCGGGTTAGGACGGTGTTTGGCTGGGTTAGGACGAAGTTTGGCTTTGTTAGGACGGAGTTTGTATTTGTTAGGATGTAGTTCGAATTTTTTAGGACGGAGTTAGGCTTTGTTAGGACGGAGTTTTGCTGGGTTAGGAGAGTTTTGCTGGGTTAGGATGGAGTTTTCCCGTGTTGTGAGGGAGTTTGGCCTGGTTAGGAGGGAGTTTGGCCGAGATAGGGCGGAGTTTGTCCGTGTTAGGACGGAGTTTGGCCGGCTTAGGACGTAGTTTGGCTGTGTTATGGAGGCGTTTAGCTTTGTTAGGACGGAGTTTGGCTTTGTTATAACGTAGTTTGGTTTCGTTATGACGGAGTTTGGCTTTGTTAGGACGGATTTTTTTTGTTAGGACGGAATTTGGCTTTGTTAGGACAGAGTTTGGCTTTGATAGGACAGAGTTTGGCTTTAATAGGACAGAGTGTGGCTTTGATAGGACAGAGTTTGTCCTTGATATGACAGTTTGGCTTTGATAGGACAGAGTTTGGCTTTTTAGGGCAGAGTTTGACTGAGTTTGAAAGGGGTTAGGCTTTGTTAGGACGGAGTTTGGCTTTGTTAGTACGGAGTTTGGCTTTGTTAGGAGAGTTTAGCTTTGTTAGGACAGAGTTTGGCTTTGTTTTTAGAGAGTTTGTTTTTGTTAGGTATTTGGCTTTCTTAGAACAGAGTTTGCCAGGGTTAGCACAGAGTTTGACTGGGTTAGGACAGATTTTGGCTGGGTTTCGACAGAGTTCGGCTGTGTTAGGGCGGATTTTGGTCTTGTTAGGACGGAGTTTGGCTGGGTTAGGTCTTAGTTTGTCTTTGTTAGGACGGAGTTTGGCTTTCTTAAGAAAGATTTTGGCTTTGTTAGGACAGAGTTTGGCTTTGTTAGGATAGAGCTTGAATGGGTTAGGACAGAATTTGGCTGGGTTGGAACAGAGTTTGGCTTTGTTAGGACCGAGTTTGGCTGGGTTAGGACAGCGTTTTTCTGGGTTAGGACGAGTTTGTCTGGGTTATGACCTAGTTTGGCTGGGTTGGGATGGTGTTTGTTTGGGTTAGGACGGAGTTTGGCTTTAATAGAACAGAGTGTGGCTTTGATATGACGGAGATTGGTTTTGATATGACGTAGTTTGGCTTTGATAGGACAGTTTTTGCTTTGATAGGACAGTTTGTCTGGGTTAGGAGGGAGTTTGGCTTCTTTAGGACGGAGTTTGGCTGGGTTAGTTGAGATTTTGGCTGGGTTAGGAGAGAATTTGGCTGGGGTAGGAGAGTGTTTGGCTTTGTTAGGAGAGATTTTGGCTTTGTTAGGACAGAGTTTGGGTTTGTTAGGTCAGAGTTTGGCTTCGTTAGGACAGAGTTTGATTTTGTTAGGGCAGTTTGGCTGGGTTAGGACAGAGTTTGGCTATGTTAGGGCAGAGTTTGTTTGGGTTAGGACGGAGTTTGACTGGGTTAGGACAGTTTGTCTGTGTTAGGACAAAGTTTGGTCGGGTTATGACTGTTTGGCTTGGTTAGGTGAGAGTTTGGTTTTGGGTTAGGCGAGAGTTTGGTTGGTTTAGGATGAAGTTTGCCTGGTTTATGAGAGTTTGTTTTGGATTAGGCGAGAGTTTGGTTTCGGTTATGCGAGGGTTTGGCTGGGTTAGGAGAGAGTTTGGTTTGAGTTAGGCGAAAGTTTGTTTTGGGTTAGGCGAAAGTTTAGTTGGGTTAGGCGAGACTTTGTTTTGGGTTTGGCCAGAGTTTAGCTCAGTTAGGCGAGAGTTTGTTTTGGGTTAGGCGAGAGTTTGGTTTGAGTTAGGCGTGAGTTTGGTTTGGGTTAGGCGAGAGTTTGGTTGGGTTAGCCGAGTTTGTTTTGGGTTAGGTGAGAGTTTGTTTTGGGTTAGGCAAGAGTTCGGTTTGTGTTAGGCGAGAGTTTGGTTTGGGTTATGCGAGAGTTTGGTTGGGTTAGGCGAGAGTTTGTTTTGGGTTATGCGAGAGTTTCGTTTGTGTTAGGCCATAGTTTGCTTGGGTTAGGCGATAGTTTGATTTGAGTTAGAAGAGAGTTTGAATTGGTTTAGGAGATAGTTTGATGGGTTAGGAGATACTTTGGTTGGGTTAGGAGCCAGTTTGTTTTGGTCAGGCGAGAGTTTGGTTGGGTCTGGCGAGAGTTTGATTGGGTCAGGGAGAGCTCGGTTGGGTCAGGGGTGAGCCCTGTTGGGTCAGGTGTGAGCTCGGTTGGGTCAGGGGGAGCTCGAGCTATCTAGTATCGTGAAATAGTCCTCGCTACCTAGCGATGTGATGTATTCTTGGCTACGTAGTTAACGACCATTCCGTTCTCTACGTTGTTGGATTCAAATATCTCTGACCTAGGTATTTAATGTAAAGTGACCCGCGCTGGATAGTTGAATTGAGATGGACCGCGCTTGGAATATGGCGTGAAATACCCCGCGCTACCTAGTGTCGTGAAATTGTCCGGGCTACGTACTGTAATGAATGTTGTAGGAATGCTAAAATTTGTGTACCTTAAATTTATGTATTTGTTTGTAACCTACAGTAGTAAAAATATTTTACCAGCTTTTGTCAGGTTTCCGTCAGGATTCCGTCAGGTTTCCGTTAGGTTTCCGTTAGTTTTCTGTTAGGTTTCCGTTAGGTTTACGATACTTTTAGGTTAGGTTTCCGTTAGGTTTCCGATATGTTTCTGTTGTCTCGGTTAGGATTCCGTTAGGTTTCGGTTAGGTTTCCGTTAGGTTTCCGTTAGGTTTCCGTTAGGTTACCGTTAGGTTTCGGTTAGGTTTCGGTTAGGTTTCTGTTAGGTTTCCGTTAGGTTCCGGTTAGGTTTCCGTTAGGTTTCGGTTTGGTTTCCGTTACGTTATGGTTAGGTTTCCGTTATGTTTCGGTTAGGTTTCCGTTAGGTTTTCTTTAGTTTTCCGTTAGTTTTTCGTTAGGTTTAGGTTAGGTTTCGGTTACGTTTCGGTTAGGTTTCGGTTAGGTTTCCGTTAGGTTTCCGTTAGGTTTCCGTTAGGTTTTCGTGAGTCAACTGCCTAGAGAACGGAATGGTCACTATTTAGCGAGAAATATCACGCCAGTTTGCAGCGGAGACCATTTCATATCAGTATGTAGCGCGGGGTATGTCACGTCAATTTTCAAGTGCGGCGTATCTCAGTTCAAGTACGTAGCACGGGGAAATTCAAATCAAGTACCAAGCACAGATATCTAATGCCAACTACATAGAGCACAAAATGTTTGTCACTATGTAGGGAAGTAGTAACGGCCTGGGTATGGGTAATTTTGGCGTAGGGGTGGCGGTGGAGGTATTAAATGGTGTAGGGGTGACGTTGGAGGTCAGGTTCCGTCCATCTTTACCTTTACCCCTAGGTAG
>Ga0209738_10000228_pt1 | contig 12496 bp, 5 predicted proteins | sample TergutNc150P5_FD_187289 | JGI IMG/M metagenome (GOLD analysis project Ga0209738, IMG submission 187289) | Nasutitermes corniger P5 segment gut microbial community from laboratory colony in Florida, USA - Nc150 P5 (SPAdes) (version 2) | ecosystem: Host-associated > Arthropoda: Insects > Digestive...
GAGGCCCCGTTGTGTAGCGGCCCAGCACGCGGCCCTCTCAAGGCTGAAACGGCAGTTCGAATCTGCTCGGGGCTACCGAAGCCAACCCTCGGCTCACCGATAGGTGACCGGGGGTTTTGGCGTTTCTATGGGATAATTCCATCCATGAGGGACACGCTGGCGCTGGGCGGTCTGCGCCCGGGGCTGCGGGTTCGCGGCATCCGTCCCGACGCTATTGTCACGCTGGTGTCGGTGTGCCCCGTGGACGACGATCTGGCCGAGGTCACCTATCGCGATGAGGACGGAGCGCTGGACGAGTGTGTCCTGTCGTCCGTCGCCGTGGCCTGGCTGGAACAGGTCGCCGACGCCGAAGCCGGCCCCGCGTTCGACGGCGATCCGGACGACTTCCGCATGGCCGCCGAGGCGCTGCGGATCAAGTACGCCGCGCTGTACGACCCGATGGTGGCGGTCAACTCGTCCGACGTCGACCCGCTGCCGCACCAGATCCGGGCCGTCTACGAGGAGATGTTGCCGAAGGTGCCGCTGCGCTACCTGCTGGCCGACGACCCGGGCGCGGGCAAGACGATCATGGCCGGGCTGTATCTCAAGGAGCTCATCCTGCGCTCCGACTGCGAGCGTGCGATCGTCGTCGCTCCCGGCGGGCTGGTGGAGCAGTGGCGCGACGAGCTGGCCACCAAGTTCGACCTGCGCTTCGAGATCTTCACGGCCGACATGGTGGACGAGGCCGCCGGGCGCAACGCGTTTGAGCAGCATCCGTACCTGATCGCGCGCATGGATCAGCTCAGCCGCCGCGACGACCTGATGGAGCAACTGGAGGACGTCCGCTGGGATGTCGCCATCGTGGACGAGGCCCACCGCATGTCGGCGCACTTCTGGGGCGGCGAGATCGATGAGACCAAGCGGTTCCGGCTGGGCAGGCTCTTGTCGGGCACGGCCGAGAATCTGCTGCTGATGACGGCCACCCCGCACGCGGGCAAAGAGGATGACTTCCAGCTGTTCATGTCGCTGCTGGACGAGGATCGCTTCGAGGGCCAGTTCCGCGAGGGCGTCCACCACACCGACACGACCGGCCTGATGCGGCACATGGTCAAGGAAGACCTGTTGACCTTCGAGGGCAAGCCGTTGTTCCCCGAGCGGCGCGCGTACACCGTCATGTACCAGCTGTCGGACGCCGAGCGGGAGCTCTACGAGCAGGTCACCGACTATGTGCGCACCCAGATGGGCAAGGCCGACGAGATCGCCGACGCGGGTGACAAGAAACGCGGGCGCAACATCGGCTTCGCCCTGACCATCCTGCAGCGTCGGCTCGCGTCCAGCCCCGAGGCGATCCTGCGCTCGCTGGAGCGACGCCAAGACCGGCTGCGTGACCGCCTCGTCCAAACCGAACGTGGCACGTACGACGCGCCGGAACCGGACTTCGACCTGGACGACTACGACGACGTGGACGGCGAGCTGTCGCAGGATCAGCGCGAGACGGCGGCCGAGCAGGTGATGGATTCGGCGACCGCCGCCCGCACGGTCGAGGAGCTCCGCTTGGAGATCGCGGTGCTGGACGAGCTGATCCGCACGGCCCGGCGGGTGCGCGGCCTGGATGAGGACAAGAAGTGGGTCGAGCTGCGCTCGATCCTGCAAGAGCATGTGTTGTGCGACGACGAGACGGGCAGCCCGCGCAAGATCATCGTCTTCACCGAGCACCGCGACACGCTGAACTACCTGCACGCGAAGATCACGCAGTATCTGGGCAGGCAGGAAGCGGTGGTGACGATCCACGGCGGCACCCCGCGCGAGCAGCGCAAGGCCGTTCGCGAGCAGTTCACCGACAACCCCGAGACCATCGTGCTGCTGGCCACCGACGCCGCAGGGGAGGGCCTGAACCTGCAGCGGGCGCACCTGATGGTCAACTACGACCTGCCGTGGAACCCGAACCGCATCGAGCAGCGCTTCGGACGCATCCACCGCATCGGACAGCGCACGGTCTGCCACCTGTGGAACATGGTCGCCGATGACACGCGCGAGGGTGAGGTCTTCCAGCGGCTGCTCGGCAAGATCACGCAGATGAGCAAGGCGTACAACGGCAACCTGTTCAACGTGCTCGGCGAGGCGGGCGCGTTTGAGGGCAAGTCGCTCAAGGATCTGCTGATGCAGGCGATCCAGTACGGCGACCAGCCCGAGGTGAAGGCCCGGCTGGAGCAGACCATCGATGCGTCGGTGGCCGACGGTTTGGACGAGTTGTTGCAGGAGCGGGCGCTGCACCCCGAGATGTATCCGGCGCTGAATCTGGACGAGGTGCGCGCCACGATGGAGCGGGCCCGGGAGCGCAAGTTGCAGCCCGGCTACGTCCGCGCGTTTTTCATCCCGGCGTTCGAGCGGCTCGGCGGGCGGGTGCGCCAGCGCGAGACGGGGCGCTGGCAGATCACCCGCGTGCCTGCTCGGGTGCAGGATCAGGCCCGCCGGGCCAACCGGTGGTTGCCGGTGCCCGACCAGTACGAGCGGATCTGTTTCGAGACTGACTCCATACGCCAGCCTGGGGGTGCGGACGCGGCGCTGATCGCCCCCGGCCACCCGCTGCTCCAGGCCGTCATCGAGCTGACGATCGCCGACCTGGCGGGGGTGCTGCGCGCGGGTGCCGTGTTCGTCGATCGTCGCGACGACCAGGCCGCCACGCCGAGCCTGATGTTCGCCGTCGAGCAGAAGATCCAGAGTCAGCACAGGACCGTCTCTCATCACTTCGATTATGTGCAGTGTGATCCGACTGGACAGATGACAGTGAGCGTTGCCCCGCCCTACCTGGATTTCGAGGCCGCCACCCCCGACGAACGGCCGGGCATCGCCGAGGTCGTGGCGCAACCGTGGGTGCGTGCCGACAACGAGCGCGCCGTGCGGGCCTGGGCCTACCGCGAGGGGCTGGTGCCGCGGATGGACGAGCTCTCGGTGCGGTTGCGCGCCGAGACCGCCCGCGTGCGCGCGCAGGTGGAGGAGCGGTTGAACCTGGAGATCAATCACTGGGACCGAGAGTATAACCACTTGTCGGAGGCTGAACGTGACGGACGCCCGGGCAAGATTCGTGCCGAGACGGCCTTCGCCCGCGCTCGCGCGCTGGAGGAGCGTCTGGATCACCGCATGGACGAGCTCGACCAGGCCGTGCGCCTGACCCCGCTGCCGGCCCTGGTGCGCGGCTGCGCGCTGGTCGTGCCGAGCCGTCTGGTGGCACCGCCTTCCGAGGCCGCACAATTGGCCCAGGACGCCGAACAGACGCAGGCGGTGGAACGCCGGGCCGTCGACCGGGTGCTCGCAGCCGAGCGGGCACTGGGGCGGGTGCCCGAGGAGATGCCGCACAACAACCCCGGCTACGACATCCGCTCCACCGACGCCACGGGCAGGATCTTCTTCATCGAGGTCAAAGGGCGCATCAAGGGCGCGCCGAGCTTCTGCATCACCGCAAACGAGATCGCCTTCGCCCAGACCCAGGGTGACCGGCACCGGCTCGCTCTGGTCAGCGTTGACCCCGCCGGGCCCGAGTTCGACGACCTGCGTTACGTCACGGGGGCGTTCGCCACCTTCCAGCCGACCGGCACGACCCGCTCGTACAACGAGGACTGGCTCCAGTACTGGTCGCGCGGGGGAGCGCCCCGATGAAAGTGTCGTACGCGTGCGAGAAGATGAGATGCAGCCGAAGTCAGGTCGCACCACCCTCGACCCGGAGCGCATGTGCTCTGCCAACCGACGTGATGGCTGCTTGATTGGAGGTGTGAGATGAAGCCGTTGCCGATACGCGCGCTCGGTGACCAACACGAGTGGCTTGGATACTGGTGGGAGTCGTCCAATCCCGATGTGCGGATTCCGGGGGTGCTCCGCCACACGCCGGGCGTCGGCAGCAGGCTGAGCTTGGTCGGCGGATTCGACTTCAACGCCTGGGCTGATGCAGAGAATGGTGGCAAGGTTTTTAGTGGGTACCGGGATCCGGATATCATCCACGGGGACATCAATGGGACGCCCATGAGCCTGCTGGATTGTCGTCTTGCGCATTCGGTGCAACGACTCGCCTTTCCCGCGCCCGCTCAAGAAGAACAAGTCATCGAAGCGTCAACATGCTTGGAGGGTGTGCATGTTCAGGATGGTGCAAGCACCTCGATCGCTGGCTATTCGGTCAGAGTCGGCGGCGCCGAACTTGTCTTTCCCAGTCGCCATATGTTCACGTTCCATAAGCCTCCGAGTGAGGACCGCCCCCGGGGTGAATATCACGCAGACGTTATGCCAACGCGGCATGACCTTGAGTGGGAGGCCACTACACCGGTGGAAGACAGGATCACGCTGGAACGTCAGTGGCAGCAACTGTCTGGCGGCCCTGCCGATATTCACTTCACGGAGACAGCGACGTTTCGATGCGAGTTCGGTCAGGCGCATACGCTCACGAACGTGATTCGCCATGCGAACGATCTGCAACTGCTTGTGGCTCTGCTGTCCGACCAAACGCCAGCGATCGAGTGGCTTCGATGCAAGACCACAGACGGATCTGGTGTCAACCTTCTCTTCCAGATGGCCGAGGCGCGGGAATCCCGCATGGACGGCATTGTCGCCGATTATCCGTTGGTTCGAGATCTGGGCACCTTCGCCGATGTGGTCTCGGCATGGTTTGAGCTCCTGGACAAGACGGGTCCGGCCTGCAGGATTCTCGTCAACATGCGGTACAACAAGAACTCCTATGTCGAGCACCAGCTGGCGACGGTCATGACCGCTGCCGAGCGGCTACATAAGGGGCTGTCTGGTTCGTCGGCTCGTCGGCCACTTAGAGAGCGGCTGGATCAGCTGTGTGATCAGGTGCCGCCAGGACTGCTGGCAGACATACTTCCGGATCGTCAGCTCTGGCTCAGGGTTGTGCAGACCAGAAACGCGCTGACGCATACAGGTGAGTCTGGAGATGTGGGCCTGACCTATGCGGCCGTCATCGTCACGGAGGCGGTCCTCCTTGCCGTGGTGCTCACACAACTCCAAATCAGGGAGGAAGAAGTGATCCAGTCCCGAGTTTTCTCTCGTCGCATGCGGGCAGCTAGAACGCAGGCGGAACAGTACTTTTCCGGGCATCCGGCACAAGCGGTCGGGTCAGGATCGGACTTGCAGGAAGAAGATCACGATGACTGAGCGCACAAAGAAGCTGATCGAGGTGGGGCTGCCGCTGGAGGCGGTCAACCGCGAGTCGGCGCGGGAGAAGTCGATCCGGCACGGGCATCCCTCGACGCTGCACCTGTGGTGGGCGCGCCGTCCGTTGGCGACGGCCCGGGCGGTGCTCTTCGCGCAGCTGGTGGACGATCCGTCGGCGCATCCGGAGCAGTTCCCCACGGTGGAGGCGCAGGATGCCGAGCGGCGTCGGCTGCACGAGCTGATCGAGGCGATGGTCGTCTGGGAGAACACGGCGCCCGATGACGGCGGCCTGGGCACGCTGCAGGGCGTGGCGGTGATGCCGCACGATCACGAGGGCCACGAGATTCGCACGCGATCGCAGCTGTGGGCAGCGGCGACCGACGAGATCCGTCGCTCGAACGGCGGGCAGTTGCCGGCGGTCTTGGATCCGTTCGCGGGTGGCGGGTCGATCCCGCTGGAGGCCCAGCGGTTGGGGCTGGAGGCGCACGCCTCCGACCTGAACCCGGTGGCCGTGCTGATCAACAAGGCGCTGATCGAGATCCCGCCGAAGTTCGCGGGCCACGCGCCGGTGCATCCCGGCGCCGAGCAGCGGCCGGCCTGGCGCGGGGCGACGGGCCTGGCCGAGGACGTGCGCTACTACGGCCAGTGGATGCGCGACGAGGCCGTCCGCCGCATCGGGCACATGTATCCCACGGTCACGGACGACAACGGCGTCGAGCGGACGGTGATCGCCTGGATCTGGGCGCGCACGGTGAAGAGCCCCAACCCGGCGAATCCGATCGAGGTGCCGCTGGTGCGTTCCTGGTGGCTGGGCAAGAAGAAGGGTAAGGAAGCCTGGGTCAAGGCGTCGGTCGTGGATGGCCAGGTGCGCTACGAGGTGATGCACAACGCCGACGGGCCGAAGGGGGCGGCCGACGGCACGGTGCATTTCGGGAATGGTGTCTCTCTCGCGGACGGCACGCCGATGCCAGCGGAGTATGTGCGGGCCGAGGCCAAGGCCGGCCGCATGGGGGCGCATCTGATCGCTGTGGTCGCCGAGGGGGATCGTTCACGGATTTACCTGAGTCCGAGCGAGGAACAGGAACGCATGGCTCACGTGGCGCGCCCGGACAATGTGCCTGAAGGCGAACTCGGTCATGATCCACGGGCTATAACGACGCCGAACTATGGGATGACTCGGTTTGCGGACCTGTTCACCAACCGCCAGCTGGTGGCGATGACGACCTTCGCCGATCTGGTGCCCGAGGCTCGTGAGCGTGTGTTGGCCGATGCCCTGGCCGCCGGCATGCCTGAGGGTGATCGCCTGGAGGATGGCGGCACGGGCGCGGCCGCCTACGCCGACGCGGTTGCGATGTACTTGGCGTTTGCCGTGAGCAAGTTGGCTAACATCAATAACTCGCTGTGCCGGTGGCGACCAGACACTGGTAAGGAGTCCGTCGGTGACATGTTCGCGCGACCAGCGATTCCCATGTCATGGGATTTTGCCGAGGGTAACCCGTTTTCAGACGCGGCCGGGGGGTGGAGTCATACGGTCTCGTTTTCTCCTAAGCTCATGGAACGGTTGCCCGCTCTGGCTGCGGGCGAGGTGCTCGCAGCGAACGCGGCGACCCGTCCGTACGGGGGCCTGGTGGTGTCGACTGATCCGCCGTACTACGACAACATCGGTTACTCGGATTTGTCGGATTTCTTCTACGTGTGGTTGCGGCGATCGCTGTCGGGCATCTTGGGTCGCACGGTGGCCACGGTGTTGACACCTAAGGCCGACGAATTGGTGGCCAACCCGTACCGTCATGAGGGGCGCGACGGCGCAGAGGTGTTCTTCGTCAACGGATTCAATCATGTCTTCCATCGCATTCGTCAGGCGGCGAACACCTCGGTACCGATGACGGTTTACTATGCCTACAAGCAGCAAGACTCCGATGCTGGCGGGGCCTCCTCGACCGGCTGGACCACGCTGCTGGACGGCATGGTGGCCGCCGGGTGGGAGATCACCGCCACTTGGCCGGTGCGCAGCGAACTTGGCAACCGGATGCGTTCGCTGGATTCCAATGCGCTGGCCTCGTCCATCGTGCTTGCCTGCCGGCCGCGCCCGTCCGACGCGCCGGCGACGACGCGCCGAGCTTTCCTAGCCACGCTCAAGGCCGACCTGCCTGAGGCGCTGCGGGCGATGCGGCAAGGGGCGGTGGCGCCGGTGGATCTTGCGCAGGCGGCGATCGGGCCGGGCATGTCGATCTTCTCGCGGTTCACGCGGGTGCGCGAGGCCGACGGGTCGGACATGTCGGTGCGCGACGCGCTGCAACTGATCAACGCGATGCTCGACGAGGTGAATGACGAGCAGGAAGGCGATCTCGACGCTGACACGCGGTTCGCGGTGAAGTGGTACCGCACCTACGGGTGGGGCACGGAGTCGTCCGGCACCGCCGACACGCTGGCACGGGCCACGGGCACCTCGCCGCAGGCGCTGGAACGCGGCGGCATCTTCGAGGCGAAGGGCGGCCAGGCGCGCCTGCTGTCGCCCAAGAGCCTGGAGGGCGCGTGGGATCCGGCGGCCGATGATCGGGTGAGCGTGTGGGAGGCCGTGGTGCGCCTGGCGGCGATCATGGACAAGGACGGCGCCGACCAGGTGGCCGCGCTGCTGCCGGCGGTGGCGGCGAGGGTCTCGCTCGATGCGGTCAAAGATATGGGCTACCTGCTCTTCCGCGAGGCCGAGCGCAAGGGAGACACCCAGGATGCGATTCTGTTCAACGCCCTGGTCTCGTCGTGGAGCGACCTGGGCGCCCAGGCTCGCCGCCTGGCCGCCCAACCCCGAGCCACCCAAGCCGCCTTCGACTTCACCCAGGAGCCCTGATGAAGCCGCAGTTGACCCGTGCCGGCAATGGGGCAACGTCCGTTGCCCAATTCCGCTGTCAAGCCCCGTACGCCCGCTCGGATTGTGGTATCGCTGATACCACAAATGTGCAGCGGAGCGCTGCACTTTTCATAATGGCTAGTCAGATGCAATTTGGCAGCGCTGCGCTGCCGAATTGGAGGCAAGGAGGCAGTCATGACTGAGCTGATGCCGTCCAGCCTCGCGCCGGAAGGTGACCTGTTGGAGCGCGTGGCTGCTCTGATCGAGCAGGGGCGTGCCGTTGCCGTCTCGCGGGCGAACGCCGCCATGTCACTCACCAACTGGCATGTCGGTCGGCTCATCAACGAGGAGATTCTGCACAATGAGCGAGCTGACTACGGGAAACAGATTGTTGCGTCACTGACGCAACAATTGACGGCCCGATTCGGCCGCGGCTATGACACCACGAGCCTGAGCCGGATGCGAACCTTCGCCCGGGAGTTCCCCGACGAGGAGATCGTTGTAGCGCTGGTACACCAATTGAGCTGGACACACATCGGCGTCATCCTTCCACTCAAGTCTGCACAGGCCCGCGAGTTCTACATTCGCCAGACAGCGGAGCGGCATCTGAGCGTCCGGGAACTGCGGGCGGCGGTAGATCGTAAGGCCTACGAGCGCCGCGAGATCGCAGGTGCTCAGATCGCACGCGGCACGGCGACGCCTCTGGATGACATCCGGGACCCGTACCTGCTCGACTTCCTCGGCCTCGACGACCACTACCAGGAACGGGATCTGGAAGACGCCATCATCAACCAGCTGGAGCCGTTCCTGCTCGAAGTCGGGCGCGGGTGGGCCTTCGTCGGCCGTCAGGTGCGCATGTCGATGGGGTCACGGGACTACCACCTCGACCTGCTCTTCTACTCGCGCCCGATGCGCCGGCTGGTGGCCGTCGAACTGAAGCTCGGCGAGTTCCTGCCCGAGTATGAAGGCCAGATGCGGTTCTACCTCACCTGGCTCAACCACCACGAGCGCGGCACCGACGAGGCCGCGCCGCTGGGACTCATCTTGTGCAGCTCCACCGACCGGGAGCAGATCGAGATGATGGAGCTGTCGAAGGACAACATCGTCGTGGCCGAGTACTGGACCGACCTGCTGCCGAAGAAAGAGCTGGAGGAGCGCCTGGGCGTCATCCTCCGTGAAGCCAAGGAGCGCCTGGCCCGACGGGCTCTGCAATCCGGGGCCGAGACTGAAGACGAGGAGTGAACCGAGATGGCGATGAGCAGTCGTGACCGCGTGGGCAAGGCCTTCGACCTGCTGGTCGAGGGGCTAGCCGATCCGGTGGACGAGGTGATGACGGGTGTGGCGGGCACGGGCTGGAACGAGCGCTGGGGCCGCCAGCGGGCACAGCAGCTCGGCAAGGCGAGCTACGAGATGTCGAAGACCGACCCGCAGACGTTGCTCTTGGCCATCACCGAGCACGGGCGCGATTTCTCCGGCCTGCTGTCGCGCTCGCAGCAGGCCTTGGCCTCCGAGCTGCGCGAGACCCGCAACCGGTGGGCGCACGGCGACGCGTTGAGCGCCGACGACGCTTCGCGCGCGCTGGACACCATCGAGCGTCTGCTGATGGCGGTCAGTGCGTCCGATTCGGCGGCCGACGTCCGCAAGCTGCGCCTCGACCTGCAGCGCCAGGTCTACGAGGACGCCTCGCGGCACAAGGCGAACACCGTCGCCGTCCGCCTCGACCCGACGACGGGCCTCAAGCCGTGGCGCGAGGTGATCAAGCCGCACGATGACGTGGCCAAGGGCCAGTTCACGGCCTCGGAATTCGCCGCCGACCTGTACCTGGTTGCGAACGGACAGGCCACCGGGCCGGAATACTCCGATCCGGTCGAATTCTTCGCGCGCACCTACCTGACCGAGGGCCTGCGCGACCTGCTTGCCCGGGCGCTCAGACGACTGACGGGCGACGAGAACGCCTCGCCGGTGGTCAACCTGCAGACCAACTTCGGCGGCGGCAAGACCCACTCGATGCTGGCGCTGTACCACCTGTTCGGCGGCACGCCGGCGACCGCGTACCCGCAGGAGGTGCAAGACCTCGTCGCGGCCAACGGCTCGCCGCGGCTGGATGAGTTGGGCGTACGTCGCGTCGTGATCGTCGGCAACCGACTCAAGGCGGGTTCGCCTCTGGTCAAGGACGACGGCACGCAGGTCAACACCATCTGGGGTGAGCTGGCCTGGCAGCTCGGCGGGCGCGCGGCATACGACCGCATCGCCGAGGACGACCGGCGCGGCACCAACCCGGGCGACGCGATCCGGGGCCTGCTGGTCGACTACGGCCCTGTGCTGATCTTGATCGATGAGTGGGTGGCCTACGCCCGCGACTTGGTGGGCAAGGACGACCTGGTGGCGGGTACCTTCGACACGCAGTTCACGTTCGCGCAGACGCTCACCGAGTCGGTGGCCGGCGTGCCCGGCGCGATGCTGGTGGTGTCCATCCCGGCCTCCGACGCCGGCGACGACGGCCACGGCAACGACATCGAGATCGGCGGCACCAACGGCCAGCTGGCGCTCCAGCGCCTGCAGAACGTGGTGGGCCGGGTCGCCGACCAGTGGCGTCCCTCGTCCAAAGATGAATCGTTCGAGATCGTGCGGCGCCGGCTCTTCCAGCCGGCCGACGCGGAGGCGCTGGGCCAGATCGCGGCGGTGGCGAAGGCCTTCGTGGCGATGTACCGGCAGAACGCCAAGCAGTTTCCACGCGAGGCATCGGCGGCGTCCGACGACTACGAGCTGCGCATCCGGGCGTCGTACCCGCTGCACCCCGAGCTGCTCGACCGGCTGTACGAAGACTGGTCGACGCTGGAACGGTTCCAGCGCACGCGCGGTGTGCTCAAGCTGGTGTCGTCCATCGTGCACGAGTTGTGGGCCGGCGGCGACACCGCGCCGATCATCCTGCCCGGCAACGTCCCGCTGGATGCGACCACGGTCAACACCGACCTGACGCAGTACCTGGAGGATCGCTGGAAGCCGATCATCGACCGCGACATCGACGGGCCGGGCTCGACGGCCGCGCAGATCGACAACGCACGGTCTGCGCTGGGGCAGCGCTCGGTCACCCGCCGGGTCGCCCGGACGGTCTTCGTGGGTGCGGCGCCCCGGTCGAAGGCCACGCGCAAGGGCCTGGACAAGCAGTACGTGTGGCTGGGCGCCGCAGTGCCCGGCGACGCCCTGGGCAACTTCGGCGCGGCGCTGGAGGCGCTTGAGCAGCAATCGACGTACTTCTACGTCGATCAGGGGCACTACTGGTTCGACACGCAGGCCTCGGTGACCAAGACGGCGTCCGACTACGCCGAACGGTTGCGCGAAGACCCGGAGACGGTCTGGAACGAGATCGTGGAGCGGCTGCGGCAGGAGCGCTCGCGCGGCGAGTTCGACAGGGTGCACATCGCGCCGGAGTCGTCCGGTGACATCCCCGACTTGGAGGACACCCGGCTGGTGATCGCGCATCCGCGCTGGTCGCGGCACAAGAATGACGGCGCCGACGCGGCCATCACCCAGTGGGTGCGCAGCGCGCTGGAGACCAAGGGCTCCGCGCAGCGCATCCATCGTAACGCGCTGGTCTTCCTGGTCGCGGATCAGGGCATGGTTGACGAGCTGGCGTCGGCCACGCGCACGTACCTGGGCTGGCGTCAGGTGCAGGCCAGCGCCGACACGCTGAACCTGTCGGTCCAGCAGGCCAAGCAGGTGGAGGATTCAGTCAAGCGCACCGGCGACGCCGTTCGCGATCGACTTCGGGACACCTATCTGTGGCTGATGTATCCGAGCCAGCCCGACCCGACGGCGCCGTTCACGGTCGCGGCCGACCGGGTGGCCGATTCGGGCAAGTCGATGGCCGACAAGGTGTCCGACCGGCTCAAGCGCGACGGTGAACTCGTCACGACGTACGGGTCGCAGGTGCTCGGCATGGACGTCAACGGCGACCTGAAGAACGCCTGGCACGACGGTCACCTCAGCGTGGGCGAGGTGTGGGCGCACTTCACCCGGTACCCCTTCCTGCCCAGGCTGGCCAACCGGGGCGTGCTCGACGAGGCGGTGCGCCAGGCGGTGCTGGCCGTCATGGTCGGCGACGAGCGCTACGGGCTGGCCGACCGGTGGGACGATACTGCCAAGCGCTATGTGGGCCTGATCGTGCCTCCGGAGCTCGGGCGCACCATCCAGGTCACCGACGCCACGTTGCTGGTCGAGTGGGACGTTGCCGTCGCGCAGCGGGATGCCGAGCGTGCGGCCGAGCCGGTGTCGGTCGACGAGATGTCCCATGTCCCGGCGCGCAACGGTGGCGGCGATCGGCCTAGCCAGCTTACGTCGACCGTTGGCGACGTGCCGGTGGTCGCACCCGTCGAGGTGGAGAAGGCGCAGACCCGCTTCTTCGGCCAGGTGCGCCTCAACCCGAAGCGCTACGGCTCCAGCTTCTCGACCATCAGCAAAGAGGTATTGGAGCGCCTGGACGGGGCCGGCGCCGACCTGGAGATCGTG
>Ga0209738_10000229_pt1 | contig 12413 bp, 13 predicted proteins | sample TergutNc150P5_FD_187289 | JGI IMG/M metagenome (GOLD analysis project Ga0209738, IMG submission 187289) | Nasutitermes corniger P5 segment gut microbial community from laboratory colony in Florida, USA - Nc150 P5 (SPAdes) (version 2) | ecosystem: Host-associated > Arthropoda: Insects >...
CATTTGCTTTTTACCGCTGAACTGCTGATGCCGGCTTAAATCGTAATTGGTGCGCGAATGAATACCTTCCAATTCCTTAAATCCGAATGGAAAATCAAACTCAATATCCACCGCAGCATTGGCATAATGCGCTAATTTGGTATGATTGTGAAATTGCAATTTTTCTTTCGGCAAACCCAAGCTCAAATGCCAATTCAGCCGTGTTTGTTTCCATTTTTCGTACCAATCCAATTCCGTTCCCGGACGGCAAAAAAACTGCATTTCCATTTGCTCAAATTCGCGCATGCGAAATGTAAATTGCCGCGCCACAATCTCGTTGCGGAAAGCCTTGCCCGTTTGTGCAATGCCGAATGGAATTTTCATGCGCGCGCTTTTTTGCACATTTAAGAAATTTACAAAAATACCCTGTGCCGTTTCGGGACGCAGATATACCATATTATCATCGGGACTATCCGTAGCAACCGCGCCAAATTCCGTTTTAAACATCAGGTTGAATTGGCGAATATCCGTCCAATTGGCGGTTTTACTGATGGTGCAAACTATTTTATTATCTACGATTAATTGCTTTAAAGCAACGTAATCGTCTTTTGCCAACAGCTCATCCATTTTTTTCAACAGCGCATCCGCTTCCGATTTTTTGCCTTCGGAAGCTAATTTTTCGGCATGCGCTTCTATCAATTGATCTACGCGGTAACGCTTTTTGCTGTCTTTATTATCAATCATCGGATCGCTGAAACTATCCACATGCCCGCTGGCTTTCCACGTGGTAGGATGCATAAAAATGGCAGCATCGATGCCCACAATATTATCATTCAACTGCGTCATGGATTTCCACCAATAGTCGCGAATATTCTTTTTCATTTCGCTGCCGTAAGGACCATAATCGTACACGGCGCTTAAACCATCGTAAATTTCACTGCTGGGAAATACAAAGCCGTGCTCTTTGGCATGGGCTATAATGGATTGAAAAAGATTTTCTGCGTTACTCATGCAGCAAAGATAAATAAATTTATTCATTACATTCGTAATCAAAATCCGATATAAAATTCACTTTTATTTATACATTATAAACATTTATACACAATCAAATGTAAGTATAAATAAGCTATAATACTTATCCATACAGCGTTTCAGAATAAAATATTGCATATAAATATATACATATAAAATCATTCCACTTAAAAAAACATTTGTAACTTAGGCTCGTTAATAAAAAACATTTATTCATTTAAAAAACTATATTATGAAAAACTTCTTTCCTTTCATTGTACTATCCTTGCTCTTGTTGACGGCTTGCGGAGGCAACCAAAATCAAACGCAGGCAACTTCCGCAACAAGTGCTTCCGGCTACGATCCGCAACTCGGAATAGGAAAATATAACAGCAGCAACCTGACGCCGGGCGCTGCAATAGACCAAACAATGGCAGCGAACGGAGAAAAAATTTTCGAGCTGAAATGTTATGCCTGTCATAAACTTACCAATGAAAAATTGGTAGGTCCGGGCTGGAAAGGCGTTACATCGAGACATACGCCTGCATGGATTATGAATTTTACGCTGAATCCCGACCCGATGATTGACAAAGATCCCGAACTGCAAAAGCAGCTCGAAGACTGTCTTACCCGTATGCCGAACCAAAATCTTTCCGATTCCGATGCAAGAGCGGTACTTGAATTTATGCGCAAAAATGATGGAGCGAAATAGCAGGTTAAGTATTAAGTACTAAGTTTCAAGTTTTAGGTATTAGGTTTTAAGTGCTACGTTTTATATACAATAATTTTATTTTTTAATTTTAAACCATATATTATATGAAAGACAGACTTCTAAAAGTAAGTTTAATTCTTACCATAGTGGTTGCATCATTCCAAATGTTTGAATCATGCAAACCCAAAAATTCCGAAAGCGTTGTAAGCGGCGATGCCGCTCAAAAAGCTTATGTGCCACCGGGCAAGTACGATGAATTTTACAACTTTGTTTCCGGCGGATTTAGCGGACAACTTTCCGTTTACGGGCTTCCCAGCGGAAGATTATTAAGAGTTATCCCCGTGTTTTCCCAAGATGCGCAAGACGGTTGGGGATACAGCGAAGAGACCAAACCTATGCTGATGACTGCCAGAGGATTTATTCCTTGGGATGATGCGCACCATCCCGAAATGTCTCAAACCAATGGAGATATTGACGGTCGCTGGTGTTTTATCAACGGAAACAATACGCCCCGCATTGCACGCATTGATTTAAAAACATTCAAAACTACCGAGATTATTGAAATACCCAACAGCGCAGGCAACCATGCTTCTCCGTTTGTTACGGGCAATACCGAATATGTAGTAGCCGGCACTCGTTTTGGCGTGCCGCCCGATTATGCAAACGGCGATGTACCCATCAATACATACAAGAAAAATTTTGAGGCGCATGTTACTTTCGTCAAAGTAGCGCAAGACGGAAGTATGGATATTGCCTTTCAAGTAAAACTTCCGCCCGTAGATTTTGACCTTTCTCATGCAGGAAAAGGACCGTCCGAAGGCTGGTTCTTCTTCTCTTGTTACAATAGCGAAGAAGCTAATACACTGTTGGAAGTAAACGCTTCGCAAAAAGACAAAGATTTTATTTTGGCGCTTAATTGGAAAAAAGCAGAAGAATATATCAAAGCAGGAAAAGGTATAAAGGAACCGGGTAAATATGCGCACAATGTTTTTCACCAAGATACCCATTCCGCTACTTCCGAAATAAAAGACGGCGTGCTGGTTTTGGATGCAGCGGCACTTAAAGACATGTGTTATTTTATTCCTTGTCCGAAATCTCCTCACGGCTGCGATATTGATCCAACCGGAGAATATATCGTAGGAAGCGGAAAATTAGCTGCTTTAATTCCCGTATTCAGTTTTGATAAAATACAAAAAGCAATTGCCGCCAAAGATTTTGAAGGCGAATTTGCAGGAATACCGGTCATTAAATACCAATCGGCGCTGTACGGCGAAGTTCAGAAACCGGGTTTGGGACCTTTGCATACCGAATTTGACGGTAAAGGAAATGCTTATACCAGCTTCTTCGTTTCTTCCGAAATCGTAAAATGGAACATCAAGGATTTGAAAGTGCTTGACCGCGCGCCTACTTATTATTCTATCGGACATCTTTGCATACCGGGCGGCGATACCAAACACCCAAATGCGAAATATGTAATTGCATACGACAAAATTACCAAAGACCGTTATCTGCCCACAGGTCCCGAACTTGACCAAGCTGCGCAGCTGTACGATATTACCGGCGATAAAATGCAACTCATTCTGGACTTCCCAACAGTGGGCGAACCGCACTATGCGCAAGCTGTGTCGGCTGATTTAATCAGGAACAATCAGTTGAAGTTCTATGATATTAATCAGAATAAAAATCCTTACGTTACAAAGGGCGAAAAAGAAGCCAAAGTAGTGCGCAACGGCAATAGAATAGATGTGTATATGACCACGATACGTTCTCATTTTGCACCCGACAATATCGAAGGAATCAAAGTGGGAGACGAAGTATATTTCCATGTTACCAACCTTGAACAGGATTGGGATATTCCGCATGGCTTTGCCGTTAGAAGAGCGCCAAATGCCGAATTGCTGATTATGCCCGGAGAAACGCAAACTTACTATTGGAAAGCAACGGAAACGGGCATTGTTCCGTTCTACTGTACGGACTTTTGCAGCGCATTGCATCAGGAAATGCAGGGCTATATCCGTGTTTCGCCGGCAGGCAGCAATGTTCCTATTTCATACAGCGTAGGTACCAATTTACCTAAGCCGGATTCCACTGCAACAAGCGGAAGCCAAGCAAATATGTAAAATTTAATTTTAAAAAGAGACTGTTGTAAAAAACGGTCTCTTTTTAAACAAATGAGTGAAAAATGAAAACTTCAGAAGTATCCGTATTATCCAAAGTACTACTTTCTATAACGGGCGTTTTGTTTATTGTAATGATGTTTGTTCCGCTGTGGAGTATCTATTTATGGGCGCCTCAATATCCCGAATGGCTGCATCTTCCGATGTACACCAACGGGTTGCGAGACAGTACCAATCTTGACTTGCGCAGTATTAACGAGCTGAACCATTATATCGGCATGAAAGTATTGCGCACCCAAGACTTTTTTGAGTTTAGCATCTTGCGGTATATTTTAGCATTTTTTGCGCTGGTATCTTTTCTCTTATTATTCAGTAAGAAAAAGATATACGAATTACTGTTTCTGATATTATTTGTACTGTTTGCCGTAGCAGCCATGATAGATTTTTATCGGTGGGAATACGATTACGGGCATAACCTCGACTCCCGTGCAGCTATCAAAATACCGGATATGACGTATCAACCGCCGTTGATAGGTTCTAAACAATTACTCAATTTCACGGCATACTCCATGCCCGATGTAGGCGGATGGATGCTGGTAGCAGCGGGTATTTTACTTTTGATTGTCGTTATAAAAGATTTTAAGTTCCATGATAAAAAGCAGTAAAAATATAGCGTTGATTTTGTGGATATTCCTGTTCGCGACTTGCAGTTCCAAAGGTCCTGAACCGATTAAACTGAATGCCGAGCATTGCGAATTTTGCGGAATGACCATTTCCGATGCAAAATTCGGCGCAGAGTTGATAACCGATAAAGGCAAGATACATAAGTTCGATGATGTCCATTGCATGATTGCTTACAGCAAGGAACACAACATTACGGGCGCAAAATTTTTCGTCAGCATCTACGATAAAAACGATACACTGATGCCGGCTGAAACGGCTTACTATATTCAAGGCGGCGACATTACAAGCCCTATGATGGGCAACAGCCTTGCTTTTTCGTCCGAAGCGGCGGCAAATGAATACTTGGTAAAATTTAAAGCGGATGCTGTTTCTTGGAATAATTTATTGAAAAATGAATAAATTAAATTACAAAATATTATACTTTATTAAAAACCTATTGCAAGCAAGAATACAGATGCTCCTGATTTTTGCCCTTTTCGGTTCGCTGTCTGTACAAGCGGCAACTATTCAGGTAGGAAAAAATTATATGGTAAAATCAATTAAAGAAGCCATATTATTAGCTAAAAAAAATGATACCATACTAATACACAGCGGATTATATCAAGAAGGGAATATTGTAATCAATAAAAAAATTTCATTAATCGGAGAAGGCTATCCCATTCTGGACGGAGAAAAGAAATATGAAATTCTTTCCATATACTCCGACAACGTATTGATAGAAGGATTGAAAGTAATTCGCTCGCCTTATGCAACGCTTACCGACCCGTGCGGAATAAAGGTGTACAATAAAAATAATGTGGTTATTCAGGATAATATTCTCGATGATAATTTTTTCGGTATTTATATTCAAAACGGCAAAAAATGTATTATCAAAAGCAATAAATTAAAAGCTTATGGCGAGGAAGAACAGTATTTGGGCAATGGTATCCATTGCTGGCATAGCGACAGCATTTTAGTTATTGGCAATACCATCGAAGGACATCGGGACGGCATTTATTTTGAATTTGTGTACAACTCATTAATTTGGAGAAATAGTAGTCAAAATAATATTCGTTATGGTTTACATTTCATGTTTTCCGATAATAATATGTATATTAATAACATTTTCAAGCAAAACGGCGCCGGCGTTTCGGTCATGTACAGCAAAGCTATCAAAATGATTAATAATACTTTTGAAAGCAATTGGGGCGGCGGCGCTTATGGAATGACGTTGAAAGAAATGTCGGACTGCTACATTTACGGAAATGAATTTATCAAAAACACAACGGCAATTCGCATGGAAGGCGGTACCAGAAATAAATTTGAAAAAAACGAATTTTCGGACAACGGCTGGGCAATGAACATACAGGCAAGTTGCGAGGATAATGTCATTTCCATGAATAATTTCGAAGGAAATACTTTTGATATGAGCACAAACGGAAATCTGGTATTGAATACTTTTAATGAAAATTATTGGGATAAATATAAAGGCTACGATTTAAATCGGGACAATATCGGCGATGTGCCGTATCATCCGCTAAGTCTTTTTGCTATCATTGCCGAACAAAACCCGTCAGCTATGCTGCTTTTCCGAAGTTTCATGGTAACGCTTTTGGATGAAAGCGAAAAAATATTGCCGACCATTACGCCCGATAATTTTGTAGATAATAAACCATTAATGAAAAGATTAAATATTTGATTTTATCACTATAAATATTTTTATTCACCATTAAAAATCATAATACAATGAAACATTCAGTTTTATCTTACTTGCTTTTCACAAGCCTTTTTTGGGTAAGTTGCAACGGAAATAATAACGCGAGTTCCGCAACAACTACTACCGACAATTCTGCTACCACAAGCGTAGGGCAATCGGGCGTAAAAGACTCAACATCCAAACCAAACATTGTACAAATAGCAGCAAGCAATGCCGATTTTTCCACGTTGGTAAAAGCCGTTCAGGCAGCAGGATTGGTGGATGCTTTAAGTAATGCAGGTCCGTTTACCGTTTTTGCTCCGACTAATGAAGCTTTCGACAAACTACCCAAAGGAACTTTGGACGATTTGTTGAAACCGGAAAACAAACAAAAACTTGCGGACATACTGAGTTATCACACGTATGTAGGCGTTTTAAATCCCGACATTATGCAAGATGGTCAGCAATACGGAACAGTGCTGAACAATGCAAGCGTAAAAATTACCAAAAAAGACGGGAAAACCTATGTAAACGGTAACGAAATTGTAGCAACCGTGCCGGCTTCAAACGGATTGATTTGCGTAATCAACAGCGTATTGCTGCCTCCGCAATAGTAAAATCGAAGCCTTTTTGAGAAAGAAATAACTTGTTCAAAAGACTAAAATATTTAATTTAGCAAATAATAGAATTCTGTATTCTATTTGATAAGATTTTTTGAACAAGTTATTTTATTATACTGATTTTCGAAAAAAAGAGAATGATTACCATACAAAATCTGACAAAAAAATTCGGAAAATTTACAGCGCTAAACAACATATCGCTTTCTTTGGAAAAGGGAGAATGTATTGCGCTTATTGGTCCAAACGGCTGTGGAAAAACGACCTTGATTAAAGCAATACTCGGAATGATTGTTCCAAACGAAGGCGATATTTTTTTCCAAAACAAAAGTATTAAAAACGAATATGCTTACAGGGAAAACATCGGCTATATGCCTCAAATCGGGCGGTATCCTGAAAATATGAATGTGGGACAAATAATAGAAATGATCAAGAAACTAAGAAAAGACAATAAAAATAATGATGCGGATTTATTCAAAGCTTTTTCCATTGCATCCATATTCGAAAAACAAATGCGCACCCTTTCCGGCGGAACTACGCAAAAAGTAAGCGCAACATTGGCTTTTTTATTTAATCCCGAAGTACTGATTTTAGACGAACCTACCGCCGGCTTAGATCCTTTGTCTTCCGAAATATTGAAAGACAAAATCGTCAGGGAAAAAGAAAAAGGAAAACTCATTATCATTACCTCGCATCTGCTTAGCGAATTGGACGATTTGGTTTCCGCCATTATTTTTATGCAGGACGGTAAAATATTTTTCCATAAAAAAATAGAAGACCTGAAAATGGAAACCGGAGAAAATAAAATTTCACGGGCTATTGCCAATATCTTAAAAAAACGTAATGTACAGAATAACTAAAATAATACTTTCCGATATTCTTAAAAATAAAGTAGTCATCATTTATACCCTTATTCTCGCCGTTTTGTCGTGGAGTTCCTTTACGATGGAAGACAATACCACAAAAGGCATCCTTACCATATTAAATGTAATATTATTCACGGTGCCGCTGGTATCCGTATTATTTGCAACCATCTATATTTACAACAGTTCCGAATTTATAGAACTTTTGTTGAGCCAGCCTATCAAGAGAAATAAAATCTGGACAAGTTTGTTTTCTGCTTTGGCTATTGCTTTGATTATTGCTTTTTTGGTAGGTACAGGCATACCGTTGCTGGTATATTCTCCCGATGCAAATGGTTTAATCATGATAACGGTAGGCATTTTAATTACTGCCGTATTTATCTCCATCGCTTTTTTATGTGCCATTTACAACAAAGATAAGGCGCGGGGTATCGGTGTAGCTATTATGGCATGGTTGTTTTTTGCTTTGTTGTTCGATGGATTGGTGCTGTTTTTGCTGTTTCAATTTTCCGATTACCCCATAGAAAAACCCATGATTTTGATTACCTCGCTCAATCCTATTGACCTCTCCCGTATTTATATGCTGCTTCATCTGGATGCTTCGGCGATGTTCGGATACACCGGCGCTTTGTTTAAAGAATATTTCGGAACCGTGTTGGGTTCTTCCATATCGGCAATCTTGCTTGTTTTATGGATTGTTATTCCGTTTTTACTATCGCTGAAAAAGTTTGTAAAAAAAGATTTGTAAATCAAAAACAAGAATTGCATTTAAAGTATAGAATGGATTATAGTAATGGTGAATATGCAAAAAAATAAGAGACGGCTATAAGCCACCTCTTAAATAATTGAGACCGATGAATACCGCAGCATTTCATCAGGTGGAGGCATATAGCTCCCAAAAGTCTCATTGCAAATATACAACAAAAAATATTTCTAATTTGTTTTATAAATAAAAATGCCCGCGCCGAAGCCAGCGCGGGCGGTGTAAATAAATCATAATGAAAGGAGCCAAGAAGTTTTATGCCAATTTGTTTGCAGCAACAGTTATTCTTTTTGCGAAATCACACAGCGCCTCTTTTAGCTGTATTTTTTCTTCAAGAGTAAAATCTATCTGATTACCGTTGCCGTCAATCCCGTCAAGTTTGTGGTACAACCACGAAGGCGATTTTCCGAAATATTTTTGTGCTATTTTCGCCCATGATAAATCTACAAGTATATCACTAAGAGATTGTTTTACCGTAGCCTTTGTTATTACTGTTTCCATAATTTTTATTGTTTAAATATCCTGCTTTAACGGCGGGACTAATTACTTAATCTTTGTCATTTTCATACATCAAGGCTTCAAACAGTTTCAGAATATAATATTCGAGTTGCTGTGAAGGATTGTGTTTTGAGTTTTGATAATTGCGAATGGCTTGTATCAATTCCCATTCCTTTTCGGTCAATTCCTGTTTTATGTTTTTTATTTTCATGTCTCTTATAATTCACTATATTGCAAAGATAGTACGCAAATGCGTACTATTCCAAATATTTATTGTTAATATTATATTCAATAAATAATAGAGACTGCCCTCTCGGACAGTCTCTATAAAGTTCAAAGATTGAAATTATTGAACAACACAATTATTTAGCCGTAATAATTACTTTCAAAGCCTTATTTTCGGCAGCTTTGCTGAAAACATCATATGCTTTGTCAATTTCGGCAAATGTAAAGTGATGCGAAATCAATTTTTGCGGATCTACTTTGTGCGACATAACCGTTTTCATCAGCATCTCTGTGGTATTGGCATTTACCAAACCCGTCGTGATAGTGATATTTTGTATCCATAATCTTTCTATTTCCAAACTTACCGGTTTGCCGTGTACGCCCACATTGGCAACGCGACCACCCGGACGAACTATTTTTTGACATACATCAAACGTTGCCGGAACGCCCACTGCCTCAATAGCTACATCTACGCCGTCTTTGGTTTCCTTCATAATTCTTGCAACAGCATTTTCTTTGCCGCTGTTGATAGTATCGGTAGCGCCGATGGATTTTGCATGTTGCAAACGATAGTCGTCCAAATCAATCATGTAAATTTTTGCAGGAGAATAAAACTGCGCGGTAAGCAAGGCAGCCAAACCCACAGGACCCGCACCTACAATAGCAATAGTATCACCGGGTTTTACAGCGCCATACAACACGCCCATTTCAAAACCGGTAGGAAGAATATCGCTTAGCATTACAATATCTTCTTCTTTTGCGCCGGCTGGCAAATGATAAAGACTATTGTCTGCATGAGGAATTCGTACCAATTCGGCTTGCGTACCATCAATAAGATGTCCTAAAATCCAGCCGCCGTCTTCGCAGTGAGCATACATTTGCTTGCGACAATATTCGCATTTTCCGCAAGAAGTAATGCAAGAAATTAAAACCTTATCTCCTTTTTTGAAATTAGATACGGCAGAACCAATTTCTTCAACAATGCCGATACCTTCATGTCCGATTACGGTGCCGGGTTTTGTTTCAGGAACATCGCCTTTTAAAATGTGTAAATCGGTACCGCAAATGGTAGTAGTGGTAATTCTGACAATAGCATCCGTAGGTTTTAAAATTTTCGGATCTGCTTTGTCTTCCCATGATTTTTTACCGGGACCTTTAAATACAAGAGCTTTCATATACTTAATTTTGTTTTTATAAATTAAAAAATAATTTATTTTACAGGTTAAAAAAACTAAATAAACAGTTCAGTTAGCCTTTAAAAGCATATCAAAACTCGTCATTTTTTTTGGGAAAAAATCAAACTAATTAAAATTTTATTTTTTAATTAACTAATTATTATTTCATAAATTTTTATTGCAGCATATTGAATGGCGCACCAAAATTGATTTCGTTCAATACTGAAAAAATATTTCCGTAGCGCCGTAACCAAAACGCGAGTCGTATTGGTTTACAAAGTTTTTTACTTCTTTTCGGGTTTTGAGTAAATTGTGTATTTCTTCGCGCAACACGCCTTTGCCCACGCCGTGAATAACTACCAAATTGGGCTGCATATGGGCAACCGCAATTTCGTACCATTTTTCAAATTCTTTCAATTGCAATTGCACGATTTCGTAATTACTCAAACCCTTGTAATTATTAGTAATTTTCTCAATGTGCAAATCCACCACGCTACGAACAGGCGGATTTTTTTCCTTTATCACCGTATTATTGATTACCCTAAATCCGGCTTTTGACAAGCTGCTCAAATCCATTTTCTTTTCTTCCTTCACTCTGTCAGGATAAGCATCCAGCAAGAGATACGAGAGTATCGGCTCATTTTTTTCTTTCAATTCTTCCAACTTTTTGAATACTTGTTTCGGACGAATTTTTAATTCCGTTTCAAAATATTCGGCTTTCTTTTTGTTTGGCTGCGCCAATGAAAATTCAAAAAAGAACAACGGATTTTCATTCAAAGTAGAGAAATCGAAATTGTGCAAATACACATCTTTTTGCGCCAGCACTTCACTTTTCAATTCAAATTGCAAACTGCCATTGGCATCTTGTTGGTAATAAAAATGAAGACCGTCATTGGTGCGGTTCACTAAATAAACTTTGAAATAATCTACCACATCGTCGCCAAATTCATCAAACGAATACTTCGGCAAAAAAGAAAGCCAAACACCGTCAGATGCTTTAATTTCGCGGGTTTGCGGTTTTTTTTCTATCGGAATTTGGTCAATATATTTTTTATCTTCCTTTTTAGGAAGAACCATTTTTGTTTCGGTAAATCGTTTGAAATAAGGAAAATCAATTTGGTCGGTATAGATGGGAAACCGCACGCCGCGCACTTCTACAATCACCATTTTATCATCAATAATTTCCTCTACGCGCCCTTCTTCATTGGTTTGCAACACCAAAATTTCGTCGCCGATTTGATATTTCATAGCACAAAAATAGAGAAAATGATTTTTATAAGATGAAAGATAAAATGTAAAAATCCGATGTTTATTTACTCTTTATCGAAATCATTTCTCCAATCAACGGCAAGTTTATTTGCTTTTGCTTTTACTTCTTCCTGCATTTTTTCTTTGTAGGTAAGATATTTTTGAGCAATGGTTTTATCGGCTATTGCCAAAATTTGCGCAGCTAAAAGTCCCGCGTTTTTAGCGGCGTTCAGCGCAACAGTAGCGACCGGAACACCATTGGGCATCTGCAAAATAGATAAGATAGAATCCCACCCGTCAATAGAGTTGGACGATTTTATCGGCACGCCAATGACCGGCAAAACAGTCGCAGCGGCAATCATTCCGGGCAAATGCGCCGCGCCGCCCGCACCGGCAATAATCACCTGCAACCCGCGCTGCGCCGCAGTTTTAGCATATTGCATCATTCTTTCCGGCGTGCGGTGCGCCGATACAATGGTGAGTTCAAAAGGAATATCAAACTGTTTTAAAACATCCGCAGCGGATTGCATCACTTGCAAATCGCTATCGCTACCCATGATGACGCCTACTTTCGGCGCATTATTGCTACTCATTGTTTTCGGTATTTTTTTCTTTAAAAATGGTAAATTCTTCATCGGTTTCTTCTATGCGCAATTGCTCTGTCGGCTCTACTATTTGCTCTGCCACTACTTCTTTTATTTGGGGCAATTCATCCGCAGAATTTATTCCAAAATAATCCATGAATGACTTGGAAGTGCCGTACAGCAAGGGTTTACCGGGTAGTTCTTCATTCCTTCCACTGATAATAATTAATTCTTTTTCCAATAATTTTTGTACGCTGTAATC
>Ga0209738_10000230_pt1 | contig 12301 bp, 11 predicted proteins | sample TergutNc150P5_FD_187289 | JGI IMG/M metagenome (GOLD analysis project Ga0209738, IMG submission 187289) | Nasutitermes corniger P5 segment gut microbial community from laboratory colony in Florida, USA - Nc150 P5 (SPAdes) (version 2) | ecosystem: Host-associated > Arthropoda: Insects >...
GCCGCTCACCTTGAACCCGAGCGACGGAACCAGCATCACCGGGACGACAGATCCGGGTGTCACGGTGCAGATCACCGATAGCAACGGGAATCCGATCCCGGGCTGCGAGGCTGTGACCGCGGATGCGCAGGGGAACTTCAGTTGCACACCCACAACACCGGTGGCGGACGGGAACAGCATCCATGCGACCGCCACCAGCCCGAGTGGCGCCACCGCCCAACAAACCCAACAAGCCAGCCGCACCAACTCCCTGGTGATCGACTCGGTCACCCTCGTGCCGCCGGGCGGGGTGCCGAAAGTCAGCGGCACCGGACAACCCGGCTACCAAGTCACCGTGATGGATGGCACCACGCCTCTGTGCACCGCGACTGTCGGATCCGACGGCACCTGGACCTGCACCTCGTCGGTGAAGCTCGGCGGCGGCGACCACACCGTGACCGCGCTGCAGACCAGCTCCACCGGGGTCATGTCACCCTCGGTCGCACGCAACATCGCCGTCCCCGTCACACAAGTCGTCCTCGACCCGGTCACCAACCCAGCGAGTGGTGCCCGACCTGTCCTATCGGGAACCGGGGAACCCGGCTTCCACGTCACCGTCACCGGCGCCACCGGCACCCTGTGTGAGACCGATGTGAAAGACGACGGCACCTGGAGTTGTATCTCCAATACGCGTCTCACCGCAGGGGACTACTCCCTGACCGCCACGCAGACCGACCCGTCTGGCAACCCGACCACACCGGCCAAACAGACCGTGTCGGTCCCCGCGGCAGATGTGTCCGTCAACCCGGTCGACACCACACCCGGCACAAGGCCCGTGTTCTCCGGTACCGGGGAACCCGGCTACTCCGTGGCCGTGAAAGACTCCGGCAACCCGGTCTGCACCACCACCGTGAACACCGACGGCACCTGGACCTGCCAGGCCGACCAACCCTTCACGGGTGGACAACACCAGATCACCGTCACCCAAACCGCGCCCAACGGCACCCCAACCGCCACCGTCCAAACCCAACTGAGCGTACCCACCACGACACACAGCGCACCCACCGGCGGAACGCCGATCGACAGCACCGGTGCGATGGGCGCGGGACTGGCGCTGCTGTCCGGGTTGTGTCTTCTGGCAGTCGCGCTCGTCCGCAGAGCCCGGACGAGGTCTGGGGAGACCGCGGGCTGACCGCCGTCATCCTCGATAGTCGAACAGCGCGGCGCCCGCGGCGTCGCTGATGCTGACGCGCGGCCCGCCGTTCAGATCGAGGACGACGCGGACGCACCGGCCCGGATCGTCCGGATCGGCGCTGGTGTACGCCAACCGGGGGCAGGTGACCTCGTCCAGCGTCGTGACGGCACGGCGCAGCCAGGGACGCGCATGGCGCAGGCCGATCAGCTCACGGTGGATGCCGTACAGCCCGCCGTCCGGCAGCTGGTCGGGGGCCGCGGGGAACGCGGGGCGCAGCGGGTCGTCCGTGCCCGGCCCCGAGCCCTTGGTGCCCGTGAAGCCCTGCTCGTCGCCGTAGTACAGGTGCGGGTCGCCGCCGACGGTCATGAGGATGGCCAGCGCCAGCGGCACCGCGTCCGGCCCGATCTGGCTGGCGATGCGGTCGACATCGTGGTTGCCGATGAACGTGACGGGCACGAATGAGCCGAGCATCGCCTGATGCCGCGCCAGCGCCCACTTCAGCTCGAAGAAGTTGGCGTCGTGGATGCTGCTCCAGATGGCCTTCCACAGCTCGTACTGCGTGGCCGAGTCGACGCCAGACGCGCGCACGAAGCCGGCGAAGTCGCCATGCAGGATCTCGGCGAAGACGTACGCCTGGCCGAACCGCTCGCGCACGCGGGGCAGCACCTTCGCCCAGAAGGCGGGGCCGGTGGTGTACGCGGCGTCCAGGCGCCATCCGTCCACGCCGCGGCCCAGCCACAGGCACATGATGTCGGCGACGCGGGCCTGCACGTCGGGGTCGGCATGGTTCAGTTCGATCAGCCCGGCGTGCCCCTCGAAGCGGCGCGGCTGCCCGTGGTTGTCCCACGCGAAGAACCGGCGGCACGGATCGCCGTCCGGGGCGGCCAGGGCACGCTGCAGCGCCGGGAATCCGCGTCCGACATGGTTGAACACCCCATCCAGGTAGACGCGCATGCCCAGGGCGTGGGCCGTCCCGACGAGCTCGTCGAAGTCGGCCTGATCACCCAGGCGCGGATCGATGCGCCGGTAGTCGAGCGTGTCGTAGCCGTGGCTGGACGAGGCGAACACCGGCCCCAGGCTCAGCGCGTTACACCCCATCGCGGCCGCGTAGGCCAGCCACGATGTCAGCCGCGGCAGCCGGTGACACAGCGGGGGTGTCGTGTCGGGCCGGATGGGCGCGCCCACGAACCCGAGCGGATACACATGCCACGCGATCGTCATGGCGCCACCCTACCGGCGGTGGCGACCGCAACGCAGCCCTCGTGGCGTCTAGGACAGATTCTGTGCCGCCAGGTTGATGGATTCGGCCTGCTGCATCTGCGTCTCCGGCATGTCGTCGGCGCGGTGCAGGGTCTTGCGGCACACGACGATGGTCAGGCACGAGATCATGATGACCAGGGCGCCGTACGCGAAGGGCATCCAGGCGGTGGTGTCGTTGCCGAGCAGCGTGCACAGCGGCGGCGCGATGGCCCCGCCGAGGAAGCGCCAGCCGGAGTACGTCGAGCTCGCGACGGGACGGGGCAGGTCGCTGGCCTCCATGGAGCACTCGGTCAGCGTCGTGTTCAGCAGGCCGAGCGGGATGCCGGCCAGGATGATCGCCACGATGAGCCCGGGCACCGAGTTGATGAGCAGGGCGCAGGCGATCAGCACGATGGCCAGCGCGGTCATGGCGCCGATCGCGACGGTGGTGCGGCGCGTGCGCTGGATCAGCCGCGGGGCGACGAAGACGGCCGACAGGGCCAGCAGGCCGCCCCAGCCGAAGAAGATCAGGCCGATGACGATCGCGCTGTGCACGCCGTGGCGGGCCAGGGCGAAGGGCGGGTAGGCGAGCGTGGTGAAGAAGGCCATGTTGTAGAAGAACGCGACGATGCTCATCGTGCGCATGCCGGGCACCGTCATGGCCTTGAACGGGGCCGACAGGTGGACGGGCGCGGCGTGCATCTTGCGCTTGGAGTGCGGGTTGTTCTTCAGCAGCACCGCGATGGCGATCAGGCCGATAGCCATCAGCGTGGCGGTGCCGAGGAACGGGGCGCGCCAGGTGATGGTGCCCAGGGCGCCGCCGGTCAGCGGCCCGAAGGCCATGCCGATGCCGAGCGCGCACTCGTACAAGATGATGGCGCCTGCGGATCCGCCGGTGGCGGCCGACACGATGGCCGACAGGGCGGTCGAGATGAACAGCGCGTTGCCCAGGCCCCACCCGGCGCGGAAGCCGATGATCGCGCTGACCGACGGCGACGCCGAGCAGGCGACCGCGAAGACGACGATGACCGCCAGGCCGATCAGCAGCGTCGCCTTGACGCCGATGCGGCTGGACACCCAACTGGTGAAGAACATGGCCACGCCGGTGAAGGCGAGATACGTCGTGAACAGCAGCTCCGATTCGGTCGAGCTGGCGTGCAGCTGGGCCGCGATGGTCGGCAGGATCGGATCGACCAGGCCGATGCCCATGAACGACACCACGCATGCGAACGCGATCGCCCACACGGCCGACGGCTGGTTCCGCATCGCTTCGCTGGTGGACGGGCGCGCGGGCTTGGCATGGTGCCGGTGATGCGGCGGCACCTGCCTGGCTGGGTTGGTCGTGGGTGCGGTGGCGTAGGTCGCCATATCGAGTAAATCCTCCATCTACAAGGGGAGATGCCGATCGGATCGGCTGAATCCCGGGCACCACAAAGCCATCGCACGGCGGTGTGATGTCGGGCAATGGCAAGGACGGTACCCAAAAGTGACAGTGCATAGACTACCCGGTCTGCCTAGCGCGGCGGCGCAGCGGCCGCAGCGTGGTCACTCCGTAGCTCAGGCGGTCGCTGTGTGAGACGTGTGGCCCGCCCTCCTGCGGACGGCTGCGTGCGCGCGTACGGTGGGATTCGTAGGAGCTATCGGTCGCGAGCCCAGGGAGGCCATGATGCGGATCCGTCCAGCGGCTGTGGCCGGCATGTTCTATCCGGAGCGTCCCGAGGAACTGCGCGCGATGGTCGACGCCTTGGTCGCCGACGTCGCCGCGCCCGCGCCGGTACCCAAGGCCGTCATCGTCCCGCACGCGGGATACGTCTATTCCGGTTCGACCGCCGCGCTGGCCTACGCGGGGCTGAAGCCGGGGGCCGGGACGATCCGTCACGTCGTCATCGTCGGACCGACGCACCGGGTCGGCATCCGGGCGATCGCGCTGCCCGATGCGGACGCGCTGGCCACCCCGCTGGGCGAGGTGCCGGTGTGGCAGTCGGGCGTTGCCGCGCTGGCGGGCCTTCCCCAGGTGGTCGTCAGCCGCGAGGTGCACGCCGAGGAGCATTCGCTGGAGGTGCAGCTGCCGTTCCTGCAGCGCGTGCTGCCCGATGCGGACGTCATCGCACTGGCAGCCGGGTGGGTCGAGCCGGCGGAGGTCGCCGAGGTGCTCGATGCCCTCTGGGGCGGTCCCGAGACGCTGATCGTGATCAGCAGCGACCTGTCGCACTACCACCCGTACGACCAGGCCCGGCAGATCGATGCGGGCACCATCGGCCAGGTGCTCGCGCTGGATGCGGGCATCGACCACGATCAGGCGTGCGGCGCCACGGGCGTGGACGGCCTGCTGCTGGCCGCCCCGCGCCACGGTGTGGTGCCCAGGCTGCTGGGTGCGTGCAACTCGGGCGACACCGCCGGCGACAGACGGCGCGTCGTGGGATATGCCGCGTTCGGCTTCTACGGGCAGGGGGACGACGATGACGTGGCCTGATGTCTTCCCGGCCGATGCCGGATCGGTGCTGACGGGCCTGGCTCGCGCGAGCATCGAGCAGCGACTGGATCTGCGCGAAGACCTGGTGACCGATCATCCCGCCTGGCTGTGCGCCCCGGGTGCCAGTTTCGTCACGCTGACGATGGACGCACGCCTGCGCGGCTGCATCGGTTCGCTGGTGGCGCACCGGCCGCTGGGCCAGGACGTGGCCTCCAACGCGCAGTCGGCGGCGTTCGCCGACCCGCGGTTCCGGCCGCTGCGCGCCGCCGACCTCGACCGCGTGCGCATCGAGGTGAGCGTGCTGGGGCCGTCCGTGCCGATCCAGTTCACCGACCGCGCCGACGCGCTGCGCCAGCTGCGGCCCGGCATCGACGGCGTGATCCTGGACGCCGGATGGCACCGGGCGACCTTCCTGCCCCAGGTCTGGGACGAGCTGCCCGACCCGAGCCAGTTCCTGCAGCACCTGCTCATCAAGGCCGACCTTCCGCCCGACCACTGGAGCCCGCAGATCCGGCTGGCGCGCTACACGGTGACCGCGTTCGCCGAGCCCGCATGAGCCAGGGCACCGGTGCGCCGGCCCGCTACTGGCATGCGCTGGGCGACGACCGCGTCCAATGCGACCTGTGTCCCCGCGCGTGTCGGCTGCGTCCCGGTCAGCGCGGGCGCTGCTTCGTCCGCCAGAATGAGGACGGACGGCTCGTGCTGACGACGTACGGCCGCTCGTCCGGCTTCTGCATCGACCCGGTCGAAAAGAAGCCGCTCAACCACGTGGCCGCCGGCTTGTCCGTGTTCAGCTTCGGCACGGCGGGCTGCAACCTGGCGTGCCGGTTCTGCCAAAACTGGGAGATCTCGACGGCGACCAGCTTCGATGCGCTGACCGACCAGGCCGGCCCGCAGGCCATCGCCGATGCGGCCGCGCGCACCGGATGCCGGGGCGTGGCGTACACGTACAACGACCCGGTGATCTTTCCCGAATACGCGATCGACGTGGCCGCCGCCGCCCGCGCCCGCGGCCTGCTCAACATCGCCGTGACGGCCGGATACATCAACCCCGCCCCGCGCGCCGACTTCTTCGCGGCGATGGATGCCGCCAACGTCGATCTGAAGAGCTTCAGCCCCGACTTCTACCGCCGTGTGGTCGGCGGGCGCATGGAGGTGGTGCTCGACACGCTGCGCTACCTGGTGCACGAGACATCCGTGTGGGTCGAGGTGACCACGCTGGTGATCCCGGGGCTCAACGACTCCGACGCCGAGCTGCACGCGCTGACCGAGTTCGTCGCGGGCGAGCTGGGCGTGGACGTGCCGCTGCACTTCACCGCGTTCCATCCCGACAACCGCATGATGGACGTGCCGCGCACGCCGCTGGCGACGCTGCGCCGGGCTCGCCGGATCGGCCAGGAGGCCGGGCTGCGCTACGTCTACACGGGCAATGTGATCGATCCGGACGGATCGACGACGTGGTGTCCCGCCTGCGGCGCGCCCGTCGTCGTGCGCGCCGGGTATCGGATCGAACGGTACGCGCTCGATGCGTCCGGACGCTGCCAGGGCTGCGGCACCCCGGTCGCGGGGCGGTGGGACGCCCGTCTCGAACAGGCCGGGACGCGCCACCGGATCTGACGCCGAATGCTGTGCGGATGATGTCGGGGTCGTGTCATCGACTCGGAGTTGACGGCCGGTATGGGTAGCCTGGAGGTGGGCCCCCGCTTTGACCACAAGGGCCATCGCAGGAAGGAGTCATCGTGGACATCACCATCACTGCTCGGCGTTGCACCATCACCGACACGATCCGCCAGGACGCAGAGCGCGCCCTGACCGAGGCGGTCGGCAAACTGAGCACACGTGTGATCGGCGCCGAGATCGAGTTCACCGGCAGCGACAACAAGGTCGAGGGCACGCGCTGCGAAATCACGCTGCGCGGCAAGGGCCCCGTGATCCGCGGCATCGGCATCGCGGACGACAAGATGCTCGCCTTCGAGGGCGCGCTCAAGAAGCTGGACACGCAGCTGCGCAAGGCGGCCGACCGCCGCAAGTCGCGCCGCGGCCTGCGCTCCACCGATCTGGGTTCGGTGCCGCTGCTTCCCGTCGAGTCGCTGCGTCCCACCCCGCCCGCCGAGCCGGAGCCCCCGGCCGTCAAGGTGTCCACGGTGGCCGGTGTCGAGGTCGTGGGCGATGGGCCGCTCGTGGTGCGTGAGAAGGTCTTCCAGGCCACGCCGCTGACGCTGGCGCAGGCCCTGGACGAGATGGAGCTCGTCGGCCACGACTTCTTCCTGTACGTCGACGCCGAGACCGGCAAACCCAGCGTCGCCTACCGCCGCAAGGCATACAACTACGGCGTCATCCACCTCGATGTAACGGAGTAGCGACGCCCCACGGGCACCCTGGCTGCGTTGTCGTCGGTCGCCGGACGTCCAGTCCGACTCCCTCCTCCGCCTTGCCATGCCACCCGTGGGACGCCGCTTCCGTGTTGCCACCACGGGCACCCTGGCTGCGTTGTCGCCGGTCGCCGCGTGCGTCCACGATAAGATGGCGTGCGAGAGGGGGCGACGCGATGGGTGTGACGACGGCTGACGTTGCCCGGCTGGCCGGATTGGCCCGCCTGGAACTGACGCAGGACGAGTTGGCGGCGCTGGCGCCGCAGTTGGATGTGATCCTGGACGCGGTGAAAAGCGTCGGGCACGTGGCGGATCAGGACATCCCGCCCACGTCGCACGCGGTGCCGCTGGTCAACGTGATGCGCGCCGATGAGGTGCACGAGAGCTTCCCGCCGCAGGCGATGCTGGCGGGGGCGCCATCCACGCAGGACGACTGCTTCCGGGCTCCGCACATCCTGGACGAGGGGGAGGCCTCATGAGCGACGCGCAGCTGCTGGCGCTGGATGCCGCCGAGCTGGCCGAACGCATCCATAGCCGCGAAATCTCCAGTGAACAGGCCACGCGGGCCTGCTTCGCGCAGATCGATGCCGTGGACGGCGACGTCCACGCCTTCCTGGCGCTCGACCGGGACCGCGCGCTGGCCGACGCCCGTGCGATCGACGCCCGGATCGCGGCCGGTGAGCCCGTCGGGCCGCTGGCGGGGGTGCCGGTCGCGGTGAAGGATCTGCTGTGTTACGAGGGCCTGCCCACGACGGCGGGCTCGCGCATCCTGGAGGGCTGGTGCCCGCCGTATTCGGCCACCGTGGTGCACAAGCTGCGCCAGGCCGGCCTGGTGATCCTCGGCAAGACCAACCTGGACGAGTTCGCGATGGGCTCCAGCACCGAGACGTCCGCGTTCGGCCCCACGCACAACCCGTGGGATCTCGACCGCATCCCCGGCGGGTCCGGCGGTGGCTCGGCCGCGGCGGTGGCGTCGTTCCAGACACCGCTCGCCATCGGCACCGACACGGGCGGGTCGATCCGCCAGCCGGCGTCGGTGACCGGCTCGGTCGGTGTCAAGCCCACGTACGGCGGCGTCTCGCGCTACGGCATCATCGCGATGGCCAGCTCGCTGGACCAGTGCGGTCCGGTGGCGCGCACGACGCTGGACGCCGCGCTGCTGCACGCGGTCATCGCGGGGCACGACCCGATGGATGCCACGTCCATCGATGCGCCGGTGCCCGACGTGGTCGCCGCGGCCCGGCAGGCCGACGTCGCGGGCCTGCGCATCGGCGTCATCACGCAGCTGGGTGGGGCCGGGTACGCGCCCGGTGTCGGGCAGCGGTTCCGCGAGGCGCTGGACCTGCTGACCGGGGCGGGCGCCGAGCTGGTCGAGGTCTCCTGCCCGCACTTCGAGGACGCGCTGGCGGCGTACTACCTGATCATGCCCGCCGAGGTGTCGAGCAACCTGTCGCGCTACGACGGCATGCGCTACGGCCTGCGGCTGGGCGATGACGGCTCGAACAGCGTCGAGACGGTGATGCGCGCCAGCCGCGGCAAGGGCTTCGGCGCGGAGGTCAAGCGCCGCCTGATCCTGGGCACGTACGCACTGTCGGCCGGCTACTACGACGCGTACTACGGCTCGGCGCAGAAGATGCGCACGCTGATCTCGCGCGACTTCGCCGCAGCGTTCGAGCACTGCGACGTGCTGGTCAGCCCGGCCTCGCCGACCACGGCGTTCCGGCTGGGGGAGCGTCTGGACGATCCGTTGGCCATGTATAAGTCCGACCTGTGCACCATCCCCGCCAACCTGGCCGGCGTCGCCGCCGGGTCGTTCCCGTGCGGTCTGGCGCCCGAGGATCACCTGCCGGTCGGCTTCCAGATCATGGCCCCGGCGCTGGCCGACGACCGCGTCTACCGGGTGGGCGCCGCGCTGGAGCGTCTGCTCAAGGATGTCTGGGGCGGTCCGCTGCTGGCGCAGGCCCCCATCCAGCCTGTCGAGGAGGTGCTGTGATGGCCGACGAGCTCATGGATTTCGATGAGGTGCTGACCCGGTTCGAGCCGGTGCTGGGCCTGGAGGTGCACGTCGAGCTGTCGACGGCGTCCAAAATGTGGTGCGGCTGCTCGACCAGCTTTGGCGGCGAGCCGAACACGCGCACCTGCCCGGTGTGCCTGGGCCTGCCCGGATCGTTGCCGGTGGTGAACCGCAAGGCGGTCGAGTCGGCGATCCGCATCGGTCTGGCGCTGGGGTGCTCGATCGCGCCGTGGTGCCGATTCGCGCGGAAGAACTACTTCTACCCGGACATGCCGAAGGACTACCAGATCAGCCAGTACGACGAGCCGATCGCCTTCGACGGCCACGTCGACCTGCAGATCGAGGGCAAGGCGTTCACGGTGCCCGTCGAGCGGGCGCACATGGAAGAGGACGCTGGCAAGCTGATCCACATGGGCGGGGCGTCCGGACGCATCCAGGACGCGGCCTACACGCTCATCGACTACAACCGCGCGGGCATCCCGCTGATCGAGATCGTCACCAAGCCGATCCACGGCACCGGGGCGCACGCCCCGCAGGTGGCGCGTGCCTACATGGAGTTCCTGCGCGACATGGCCCGGGCCCTGGGCGTCTCGTTCGCCCGCATGGAGCGCGGGCAGCTGCGCTGCGACGTCAACGTGTCGCTGATGCCGATCGGGTCGGACACGCTCGGCATCCGCAGCGAGACCAAGAACGTCAACTCGCTGCGCGCGGTCGAGCAGACGGTGCACTACGAGATGTGCCGCCAGGGTGCGATCCTGGCCGCGGGCGGACGGGTCAAGCAGGAGACGCGCTTCTGGAACGAGGCCGGCTTCACGACGCCCGGGCGCAGCAAGGAGCAGGCCGAGGACTACCGCTACTTCCCCGAGCCCGACCTGGTGCCGGTGGCGCCCGATCCCGCGTGGGTGGAGCAGCTGCGGGCCACGATCCCGGAGCATCCGCAGCTGCGCCGCGAGCGGCTGCGCACCGCGTGGGGCCTGACCGACCGCGAGTTCGGCGACATCCTGGCCACCGAGGGCGCGCTCGACCTCATCGCTGCGAGCGTGGACGCGGGCTGCGCGCCGGCGTCCGCCCGCAAGTGGTGGCTCACCGAGCTGGCCCGCCGGGCCAACGAGACCGGCACGGCGCTGGAGGATCTGCCGATCACGCCCGCGCAGGTCGCGGCGCTGCAGGCGCTCGTGGACGATGGCACGATCAACGACCGGTTGGCCCGCGACGTCATCGAGGGCGTTCTGGACGGACAGGGCGAGCCGGCCGACATCGTGGCGGCGCGCGGCCTGGCCGTGGTCAGCGACGATGGCGCGCTGGGCGCTGCGGTGGATGCGGCGATCGCGGCCGACCCGCAGGCGGCGCAGCGCATCCGCGACGGCAAGGTGCAGGCGGCCGGAGCCCTGATCGGCGCCGTGATGCGGTCGCTGGGCGGGCAGGCCGATGCGGCCCGGGTGCGCGAACTGATCCTGGAGAAGCTCGCATGAGCCCATCCGCCGCTCCGGATGCGCCGAGCGATCCGTCCGGACTTCCCCCGGCCTGGAACGCGCGCGTGCGCTTCGACGAGCGCGGGCTGGTGCCCGTGGTCGTGCAGGAGGCGCACACCCGGCGCGTCCTCATGATGGCGTGGGCCGATGCGGCCGCGCTGGCGAACACGCTGGAGACCGGCCGGGCCACGTACTGGTCGCGCAGCCGTCGCCGCCAGTGGGTCAAGGGCGAGACGTCGGGCCATGTCCAGCGCATCCGCGAGATCGCCGTCGACTGCGACGGCGACACGGTGCTCTACCTGGTCGAGCAGACCGGTCCCGCCTGCCACACTGGAGCGCCCAGCTGCTTCGACACGCCGGGGTCGGCATTGCTGTGCCGCGAAAGCGCGGACGGCCGCGTGGACGACGTCGAATGGTATTCCCCCGGGAGCGCCCCCGTTCCATCCATGACCGATCAACCAGCAACCCTTGCGGACCGGAGGTAACCGATGCTGCCGCTGTTCATTCCCGCCCCACCGTTCCGTGACATCGATCTGGGACGGCTGACCATCCACATGTACTCGCTGACGATGATCACCGCGATGCTGCTGTCGTGGTGGTGGACGGGCAGGCGCATCGCCGCGCGCGGCGGCAACCGCGACGAGTGGGACGGCATGGCGCTGGTCGCCGTCGTCTTCGGCATCATCGGGGCGCGCGCGTACCACGTCATCACCGAGCATGCCCGGTACTTCGGCCCCGGGCTGGATCCGTGGAACGCGCTCAAGATCTGGAACGGCGGCCTCGGCGTCATCGGCTCGATCGTGGGCGGCGGGTTGGCCGTGCTGGTCTACTGCCGCGTCAAGCACGTCAACTTCGCCGGCATCGCCGACTGCATCGCGCCCACGTTGCTGGCCGCGCAGGCCTGGGGCCGGGTCGGCAACTGGTTCAACCAGGAGGCGTTCGGACGTCCCACGACCCTGCCCTGGGCGCTGAAGGTCGATCCGCAGTACCGTCCGCTGGGCTACCAGCAGTACGCGACGTTCCACCCGACCTTCCTGTACGAGGGGCTGTGGAACGTGATCGGCATCCTGGTGCTGATCTTCATCCTGGAGCGCCGATTCCATCTTGGCAAGGGGAAACTGTTCGTCAGCTACGTGCTGTGGTACACGTTCGGGCGCTTCTTCATCGAGCTGATCCGCATCGACCCGGTGGACAAGGTGGACGGCATCCGCATCAACGACTGGACGTCGGGCGCCATCTTCATCGGCGCGCTCATCGTGATGGCGCTGCTGGTCAAGTTCCGTCCCGGCCCCGAGCCGTACCCATTCGGCGTGCCCGAGGTTGAGGACGAGTCTGAGCCCGCCGGCGAGGCCGAGGCGACGGACGAGACAGCGGCGACGGACGAGACAGCGGCCGGGGACGAGGCCCTGGTGGTGCCCGGGCACGGGGCGCCGCTGGATGCGGGGGAGTCGGAGCCGTCCGCGGATGCGGAACCGGTTCCCGCGGCTCCGCGCCATCGGGCCGCGCCCGAATCCGACTCGGGCAACGATCTGCCCACCGGCCTGTGAGGCCCTGCGG
>Ga0209738_10000231_pt1 | contig 12285 bp, 12 predicted proteins | sample TergutNc150P5_FD_187289 | JGI IMG/M metagenome (GOLD analysis project Ga0209738, IMG submission 187289) | Nasutitermes corniger P5 segment gut microbial community from laboratory colony in Florida, USA - Nc150 P5 (SPAdes) (version 2) | ecosystem: Host-associated > Arthropoda: Insects >...
AAAGTACATTATGCACTTTTTCTACCACAATGGTTTCCGGTATGTTGAAGGAAACCTTTTGCCGTATATCATTTGATGATGCGCCGATACGAATTTCGTAGCTTCCTTTATCGGTTACCCAACTGCTGAGATCGGTACGGAAAGATGCCAAATCCCGATTAGTAAGCGTAAAAGATATAGTCTGGCTTTCACCCGGTTTCAACAATCCTGTTTTGGCAAAGGCTTTCAGCTCTTGCGCAGGCTTTTCTATTTCAGTTGTCGGAGCGCTTACATAAAGTTGCACTACTTCTTTTCCTGCTACTTTACCTATGTTTTTTACTTTCACGGAAACATTGATGTTGTTTTTATCGTTGTTCAATGTAATGCTGGAATATTGGAACTGCGTATAGGAAAGTCCGTATCCGAATTCGTAAGCAACCGGAACATTGAATGTATTGTAATATCGGTAACCAACATAGATTCCTTCATTGTAAAAAGCATTGACAGGATTGTCTTTCGGCTCGCCGGGGAAAGTGGAAGCCGACGGTACATCTTCATATTTCATCGGGAAAGTTTCTGCCAATTTTCCCGAAGGATTTACATTGCCTTTCAGTATATCCGCCAGCGCATTGGCGCCTTCTTGTCCTGATTGCCAAGCAAGAAGGATAGCATCGGGATAATCTCTCCAATCGGCTATCGAAATGGGACTTCCGATATTCAACACCACTACTACCTTTTTGCCGGCAGCATGATATGCCGAAGAAACATTTTTGATAAGATTTTTTTCTGTCTCGCTCAACGAAAAATCATTCACCTTACGGTCTGCGCCTTCGCCCGCATTGCGACCAATGGTGATAACGGCTATATCGGAGTTTTTAACTTGGTTGTCAATCTGACTTTGGCTCAATGCAAGTTCCGAATGAAAATCTACTGCCCACTTTTTAGCTCTTTGTTTTGCGCCGGCAACAACAGTATCTATAAAATTAGCGTAAAGGTCGAACAATGGTTGTACCAATTGATAGCCGCTGCTTACCAGCGCATCATTAACGGATGCCGCAGCAGCAGGATTATAATTTACTTCTCCACTGCCTGTTCCACCTGCAATAAAGTGATAAGCGGTTTTCCCGAAAAGAGCCACCCGCTTTACATTAGCAGCAAAAGGCAAAGTATTTTTATTGTTTTTCAACAATACCATTGTTTCGCCGGCTGCATTGCGTGCTACCTGTGCATGTGCTTTTAAATCGGGAGCATACGTTGGCGTATAACCTTTGAAGCGCGGCGTTTTCATGATAAATGCCAATGCACGAGCCACATTTTGATTTAATACACTTTCATTAAGCAATTTATTATTTACGGCATTTATCAAAACATCGCGTTGAGGATTGCCCGGCATCAGCATATCATTGCCGGCATTCATTTGAGCAACAGCATCTTTACCGCCCCACCAATCCGTCATTACCATACCTTGAAAACCCCATTCATCACGCAAAATGGTGGTAACCAAATCACGATTTTCAGAAGTATAAAAACCATTTATACGATTGTACGAAGTCATTACCGTCCACGGTTGCGCTTCTTTCACGGCAATTTCAAAACCGCGCAAATATATTTCGCGCAGCGCGCGCTGGCTAATTACTTCATTAATTGTGGTACGATTCGTTTCAATATTATTTGCCGCAAAATGTTTTAATGATGTACCAACACCGTTCGATTGAAGTCCCAGAATCATTGACGCAGCCATTTTACCTGCTACCAACGGATCTTCGGAATAATATTCAAAATCACGACCGCCCAACGGATTGCGCTGAATATTGATAGCAGGCGCCAACAAAACATCGGAACCATATTCCAACACTTCATCGCCCATTGCCTTGCCGACTTGTTCTACCAAAGCCGTGTTCCACGATGATGCAAGCGCTGTTGCCGTAGGAAAAGCCGTGCAATAAAACGGATGATTGGCAAGGCTTTGTTCTACTTTAATGCGCAAACCGGCAGGACCATCGGTCAGCACCGCCGGCGTAATTCCCAAACGAGGAATATCGTAAGTTAAACCCGCAGCATCGCCCAGCATCACGCTTTTCTCTCCGGTCGGCGATTTTTTCCATGCATCATTGCCCATGCCTACGAGCAGATAGACTTTTTCTTTTAAAGTCATTGCAGCAATAACATCGTCCATTTTATCGGTTCCCAAACGGGGAAGTTTTGTGTTTTGCGAAAAACCGCAAACAGCCAGCAATAAACTTATAATTAATAAATTAACATGTTTCATATGTTCGATTTTTAATTTTAATAAAGAAGCTAAATTGAAGCTATAAACATACGTCATTTTTTATTTCCCAACCTATTTTAATGACCGATTTTTTGCACAAAATTTACACCGAAATGGAGGAAAGCATCAACACCGGATAATCCGTTCTTCTGCGTTTTGTTTTTTACTTTTGCTTTTATAAATCTTTGAATGGATACGTCTTTTATCGAAAAAATTTTTTCAGCTTCCACTGTTCAGTTGTCGCAAATATTGGAAGTTTTTCGTTTTCAATATTCAAATAATCAAGTTTACCGCCAATGGTGCGATTGCTTGAAAATAAATATTGCCGAAATTGATGCCGTTGAAAAAATACCTTTTCTGCCCATTTCGTTTTTTAAAACACACAAGGTAGTTTGCGGCAACTTTCAACCCGAACTGATTTTCGAAAGCAGCGGCACTACGCAGACCATCAACAGCAAGCATTACGTAAAATCAGGGAAAATTTATGAAGAAAGTTTTGTAAAAGGATTTCAACATTTTTATGGAAATATTGATGAATACTGCATTATAGGGCTTTTGCCCAATTATTTGGAAAAGGGGAATTCATCTTTAATAAAAATGGTGGACGGATTAATCAAATTATCCAACCACGAAGAAAGCGGTTTTTATTTGTACGATTTTGTCCAATTGCATGCTTTGCTTCAAACGCTGGAAAGCCGGCAGCAAAAAACCTTGCTGTTTGGCGTTACATTTGCTTTGCTTGATTTTGCCGAACAATTTCCCATGCAGTTGCAGCATACCATTGTGATGGATACCGGCGGTATGAAAGGTCGAAAAAAAGAAATGACGCGCAACGAAGTGCATGAATTTTTGCAAAAAAACTTAGGCGTAAAAACAATTCATTCCGAGTATGGAATGACGGAATTGCTAAGTCAGGCATACTCGCAAGGCGAGGGGAAATATTTTTGTCCGGCGTGGATGCAAGTATGGATGCGCGATGAAAATGATCCTCTGCTTGTAAGGCAGAAGGGCAAAGGATTGCTGAATATTATTGACCTTGCAAATATTTACAGTTGCAGTTTCATTGCAACGGATGATGTGGGCAGCACTGGTGAAAATTATTTTGAAATTTGGGGCAGGCGCGATAATAGCGATTTGCGCGGCTGCAATCTTTTAGTAGTTTAACTTTTTATTTAATAATTTTTTTCCTCTAATTTTAAACCAATAACGATAACTCAATTCAAAAGTATAATAATTCTGTTTTAATTTTACACGATTTAAAAAATATAAGAAATGAAAAAGCTATTAATCGGTTTTCTTACACTTGCAACAACGGCTGCGTTTGGGCAAGTACGTCGCGGAAATGATATTGTAGTATCGCCACAGTTTGGTGCATACGGCGGTTTATCGGTAGCCAGCCAATGGGGTGGCGGTTACAATGGAACGCTTGCCGGCGGAATTGCAGGTATCCAAGGAGTTTTCCCTATCAGTTGGGGATGGTATGTTCAACCGGAAATTACATACAGCAATATGGGTACGCAGTTTTATTATAATGATGAAGGCGAAGATTACAAGAATAATGTGAATATGCATTTGCACATGAATTATTTAAGCGTGCCGGTATTGTTTAAATGGAGTATGCCGTTTACGGGATTTGGTATTTTATTCGGACCACAATACAGCTTTTTGCTGAATGGGCATCAAAATGCAGTGGGTTATCAAAGTGACCAATATCAGAGAGAAGATGTAGTGAAAGCAGGCTATTTTCACAGAAGCGATTTTTCGGGTGTAGTAGGTTTGGAATATTATTTCCCGAATAATGGTTATTACAAAGGACCGAAATTCGGTTTTGGCGTAAGATACCAGTTTGGTTTGATAAATATAAATAACAGCGCTACTCTTGATAATTCTTCTATTACCAATAACGGCTTCTTTGTAACAGGTGGTATAAGATTCTAAAAGTATTTATTATCTCAATTTTTAAAATCCGCTCTTAGGAGCGGATTTTTTTGTTGCATAAGATAAAAATTCCACTTTATTTTTGACGGAAATATGGTAAAAAAATCTTTATTTTGCAAAGAATAAAAGTACCTGTAAATGTTACCAAGATACAAAAGAATTTTGCTGAAATTATCCGGCGAATCACTTAAATCTCCTGAATGTATTGATCCTTTTGATCCGAAAATTATTGAACAATATGCGCGGGACATTAAAAGCATTACCGATTTGGGAGTGCAGGTAGCTGTCGTCATCGGCGCAGGAAACATTTATCGCGGCATGAACGAAGCCGAAAGCGGCATAGAACGCGCGCATGGCGACTATATGGGCATGTTGGCAACCGTAATAAACGGAATGGCAATGCAAGCAATGCTGGAAAAAATTGGCGTGTACACGCGCTTGCAAAGCGCTTTGCAAATGGATCAGGTAGCAGAGCCGTATATCCGCCGCAGGGCAATTCGCCATTTGGAGAAAGGGCGCGTAGTAATTTTCGGCGCAGGTACCGGCAACCCTTATTTTACTACCGATACCGGCGGCGCTCTTCGCGCTGTGGAAATAGGCGCTGACGTAATTTTAAAAGGCACTCGCGTGGACGGAATTTATACTGCCGACCCGGAAAAAGAGCCTGATGCCGTGCGCTACGAAACCATTTCCTACAAAGAATGTATTGACAAAAATTTGAAGATTATGGATATGACGGCATTCACGCTATGCATGGAAAATAAAGTGCCTATCATTGTTTTCGATATGAATAAAGTCGGCAATCTTCGCGCCGTAGTCGAAGGCAAAAATGTAGGTACGCTGGTAAGGGAATAGAATTTCTTCGTATTTTTGATGTATGAAAGCAATGGTACTTACTCCGAAAAATCAAATCGAATTTCAATTTGTATATGATTTGCTGAAAAAACTCGGAATGACTCCGACCGTTATGAGTGAAGAGGAATTGGAAGATGTAGGTTTTTCTAAATTAATGAAGGCGGCGGATAAAACAAAAAAAGTCAGCAGAGAAACAATTATGGCAAAACTTGATGCATAATGGAAGTAGAATTTCTTAGCTCTTTTTCCAAAGACCTTGATAACATGAATTTAAAATCCGTTAAAGCCAATGTCAAAAAACTAATTATCTTGGTTGAAGCTGTAAACGATTTACATGAAATTCCACATTTAAAAAAATTGTCAGGATTTAAATCTGCATATAGAATCCGTGTGGGAAATTACAGAATTGGTTTTTTCTATGAAAACGATAAAATCCTTTTTGCTCGCATAGCGCATCGTAAAGATATTTACAGATTATTTCCGTAAGTCTTTCATTTTTATCCGTTGTCAATTACATTTATTCTGACCTTAATTTCTCAATTGATTTTTCAGCTAAAAGAAAGGCGATAAATGCGATGAATAAAGAGCTAAATGCTATTAAAAAAATGGCGCTATTGCTCAATGAATAAATACTTACAGCGCTTGATAGCGACAAAACAAAAAACAATAACGCCGTAAGAGAGAAAAGCAGTAGATTGGAAAATATGATATACCGCAGGCATACCGCAATAAATATGAAAATGATTGCCTGAAATGCCGCCCAAAACGCAAAATGCCATCCGTATAAACCAATGATAAAATAAGGTAGCAAAAGCAGTAGCGTATGGGAAATATTAGCCTTCATACTATTCAATAAATATTTTCTTGTAGATAGTCTTGATTGTTTAATGAAAACAAGTTTATCCCTTTCGCCGTTTATCATCCATCCGATAAAGGCAACCATGAAATAAGATATGGCTGCCAATTTGAAATTTTTGTTCAGAATTCCTTCCAAACAAACATAATATCCCAATAAAAGCAGGGCAAAGACTATAATAGGAGCTTTTCGGAAACCCGTTTTCCATAAAGGATCGGCAACAGATAATGGCAACCGGATAAAATTGTTTTTTTGAAAAGATATTTTTTGTAAAAAAGTAAATAGAAGAAGAACAGTTATCGCCGGAAGAACCAAAAATTTATTTTTCAGAAAGATAATAAGCAGCAAAGGAAAATTCAGTATAAAATAATCCGCAAAAAGTAACAACCGCATACGCGCTTTGCCGTAAAAGCGAAGCAATAAATTATAATCTTTTCTGTCCGTGTGAAAATAAATTATCTGTGAAAACAACACTACCAATGCATAATATACGGTATATTCACCTTTATTACGATAAAGCGATAGCAAAGCAAATGCGTACAAAATTGCAAGCATCCATCCCTGCGAAGCATCTCCGTAAGCGATTTGCCGCCAGCGGTTTTTGTACAAATAATATAGCGTATTAAGAAGCATGATTGCCGGCAAAAAATTTTTCTGTCAGAGTGTTCGGAAGGCAAGATTCTACTTTTGTATTATCTATAAAATAGCACTGTTTTAAATAAGGTAAGATAATTTCAATGATGTGCGAAGATAGCAGCACCATGTGCGTTTCGGCTAATTGGCGAATATGTTGCAGCAATCGGTAATTGGCTTCTATATCCAAATCGTTGAACGGCTCGTCAAAAACGTAAATTTTGTAATGAGGACTTTGCAAAACGGCATTGATGTATGTTTTCTTTTTCATTCCGGTGGAATATTCTTTGATAAGATTGGTTGAATTTATTTCAAACAAAAAATTTTTCGGATTGACTTTCTTCATGCCGCAATTCCTTGCATAAAAATCTGCAAACTCACTGCCCGTAAGGTATTCGTACATATCCGGCTCGGTGGGCAGCCATGCAATATCGGGCGATTGAAGTTCTTCGCCGTTGAATAAAATTTTTCCCTGAAAATGTGTAAAGCCCAATATACAGTGAAAAAGCGTGGTTTTCCCTTGTCCGTTTTTTCCGAAAAAACCATAGATACCATTTTCCGAAAGATGAATGGCTACCTCTTTCAGTACGATATGGTTGCCGTATTTTTTCTCTGTTATAAATATTTCAAGCATATATATGAAAAATAAAATTATTTATACATGTATTCTTATTCCATTGAGAATAATTTATTTTTGTACTTAATTCACCATTATCTTTGACGCATGGAAGTTAATGAAAAAGTGATTAGTGCATTGGATTGAAAAAGAATATTCGTGGGAATCAGTAGCAATTGTAACATTTTTTATCCTATGCGCTCTAATGGAAAATCAGTTATCAGTTAAGATAATAAAAAACAAAAACAAACAATGGCAATACTTGAACTGCAATATTTAAAAAAATATTACGCTACGCAAAAAGCCGTAGATGACGTGAGTTTCACGATAGAAGAAGGAAAAATTTTCGGATTGCTCGGTCCTAACGGCGCGGGCAAAACTACGTTGCTACGCATGATTACGGGTATCTTTTTCCCGGATGCAGGCGAAATATTATTTGACGGTAGAAAATTTGACGCGCTCAACGACATTGCAAAAATCGGCTATATGCCCGAAGAAAGAGGCTTATACAAAAAAATGAAAATCGGCGAGCAAGCGCTGTACCTCGCGCAGTTAAAGGGTTTGAGCCGAAGCGAGGCAATGGAAAAAATAAAATATTGGTTCAGCCGATTGGAAATGCAAAGTTGGTGGAATAAAAAAGTAGAAGACCTGAGCAAAGGCATGGGACAAAAATTGCAATTTGTAATTACCGTTCTTCATAACCCTAAATTAATTATTCTCGACGAGCCTTTTAGCGGGCTTGATCCTGTAAATACCAATTTGATTAAAGATGAAATTTATCATCTTGCACAAAACGGCAGCACCATTATTTTCTCCACACATCGCATGGAGCAAGTAGAGGAAATTTGCGACAATATTGTACTGATTAATCTCGGCAAAAAAATTTTGGACGGAAGCGTAAGCGAAGTAAAACAAAATTTCAAACAGAATTTGTACAAAATACAATTTGTCGGAAATACAGGTGATGCCAATGTTTCGGGAGCTTTTGATATTCGCGAAAAAACAAAAGAAGGTTTTATTGTCAAAATAAAAAACGGTTTTAGCAGTAACGATGTACTGAAATATTTTATGGAGAAAAGTGTTGAGGTAACCTATTTCAGCGAAATATTACCGTCGCTCAACGATATTTTTATTCAATTGGTAAGCGATACAAACGCCGTTACGCGCGAGTTTCAGCCCATTTAAATAGTTGCTCTTATGAACAAAATAATATTAATTTCAAAAAGAGAATTTTTAAGCCGCGTACAGAAACGCACATTTTTATTGGTAACTATCGGCTTGCCGATATTAATCGGCGCTATTTATGCGGCAAGTATTTATTTCAGCGTGAGCGGCGCTTCGACAATAAAAATTGCCGTTGCCGATAGCGCTAATATTTTCCGTAACAGCCTTCCGTCAAGCAACGGAAATATTTCTTTTATTTTTGAAAACAATACATCCATTGATACTTTGACGTCCCAACTGCAAAGCGGGCGGCTATCGGGATATTTCATAATTCCTCCTGCTGATAATGCCGATATATTGAGCGATAGCATTCGTGCTGATGTATTGAATAAAGGCATTAATATTGTTATGCAGAAAAAAATCGGCATAATAGATAGAGAAAAAATCAAAAGCGATATTCAAACACGTTTACAGCAAGTAAAAATAAGCGCACTTATTACCGATACCGCTGTGCTGGCGCAGGCGCAACGCGCAATAAAAATTTCGTTTATCAATACAAATGATAATAGCGATTCCGAAATGAAAAGCAATATAAGCGCTATTGTAGGCTATGTTTGCGGAATTTTAATTTATTTCATTTTGCTTTTGTACGGCGCTTCCGTAATGCGCGGCGTAATGGAAGAAAAAACCAGCCGTATTGCCGAAATCATTGTCAGCAGCGTAAAACCGTTTCAATTAATGATGGGAAAAATATTGGGCATTGGCGCTGTGGGCTTATTGCAATTCCTCATCTGGATTGTTTTAACCGTTGGACTAAGAATGATTTTAATGCCTGTTTTATTCCCAAGCGGTGGAAGTCCAATGCTTGCAAACACGGATGCTGCGCAAGTTCAAGAGGCTTTAAATACCTTGAACACGATTCCTTTCGGATTGATTATTCCTGTTTTTATTGTTTATTTTCTCGGTGGATATTTATTGTATGCATCGCTGTTTGCGGCAATCGGTTGCACCGTAAGCGACGGGCAGCAAGATGCGCAAGGGCTTACTCCAATCGTAACTTTACCCATTATTTTTGGTTTTATTATTATGATAAAAGCGGTGAGCGATCCTACCGGTAGCTTATCGGTATTCGGCAGTTTATTTCCGCTTACCTCGCCAATTGTAATGATAGCGCGCGTTGCACAAGGCGTTCCTGACGGTGTTTCGGTTTTTCAATTGGTATTAAGCCTTGTTATTTTGTTTGCAACATTTTTATTTACCACATGGTTTGCGGGAAAAATTTATCGTACGGGAATTTTGATGTATGGCAAAAAACCAACGTGGAAAGAGCTGATGAAATGGGCTTTTCGGAAAAATTGAGCCGATTTTATTTGCCTACATTGATACCTTAAAATTTAAGGAAATAAGGAAAAACGCGATTGGAACAATGTTTCATTATTGACTTTTTCGGTAAACATTGTTCTTTGTTTCGCAGGAATACAAATGGTGCTCGCTCACACTATTTTCACCTTAATTGTATGCCTTAATATTGTACACGTAATTTTCCAATCTTTTAATTTGCTGAGTACGGTCGGCACTACGGTGATTATTTTTTAAAGTTGTTGCAATGCTTATATGCACGCTGTCGGAACTTTTGCGCCATTCGTTAATCATGCGCAATATTTCTTTCGATTTGATAACAAAAGTTACGCCTTGTGCGTTTGCCTCGCGCGTACTTAAAACGCCTATTACTTCGCCATTGCGGTTAAATACCGGTCCGCCGCTGTTGCCGGGGTTTGCCAACAGCGAAATACAAATGGTAGAAGTATCGCCGTCATAACCTTTTAAAGCGCTGATGTAGCCTTTGTTGTACGTAATGTTGTTGCTGGGATAACCGAGTGTAAACACATCTTCACTCAAATCGTTTTCACTTGATTTAAAATCGTACGGAATGGATTTTACCGGCGTATAATCTTGATCCGTAATTTTCAAAATAGCCAAGTCTCTTATATTATCTACATATACGATAGCGGTATTAAATTCTTCTCCTTCGTTGTTTACAGCCACTGCGTTGGAACCTTTTAAAACATGCGCATTGGTAAGCAAATAGCCCTCTCCATTAATAAGGAAAGCCGATCCGCCGCCCTTCATTACGGCGCCTTGCGGCATTTTGGTTGCATCCTTTATTTTGGTAGATTGATAATCCTGTGTTCTTTTCAATTGTTCTACCGTTCGGCTCAATTGTTCTATTTTATTGCTGTTGTTTTTTGCCGGAATAGATATGACGCTACTGATAATAAGCGCCGTTATGCCCGCAATACATGCCGCCATAACGGTAGTTTTCCGATACCGCTGCCAAAAGCTAATGACTTTACCTTCGGGTATTTCATTCATATTTTTGCTGATGTTGCCTTTCTCCGCCAAATCGTTGTGAACCGAATTAAGTTCTTCTTGCAAATTTTTTCTTTCACTGTAAGAGGCTAATGTTTGCATAAATACTCTATGCGTAATCACCATTTGGTCTAATTCGGGATTAGCGGCACGTTGTTGTTCAAAATATTGCTTTTCATCCGGCTCCATTTCACCGTTGATGTAGCGTTCCAAACTTTCTATCAAATAAAACTCGTTCATCTCTTTTTATTTATTTGTTATACTGCGCAAAAAACAATTTTTTCAAGCGCATCAAACATTTATATTTTTGCGTTTTGGCATTGTCTGTATTGGTATAATTAAACATTTCAGCCAGTTCGCTCATTCCTTTTTTATAAATATAGTAGGCTTGCAACAGACTTTTACAAGGCTCGCCCAATTTATTCATGGCTGTTTCCATCATTACAAAAGTATCCTCTCTTTGTTTTACGGCATCCATATCGTCGTTTGAAAAAATATTTTCATCCTCCACTTCCGCATCCGATGAAATGTAAAACCTGCCTTGCCGACTTAATTTCTTCAACCACAATTTTCGACTGACGGCGTAAAGAAAAGTTTTTATTTGGCTGGATAATTGAAAATCACTTTGTTTCGATTTCTCGTACAATATAATCATTGCCTCCTGAAAAATATCCTTTGCATCGTCATAAGAGCCGTTATTATTTTTTATCATGGATAAAATCATATTGAAATTATTCTTATAAATAATTTCAACGGCTTCTCTTCTATTACTTGCCAAGCCTTCCAATAACTCTTGTTCGCTTGCCTCGTATTTCACCACTTTTACTTTAATTCTTAAAAGCAATAAAAGTAACCCAAAAATCTGCCGAAAAAAATTTTTTTGAAAAAAAGAAATTTTATGGGTTACCTTTTGTTCCTTTGCGGATTAATAAGAAATTTTCATAAAAATTAAAAAAGTTAAACAGAAATGAAAAAATTGTTATTTGTTGCTGTATTGGGCTTAGGCTTTGCAGCTTGCGGTGGTTCTAACAGTGCAGCTACTACTGATTCTACAAAAGTAGATTCTGCTGCTGCTGCTGTTCAAACAGTAGATACTACTCAAAAAGTTGATTCTACTAAAGCTTTGGATACTACTGCTAAGAAAGTTGATTCTACTGCCAAAGCTGTTACAAAATAAGCTTGGTTTTTAGCATTGACAACAAAAGACAGCTGCCCAATCGGGTGGCTATTTTTTTTGTTCATACTATCGTCCTTCCGAACTTATTTCGGAAGGACAAGATTGATAAAATTTATTGTTGCTACCTTCGCGCTATGAAAAAAATCATCATTGCGATAGACGGATTTTCTTCCTGTGGAAAAAGCACATTGGCAAAGCAATTGGCGAAATCTTTGGGTTATATTTTTATTGACAGCGGCGCTATGTACCGCGCTATTACTTTGTATTTTTTACAAAATAATATTGACTTAACCGATAAAACCGCCGTAGCATCGGCTATTCGGCAAATTGATTTACATTTTATATTCAACGAAAAATCAGGTAAAAGCGAGATATTTTTGAACAATAAAAACGTAGAGCAAGAAATTCGCTCTATGGAAGTAAGCGAT
>Ga0209738_10000232_pt1 | contig 12241 bp, 10 predicted proteins | sample TergutNc150P5_FD_187289 | JGI IMG/M metagenome (GOLD analysis project Ga0209738, IMG submission 187289) | Nasutitermes corniger P5 segment gut microbial community from laboratory colony in Florida, USA - Nc150 P5 (SPAdes) (version 2) | ecosystem: Host-associated > Arthropoda: Insects >...
CCTGTCCGCCGGAGGCACGGTCGGGATCATGCAGCGGTCCACCATCATGTACGCGGTGGTATGGATCGCGGCGTCGGTGATCGTGTGCGGGATCAAGATGGCCATGGACGGGCGCGGGGAACCGCTGCGGAAACTGGCCGGATCGTTCGGTAATTTCGTGGCCACGTCGCTGTGCATATCGGCAGCAGTGGCGATTGGGTTACAGATCGGTGACGTGTTGGCTTCGACGTTCCTGGGGATCGCCACCGACTGCGGCCAGGACACGGGGTGCATGACGCAGGCGGTGTTGGGCAGCCACGGCACCGCCTGGCAGACGGGCGCATCAGTCGGCGTGCTGCTGGCCGTGTTCGTCGTGATCTGCGTCGGCATGGTCGGCGGACTGTTCCAGGTTGTCATGTTCTTGTTCCGTGGACCGATGCTCGTGGTGACGACGAGCCTGGCCCCTATCGCCGCGTCGGGAACGTTCTTTAAGATGGGCGAAGAGTGGGACGGGAAACTCAAGGGCTGGCTTTTGGCGTTCCTGCTGTATAAGCCAGTGGCCGGGTTCATCTACGCGGTGGGCATCCTGCTTATGAAGATGGCCGACTATAGCTCGGATCAGAGCATCAGCGCCCCGTTGACGTTCATCTACGGGCTGGTGCTGCTCGCGTTGGGCGGTCTGCTACTTCCGGTGCTGCTGCGGCTGTGCGCCCCGCACACGTCCCCGAACGCGGGTGGGTCGGGGGCTGCGCAGGTGATCGCCGCCGGATTGTCGATGGCCATGATGATGACGATGATGCGCAACGCCACGGGGTCAGGGTCGGACGGCGGCTCCGGGTCAGGCTCGGGGTCGTCATCGCAGCCGTCAGGCACGTCCCAGCCCACAGGGGCGCAGCCGCAACCTTCAGGCGGCACGCCGCCGCCTTCCACGGGCACGGGCGCGGGTACGGCGAGCGCTGGTGCCGGGGCTGGGGCCGGAGCTGCCAGCGCTGGCGGCACGGCTGGGGCGGGGAGCGCGGGCGGTGCGGCTGCTGGTGGCGCTGCGGGCGGTCCCGCCGGGCTGGCGGTGGTCGCTGGTGCGCAGGCAGCGGGCGCGGTGATCCAGCAGGCGTCGGGTGCCGCGTCCGACGCTGCCGGCGACAGTGACGGGGGTGTGCAGTGAGCAGCGAGCCAGTCGAAGGGACATTCGGCAACTGGAAGAAACCGTCCAGCCCTGGGCTGTTCGGCCTGGGCCAGCGGGCGACGATGGCGGGCGCGGTCTGCATGGTCGTGGCCATGGTCGTCATGCTGACGGCAGGGATGCTCGTCGGGATAGTCGCAGTGGTGGTGTCGGCGGCTGTGATCGCCGCGTTCGGCATCCATGATCGTGACGGGTTGAGTGTTGCGGACAAGATTGGGGAACACATGGGTTACGCGCAGACGATGAGCCGTGGCGGGCATATCCACCGGGGCGGGCCGCTGGGCACGGGGAACTTCGGGCTTCCCGGTGTTGGGGCCGAGTTGAGCGTCATGGAGGGCCAGGATGTATCCGGGGCTTCGTTCGTCATGGTCGTTCGCACGAACCGCCGCCGCGTCTCGGTGGTGTTCGGTTGCGAGCCGGGAGGGTTCGGTAGCGCCGACCAAGACGAACGCATCGCGGCGGTCGCGTCCTGGGGCTCGTGGCTGAACCGGCTGGGCGAAGACACGGACATTGTGGGCGTACAGGTCGTGGTGCAGACCGCCCCGGACACGGGCGAACGGTTGCGGGTCGCCGTGGAGACCCAGATCGACCCGGACGCGCCGCCGTTGGCACGCCGGGTCCTTGCCGAGATCGTGGGCAGCACCCCGGCAAGGGCGGCGCAAGTCTCCACTTGGGTCGTAGTGACCTGGAAAACGAACAGTCTGGGCCGCAAGGCTGGCGACGCCGCATCGCTGGCCGACATGCTGGCCCCGCGTCTCGGCGGCCTGGTCGGGCTACTGCGCAACGCCTGCATGGGGCAGGTGTGGCTCCTGGACGGCGGAGAGCTAGCCGAGGCGGTGCGCACCGCGTACGACCCGGCGTCGCGGTCATTGTTCGACAAGGCCCGCGCCGAGGGAAACCCCATCGGCTTGTCGTGGAAGGACGCTGGGCCGTCTGTGGCGACTGCCGCATACGACTGGTACCGGCATGACTCGGCGGCGTCGCAGACGTGGACGGCGGTCGGCGCGCCACAAGGGATCGTGACCGCGAACGTGCTTACCCGGCTGCTCGCGCCCGGCCAGGTGCCCATGAAACGAGTGACGTTGCTCTATACGCCCGTGGAAGCCGGGGCGGCGCAGAAGATGGTGGACGACGACGTTCGAGCCGCGTCCGCCAGCCGGGGCACCAAGAGGGGCGCCGATGTGACGTCCACGTTCGCCTACCAGCAGGCCAACCACACGGCGATGGAGGTCGCCGCCGGGGCCGGGCTGGTCTTTTTCGGCATGATCGTCACGGCCACGACCGACGACCTGTCGGAACGCCGCCAGCTAGGCGAGACGATGAAAAGCCTGGGCGGCACGGCCCGTATCCGGCTGCGCCTCGCGTACGGCTGCCAGGACGCGGGTTTCGTGGCGTCGCTGCCGCTGGGCGTCTACCTGGCGGACGAGCTGACAGGGGCGAAGGCGGTGCTCAAGTGAGCAGCGCCAGGACCGCTAGGATGGCGTGGCCCGCGCGTGTGGACGCGCCGCCGATGTGGCTGGGTTCGACCTGCCAAGTGCCGGGCCTGTTCCCGTTCACGACGCCTTCGGGCACACCACTGGTCGGGGTGCCACTGGGGCCGAACCTGGTCAACGGGTCCATTGTCTGCTTCGACCCGCTGTCGTGGTTCAAGGCGGGGTTGCTGAGCAATCCGTCGATCTTCGTGCTCTCCACGCCCGGACGCGGCAAGTCCACGTTGGTCCGTCGTATGGTGACGGGCCTGGCCGGGTTCGGAGTGCTACCGCTGGTGCTGGGCGACCTGAAGCCGGACTATGTGGACCTGATCGGGGCACTGGGCGGTCAGGTCGTCAGTCTCGGCCCGGAACGTGGTTGCCTGAATGTGTTGGATGCCCGCGAGGCGAACGACGCGGCACGGCGGCTGGTCGCTGCTGGGCGCGGCGACTTGGCCAGGCAGGTGCGCGGCGACTATCTGGACCGGCGGGTTTCGGTCGTGGAGTCGTTGGTGGCCATTTCCCGTGCAGGGAAGGTCAGCGACCGTGAGAGCACAGTGTTGCAGCGCGCGGTGGAGGTGCTGGACGAGAAGGTGTGCGATCCGGTGCTGGCCGACCTGCTCGCGGTGATTAAGAACCCGCCCGAGGCGGTGTTGGACGTGGCGGCGGTGGACGGCGATGTGGCCCAGTACCGTAAGGTGTTCCGGGACCTTGAGGCGTCCTTGACGGGCTTGGTCGCCGGGGGCAGGCTGGGCCGGTTCTTCTCCGGGCACACCGACGAGCCGATGCGCCGCGACTTGCCGGTCTGCTACGACATTTCCAGTATCCCGGAGGGCCGCAACGACATGGCGGCTGCGGCGTTGATGGCCTGCTGGAGCACCGGATTCGGCGTGGTCAACATTGCGCACGCCCTGGCGGACGCTGGCCTGGAACCCGACCGACAGTATTTCGTCGTCATGGACGAGATGTGGCGGGCGCTGCGCGCCGGGAGCGGCATGGTCGATCGGATCGACACACTGTCCCGGCTCAACCGGCAACTCGGGGTGGCGGAGGCGATGCTCAGCCACACGCCGTCAGACCTGGTGTCGATGCTGGACGAGGCAGACAAGGCGAAGGCGCGCGGGCTCATCTCACGGTCGGGGGCGGTGGTATTGGGAGCCATGCCCCGTGAGGACATGCCCCTGCTGTCCGATGCGGTCGAGCTGAAGCCGAACGAGCAAGAGACGCTGATCGGATGGAGCGGGCGTAGCGGGTGGGGCACCCGTCCCGGCACGGGAGTCGCCCCAGGTCTCGGGCAATTCATGGTGAAAGTGGGCGGCAGGCCGGGCATCACGTTTCGCACCGTTCTCACGGACGAAGAACGTGACTTGAACGACACGAACAGACGCTGGCACGAACAGTCGCGCATCGGCGCGACCAGGAGGTGAGCCGATGGCCGGGACGGCGAAGCAAGCCGGGCCGCGCAGCGACGCCGGAGTGAAGGCGATCCTGGTCGGTGCGGCGGTACTCGCGTGGCTGGCGGTCGCTGGCGCGGCCAAGCTGGGGGGCGTGGACACGCTAGGCCAGAACTGGGTGGGAATCCCGCTCGGCCTTGCGATGCGGCGCACCTCGTGGACGCGGGACGCCTGGTGGTGGCTCGGCGGAGAGGTTCTGCTGCTGGGCGCGCTCGCGTTCGCGGTGACATGGCTCGTCGCGGCCAGGCGCGGCAAACGGAGCCGCGTGGACGACGCCGCGAAACTCATGGGCCACGGGCGCGACGTAGAACGCGCATCCAGGAGGCACGCCGAACAGGTGGCCGCGAAACTCGGAGTCGTCGCGGACGAGCCCGGCTTCCTGGTCGGACGCAACGTGGCCGACTCGATGTCGGTCTACATCACCTGGGAGGACACGGCGCTGGTCGTCGCGGGGCCGCGCGTCGGCAAGACCACCAGCCTGGCGATCCCGTGGACGGTAGCCGCGCCTGGCATGGTGGTCGTCACCTCGAACAAGCGCGACCTGGTGGACGCCACCAGAGATGTGCGCGCCGGAGTCGGACGCGTGTGGGTGTTCGACCCCGAGCACGTCGTGGAAGAACCGCAACGCTGGTACTGGCCGGTGCTGACCTATGTGACCGACGACCAGCACGCCGACCAATTGGCGGGCCACTTCGTATTCAGCGTGAACGGCAAACCGAGCGGCGACAACGCCTACTTCGTCAACGCGGCCCGTAACCTCCTGTCCGATCTGATGCTCGCCGCCGCCTTGAGCAACGAGCCGGTCACGACAGTGCTGCGCTGGCTGTACCAGCGCAAGACGCCGGACCCGGCATTGACGCTGCGCCGGGCGGGGTACGCGTTGCGCGCCGACCGGCTGGTCGGCACGCAGGCGCTCGCCCCCGCCCAACAGGACGGCGTGTACGACACGGCCTCGACGTCGGTGGCGTGCCTGTCGGTGCGCGACATTCAACCGTGGGTGATGCGGATGGGGCCGGACGACCAGCGGGACGCATTCGACCCGACCAAGTTCGTCACCGGGCGCAACAGCCTCTACTCCGTGTCCAAAGAAGGCACGGGCGTGTCCGCGCCGCTCGTGACCGCGCTGACCGTGGCCGTCGCAGAAGCCGCCGAGAAGCAGGCCCGCCGCTCGCCCGGCGGACGTCTGGCCACGCCCGGCCTGTTCTGCCTGGACGAGGCGGCGAACGTGTGCAAGTGGGAGGCGCTGCCGTCCCTGTACTCGTTCTACGGGTCAATGGGCCTGGTGATGGCCACGTTCCTCCAGTCGTGGCCACAAGGCGTGCGCGTGTGGGGCGAAGACGGCATGCGCATGCTCGGCAGCTCCGCCAACATGTTCGCCTACCTGGGCGGGGTGCGCGACAAGGCGTACCTGGAAGAGCTGGCGGCGCTGATCGGATCATTCGACCGGCGCTCCGTGTCAACGTCCCAGGGGCGCGACAGCTCCAGCCACTCCGTATCGGTGCAGACCACCAGGGAACTTATTATGACCGTGGACGAGCTGGCCGCACTGCCCATGGGCCGGGCCATCGTCCAGGTCCACCAGGCGCGCCCGCAGCTGGTCCAGACGGTCCCGTGGTTCGTCTCCAACCCCCACCAAGACGGCATCAAAGCCTCACTCAAAGCCCACGACCCCGCCTCGAAATGAAGACGCCAGGAAGGACACGACAATGACCCCGAGAACTGTTCGCGCCACCGTGGCCGCTACGGCGGTCGCCCTCACGCTGGCCTGCCTGACCGGCTGCGCGGCTCACAACCCGGCCCCGGCGGGCGGCACCTCCAGCGCGGCGTCGGCGCAGCCCGTCCAGACGAGCGCAGCCGACCCGGACGGCGGCACACCCGTGGTCCCGACCGACCGCGTGTGGGTGCAGGGCACCCTCGTGTCCGTGGACGACCCGACACACATCACCGTCGAGACGACCTCGCCAACGCCCGGCTTGCAGGTCAAAGCCGTGCTGATCGGCGTCGCCGCCGCGCCACGAAGGTTGGGCGTGCCCAATGCCTGCCCCACCGATAGCTCCGCCTACCAACTCCAACTGCTGCTGGGCCGCTCCACGACGCAGGACACGAACTCGGTGATCCTTTTGCAGTCCGACCCGGCGCTGCCGGCCTATGACACGTCCGGGAACCTCCAGGCGTACGTCGGATCGTCCATGTCCACCAGCGGGCAGGAGGTGGACGACGTGGGGCTGGCCATGATCCAGCAGGGGAACTTGTTCGCAAAGTGGACGGGCGGCGCGCCGATGCCCACCAACCAGGCCGAATACGCCGCCGCTTCGGCCCTGGCGCAGAAGAACGGCGTCGGCCAATGGGGCCTGCGCTGCGGATTCGGACAGTGACCATGACAGACCAACCAGACAATGAGGCCGACGAGGGCCTCGGCGCGGAAGCCGACGAGTACGCCAGCCACGCGGACGATCCCGAACCCGGAGAGCCCGAACCCGCCGAGGCGGAGGATGAGGTCAGCGCCGGACGCAAGCGGCTCGCTGAGCAGGCCCGCGCAAGGATAGAAAAGGCCGACGATGGGCTGGCGGAGGCGGGGCGCACTCCCGAGCCAGCCAGCGGCGACCTGCCTTGGTATGGCTCGGCCGAAGAGTACGTGCGATGCTTCCTGCGCTGGTTCTGGCAGGTGCAGATCGACCACAACCGGCGTTTCTGGGCACCCGACTGGTGGGCGTATGAAGAACCGGTCGCCGTGTTCACTGAACTGTGGCGAAGCTTCGAGGCGGCACGCGCGGGCGGCGGCGGCGACAAGATGCTCGCACACTACCAGTCGATCAACTACTGGATGGAGACGCTCACTTCCCCGGACGGCCCGTTCCGGCTCTACACGGACGTCGAGACGGACGGGAACCCGTTGAAGCCGCTGCCCATCGCAGCGCTCCCGAAGGACTGCAAGTGGGCCATCCTGGTGCCCCATGGCGCGCACCAGAACAACACCGAACCGGGGCCAGGCGGCGACTGGCCGATCTGGCGCGGCCAGACGGCCCGCAAAATCCAGGCACAGTTCGAGCAGCCGGTCGGGTCAGGCTCCGCCTACCACTGGACCCCACCCCCGCCTGACGCCTGACAGGCAAGGAGGGGACGGGCCAGCGGCCCGTCCCCTCCTTTATCCATCCACCGCTCGGATCGCGGCAGGTCTGTCACATGCCTATCGAGGACTCCTGGGCGCGCTGCGTGGCCAACACCGGCACCACGGGAGCGGCCTGCTGGGCTGTGGCGGGCCGCGAGGCGGACAGCCCGCCCGCCGCCTGCGCGCACAACGCCGCATTGTCGGCCATCACGCGGGCGTCCACCGCGTCAAGAATTGTCATCATCGTGCCGTCCTGCATGCCAGCAGCCTCCGACTGCGCACCGTTGGCGACGGCGTTCCGCTTCAGCGCGGCCACCAACGCGTCCTGGTCCCCGCCGGTCGCCCCGTAGTCCGCGACGAGCTGGTTGATCTTGTCGTAGATCGCCACAGCCTCCGGCGACCCCTCCTGGTACGCGTCGATGGCCGCGACCTGCTGCCGCGTCGTCATATTCTGGTCGGCGGCATCGGCCACCAGGTTCGCCAGGTCATCCCTGGCGACGTCCGCCGCGTCCTGCGCGTTCTCCAACGCCCCGGCCAGGGCGTCCGTGTCGGCGGCGTCGGCCTGGAGCCCCTGGGCGCGCAGCCGCGCCCTCGCCCCGCCGTACATGAACCGCATCTGAAGCATCTGCGCCACCGCATTCATCACCATCTGCGCCTGCTGCTCGATGGCCGGGGCCAACTCGTCTTGCTCTGCCATGGTTGTTTCTCCTTGTCGTGAGGTCCGTCCTGGCGCGGTGCGCGCCAGGCAAGTTACATGCCCCGCTCCGGGGCCTGGTGCCGGGCAGGCGTGGTCGCAGCGACCGGCTGGCGGTCTGGCTCCTGCGGTGCGGCGGGCGTCGTGCGTTTCCTCGGAACACGCGGGTCGCGCCACGGGTCTGCTGCCGCATCCTCCGGCATCGCGTACAAGCTGATCTGGACGGCCTGCCCCAGCACAGGGTCGTCCACCTCGTCCCAGCGCACCCCGTCGTAGCGCAGGTCGCGCGCCCTGGTGAACAGCTCCAGCCGTGCTTCGGGGCTCATGGCTGCGATGGCGGCGGTGGCCCGCTCCGCTTCGCTCAGCGGCTTGCTGGGGCGGGTCATCGTGATCTTCTGCCCCGGCGTCGGTGCCACCCGGCGCGGCCTGGACGCCCGCTCGGTCGGCTTGCGCCCCGGCGGCGTCGCCAAAGCGTCCCACAGCGTGTCCATGTCCACCTCGCGCTCCGGCACCGCCGTCACGCCCTGCTCGGCAGCCGCCGACGCCTCGATCCTGGCCTGAACAGCCGCCAGCCTGGCCACAGCGGTGTCCCACGCCTGCGTCGCCAGCCGGAGTTGCTGCTTGGCGAGCATGAACGCTCGCAACGCAACCACCAGCCGCGCCAGATTCCGGGCCGTCACCATCGCCGCCGTGCGCGGGTTGTCGCCGTGCAACGCAAGCCTGCCCATCGCCACCAGGTCCGTGAACACGGCCAGGTCCAGGTTCGGGTCCACGGGTTCTGGCCTCCACGTCGAGGCCACCGCGCCCAACTGTTGCGCAGCCTGCGCCAGCGGGCCGGGCTGGGCCTCCAGCCGGTCGGCCATCGCCCCCACCACACCCGACATGCGCCGGGCGACCCGCACCCACGTCCCGGTGTCCGACAGTGGCGTCTCGCGCAACTGGCCGATCAACGTCTCAAGACGCTCGTTCATGCGAGCCGCCTGCGCCGTCGTCATCGCACGGTCGTCACGCGGCGACCAGCCCGCCCGCCGCGTGCGCCAGACCTCCAGAGCCGCCACTCGGTTCTCGGGGGTGTCGTCCCACTCGCCGCGCAACCGGGTCAGCGTGAGGTCGTTGGCGACCTTCCCGCCCGCGTGCCAGAACACATGGCCATCGGTCTCGGACGGGGGCAGCGCCACCGAGTAGCCGGTCACCTCGTCGGTGCCGCCCTTCGCGTAGAAGGGCCTCACCCACACGCCCCGCGACCGCAGCCCGCGCACGAACCCCGCCTCGTCGTTCGCCCCCACGGCGGCGGCGCGCACCAGACGCTCCAGACGCCCGGTCTCAGTGTGCTCGCGGCGCACCGGGCCGACATGCCCCGGAGTCTGGCGGGCACGCCGCGCCTCCGCCTGCGTGTAGCCGGTCTGGGAACGGCCCATCTGTTCAGACTCCCACGTCAACGGCTGCCCGAAGTTCCCGAACCGCTTCTCGACCCGCTTCACGGCATCCACGGCACGTGGCCCGTCACGGTACACGTCAGCCTTCGTGCCGTCCTCCCGCACAATCGACATCACGATGTGGATATGCCCGCCGCCGTTCTTGCTCGTACCGTGCCTGACCGCCATCCACGGGCACGGGGCCTTCGTCCCACCGCAATCATCGAAGCCCATCTTGGCCATGAACGCCTCCGCGACCTGACGCCACTGGTCGTCGTCCAGCCGGTCCCCCTCTTCAGACGGCAACGAGATCGGGCAATGCCACACGTACCCGTTCGGTAACGACGTGTCCGACCACAGATTCTTCGTCACGTCAAGCAGTTGCGACAACGGGCCGGAATCCCTCGCCATCGACAACTCCCGCGTCCCCGCGTACTGGAACACGCCAGCCGACCCCGCCACCATGTGCGGGTTCGAGTGCTCATTGTCCCGGCCCGGCCCCAGCAGATACCCGACCAAGCCGCGCATCCGCGTGCCCATCTGGTCGTGCTTCGGGCCGGTCTTGGCTACCTTCGGCCTCATCGCCCGGCCACCTTCACCAGCAGCGCGTTCAGCCGCTCGATGGCCACCAGGCTCCGGGCGCTGATCGCGGACACCTGCCCCTCGGGCACCTCGCCCGTCGAATTGGCGATCCTCGCCACCTGGTTCAGGTTCGTGCCCAAGCCCTGCAACGTGCGGCGAATGGCCAGCAACTCCCCGCCCAGCTCCCGAGAGTCCTGCACCGACAACGCCGACGAACCCTGCAACGTCGAATCCAACAACAGCCTGGAAACGGTTACCCCCAGACTCGCCGCCATCGCCTGGAGCTGCTTCTCCTGATCGGGACGCGTCTTCACGACATGACGGAATTGACGGCGCTGGCCGCGCGAATACGGGCTCTTGCGCGCGGGGACGGCATTCTTGGCGACCGCCTGATCGGCCATTCAGAACACCCCCAGCCCAGCGCAGCGACCCCGAGAATCGGGGACTCCTGACATCAATGATGGCAGGGTTACGGCCCGCGCTCAAGCGGGACGCCGAATTGGGGCACCCAATTCGCTATCTTGCTCCGCATGGCCCGGCTTTGCGGGCACTGCTGAGCATTACCTGTGGCAGGTTGTGCATCGTTCCGATGCGGCGCCAACAAGGAACTCCAGTTGCCATATTCGCCGTAGTTGCTGGCAGTCGTGCATTCCGGTATCGCACGACGATGCCATTCTTCTGGCTGACGCCGTAGATGCCGTAGTTGCCATAGTTGCTGGCGTCGATGCGATTCTTAATTGCCATTGTGGCCGGTGATGCCTGAGTAGCCGGATTAGCCGTAGAGGCCGTATAGGCTGGCTATTTCGTTGAACAGGTGTGCCGTATATGCCGTGGTGGCCGTAGAAGCCGTAGTGGACATATTGGCTGGCAATGAGGTGGGGGTTGTTGTCGTAGTCGCTGGGCCTGCCAGTGTCGCCAGCGTGGCCATGGTGGCTGGCGACTGATTCGCGGTTGGGTTTCGGATGTGTGGCTGCGGGGCCGGGCCGGGGCGTCGGCACCCTCGTGAGGGTGCCGACGTGAGGCCGGTCTTTGGCCCGGATGGGGCGGTCGCTTGGGGCCGCGCGGTGGAGTCACTGGTTGGAGCTGGGTTCGCGCGTGTCGGTGAACATCTGACGGTACTGGTTGGCCAGCATCCAGACGGTCCAGTGATGGTCAGCCCAGACGATGATGCCGGTCGGATGGGATGACCTATCGCGTGTGCGCATCGCAGCGTCGGGGTCAGGTCTGACAGGTGTTCGGCTGCTGTACCAGCGTCCGTCACGGCTCGCGCGCCGGAAGGCCCAGCCAAGAGGCAGCATGGAAGTGATTTCGTTACGCAGGCGGGTGTGGGCGCGCAGCGCGGCCAAGGCGAACCCGGCCATCACTACCGCCCCGGACACGGCGACAATCTTCCACAGGATACCGAGCGGCAGGTACGTGGGCAGGCGCGAGACGATCCAGTAGAGGGCGACCGATGCGAAGAACGTCACGAAAAGCACAATGAAAGCCAGGCTTGTGTCATCGTCCGCCTGTGCCGGCCCGACCGGTGAGGTGCCCAGCTTGGCGTACAGCGTGACGAGCAGGTAGCCGTCCTCCGGGTGCTGCCGTGTGGCCCTGTCGGGGTTGGGGTCAGCTCCGGCAACGTCGGCCTCCCATCCGAGCGTATGCAGTGCGTCCACGAGAGCGCTGGCGAGGGCTCTGCGTCCCTTCTTCGTCACGACCCCATAGTCAGCCGGAACGATGACCACGCGCGAGCGGGCATCGTCCAACGCCACAGGCAGGCATTGGGCCGCGAGCGAGGCAGCCAGGTCCGGGGCCGACAGGACCTCCTGGTCTGCTTGACGCCTGTCCGCTTCCACGACCGCGCCGGGTCCCAGGGGAAGGTCGCCGGGTGACCACCAGCTGGTTTTCGCGGTCTCCGGTGTGGACGCGCACATGCGTGGGGTGCGCGGGGTCTGACGGTGGTGCGCGGCGATGCTGCGGATGAGCTGGGTGTCGATAGGCATGGTCACTCCTTGCCGCTGGTTGGGTCGGTCTTCTGCTGCGGGGGGTACCTGCGCCAGACGTCGGTGATCTGGTCGCCGTAGCCGTACACGTCGAAGTAGTGTCCGGCGTGGCACACGAGGTCAAGGACGATCCACACTTCGTCCGCGACGCGCGGGTCGTACGCCCACATGTCGATGGGGTCCCACCCTCCATTCTCGTCGGCGTTCCAGCAGGCCAACAGGAACCGGGCGACCCGGCTGCTAGTCCCGGAGTAGTCCAGGGCGATCCTGAACAGGTCATCGAGTGCCGCGCGCTGTTGGTCGGTCAGAAGATCGGTAGCAATTTCAGTTTCCATGGTTGTTTCTCCTTGTCGTGAGGTGTGGCGGGGTTCAGG
>Ga0209738_10000233_pt1 | contig 12201 bp, 10 predicted proteins | sample TergutNc150P5_FD_187289 | JGI IMG/M metagenome (GOLD analysis project Ga0209738, IMG submission 187289) | Nasutitermes corniger P5 segment gut microbial community from laboratory colony in Florida, USA - Nc150 P5 (SPAdes) (version 2) | ecosystem: Host-associated > Arthropoda: Insects >...
GGCCGGCGCTGGCACTTGCGCTGATGCCGTGGCACTGGCGGAGACGGCCGGCGCCGATGCACTGCTGGAAGCGGATTCGGCAGCCATGCTTGAGGCTGTATCCGAGGCGGCTGCCGAGGCGGCTGCCGAGGCGAGCTGCGCGGCGCGTTCCATCTCGCTGCTTGCTGCTTGCGGCGGCGTGGCGCTATTGTCGAAAGGGTGCTCAGGCCAGAACTTCATTGCCAGCGCCCCTGCCAACAACAGCACCACCACCACGATCAACCAGGCCGGTACGCCCATGCGGGGCGCACCCGAATCGAAGTCAGACCGCGCGCCATGTGCGTGCGCGGCGATCGGCATTTCTGGCTTGCTTTGCGGCATGAGCGCGAGTACCGGCGCGGGGTCGGTATCGAGCGCGCGGCAGATGGTTGAGGCCAGGCTGCGCGCGAACGGCAAGTTGGGCAAATCGTTGTAGCGGTCTTCTTCCAACGCTTGGATTTTTTGCGGCGTGACCTTGAGCGTGCTCGCCAGCATCACCGGGTCAACGCCCGCTGCTTCTCGCCGCTGCCGCAGCAGCGCACCCGCAGAAGCCGGCGCCCCGTCAGCGTCCAGCCGCGCGGCAGATTGCGTGGATAGCTTGGGATCATTCATCAAATGTTCCTCGCTGATACAGCGATGCCTCGTGTGTATCGCCAAAACGCTGCAGCAATTGGTCACCCAATTCTTGCGCGGCCAAACGGTTGCCCAGCACTCGCTCAACCTTGATGCCCAGCCACATCGACTGGGCGTTGGCCAGTTTGCTGTTGTTCAAGTGCTGGATGTACGGCCGCGCATCGGCCGGGTGGCCGTTGCGGTACAGCAGATCCGATAGGTTATAGGTGGTAATGGGGTTGTTGGGGTCCAGGGTGTAGGAGCGTTTCAAAGTCTCCACAGCCTGCGCCACATTTTTGGCGCGGGCCTGGCAGATGCCTTGGTCCATCAGCGTTTGGGCGGTGTCGAGGTAACCTGGCACCGCCAGTGCCTGGGTAAAGCTCTGGTCGGCCTGCTCGTACTGCTTTTGCTGGCATTGCAGCCAGCCCAAGTTTTTCAGCGGAGAACCGTCGCGCGGGTTCAGCGCGATGGCACGGCGGAAATGCAACTCGGCCAACTCCGATTGACCGAGCGCCATGTAGATCAGGCCGGCCAGGTTGTAGGCGTCGGAGAAACTTGAATCGGTTTGCATGACGCGCTTGACTTCATCGAGCGCGATGGTGTTCTTGCCCGCTTGGTAATAGCTGGCCGCCAGTTCCAGCCGCACGCGCGCGCGCTTGCGGTCGGGTGAATCGTCCTGCGCCGTGGGTAATTCATCGGAGGACATCATCGCCGAGTCGCCGCTCGCACAGCCCGTCAGCACGACAGGCAGTGCCACGGGCAGGGCGGTATACGCCAGCGCCAGCAGCAGGCCGGGCAACGTCCAGAATTGGCGAGAAAGCAGATTACGAAATACTGTCGTCATCATGGCAAATGAGCCTTCTCCAAGGTAAGCATCATGCTCCGCCGCCGCGCCATGCGCTCACGCGCCTGGGTGCGGTCGCGCACGTCGCCGGCCAATTGCCCGCAGGCGGCGTCGATGTCGTCTCCGCGGGTCTTGCGCACGGTGGTAACGATACCGGCATCGCTCAGGATGGCGGCGAACGTCCGCACGCGGTCAGGCGCCGCGCGCACCAGGCCCGAAGCCGGAAACGGGTTGAATCCGATCAGGTTGAATTTGGCGCGCAAGCCGTCTGCATGATGCGCCTGCATCAACCTGACCAGCGCATGGGCCTGTTCGGGCGCATCGTTGACGCCGCCCAGCAGGCAGTATTCAAAGGTGATGAAATCGCGCGGCGCGGCATCAAGGTAACGCGCGCAGGCCGCCAGCAGTTCGGCCAGCGGGTATTTGCGGTTGATGGGCACGAGCTGATCGCGCAGCGCGTCGTCGGGCGCGTGCAGCGACACCGCCAGCGCCACCGGGCAGTCGCGCGCCAGCCGCTCAATCATCGGCACCACGCCGGACGTGGAAACCGTCAGCCGCCGGCGCGAAAGGCCGTAGCCGTGGTCATCGAGCATCGCGCGCAGCGCGGGCAGCAGCGCCCCGTAGTTTTGCAGCGGCTCGCCCATGCCCATCATCACCACGTTGGAGATGACGCGCTCTTGCTGCTCTTGCGTGCCGCGGCTGCGGCGCAACGTGTGCTCGGCGAACCACAATTGCGCCAGAATTTCGCCGGTGGTGAGGTTGCGCGCGAAGCCCTGATGCCCCGTCGAACAAAACCGGCAGCCCACCGCGCAGCCCGCTTGCGAGGACACGCACAGCGTGCCGCGGTCATCTTCCGGGATAAAGACCGATTCGACCGCGTTGCCCCCGCCCACGTCGAACAGCCATTTGACCGTGCCGTCCTTGGACGTGTGCTGCGCCGCCGCCGGCAGCGCGCGCACTTGGGCAGCGCCGCGCAGCTTGCCTTGCAGCGATTTGGCCAGATCGGTCATCTGGTCGAAATCGTCCGCGCCGCGCTGGTGAATCCAGCGGAACAGTTGCGTGGCGCGAAAGCGCTTTTCACCCAGCCGTTCGCACCAGGCCGCCAGGCCCTCGCGGTCGAAATCGAGCAGGTTGACCGGATCAGGGAGCCTCTGAACAACCTTCTCGTGGCTGGCGCATTCTGCATTTGGGCGGTCTGCTTCGTTGCAAATGCTCGCGGTACCGCCGGGTATCGCTGCGCTTTGCTCTTGCAGGGCGCGACCCAGCCGGAGGCTGGGCCTGTTCGCGCTGTCCAAAGGCGCGTCAACGCACTCAGGGTTATGCAGAGATTCCTTCGTCATACACGCAACGCGCCGCGCTAACTACCTACCACCTCCCAGCCGATCAGCGGGAATGAATGGCCAGGGCGGGAAAGAAGAACGCCACTTCCACCGCGGCGGTTTCCGGCGCGTCGGAACCATGCACGGCGTTGGCGTCGATCGAGTCGGCAAAATCGGCGCGGATCGTGCCGGGGGCGGCCTTCTTGGGGTCGGTGGCGCCCATCAACTCGCGGTTCTTGGCGATGGCGTTTTCGCCTTCGAGCACCTGCACCATCACCGGGCCGGAGATCATGAATTCCACCAGGTCCTTGAAAAACGGCCGTTCTTTATGCACGGCGTAAAACTGCCCGGCTTCGCGGCGCGACAGGTGCACCATTTTGGCCGCCGCGATCTTCAGACCGGCTGCTTCAAAACGGCTGTAAATCTGGCCGATCACGTTCTTGGCAACGGCGTCGGGCTTGATGATGGAGAGAGTGCGTTCAATAGCCATGGTGAAATTCCGTCGAATCGATAAGTTGAAAAATGCAGCAATGCCGCAGGTTAAAAATGTTGCTGCTGAACCGGCCCTGCGTCAACGCGAACCGGGCGGTCCCAAAAACCGCCGGTTTTCCGCCGGAGCGGCAACGGCACATTGAAACCGGCCGTCGCGCGCGGGCACGGCACTGTCAGCAGCTACCCAAGGTGCTGAGATTCTAACGAGGCGTTTTCTTGTATCCCGCCCCAGCGGAACGTGACCGCGCCGGGCGCGCCGCCGGACGGGACTGCGGTTTGGTGTCCGGCCTGACACCGGCCGTGCCACGCCGCGCCGTTTTCCCCGCGGCGGCAGCGGCCGTCCGGCCCGTGCGTCCCGGAACATCGGCGCGATTTTTCCGCGCCGGCGCGCGATCGGGCGCGGCATTCCAGTCCGCGTCGCGCTGAGGCCTGGCGCGCTTGGGGCTGCTCATATCCGGCCTGGGTCCGCTGCCCTTGCTGCGGTCGCCCCGGCCCCGGCGCACGGGCTTGTCCGCATCCGCCGCCGGCGCGCGGCGGCGCAGCAGCTCCTCGGGCGCGCCGACAGCCTCGCCCAACGCGCGGATAGCGCGCATGTCCAGTTCCGTCCATTCCCCGCGCCGCAGGCCCTTGGGCAGCGCGAACACGCCATAACGGATGCGGATCAAGCGGCTGACGGCGTGGCCCGCCGCCTCGATCATGCGGCGCACCTCGCGGTTGCGCCCTTCGGCAATGGTGACGCGGTACCAGCGGTTGACGCCGCCTTCGCCGCTGCTACTGCCGCCGCCCGGCCCGGCCTCGTCCTCGATCACGTTGAAGCGCGCCGGCGGGCCGCCGTCGATGGCTACGCCGTCCAGCAGGCGCTGTTTCTCCTCATCGCTCAAAGCGCCCAGCACGCGCACCGCGTATTCGCGCTCCAGCCCGAAGCTGGGGTGCATCAGCCGGTTGGCCAGATCGCCGGAATTGGTAATCAGCAGCAGCCCTTCGGTATTGAGGTCGAGCCGCCCGACCGCCAGCCACTTGCCGTGCGCAAGCGCCGGCAACCGCCCGAACACCGTCGGGCGGTTTTGCGGGTCGTCGTGTGTGACCACCTCGCCCACCGGCTTGTGATACGCCAGCACGCGCACCGGCGGCGGCGCGGCATCCACGCGCACCGGTTTGCCGTCCAGCCGCACTTTGTCGCCGGGCTGCAAACGCTGGCCAACGTGCGCCTGTTCGCCGTCCACCGTGACGCGGCCTGTCTCAATGGCGTGTTCCATATCCAGCCGCGACCCCAGGCCCGCCTGCGCCAGCGCCTTGTGTAGTTTGGGCTGGCCGGATACAGCTGCGACGGTTTTTTTCCGGGGTGTTGGGGATTCAGGTTTCATGCTCATGGGGTACGGATGACGGCGGTGCGGACGGGTCGCCGGCTGTTGCGATGGCAGCGGCGTCCGGCGGCTCATCTTGCGCCTTTTGTGCCTCTTGCGCTGGCGCAACGTCCTGCGCCGCCGCGCCGTCGTCCGGATCTTGCGCCAATGCCTCGAACATCGACGGCGTTTCGGCGCCCAGTTCTTCCAGTAGCGGCAACTGGTCGAGTGCGGCCAGGCTCAAGTCGTCCAGAAACTGTTGCGTGGTGGCGTACAGCGCGGGATGGCCCACGGTGTCGCGGTGGCCTACCGTTTCGATCCAGCCCCGGTCCTCAAACTGCTTGAGGATTTGCGCAGTGATGGTCACGCCGCGGATATCTTCCATCTCTCCGCGCGTCACCGGCTGATGGTAAGCGATGATCGCCAGCGTCTCCAGCGCGGCGCGGGAGTACTTGGGCGGTTTTTCCGGGTGCAGGCGATCGAGGTATTCGCGCATCTCGGGCCGGCTCTGAAAGCGCCAGCCGCTGGCAACGCCGACCAGTTCCACGCCGCGCTGACGCCATTCGTCCTGCAACTCGTCGAGCAGCGCGCGGACGGCGTCGGCGCCGAGCGCGCCGTCGAACAGCATTTGCAGATCGCGCACAGGCAGCGGCTGCTGGGCGCAGATCAAGGCGGTCTCAAGGATGCGCCGGGCGTCCGTGGTATTCATTGGGGGATTGTATTAAGGATGCTTCGTATAAGCGGGGCGGCAAGCGGGCGCCGCAGACCGCCCGAAGCCGCGGATGCCCGCAGTGTGGTCACTGGTGCAAAGCATCTTCAAGTGCCCACCCCAGTTGCGCCAGGGCTGCCCGCAGATCGGCGGGCAACGCGGATTCAAACGCCAGCGCCGCCTGCGTCACCGGATGCGCGAACGCCAGCCGCCGCGCGTGCAGCGCCTGCCGCGCCAGTCCCGCCAGCGGCGCGCCGCCATAGAGCGCGTCCGACGCCAGCGGGTGCCCGATGTACGCCATGTGCACCCGGATCTGGTGCGTGCGCCCGGTGCCGAGCACGCACCGTACCAGACAGGCATCCGCAGCCGCGCCGTCGGCCAGCAGTTCGATGCGCGTCTGCGCCGGCTTGGCCGGCGCGCGGCCTTGCGCAATCACCGCCATGCGCAGGCGCTGGCGCGGATCGCGGCCGATGGGCGCATCCACTTCATGCCGCGGCGGGCCGCTCCAGCGCCGGTGCGCAATCGCCAAATACTCCCGGTGCACGGTGCGCGCGGCAATGCTGCGCACCAGCGCGTCCATCGCGGCGCGCGTGCGCGCCACCACCATTAGCCCGCTGGTGTCCTTGTCCAGCCGATGCACGATACCCGCGCGCGGCAACTGCGCGGCCCGCGCATCGCGCGCCAGCAGGCCGTTGAGCAGCGTACCGCTCCAATGCCCCGGCGCGGGGTGGACGACCAGCCCGGCGGGCTTGTCGATAACCAGAATGTGCTCGTCCTCGTGCACGATGGCCAAGTCCATCGCCTGCGGCACGAACGCCTGGCTGACGGGCGTCGGCTTAAGTTCGATGGTCAGCCGGTCGCCCGCGCGCAGCTTGTGCGCCGCGCGTACCGCCGCCGCGCCGTTGACGCGCGCGCAGCCCTGCGCGATCAACTGTTGCAGATAGTTGCGCGAGAACTCCGGCGCCAGTTGCACCAGCGCTTTGTCCAGCCGCTGGCCGTGCAGCCCGGCGGGCACAGTCAAGGCGCGCGTCTCGCCTTCGGCATCGATTTCGGCCTCAGCATCTTCGGGCGCCAAGCCCAACGTATCGTTTCCCGGTGCGGGCAACGTTGGGGAGGGCGTTTCTATAATGTCGCGTACCAAATTCAAGGGAATACGTGTGACGAAGCCAAGCATCCGATTATCCGCCTCCGGTCTGAGCGCACTGCTCGCCGGTGTGCTTGTTGCCGGGTGCGCGGGAACCAAGTCGATCGAGGATCAGACGGCGGGCATGAGCCCCAACCGCATTTACGCCGAAGCGCAGAGCGACTTTCAGGCCGCCAATTACGACAAGGCCATTCCACTCTACGAGGCCCTGGAAGGGCGCGCCGCCGGCACCATACTGGCGCAGCAGGCGCAGATCGACAAGGCCTATGCCCAGTACCGCAACGAAGACAAAACCGGCGCCATCGCTACGCTGGACCGCTTCATGCGCCTGCATCCGGACAGCCCGGCCATCGACTACGCGCTGTACCTCAAGGGCGTCATCAACTTCAATGATGACCTGGGCTTCATGTCGTTCCTGGCGCATCAGGATCTGTCTGAGCGCGACCAGCGCGCCGCCAAGGAAGCGTTTGAATCCTTCAAGGAACTGGTCACGCGCTTCCCCGATTCGCGCTACACCCCGGACGCTTTGCAGCGCATGCGCTACACCATCAACGCCCTGGCGGGGTATGACGTGAATGTGGCGCGCTACTACTATCAGCGCGGCGCTTACGTGGCCGCCATCAATCGCGCGCAGCAGGCGGTCGCTGATTACCGCGACGCCCCCGCGCTGGAAGAGGCGCTCTACATTCTGGTCATGTCATACGACAAGCTGGGCATGACCGGGCCGCGCGACGACGCCAAGCGCGTGCTGCTGCAAAACTATCCGAACAGCACGTATTTGGCGCACGGCTTCAAAAGCGTACGCAAACCTTGGTGGCAACTGTGGTAAGCAGCCACACATTCAAGCCATAAGGTAATTCTCTCTGCGCCACCCGCCGGGAGCGGGTGAGCCGCGCCGGGGCACACGTCATCTGAAAGAGCTGCAAGAAGCGGCAAGAACGGCCTTGTGCAAGGCAACAAACGCGCGTGCCACGGCAAACCTCTACTACGTACGGAACCCTACGGAACAACCATAAAAAAAGCGGAGCGTTTGACACGCTCCGCTTTCCATTAAGGTCTAACAGCTTGGCGCTAGGCCAAGCTGACGATCTTAATATTGCACCGCACCATTGGTAATATTACCGATAGCTCCCCAGCGATGCGGCAGGGTCATGCCGACAGCGGAGCCGGTGCTGGCGTTGACGCCGGTCAGAGCCGCGAAGCCCGTCATCGGGATGAAGCCGCCGGTACCTATGCTCGGCGTGAACGTGGCCCAGCCAAAGGCGGGAGCGCCCGTGGTCTTGGTGTTGGTCAGCGAAGCGTTGAGCGGCGAATTGCCGAACGTCAGCGTCGCGACTTCACCCTTGTAGATGGAACCCGTGCGCGGCGAGAAGACGGCGTTCGAGTTGGTGCCTTCCTCGCGGTCATACAACTGGAAGCTGCCGGGCAGCGATGCCACCGGCCCCGTGGAGGTTTGCACGAGTTGCAGAACACCCGTCACGTTGGTAGGCGTGGGGTTAGTCGCACCGCTGACATTCCAGTAAGGAAGACCGGTGTTGCCCAGGTCGGTGGGCAGCGCCAAGTCGCCAGCAGCATTGGCTTGCGCATTGTTGTTGTACACGATATTGGCAGCTGCCGCGCTACCCGCGTAGTCAACCACCGCAAAGTAACGGCGGGTCGGTTGCGAGACCACCCAGTCGGTGCTAAACGGTACGCCGCTCGCCGCACCCGTGGGGTCGTTGGCGAATTCGTTGCTGATGGAGACATGGCCCAGCGCCGTTGACAGCATGTAGGCTTGGTGCGTCGGATTACCCACCGAGCGCGGGAGCAACGGCGTGGACAGGTCAGGCACGTCAAACCGCAGCGGGGTCACGGCGGAGTTGCCGTTGGCCAGTTGGGTCAGCAGCGGGTCGGCGGTGACTTGACTGATGGGCGAGGCGACGGTAGTGTACGCTTCATAAGACAAGTCGTCTTGCGGCGAGAAGGCCACATAGGTATAGCCGGGGACACCGGGGATGAAAGCGCCTTGGGTGGTGCTCCACAGCTCATTTTGCGCAACGGCGCGAATAGCCGTGTCGCCACCGCTGAACTGAGCAAAGTTGTTTTGGTTGACGACGGACCAAGAACCGAACAGGCCGCCGGTCGGGCTTTCAAGGCCGTAGTCGTTCAGCAAGTTGGCAGACGTTTCAGTCGTGACGTGGTCTTGCAAGTTAAAGATCGGTCCTTGCGTGCAGGGCGGAACGCCGTTGACGTGCTTGATGGCGGTGAAAAGGCCGGACGCACTGTTGGTGGGCGGAATGTCGGCTTCGTTCAGGATTTCGATGTAGCCTTCACGGGTGTTGGCAGCTACTTGGTCGCTGGTCATGTAAGCCGGGAACCGGTCGCCGCTGAATGACACGGGCGATTGGCCCTTGATGTCCGCAGGCAGCGAGCAGCTGTTGTCAGCCGTGCTGAGTTGAGCGGTGCCATCGGGCCCCGCGCTGATGGTGGCTGTCCACACGTCGCTGGGCGAGAGGAACAGCGTAAAGTCCAACACGTCGTCAGAGTTGGCGGCGCCGCGGAAACGGACCTTGACAGCTTTGCCGTTGGTGCCGTCAGTGTTGACGATGCTGATCGACGTGGCCGTGCCGGGCTGCGCCGAGTAGTAGGGCACGATCAGCTCATGGCCGGTACCGCCCGGGTTGAGTTCCAGCGACTGGGCTGCGGAAAGACCATGAACGTTGGTGTTCGGGCCATAGTTGTTGAAGAACACCAAAGCTTGCGCCGAGGTGGCCAGGCCTAGACCGCCAACGACGGCTGCGGCGCTCAGAGCGAGAATGCTCTTTTTCATAAGGGAAGCCTCCAAAAATTAAAGCAAAAGGGTAAAAAAGCAAAGAGCCAAGCGTTACCCACCTGGAGTTGCAACTGCGACTTTAGCACAAGTTTCCGTAATTTGTGACCATCTCGCCTATCCCATCGTCTGAATTGCGCAACATGATGCAGGAGTAAGCTTTAATTCAATACTTGTTACAAAAAGTAAAATTTTGTGTCGGATAGGTGCGGTTGCGCGGCGCGGCCCGTTGATGTGTCTTTTGGTGTGTATTCATGCGTATATTTGTTGCGCCATGCGTAGCGCGGCCAGCAGACTGGCGGGGGAGGCACGGGCCGAGCCGGCTAGGTCGAATGCGGTGCCATGGTCCGGGCTGGTGCGCACGAACGGCAAGCCGAGCGTGACGTTGACACCGCGTTCCACGCCTAGGTATTTCACAGGAATTAACCCCTGGTCGTGGTACATGGCAATAACCGCGTCGAATTCGCCGCGCCGCGCGCGTGTAAATACGGTGTCGGGCGGCAGCGGGCCGTGGGCGTCAATGCCTTCGGCGCGCGCTTGTTTGATGGCGGGGGTGATATAGCGGATTTCTTCATCGCCGAATAAGCCGTCTTCGCCTGCGTGGGGGTTGAGGCCGGCAACGGCTAAGCGAGGCGGGTGTTGGGGCGGCGTATGTTGCAGCGCGGTTTGCGGCGTGTTTTGCGGCGCGGATGCCCGCAGCATGGGGCGCAATGCGGTGTGTGCGATACGCAGGGTTTGCAGCACGTTTTCCGGTGTGACCCGCGCGATGGCTTCACGCAGTGAAACATGAATGCTGACCAACACGGTGCGTAGCTCGTCATTGGCCAGCATCATGCGCACGGGGACTTGGTCAACAGGTACGCCTAGGTGCGCGGCGGCTTCGGTCTGCAATAGTTCGGTGTGGCCGGGAAAGCGCGCATACGGCTGGCCCGCCGCCGCCAGCGCGGCTTTGTTGAGCGGCGCGGTGACGAGCGCGCTCAATGCGCCGTGCAAGGCCGCGCGGGCGGCCCAGCATACGGCCTGGCCGGCCATGCGTCCGGCAACGGCGCTGATGTGCCCGAGCGGCGGCAGTTCGTCAGCGGGAGTGACTGCTTGCAATACGGGGACGCAATGCGGCGGGGCGAGCAGTGCCTCTTCCGGGCACTCGATTTGGGCGATGGGCAGCGGCACGCCGTTGCCTTGCACGATGCGCGCTGCGCGCCGCAGCGCCGCCACGTCACCGGCGACGAAGGTGCCGAGCAAGGCCTGGGGCGCGTCGCGGTACGCCTGGACGATGATTTCGGGACCGATGCCGGCGGGGTCGCCCATGGTGATGGCGATGGGTTTCATGCCGGGTTTTCGATGTCGATGAAGTGGTGTTCCAGGCCCAGTTCCGAGGCGATCAGCGTGCCCAGCGCGGGCGCGCCGTAGCGTTCGGTGGCGTGGTGGCCGCAGGCGAAGAAGGCAACGCCGCATTCGCGCGCCAGGTGCGCTTGCGGCTCGGAAATTTCACCGGTGATGAAAGCTTGCGCGCCCGCCGCGATGGCGGCCTCGAACCAGTCTTGCGCGCCGCCGCTGCACCAGGCCACGCGTTCGATGGCGCCCGGCGCACCGTTGATGACCAGCGGCGCGCGGCCCAGGGTTTGTTGAAGACGCTGCGCCAGTTCGTCGGCACTGGCGAAGGCGCTGCCGTCATCGCGCCGGCCGATCAGGCCCAGGTCGTGGTCACCGAAATGTCCGTCGGCGACCAGGCCGAGTCGCCGCGCCAGTTGTGCGTTATTGCCTACTTGCGGGTGCGCGTCGAGCGGCAGGTGGTAGGCGTAGAGATTGATGTCGTGCGCCAGCAAGCGCGCCAGGCGTTGCTTCATCCAACTGGTGACGGTGCCGCTCTGTCCGCGCCAGAACAGGCCGTGGTGTACGACGATGGCGTCCGCCCCGGCGTCGATGGCGGCGTCTATCAGCGCGAGGCTGGCGGTGACGCCGCTGATGAGTGTGTGGATACGCGGTTTACCTTCGACTTGCAGGCCGTTGGGACCGTAGTCGTGGAAACGCTCGGGTTGCAGCAGGGCATCGAAAGCGGCCGTGAGTTGGGCACGCTGGACACCGGCGCGAGATGGAACGGAGATGGTCATGCGCATATTGTGGAGGCATCATGCGGGGGCGGTGCCGTGCCGCGCGCATCCGCGGTCGCGCAGGTGGCTCTGCACCTTGTCTTTCATGCCGATTCGCAGCATGCGCTTTATGCGGAACATCCCTAAAATAGCCGCAGGGTTCTGTTTGTTTTTTCGCTCCGATGGCGTGCCCAAGCGGGTATTGAATGAGGCGGGTACTGGGTTGGCACCAGGTTCACGCTGACGCTGAAATGACGGGCAGGTGCATCATTCCTCATGAAACGTCTTTGGCTTTTGTTTGCCCAGACCGTCACAGTCGTGCTGGCGGTGTATTTCATCGTGCTGACTTTGCAGCCCGGCTGGTTCAAGCACGACTCGGCTTCCGACGACGAGGATGTCGCGCCGGTAACGGTAGTGCCGCCAAGCGGTGCGGTGAGCAATGCGCCGGTCGCGTCCGTCGGGATACACCGGGGCAGTTTTAACGCCGCGGTGCGCAAGGCCGCGCCCGCTGTGGTGAGCATTGACACGAGCACGGCGCCGCGCCGGCAGCAAGGGGGCGATGACGATCAGTGGTTTCAATTCTTTTTCGGCGGCGGCGGTTCGCAGGTGCAGTCGGGGCTGGGGTCGGGCGTGATCGTGCGTAGCGACGGGTATGTGCTGACCAACAATCACGTGGTGGAGAACGCCGACGAGATCGAGGTGGTGCTGGCCGATGGCCGTCGCACACAAGCGCGAGTGGTGGGGACTGACCCGGATTCGGACTTGGCGGTGCTCAAGATCGGTTTAGACAAGCTGCCGGTGATGGCGCTGGGCGATTCGGA
>Ga0209738_10000234_pt1 | contig 12151 bp, 15 predicted proteins | sample TergutNc150P5_FD_187289 | JGI IMG/M metagenome (GOLD analysis project Ga0209738, IMG submission 187289) | Nasutitermes corniger P5 segment gut microbial community from laboratory colony in Florida, USA - Nc150 P5 (SPAdes) (version 2) | ecosystem: Host-associated > Arthropoda: Insects >...
GGCGGCCGTCCGTATAAACAGACCTTGTTATGCGTCTGCAAAACTTAGTCCTGCAAAACTTCCGCAACCACGAGGCCCTCTCGATGGCGTTCCCCGAAGAGGGGGCGCTCTTCGAGGGGCCGAACGGGGCGGGGAAGACCAATATCCTTGAAGGCATACACCTCCTGTGCACCGGCCGCTCTCAGCGCGGCGCGGCGCGGGCGGACATGATCGCCTACGGCCGGGAGGCGGCCTTCGTCTCCGGGGATTTCTGTTTTGACAAAGACGACAACGGTGAGAACGGCGCTGCCGTCCAAAGCGCGGCGCTGGGATTCTCAAGAGACAAGAAGACGGTGATGAAGATCGACGGGGAGAACGTCGCCTCCTACACGGAGTGGTTCGGCGAGCGTCCCGCCGTCTCCTTCGGGGCGGACGATTTGGAGCTGGTCTACGGCGCGCCCGAAGCCCGCCGCAAGTTTTTGGATATGCTGATAAGCCAGACCGACCGCGCCTACCTTTCCGCGCTGCTCTCCTACCGCCGCGCTATGGCTTGCCGCAACGCGCTTTTGGGCAAAACGGGCGACGCGGCGCAGTTCGAGGTCTACGAGCAGACGATGGCGGACGCCGCCGCGAAGCTCGTCTCCGTCCGCCTTGAAGCCGTGCGCGAGCTGTCCGCGTTGGCGGGCGGGTATTACGCCGAGATCAGCGGCGGGGCCGAGGCCGCCGCCGTGGAATACGCCCCCAAAATTAAATGCGATAATTTTGACGCCAAAGAGCGGCGGGATGCATATTTAATACTGTTGGCGGAGCGCCGCGAAAGGGACGCCGAACTCCGGTACACGGCGGCGGGCCCGCACCGCGACGACCTGCGGTTCGAGCTGGGCGGCAGGGCGGCGAAAAACCACGCGTCGCAGGGTCAGTGCCGCAGTTTCGCCCTTTCGCTGAAACTCGCCTCGGCGCGGTTCATAGAGCTGCGGCGCGGCGGCGGCATGGTTTTTTTGGTTGACGACGCCGTCTCGGAGCTCGACCCGGAGCGGACGTCGCGGGTGTACCCGCTGCTTGAAGGCAGGGGCCAAGTCTTCATAGCGACGCCCCGCTGCCAAGCGGAGCTGGGCGGGAGGGTGCTGAGATGCGCGGTAGATTCAGGAAAAGTGACGGCGGCGTGAACAGAGGCGGTCCGCCGGCGAGCGTCGGCAGTTTCATAGACGCGATGCTGGAGAAGCTGCTGCCCGATTTCCGCGCCGTCTGCAAGGAGTGGGAGGTCGTCGAGAGGTGGCGCGAGATTGTTACCGGGCGCATATCGGAAGAGTCGGAGTGTTCGCGGGTCGAAAACGGGGTGCTGCACGTAAGGATAGAGTCGTCGGCATGGAGGCAGGAGGCCGCGTACCTGAAAGAACCGATCAAAGCGTCTATTCGGCGGGTCACGGGGTGCGAGACTATCAAGGACATTGTGTTTTATTGATGATTTGCAAGAAAGGCGTTAATTATGAAAAAAGCCGTCCAATATATCGTCTTGACCTGCGCCGTAAGCTGGGCGGCGGCGGGAATCGCGATCTTGCTTGGTTTGCGCGCCGCTCAGGGGCTGCCGTACACCATCTTCGCCGCCGCCTACATGCTGCTTCCCGCGTGTTGCGCGATAATTCTTCAGGCGGTTCGCAAGGAAAAGCTGTTTAGCAATTTAAACGTCTCTTTCAAGCTAAACTGGTGGTTTATTGTCGCAGGGGCCGCGCCGTTCGTCTATTCCTTCGCGGCGTTGGGGATAACGCTGCTGTTTCCAGATGTCTCGTTCACCGTAACGTACGAGGGGCTTCTTTCGCGGGTGCCGCCTGAGCAGATGGAGCTTGTCAAAGAGCAGCTTTCAAAATTTCCGCCCGTTATTTTTCTGCTGATACAGGTTGTAAACGCCGTAATCGCCGGTTACACGATAAACGCCGTTTTCGGGTTCGGCGAAGAACTCGGGTGGCGCGGTTATTTGCTGAAAGCGTTGCAAGACAAAAAATTTATGACCGTTTCGTTGATTATCGGAACGGTGTGGGGTTTGTGGCACTTCCCGCTTATTCTTATAGGGCATAATTACCCGCAACATCCGGCGGCCGGCGTGGGGATGATGGTTGTTTTTTGTGTTTTACTTACGCCGATGATGATCTATACCGTAATAAAAGCGAGATCGGTGATTGCCGCCGCAGTTTTTCACGGAGTCAACAACGCCATCTGCGGGATTACCGTCTTATACACCGTGGGCGGCAATGACCTGACGAACGGAGCTACGGGAATCGCCGGATTTATAGCGTTGCTATTGGCGAATCTCGTGTTTTTCGTATACGATAAGTATATTACGAAAGAAAATATCTTTGCAAAGCCGATAGGAGAGTATTAGCATTCGTCCTGCGGCGCGTCAATATCTTCGGGGGACGCGCGCTCCTCCAAAATAACGAGATTTTTTTGACACGGAAGGTCGGCGGAATGTATATTTAATATTCCTGATATACGTATGTTTCAGGATTGCGGGTCAGGCCCGCAATGACGACGGTATGACGTCAATACATCACCCAAAAAGGCTTTCCGTAAAATGAGCGACCAGCAATACAACGCGAGCAGTATAACCGCCCTGAAGGGCCTCGACGCCGTCCGCAAGCGTCCCGCCATGTACATCGGCAGCACCGGCTCCCCCGGGCTTCACCACCTGGTCTACGAGGTTGTGGACAACTCAATCGACGAGGCGCTGGCCGGGTACTGCACCCGTGTGGACGTCGCGATCCACCCGGACAACAGCGTCTCCGTCTTAGACGACGGGCGCGGCATCCCCGTGGATTACCACGAGGAGGAGAAGATGTCCGCGTTGCAACTGGTCTTGACCACCCTCCACGCGGGCGGCAAGTTCAACAACTCCGCATACAAGGTCTCCGGCGGACTCCACGGCGTGGGCGTGTCGTGCGTCAACGCGCTGTCGGTCAACATGACCGCGGAGGTCTTCAAAGACGGCAACGCCTACTCCATGGAATTCAGCCGCGGTCTCGCGGTCACCGAACTCAAAACCCTCGGCCCCACCGACAAACGCGGAACGAGGATAACGTTCAGGCCCGACCCGACCATCTTCGAAACCACGGAGTACAGTTTCGATATCCTGTCCAAACGGCTGCGCGAACTCGCTTTTCTCAACAAGGGCATAATCATCAACATAAACGACGAACGCGCCGACGGAAAGAGCCACGAATTCTGCTACCCCGGCGGCCTGTCGTCGTTCATAACCTACCTTGACGAAAACAAGACCCCGCTGCACCCCGCCCCGATATGCTTCTCGCAGCAGCGTGAGGGCGTGGAGGTCGAGATCGCCATGCAATATAACGACTCCTACAACGAGAACATCTTCTCGTTCGCCAACAACATAAACACGATAGACGGCGGAACGCACCTCTCCGGTTTCAAGACGGCGCTGACGCGGACGGTCAACACGTACATTGAGGAAAACAACCTGCTCACCAAGAGCAACAAGGTGGAGATAAAAGGCGAGGATTTACGCGAGGGCCTAACGGCGGTGATCAGCGTAAAACTCCCGAACCCGCAGTTCGAGGGTCAGACCAAAGGTAAACTCGGCAACTCCGAGATCGCCGGCATAGTGAGCGCGTCGGTAAGCGAGATGCTCGGAATGTTTTTGGCCGAGAATCCGGCTGTCGCCAAGAAAATAGCGGAAAAATGCGTCAACTCCGCGATAGCCCGCGAGGCGGCGCGGAAAGCCCGTATGCTGGCGAGACGGAAGAACGGCATGGAGAGCGCCGGTCTGCCCGACAAACTCGCCGACTGCCAAGAGCGCGATCCGTCGAAGTGCGAGATTTTCTTAGTAGAGGGCGACAGCGCCGGCGGCAGCGCCAAAATGGGCCGCGACCGCACCTTCCAAGCCATCCTGCCCCTAAAAGGCAAGATTCTAAACGTGGAGAAAGCGCGTATCGACAAGATAATCTCCCACGAAGAGATTCAAGTAATGGTGCAAGCCTTCGGAACAGGCTTCGGCAAGTCCGAAGACGACGACGGCTTCAAGATAGAAAAACTGCGCTACGGAAAGATCATCATCATGACCGATGCCGACGTAGACGGCGCGCACATCCGTACACTTCTACTGACTTTCCTATTCCGCCACATGCCCGGCCTTGTTGAAAACGGAAACGTCTACATCGCCCAGCCCCCCCTCTACAAACTGAAATCCGGCAGAGAGGAGCGCTACGTCTACAGCGACAACGAGAAGGAGACGGTACTGCAAGACTGGGTGGAGAAGAAGAACATAGTCATCCAACGTTATAAGGGATTAGGAGAGATGAACCCGGAACAATTAGCCGAAACCACAATGAACCCGGATTCGCGGACGCTGTTGCAGGTCAAACTCGAGGACACGATTGAGGCGGATAGGATTTTCACTATGCTGATGGGGGAAGAGGTCGAGCCGAGGAGGAGGTTTATTGAGGATAATGCGGAGAAGGTGAAGAATTTGGATATTTGAGGGGTGGTTGTACAATAACGCCAAAGGAGCTATTTATGGAAACAATAGAAAAGTTACGGGAAAACGGTATTTTTCTCGACTATAAGGATATTGCTCCGTTGTGTGAAAAATCCGGTATAAATGAACTGTCAATATTCGGTTCATCTATTCGAGATGATTTTACACAAAATAGCGATATAGATATTCTTGTTTCATTCGACAATAATTCGGAGATTACGCTCTTCGATATAATGGACTTGGAAAAAGAGTTTTCACAGTTATTGAAAAAGAATGTGGCTATTGTGGAAAAGAAATCACTTAAAAATTCTATTCGGAAAAACAGAATATTGTCAACACGAGAGATAATATATGCCGCTTAACGAAAATGATATATCGTATTTGATTGATATTGTAGATTGTATCGTAGATATAAATGAATTTACGGATACGGTAGAATATTATCAATTTGAAAAAGATAAAATGCGGAAATTGGCGGTTGAAAGACAACTGGAAGTTTTAGGACAAGCCGCAAATAAAATAAGTATTGATGCACAAAATAGCCTGAAAAATATTCCGTGGAGGAATATTATCGGATTACGTAATAAATTGGCGCATGATTATGGTGAAATATTAGCCGAAAGGATATGGAAAATATCAAAGAATTCTTTGCGGGAATTATTAAAAGAATTAGAAACGATTGAGGAATTAAAAGAATATATAAAAACAAAGCGTAACAATGCATAGTAAACGTATTTATACTAGGCTATCTAGTGGAAATATAAATCATGTACTATTATGAAATGATTGTTTATTGGAGTACGGAAGATAACGCGTTTATCGCGGAAGTTCCTGAATTAGCGGGGTGTATGGCTGACGGACAAACGTATGTCGAAGCCGTACAAAACGCCGAAATCGCTATCGGCGAGTGGATAGAAACGGCTCAAGCAATCGGACGTACTGTGCCTGAAACGCGGGGGAGATTGATGTATGCGTAGCGGTGAAAATACACTTGTTTCTAATAAAATAGAGGAAAACATTGATAAGTCCTCTGATAGTACAGAAAACAGTGTTGTTCCTATCGAATCTGTTTTTGGACTATGGAAAGATAGGAATATTACAAAAGAGATGTTGCGGAGAAGAGCATGGGTGAAAATAGAACATTGTAGTAATTGAAGAGGTTTATTGAGGGTAATGCGGAGAAGGTGAAGAATTTAGATATTGATAATATGAATACCAAATACAATTTTATACATTAGGAGATATTAAATGCAACTATTAAAATTAGTAATAACCACGGTATGTTTTTCTATTCTGTTTAATTGTGCAGGAGGTTCAGTAATTGTCACTGGACACGTGAGACCGGCTATTGATCCTGCCGAAGTAAAAATTTATCTTGAACCACCATCACAATATGAAACCATAGGATTAGTTGAGGCTTCCAGTGATGTTGAATTTTCAATACAAGCGGCACAAGATAGGGTAATAAATGAATTAAAAAAACAAGCTGCTAAAATCGGGGCCAATGGAGTGCTATTAGTCAACGCAGATACCAAATCTAGTGGGATGTCAGGCGCACTTATTGGGGGTGTTTTTTTTGCCGAAGCTAGTGAAACAAAAACGGCAAAAGGACAAGCAATATATGTAACACAAGAACGATAAGTTAGTTATAACTAGTTGACATTCCTAATGAGTCGAAAGATGAGAATATTCCAGTGTTTGAATTGAAAACAATGGATATAGAAAACATTGGCCGCTAAATATTGACTTTTTGACAAGATTATAGTATATTATTAGTATAAGGAGACCTGAAAATATGGTAACAATGACCGCAGAAAGACGTGCTATCAACGAGCGTGAAGCCGCCATCGAATTTGACGGTAGATGGCTTTTGCTCGACAAGAGGGACTTTCCTCCATCGGAGGACACGGGGTATGTGATAGCATACGGCGACGGGACTCCAGAGGATCGCGACGCTCTTAGAAAAATGAACTTAACCGTTTACCGCGGCGAAGCACGTCTAATGAAAGGATACACGCCCAAAGATGAAATATGCGACAGTGGAATTATCGAGATTCTTTGAACATAGGTACAAGTTTGACGCGCACGTCTACAATGTACAAGACGAGGAATCGAAAGTACAATTATGAAATGATTGTTTATTGGAGCGCGGCAGATTATGAAAACTAATAGATAACCCCCGCCTCGTGACGAACGACCTTCCCGTCACGCGTGTAGAATCGGTCTATCGTAGTTCCCAGGTTGCACAGCACCTCGTACCCTATCGTACCGCCTATTACCGCGACGTCGTCGGGCGTTATGGACTCGCCGCCTTGGGTTCCTATCGCCGCGACCTCGTCGCCTATGGATATGGACGGGGTTGCGCCCGCGTCCACCATTATGTAGTCCATCGTCACGTTTCCGGCTATGCGGCAGCGCGTTCCGTTTATCAGCACGGAGCCTTTGCCGTTCAGATAACGCGGCAGACCGTGGGCGTAACCCAACGGGACTGTCGCGATCCACGTGTCGGCGGGGGTTACGTAGTTGCCGCAGTATGAGACAGGGGTGCCTCCCGGGAGCTTCTTCATCTTTACGACATGCGAAATCAGCGAGGCGACGGGTTTGAGGTCTATGCCGAACTCTTGCGCCGGGTCGGGTTTGCATCCGTAGAGCGCGATGCCCGGACGCGCCAGCGTGCAACCGCTTAGCGGGAAGCGCAGGAATGCCGCCGTGTTTCCGTAGTGGACGTGCGCGGGCGGGTGTCCGCCTTGACGGAGCGCATCTATACCGCTGCGGAATTTTTCCAACTGGCGGGCTACCGTTTGCGTGTCGGGTTCGTCGGCGTTCGCCATGTGGGTGAAGACGCCGCCTATGCGTATGCCGCGCGCCGTGTTCAGTTTATCGATCAACGCGCCTATCTCGCTCGGCAGAAGCCCCATACGGCTCATTCCTGTGTCGATATTCAGGTGGAAGTTTACGCTTGCGCCGTACGATTCCCATCTGTCAATGTCGCTCAAATCGTTTAGCGCGAAGACGATATTGTTATCGGCCCCGTAGCGCAGTTCTTCCTCTGTCGCCATCCCCAAGACCAAAATCGGGAGCGTTATGCCGAACTTCCGAAGGGTTATCGCCTCAACGGGTCTGGCGACCGCGAAGAACGCGACGTTGCCGCTGCGTTCAAGCGTCTCGGCTATCAACAGGCTGCCGCATCCGTAGGAGCTGTCCTTGACCACGGCTATCACGCCGACCTCGCGCGGCAGGGTCTTACGGATCCGCGTCAGGTTGTGGAGCAGGTTGTCGAGTGAGATCTCCACGTACGGGGAGTAGAGCGGGCGTTGGACGCATGTGTCGCGCATATAAAAGCCTACTCCATCTTCTCGGCTATGATTTTCCATTCTCCGCCGACGTTTTGACGGAAGAAACAGGAAAAATAATTCTCGTGGCAAGCCGCTACGGACTGCTCTATCTTGAACAGCAGCGCGTCGCCGTCGCAATCGATGTAGACCTCGCGCACTTTTTGGACGTGCCCTGAAGTCTCGCCCTTCTTCCAACGCTTTTGGCGGCTGCGGCTCCAATACACCATGTCTCCGCCGTCAAGCGTTTCGGAGAGCGTGTCGCGGTTCATGTAGGCCACCATCAAGACTTGGTTCGTCTTAACGTCTTGGGCGACGGCGGTGACTAAGCCGGCGTCGTTGAATTTTACTGCGTCGATTAAGGCCATTGTGTTTGGGTTCTCCTTTGTTTTAATCCTATAATCTGTTTTTATAATCCTATAAATCCTAGTTCAGACAACGTGATAATAATGGTCACTCCCTAATTTGCCCGTCCCCCCGAACTATCCATTTGTATGTGGTTAGATCATCAACTCCCATAGGGCCGCGTGAATGTAGTTTGTCGGTTGATATTCCGATTTCGCAGCCCATTCCGTACTCGCCGCCGTCGGCGAAGCGGGTGCTGGCGTTCACCATCACCGAGGCTGTATCTACACGTGAGACGAAAGCCTCCGCTTCTTCTTTCGATTCTGTGATTATGCTGTCGGTGTGGCGCGAGCCGTATTTGTTGATGTGGTTTATCGCGCCGTCTACGCCGTTTACGGTAATGACCGACAGGCGCAGGTCTAAGTACTCGTTGTACAGGGCTTCCTCATTGACTGGCTCTATCTTCTCCGACAGTTTGCGGCTCTCCTCGTCTCCGAAGAGCGCGACGCCCTCGTTGATGAGGGCGTTGATTATGCGCGTCTTTTTTTGCGTGTCGAGCGTCGCGTCGAGCAGCAGCGTCTCCATCGCGTTGCATACGCTCGGACGCTGTACTTTCGCGTTTAGGGCTATCGGCACGGCTTTGTCTATGTCGGCGTTCGCGGAGACGAAGATGTGGCACACGCCTTTGTAGTGTTTGATGACGGGGATGCGCGACTTTTCCACGACCGTCCGTATCAGGCTCTCCCCGCCGCGCGGGATGATGAGGTCTACGTGCGCGTCTTTCAGCAGAAGCAGCTCCACCGCCGCTCTGTCGGGGGTCGGGATGAATTGCAGCGCGGAGGCGGGCAAGCCGGCCTCGGACAGCGATTTGGAGAAGAGGCCGCAGAGGGCTTTGTTTGAGGCGAACGCCTCCGACCCGCCGCGCAGGATGACCGCGTTGCGGCTCTTCAGGCAGATGGCCGCCGCGTCTACCGTTACGTTCGGGCGCGCCTCGTAGATGATCCCGATCACCCCGATAGGTACGCGCATCTTGCATATCCTCAACCCGTTAGGCCGCTCGCGCCCGTCGTAAAACTCACCCACGGGGCTGTTTAAAGCGGCCACCTCGCGCAGTCCGCGAATCATGGAGGCGACCGCCTTGTCGGAGAGCGTGAGCCGGTCTATCATGGCCGCCGGCAACCCCTTAGCTTTGGCGGCCTCCAAATCTTTGGCGTTCTCCCCCTGAAGCCGCGCCTTATCCGACTCCAAATAACCCGCCATGAGCAGTAAGGCGTTGTCAATGCTCGCGGTAGGACGGCCCTGTAAGAGCAAAGACGCTTCGCGGGCGCGGACGGCTATGCCCTCTATGATTTCGTTGAGCTCAAAAACTTTCGTGCTTTGGCTGTCGGTCGGCATCGGCTGTCCCTGTCGTTATCGTTAGTTACGGAAACGGCTTAGGCGGGGCTTGGCCGCCTGTGTCCATAAAATAGTATTTGGCGGGGCGGGTGTCAAGGGCGAACGACAAAAAGCGTTATAAAACAAGTTGAAGGCGCGGAACGGGGCGGCCGACGGCTTAGCTTTGAGACCGCGACGGCGGCGGGGGCGGGCTTGATGCAGTCAACGGGTCAGTTGAAAAACAAAAAAAGTTGATTTTTGGCGCGGAAAGCAGTATATTTATATAATAGGGGGGGCGGCACGGTGGACAGAAAAAATGAAACCGAAGAAATCGCAGGATTCGCGAGTGCGGAAGAGAGAGCGGAAGACGTTGCGTATCTTGCAGCAAACGGTTCGTCGGGTCTCCTAAAAGAGGCAAGATATCAGGAATCAACGGCAATCTATGTGGAGGACAGGACGCTTACAAGCGCAGGGCGGTGCCGATTTGTTGAAGATACAATAGCGTTTAACCCTGATCTCATGCCTGAAACCGCAAGGGGAAGAGCGGCTGTGCGGTGGCACGAGGTGATGCATCGGGCGGATTATAAGAAATACTGTAGTTGGGAAAACGAAGATTTTTTGAAAGAGATAGATAATGCAAAAAAACTACTGAAACCGATGAATGGCAGAAATCCACCATTTTTTGATATGGTGTTGAAAGCCGCCAATGTTGGAATTAGAGATGGTGTAACCTATGAAGTTAACATACCAACGATGGAAGGCATTGAAGCGATTCACGATATTTTATCAGCATTGCGGGAAGGAAAGAACGAGGGGTTGCTTTCGTATCATGACGAGGCGTATTGGCAAGAATGGGACGGCCTCACACCTATTGAGATTTTTGCGGAAATAGGCGTGTTAGATTTGATGGATAGAAGCGGGTTGCGTGTAATAGAAACGTATTTTAACGGTCTTTTTAACGCATATCGGAGGATAGTAGAATGAACGGACTGCCATCAGAAATCAGCTCAGAGGACATTGTTCTTTTGAAGGAATACGGAACAATACGAAAGAAGTACGAAGCGGTGTTCGGCAAATATAAGCCCCGTGGCGGGCAACATCCTGGAGCCGAGATGATAAAGGAAATGTCCGATAAGCTCAATGAATATTATCGGCAACAGCAGAAGGAAGAAAAGCGTACGCCAAAGTTAGCGACCGCTTAAATTTGATGTCGCGACGGTGCGGCGGCGCAGACCCTCGACGTTACATCGTCCAATAAGGTTTTGTCGCACAACACCATAACGGCCTCCTGTGATTAGGGGGTACTGTCGGTTGCTTACGATAGCTTGATTATTAAGATAATATTTGGGGACGGGGGAAGTCAAATAAAAATTAGGGAGGCGAGTGGGAGCCGCCCCGTTGACCGCTATTTCTAAGCATTGACGCAATTATCTCCGCCCCTGCCCTCTTTACGAAGCCTTCCGTCAACTGGAAAATTGGGATATCGACGCTTAACCGTTGCCACGTACCAATCATCGACCGCAAGCGCCGGAAGGTTCGCGACGCATTCATCCGCGATCCTTATGTTCATCCGCACCTCAAGTTCACACAACGACTTCGGATACCATTCGTTAATAATGGCGCATGAGGGAAGAGCATCCGAACCGTTCATTGGAGGTCTGGACCCTGGCGTTACGCCGCCATCGTTTGAAAGGTACAGCGTTTTACGCCGCCCACCGTCAATGACATCAAGCGTTCTTGACGGTACGCCGTTAATCTTTGACTCCGTGAAAAACCAACGATGACGATTCACTAACATATGTCACATCTCCTTTTGTTAGTTATTGAAAGCGTTCCCACCGCTTGATGGGTACGCTAAATTCAGAATCTAAAAACGACACATACTCTAACTATTTACTTCTCGAAAATCAATTATCCTTAATACAACGCACCGAGTACCCGATACTCTTGCTGCTTGCACCCCTGCTCACGACATCGCGGTTGTAGGCCAGGCCCCGGCTGCTGGCGCAATCGGAGCAATCCGAATCGATGAGTGCTAGATCCGCCGTCCACCAGTAACCGTCAGTGCCGACACCTTCGAAATAGCCGCCGTACCGGTAGCCGCCGGGCAGAGCCGAAAATCCAAATTCATTAGTACTGCCAACACCACTATAACTATTCCAACCGCTTGTCGATTTCAACTTACCTCCTGCTGTAGAATAACTGCCCGCCTTCGTCACCAACCCATTCCAATCCAACGTATCCGGCAGATGCCAACCCGAAGGACACGCAGTCTTCGCGGCATCCCATGTATACAACCTCCCGTATTTGGTGCAATTGGTTTGTAAATCCACATAACACCAAGAACCGCCTGTTTTCGACTCATAATTTAGATTTTCAGCCATCCACGTCTGATTGTTTATCGTCGCTGTCTTGCATGAGTTGGCTGTTCCGTCTAGTCCGCATGTATTACTACCACCAGACTCACAAGCCGCCCCCGTCAACTTCGCTATCGCCCCCGTCTCCTTGTGACTCGTGTTCAATATGCAAGTCCTTGTTTTCAACCCCTCAGTTGTACACGTTGCAGAGATCGTTGTATCCCATTCGCCCCATTCGTGCGTATGGCCTGGATCACAACTCGCTCCCGTCAACA
>Ga0209738_10000235_pt1 | contig 12090 bp, 11 predicted proteins | sample TergutNc150P5_FD_187289 | JGI IMG/M metagenome (GOLD analysis project Ga0209738, IMG submission 187289) | Nasutitermes corniger P5 segment gut microbial community from laboratory colony in Florida, USA - Nc150 P5 (SPAdes) (version 2) | ecosystem: Host-associated > Arthropoda: Insects >...
GTCCCGCCGCAAGCAGGCCAGCGATCTGGCAAGGCGGGGCTTGCGCGCGCTGGCGGGGTTTGCCCGCTCGCTGAAACTGAAGTTTGCAGATATTGAAGTCGGCATTGATTTTGAACCAGAGCCTGGCCTGGCCGATAACGGCGATCTGGAACATGACCTGCTGGCGTTGCTGGAAGCGGCAGGCGCTGCCGCCCAGGGGGCAGGCACGGCCATTATCATGTTCGTCGATGAATTGCAGTATGTGCCGGAAGAACAGCTGGCCGCGCTGATTGCCGCATTGCACCGTTGTGCGCAGCAGCAGGTGCCGGTGATGCTGGTGGGCGCGGGCCTGCCGCAATTGCCTGGGCAGATGGGGCGTGCCAAATCGTATGCGGAGCGGTTGTTCGATTTTCCTTTTGTGGGGCCGCTGGATGACGCGGCGGCGCGCAAGGCGCTGGAAGTACCCGCGCAGGAGTTAGGCGTGACGTATGAGCCGGCGGCCACGGAGCAGATTCTGGCGGCTACCGAAGGGTATCCGTATTTCCTTCAGGAATGGGGCAAGCATGTGTGGGATGTTGCGCCCACTTCCCCGATTACGCTACAGCACGTGGAGATTGCGTCGCGCGAGGTGGTGGCCGCGCTGGACGAGAGTTTTTTCCGCGTGCGTTTCGATCGTCTGACACTGGCGGAAAAGCGTTATCTGCGGGCGATGGCAGAACTGGGGCCAGAAGCACATCGTTCTGGCGATGTGGCTGAAGTGCTGGGGCGCAAGGTCACTGCGTTGGGGCCAACCCGCAACCAGCTGATTGCCAAGGGCATGATCTGGAGCCCCACCCATGGCGACACGGCATTTACCGTGCCGATGTTCGACGCCTTCATGCGGCGCATCATGCCTAATAATGACTGGCGCACAGAGTAACGCCAGGCTCATCAGGCGTTTGCCCAGGCAGTTACGCTCTCTTTTTTACACCGAAAACGACGACCCGCACCCGCAGGTGGTAGTGGCGTTCGGATTCTTGATGACGAACTGCGCGCCGTTGAGGTCTTCCTTGTAGTCGATTTCCGCGCCGACGAGATATTGATAGCTCATCGCGTCGATCAATAATTGCACGCCGTGCTTGTTCATCACGGTGTCGTCCTCGTTCACGGTTTCATCGAACGTGAAGCCATACTGAAAGCCTGCGCAGCCGCCGCCCTGCACGAACACGCGCAGTTTCAGCTCGGGGTTGCCTTCTTCATCGATCAGCTGCTTGACCTTGTCCGCCGCCGCGTCAGTGAAGATGAAAGGCTCTGAGGGGGCTTGCGGGGTCGGGGTGTCGATGACGGCGTTCATGCGGTTCTCCTGAAACTGAAACTGGAACGGAAAGAGGGTGGGCGTTATTGTAGGCGCTATGCGTATGGACGAGAGATGCCCATAATCGCAAAGTGGATTAGTGGTTGTGTGCAGAGAGGGCTTGGTGATGATTCAAGCTGCGGCAGCCTGCTCCAGCACCTCGGAGGCCCATTGATTCAGGCTGACGCCGCGCGCCGCGGCAGCAATGGATGCCGCTTCGTGCGCACGTGGTGATGTACGCAAAACGAAACGCCCGGAATAATTCCGGTGGGTTTCAATGCCACGCCGCTTGCATTCGTCGAGAAACACCTTCAGGGAAATTTCACCTTCACGACGCAGGCCCTTGATATTGGTCGCGTAAAAATCCGCGCCACCATTCAGGCCGACAAATTCGCCACGAAGCATCCCAATATCAGGATCGTAGGAAATGACGGCTTTCTCACCGCCAATCATCATCACATTCATCATGGCTTCACTCCGTTTTCTTCCAGCCATTTGCGCAGCGACGCTATCGCACCCTTGTCCATGTCTGGCGACGGGTGGGGACGATGCATCACCTTGACTTCCCCAAACAGGAAAACCGCAACACGCGACCCTTCGCGCTCTTCTATTTCGGCGCCCAGCTCTGCCATCAGCGCCACGGCATCCAGCCATTTCACGCCAGCGGGCGTGGGGCGCGAGAAGAGCAGTTGAAGGGTTTTCAGGTGTCTGGTTTTCATGATGGGATGATACCATAATCTAGTATCTCACCTGGATACGGATTCCGGCGGACATAAAAAAACCGCCCCGGGCATAACACGCGGGACGGTTTTTCGTGGCGCATGAGCGAGCGCCACAACGCACAGCGAAAACGCTTAGCGCTTCGAGAACTGTTTGCGGCGGCGCGCCTTGTGGAAGCCGACCTTCTTGCGTTCCACCTTGCGGGCGTCGCGCGTGACGAAGCCTGCGTGCGACAGCGCTGGCTTGAGCGTGGCGTCGTAGTCGATCAGCGCGCGGGTAATGCCGTGGCGCACCGCGCCGGCCTGACCCGTTTCGCCGCCGCCCGTCACGTTCACCTTGATATCGAACGTGCTGACGTGGTTCGTGAGTTCCAGCGGCTGGCGCACGATCATCAATGATGTTTCGCGCGAGAAATAATCCGAGATGGGCTTGCCGTTGACGATGATCTCGCCCTTGCCCGACTTGATGAAGACGCGGGCAACAGCGCTCTTGCGGCGGCCCGTGCCATAGTTCCAGTTACCGATCATGGTTGGCCCCTTTAGATTTCGAGCGCCTTCGGCTGTTGCGCCGAATGCGGATGCGTTGCGTCAGCATAGACCTTGAGCTTCTTGATCATCGCGTAACCCAGCGGCCCCTTGGGCAGCATGCCCTTGACGGCCTTCTCCAGCGCGCGGCCAGGAAAGCGTTCCTGCATCTTGCCAAACGTGGTTTCGTAGATACCGCCGGGGTAACCCGAGTGACGGTAATACTTCTTGTCCAGCGCCTTGTTGCCCGTGACCTTGAGCTTGCTGGCGTTGATGACAACGATGAAATCGCCCGTATCGACGTGCGGGGTAAATTCAGGCTTGTGCTTGCCGCGCAGACGGCGTGCCACTTCGCTGGCGACACGGCCGAGAACTTTGTCCGTCGCGTCAATCACGTACCATTCGCGCGTCACCTCATCGGCTTTGGCGGAAAAAGTTTTCATGATCGATCCAAAAAATATGCATCTGCCCTGTGTACTGCATGACTGCACCATTGCTCTATTGCAAAGGCAATTGCAGCTGTTTCCTCTTCCTGCTTGTCAATGCGCAGGCTCTCCCTGTTTTTCTTCCCGCGGGCATCAGAACGGGAAAAGTCTGCCATTATAAAGGAAAACGGCCCGCCAGGCAAAGCCGGCGCAGCGCTGCCCGAAGTGTTACCCTTTGCAGACGAAAAAAAGCCCGAGCATAGCGCTCGGGCTGAATCCACCTTTGGAGGAGGGTGGAGGAGACATTCGGAGGCGCCGCACGCAACAAACCACAAACAGAAAACACACAGTGCGACAACCAATGCCTGAATTATGCCAACTCCCACGCCCGAATGCAAGTAAATTTGTATTGCGATATGTAACTTCGCAATATGAAACATTGGCCCCTGGCCGTCACCGCGCCTGCCTGTCGCAGCATCTGCGTCCCGCAAGGGCTACAATATCTTGCATTTGAGCCAAATTACTGCGGGGTGCCGACATGGAGTGCAAGATTAGCTGGACGGGGCAGGGCGGCATGGCATTCGTTGCCGAAACAGGCAGCGGCCATCTGGTCGGCATGGATGGCGCGCCCGAGGGCGGGGGCCGTAACCTTGCGCCGCGCCCGATGGAAATGGTGCTGCTGGGCACGGGCGGCTGCACCGCTTACGACGTGGTGATGATCCTGAAAAAAAGCCGCCAGGACATCACTGGCTGTACCGTCGCACTGAAAGCCGAGCGCGCGAGCGAAGAACCGAAGGTCTTCACGAAGGTGCATTTCCACTTTACCGTCACGGGCAAGAACCTGAATCCGGCCACCGTCGAGCGGGCCATTACCCTGTCACATGATAAATACTGTTCAGCCTCGGTGATGCTGGAGAAAACCGCCGAATTGACGCATTCGTTCGAGATCGTCGCTGGCTGACCACAAAACGGGAGGCAAAGCGGGCCGGTAAGCCGGATTCTGTGCGCGCGCCCAGGGCGCGCGTGGCAGCCATTCATCTTCGCGCGCCATTACTGACGCGCTCAAGCTTCCTACCCGCAGACAAGCGGCGGGCAACCGTCTGCATCGCAGGGATGCAAGTCTGCTTACTTGGAATTGCTCCGGGTGGAGGTTGCCGTGCCAGCCAGCGTTGCCGCCGCTGCGGTGCGCTCTTGCCGCACCGTTTCACCCTTGCCTGATCCCGACGTATCGGGCCATCGGCGGTCTGTTCTCTGTGGCCCTGTTCCTCGTGTCACCACGGATGGCCGTTAGCCATCACCCTGCCCTGTGGAGTCCGGACTTTCCTCGACCGCGCAGGCTTGCGCCTGCGCCGCCGCGACTGCCTGGCCCGCTTTGCGCTGCGGATATTAACAGAACTTCCAGCGCATCGTCTCACCGCCCCGTAACGGCGCGATCGTCGTATCGCCCGCAGGGACTTCGGCGGGTAATGTCCACGTCTGCCGCGTCAGCGTGACCTGTTCCTGGTGCCGTGGCAGGCCATAAAAATCCGCGCCGAAGAAACTGGCAAAGCCCTCCAGCCGCGGCAACGCACCGGCCTGATCGAATGCCTCGGCATACAGCTCCAGCGCATGCAGCGCGGTGTAACAGCCCGCGCAACCGCACGCATTTTCTTTCAGACCCCTGGGGTGCGGCGCGCTGTCGGTGCCCAGGAAAAAGCGCGGATCGCCAGAGGTGGCCGCTTCGATCAGCGCCGCGCGATGCGTTTCGCGCTTGAGCACGGGCAGGCAGTAGTAATGCGGGCGAATGCCGCCCTGGAAAATCGCGTTGCGGTTATACAGCAGATGATGCGCGGTGATCGTTGCGCCGAGCAGGCCGGGCGCGGCGGTATCGGCGCGCACATAATCGGCGGCATCCTTCGTGGTGATGTGCTCGAACACAATTTTCAATGCGGGAAAATCGCGGCGCAATGGCATCAGCACGCGGTCGATGAAGACTTTTTCGCGGTCGAACAAATCGATGTCCGCATTCGTGACTTCGCCATGCACGAGCAGGGGCATGCCAGTGTGCTGCATCGTTTCCAGCGTTTTCGCGCAGCGGTGCAGATCAGTCACGCCCGCGTCGGAATTCGTGGTTGCGCCTGCCGGATACAGTTTCACGCCATGCACAAAGCCACTGTCGCGCGCGCGGAGGATTTCGTCGGGCGGCGTCTGGTCAGTCAGATACAACGTCATCAATGGCGTAAAACGCGCGCCTTCGGGCAGCGCGGCAAGAATCCGTTCGCGGTACGCAAGGGCTTGCGCGGTGGTCGTCACCGGCGGCCTGAGGTTCGGCATCACGATGGCGCGGCCAAACTGGCGCGCGGTGTGCGGCAGCACGGCAGCCAGCAATGCGCCATCGCGCAGATGCAGATGCCAGTCGTCAGGCCGCGTCAGCGTCAGGGTATCGGCGGCGGAAGAGGAGGAAGAGGAAGAGGGGGAAGAGGATGGGGCGTGCATGAATGGGCAACGTGGCAATATGCGAAAATGGCAATTAATTATTGTACCGGGTTGTGATTTTTCGCCTTCTGCCCATGTGTCAACTTCTCGGCATGAACTGCGCCCGACCGACGGACGCAACGTTCTCCTTCACCGGCTTCGCCGCGCGTGGCGGCGCGACTGACCATCACGCGGACGGCTGGGGCATTGCGTTCTTTGAGGACAAGGCGTGCCGCATGTTCATTGATAACGCGCCGTCGTCATGCTCGCCCTTAGCCGGAATGCTCAAGCGTTATCCGATCCAGTCGCGCAACACCATCGCGCATATCCGCAAGGCCACGCAGGGCCATACGCTGCTTGAAAACTGCCATCCGTTCCAGCGCGAGCTCTGGGGGCGTCACTGGATCTTCGCGCACAACGGCGATCTGCATGATTTTGATCCTGCGCTTTCCGGCGTTTATCAACCGGTGGGCGCCACAGACAGCGAACGCGCGTTCTGCCTGATACTGCAACATCTGCGCGCCACGTTTCCCGACGCGCCGCCGTCACCCGACGAGCTGTTCGATGCGCTGGCGGCGATCACGCGGGAAATCACGCAATACGGCGTGTTCAATTTCCTGATGTCCAACGGCCAGGCGCTGTTCGCGCATTGCTCCACCTGGCTGTATTACCTGGTTCGACGCTGGCCGTTTTCCACGGCGCATCTGGTGGATGAAGATGTGTCAGTCGATTTCGCGCAGCACACCACGCCAGACGATCGCGTGGCCGTGATTGCCACGCAGCCGCTCACGGATGACGAGGTATGGACGCGCTTTGCGCCAGGCGATCTGCTGATGTTCCGGCATGGCGAAGTGCTGGCGCAAACGAACATTCCTGTGCCGCAGCAGGTGCTCGACAAGCTGGCTAATCCTGCCAGTGATGCGTCAGCGTCGGCGGCGATGGGCCAGGGTTAATCCTTTTGAGCTTTTTGATCCTTTTGTGTTTTTGTTTGTATTTTTTTGTCGAACGTATCGCGCAGCGTGATCTGTAGCGATGCGTGAATGCGCCTGCACCAGCGCTGCAACAGCAGCGCGAGCACTGCCGCGCAAACCAGCACGATAATGAGCAGGCCATCGGGCGGCAGAATCGCGCTGGACAATGCGGCCACCAGCAGGAACACGCCCGTCATCGCCACGATCGGCAGCAGCTGCGCGATCAGATGACGCATGGCGAGATTCAACCGCCCAGCCTTCGCGGGCTGCACGTTCACGTCAGCCAGCAGCATGGCCAGCGCCTTCATCTTGTGCCACACCGCAATCAGGAACGGCATCGACAGCAGCAGCGCCGCGCCCCACAGCGCCACGCGCCCGATGCTTTCGGCATGCTCGCCCGACAGCCAGCGCGCGAACCACGGTTGCGCATAATGCGCGCTCCACGACACGCCCAGAAAGATCGCGCTGACCACCACGAGATTCACGCCAATGGCCAGCGTGATGCGCCAGGTCAGCGTAAACAACGTCGGCTCGCCCGGGCGCGGACGCAGGCTGCCCAGCCATTGCGTATAAAGACCGAAGACATTGGCCAGCGGCGCAGGCACCCTGCGCGCCAGGCGTTGTGACAACGGGTCGGCCACGCGGATCAGGTACGGCGTGCACAGCGTGGTGATGGCCGACACGCTGACGGCAACCGGATACAGAAAGCCGCTCGTCACGCGGTACGTGAGGCCGAGCGACGCGATGATGAACGAGAACTCGCCAATCTGCGACACCGTCATGCCCACGCGCATCGCGGTGCGCCCATCCTGCCCGGCGAGGAACGTGCCCAGCCCGCACGAAGCCAGTTTGCCCAGAATCACGGCCACCGAAATGATGATGATCGGCCAGGCGTAATCAACAAGCACGAGCGGGTTGAGCTGCAAGCCGATCGTGACGAAAAAGATCGCGGAAAACATGTCGCGCAACGGCGCGACCAGATGCTCGATGCGATGCAGATGGCGCGCCTCGGCGATGATCGCGCCAATCAGGAACGCGCCCAGGGCAATGCTGTAATCGAGCTTGACGACGAGCAGGCAGAACGCAAAACAGAAGCCGAGCACGGCCACCAGCAGCATTTCATCGCTGCCCGTGCGCGCGACGTAATCCAGCGCGCGCGGCACCAGCAAAATCCCGATGAGCAATGACACGATCATGAACAGCAGCAGCCTGGCCAGGGTGACCAACGCGAGATCCGCGGACAGATGGCCCGTCTGCGCGATGCTGCCCAGCAGCACGAGCATCGCAATGGCCAGGATATCCTCGACGATCAGGATGCCAAACACGAGCTGCGCGAACGGTTCGTGCTTGATGCGCAGATCGGACAGCGCCTTCACGATGATGGTGGTCGATGAGATGGCCAGAATCGCGCCGAGAAAAATCGCGTCCATGGCGCTCCAGCCAAACGCCATGCCGATTTCGTAACCCAGCCACAGCATCAGCACGATTTCGGACAATGCTGCGACGATCGCCGTGACGCCCACGCGAAACAGCTTCTTCAGATTGAACTCCAGCCCCAGCGAAAACATCAGGAACACCACGCCCAGCTCGCCGAGCGTCTGGATGGTTTCCTTGTCATGGATCAGCTGGAAGGGCGGCGTCCAGGGGCCGATAATCACGCCGGCCAGGATATAGCCAAGCACCACCGGCTGCCTGAGCCGGTGAAACAGCACGGTCACGATGCCCGCAAGCACCATCACGACGGCCAGATCCTGGATAAAGTTCATGGCGTGGTGCATGGCGTTTCCTGTGTCAGAAGAAAGGGATGCAACACACGCATGTTACACGGGGAAAGGGCGTATTCGCACTGGCATCCCGCATCGGTTGCGTTTACACTTCCAGCTCCTTCAAGCCGGATTCCTTCCTGATTTCATGGTGCCGATGATGAACAACGATACCGCGCGATTGCGCATCGAACGCGGCTTGCTGGCGCTGCTTGGGCTGGTCTGTGTGGCGCTGCTGGCCGGCGCGCTGTTTATGCAGTTTGTGAAAAACGAGATGCCCTGCCCGTTGTGCATCATCCAGCGCTACTGCCTGATTCTGGTGGCGATCTTCGCGTTCGCGGGCGCGGCCCTGAAGACCTGGCGCGCTGCGCGGGTGGCGGAGATTCTTGCAGTGCTCGCGGCGCTGGGCGGGCTGGTTGCGTCGGCCAGGCTGGTGTATGTGCAGGTGTTTCCCGCCGTCACCTGCGGGTTCGACAAGCTCGCGCCCATCGTCGATGGCCTGCCGCCTGCGCGCTGGCTGCCTGGCGTGTTCCAGGTTGCGGGGCTGTGCTCGACGGTGTATCCGCCGATTCTTGGGCTTTCGCTGCCCGTGTGGGGGCTGCTGGGCTTCGCGTGCATGGTGATTGCGGTGACGGCGAGCCTGTGGCTTAACCGCAGGCGCGGCGCAGCGCGTGCAGGGATTGCGCGCTGATGGAACACGCGCTTCTGACTTCAACGCTCACGGTTGCGCTGGCGGAGATTGGCGACAAGACGCAGCTGCTCTCGCTGATCCTGGCAGCCCGTTATCGCCGGCCTGTGCCGATCATCCTGGGCGTGCTGGTGGCCACGCTGGTGAACCATGGTTGCGCGGGTGCGGTGGGCGCGTGGCTGGGCGCGTTATTGACGCCATCGGTGCTGCGCTGGGCGCTGGCTGCGTCGTTCATCGTAATGGGTCTGTGGATCCTGGTGCCCGACAAGCTTGATGAGGGCGAGGCCAGCGTGAAAAAGTCGCGCTTTGGCGTTTTCGGCGCGACGGTCATCACGTTCTTTATCGCGGAGATGGGCGACAAGACGCAGCTCGCAACGATTGCGCTGGCCGCGCGTTTTCACGAGGTGGTGGCGGTGGTGATCGGCACGACGCTGGGCATGATGCTGGCCAACGTACCTGCCATCCTGCTGGGCGAGCGCTTCGCGCACCGGCTGCCGGTGAAGGTGGTGCATGGCATTGCGGCGCTGATGTTTGTGGTGATGGGTGTGCTGGCCTTCTTCTCCGTGCATTGATTATTGATTACTGATTGCTGATTACCTGTTTATTGACTATTGACATGTCCCCTATCGCTCCTTCTTCCATCGTTCATCGTACCGATTACACACCGCCCGCTTTCCTGATCGACACCGTCGATCTCGAATTCGATCTTGCGCCCGAACGCACCGTGGTGAAAAGCACGATGCAGGTTCGGCGCAATCCGGCGGCGGCGCGCGCTGCGCATCTTGAACTGATGGGCGAGCAGCTGGAATTCATCAGCGCGGCGCTGGATGGCGCGCATTGTTCCGCGGTGTGGGCGCATGAAGAGGGATTAACGGTTGAGAACGTGCCGGATGCGTTTGTATTGACATTGACCGGCGCGTGCCATCCGGCCAGTAACACCACGCTGTCCGGCCTTTATGTGTCCAGCGGCAATTTCTTCACGCAGTGCGAGGCGCAGGGCTTTCGCCGCATCACGTGGTTTCTCGATCGCCCGGATGTGATGGCGACTTACACCGTCACATTGCGCGCGGACAAAAGCGCGTATCCGGTATTGCTGTCAAACGGCAATCTTGTTGAAGCAGGAGACTTGCCCGATGGCCGCCATTTCGCGCGCTGGCAGGATCCGTTTCGCAAGCCGTGTTACCTGTTCGCGCTGGTGGCCGGAAAACTCGTGGCGCGCGAGGAGCGTATCCGCACGGACGCGGGCCACCCAAAACTGTTGCAGGTGTGGGTCGCGCCGCATGATCTCGACAAGACGCAGCACGCGATGGAATCGCTGATCCGCGCGATCCGCTGGGATGAGCGGCGCTTTGGGCTGGAGCTGGACCTTGAGCGCTTCATGATCGTTGCGGTGGGCGACTTCAACATGGGCGCGATGGAGAACAAGGGGCTGAATATCTTCAACACGAAATGCGTGCTGGCGAACCCGGAAACGGCAACCGATGCGGATTTCTCCAGCGTCGAGGCGGTGGTAGGGCACGAATATTTCCATAACTGGACGGGCAACCGCGTGACCTGCCGCGACTGGTTCCAGCTTAGCCTGAAAGAAGGGCTGACGGTGTTCCGCGACCAGGAATTTTCCGCCGACATGATGAGCGGCGAAAATGACGACGCAACCCATCACGCCGCCGCGCATGCGGCCAAGCGCATCCGCGATGTGCGCGTGCTGCGCCAGTTGCAGTTCGCCGAGGATGCGGGGCCGATGGCGCATCCGGTGCGCCCGGAGAGTTATGTCGAGATCAATAATTTTTATACGGTGACGGTCTATGAAAAAGGCGCGGAAGTCGTGCGCATGTACCAGACATTGCTGGGCCGAGAAGGCTTTCGCCGTGGCATGGACCTGTATTTCCAGCGCCACGATGGCCAGGCCGTGTGCTGTGACGATTTTCTTGCCGCGATGGCCGACGCGAATGGCCGCGATCTCACGCAGTTTGGCCGCTGGTATGGCCAGGCGGGCACGCCGCGCGTGACGGTGAGCACGCATTACGATGAAGCTGCGCAGCGTTACAGCCTGAGCGTGACGCAACGCAATGGCGCAGTGCCAGATGCCGCGCGCGAGCTGCCGCAGGAACCCTTGCTGATTCCATTTGCCGTGGGCCTGATCGGGCCGGATGGCGCGGATCTGCCGTTACGCCTGGAAGGCGAGCCTGATGCGCAGGGCACAACGCGCGTGCTGAACATCAGTGAAGCGCAGCAGACCTTCACGTTTGTGGATGTGCCGGTGAAGCCGCTGCCGTCGCTGTTGCGCAATTTTTCCGCGCCCGTCATCGTGAAATACGATTACCAGGACGATGAGCTTGCATTCCTGTTCGCGCACGACAGCGACCCGTTCAACCGCTGGGAAGCGGGCCAGCAACTGGCCACGCGCGCGTTACTCGCGCTGGCCGATAGCGCGGCGAAGGGCGCGGCGTTGCGCCTTGATGATGCGGTGCTGCACGCCTTTCACCGCGCGCTGGTGGACGAAACGCTGTCGCCCGCGTGGCGCGAGCTTGCGTTGACCTTGCCCGCCGAGGCGTATCTTGCCGAGCAGACCAACGAAGCGAATCCGGCGGCCATTCATGAGGCGCGGCAGTTTGCGCGGCAGCGTCTTGCGCAGGCCTTCCATCACGACTGGCTGGCTGTGTATGAACGTCATCACACATCAGGCGCTTACGTTGCCACGGCCGAAGCGGCAGGGCGGCGCGCGCTGAAGAATCTGGCGCTATCGTATCTTGCCGAATGCGAAGCGCCGCGCGATGCGATACGTCTGGCGCGCGCGCAATATGACCACGCGAACAACATGACGGACCGCATGGCAGCGCTATCGGCGTTGCTGAATGCGGAAGTGACCACGGGCGACGATTGTGCGCGCGAAGCGCTGGCTGATTTTTACCAGCGTTTTGCGCATGAGCCGCTGGTGATCGACAAATGGTTTGCGTTGCAGGCTACGCAGCGCGGCCGTGCGGGCCAGCCAGTGATTGGCCATGTGCGCGAACTGATGCAGCATCCGGCGTTCAACCTGAAAAATCCCAACCGCGCTCGCTCGCTGATTTTCAGTTTCTGCATGGCGAATCCGGCGCAGTTCCATTTACCCGATGGGTCGGGTTACGCTTTCTGGGCCGAGCAGGTGCTGGCGCTCGACGCGATGAATCCGCAGGTGGCCGCGCGGCTTTCGCGTGCGCTGGAATTATGGCGGCGCTTCGCGCCCGAGCTGC